>ODAI013899455.1_pt1 | contig 55762 bp, 49 predicted proteins | sample 1539321 | NCBI WGS metagenome assembly ODAI01 (sample SAMN02144231, study PRJEB22623) | gut metagenome | biome: sheep rumen | host: Ovis aries | place: New Zealand | reverse complement strand
TCCTACGAGTTGGACGCAGGAAATATAAAATGGGAAGAATTTGAAGATTTTTGTAAAATGGTATCAGGCAAAGAAGATATTTTTTACGGTACAAATTCTGACGTACTGTTGTAAAACGCTAAAAAAAGCGGGCGAAATTTTCGCCCGCTTCGTCGTTAAAGTGATATTTTGCCTAAAACGAGGTCTTTATGCGCCTTGACTATTCCAAGGTCCACGTCCAAGTAAAAGCCTATGCCGTGCTTTTCGATTTTGATGTCGCCGTCACGGCATACGATTTTGAATTTTTGTTGATTCATCGCGGTAGGCGCTAAAAGACAAGCCTTAACCACGTCGTCCAGTATTTTCGGGCGTTCGCCTATAATATCGAGGATTTGTTCTTCGGTTTTGGATTTTCGGTTAAAGCCTTGAGTCTTTCCGTAACCGAGGGCAATCGCGCATTGCAATTTCTCGCCCTTTTCGATTTTGATTTTCTTTTTGACTTCGCCTTTTTTATATGTCAAGCCGACGAAACAAGTGTTTAAGCCGAGTTCTTGTGCCTTTAATGAAATGAGTTCGCCGACGTAACCGCAATCTTCCGCGCTTTTGCCGACGAGGGCAACGCAGTTTTTGCAGCCGGAGAACAAACCGTAAGAGGCTTTTGCGTTTTTAAAAAACGCCTCGTCGTCGAATAATAATTGAGCGTGGCAATCGTAGCGAGCGTTTAAGGAATTTGCAAGTGCTATAAGTTCCGATTTTTTCTCCGCCTCGATAGGGTTATCGAGGTATTGACGAACGGAATGCCGAGATTCGATAATTTTTAAAATATCCATAATTACCTCTGTTTATAACAGAATTATAGCATAAAAAAGATCAAAGGTCAATTAAAACGCTTGTCAATCCGAGTGAAAACGGATATAATATAATATAGTGTCGGATTTATTTGCAAGAAATCCGACTGTGTTATAGAAAACTTCAATAACAACAAACACGCCCGTAGCGCAATTGGATAGAGTATCAGATTCCGATTCTGACGGTTGCAAGTTCGAATCTTGTCGGGCGTACCAAAACCGTTGCGGTATTTGATACAATGATCGAGCGCGCAACGGTTTTTATTTTACGGAATAATTAAAATATCTTAGGAGGGGTAATAATGAACAACCCACAACTGATAGAAATATTACGGGAAAGATTTATCAAAAATGCAGCGTTACATTCGGGCATAGATTTTGAAACGATTATATGCAGACTTACGCCCAAAGTTCTTGAATCTTTAAAATATATGGAAGAATCTGGCGGAGAACCAGATATTATTGCCTACGATAAATCGGAAGACAAATATATTTTCTTCGACACTTCAAAAGAATCGCCGATCGGCAGACGTAGTTATTGTTACGACGATGAAGCGCTGAATTCAAGAAAAGCAAACAAGCCTTTTTCTTCGGCAATGAAAGAAGCTGTCGATCATTGCGTTGAAATATTAAGTGAAGAGGACTATTTCTTTCTGCAGTCGCTCGGTGATTTCGACTTAAAATCGTCCAGTTGGCTTTATACACCCGCTGAAATAAGAAACAGGGGCGGCGCCATTTTCGGCGACAAACACTTCGGAAGAACCTTTATTTATCATAACGGCGCCGAATCTTATTATTCAAGCAGAGGCTTTCGAGCAAAACTGAGGGTTTGATTCAATTATTTGCACCCGAAAGGTGCATTGTATTAATCATCAGGTGCAGATACAGTAAAAGACCGTCCATAGTGGGCGGTCTTTTTGTATATGGATCAATTTAGCATCACCAAGGGATAATTCTTTGATAAACAGGAGAAATAAAGATGATATTAAATAATAACTATTCGTACAGACCCGATGAAGAAAGATTAAGTAGAATTGAAAAAATATGGGGTGTTAGATTACCTGAGGAAATCCGTATATTATTAATGGAGGATAATGGTGGCGTTCCTGAAAAAAGAAATTTTCCATGCGGAAAAAGAACTCGTATGATCGTGAGATTCCTCTGTATAAAAGAAAAGGGTACTGATGAGGATTATGCTTGGTATGATATTAATGTAGTTCTTACACAATTGGAAGAAAGAATAATATCTGATCCCGATTTAGTAGGATATGAGATCATTCCGATTGCTGAGCTGTTTGCTGGCGATTATTTATGCCTTGATTACAGAGAATCTGATACTCCTACTGTATGTGTATGGCTTCACGAAGAGTCTGAGGAATGGAATCTTGTGACAGAAAAAGTCGCAGATAGTTTTTCAGAATTTATGGATATGCTTTCTGAATAAGCATAAAACATGAAAGAAAATTGACTATGAACAAAAATAACCCAATATTTAAATCCCTCACTTGACAAAACCTGTTTTTCTGTTATAATATACCCATATAACTCAGCAAAAACCTGTCCACAGGAGGTCACTATGAAAATAATCTGCAAAAAATGTCTGCTGGCGGATATCGACCGCGATGCTTATACCGAAAAACTCATGGAGTATATCGCCGCCGTTCCCGAGGATAAGCGTGTGGACGAGGAAGAATATCAGCGCCGACTTACACTGTGCAAACAGTGCGAACAGCTTTCAAACGGTATGTGCGCTGTCTGCGGCTGTTATGTGGAACTCCGTGCGTTGAAACCCGAACAAAGCTGTCCCGGGGAAGGCAAATACTGGTAAATAAATAGCTTTTTAACTGTTCTCTGTTTTTCAGAGAGCAGTTTTTTATTGCCGCGAACATTTCTTTTTAGTACAGAAAAATGTACTGCATTCCTTTTTTTATAAAAATCTGTTGTAATCTGAAAATAAATATGTTATAATCAATACATGGATAATTCGTGAACGAATAAGGAGGAGCACCCCTATGGAACAGAACTTCATAAAACCACCCGTGGAGATCAGATATGCCGACCAGCTGAAAGTACTGCGTGAAAACGATAATGGCAAAAAGCCCGAAAACTGGCTGCTTTCACCGAAGGCAGTACGCACTTTCATACTCGGCGGTGAGGTGGATACCCCCGAGGGCAAAGTAAAGATACCCCGAAAGTTCTACGGCAACGACGCACTCGTTGAAAGATGCATTATCACCCTTGCGGGCAGCCGCGGACTTATGCTTGTGGGCGAACCCGGCACAGCAAAGACCATGCTTTCCGAGCTTCTGTCAGCCGCCTGCTGTGGTGTCAGCACCAACACAGTTCAGGGTACGGCGGGCACCACCGAGGATATGATAAAATACAGCTGGAACTATGCCCTGCTGCTTGCAAAGGGTCCCTGCCGTGAAGCCCTCGTCCCCTCGCCCCTGCTTGTTGGTATGGAAAAAGGCATATTCGCCCGCTTTGAGGAGATAACCCGTACTCCTGCCGAGATACAGGACAGCCTTATATCCGTGATGAGTGACCAGATACTCAATATACCCGAACTGGGCGATGAGGGTCTTGTTCAGGCAAAACGCGGCTTCAATATTATCGGCACCGCCAACACCCGCGATAAGGGCGTAAACGAGATGTCGGGGGCTCTTAAAAGACGTTTCAACTTTGAGACCGTTGAACCTGTCAGCGATGTAAGTCTTGAAAAGGAGATAATAATCCGCGAAGCCGAAAACATGGCTAAGGCAGGTCATATCGACTGCCCGATAGATACCGATGTGGCAGAACTTCTGGCAGTAACTTACCACGAACTCCGCGAGGGCAAAACAGCCGAGGGCACCGTGGTTGAAAAGCCTGCCGCTGTCATGAGTACCGCGGAAGCTGTATCCGTCTATTATCAGACTATCAGCCACGCATGGTATTACGGCGACGGCACAGCGGATATGTGCATATTGACAGAGAATCTTCTCGGCGCGGTGTGCAAGGAGAACAAGGACGACCTTGAAAAGCTGAAAGCATATTTCAGAACAGCAGTCAAGGAGAAAGCGAAAAAGGTGGGCGGCGTATGGACGGAATATTCAAAGACAGCCTCTTTGCTGAGATAACGGGTGAAGCAGGCGAACTTTTAAAATACGATACTTCACGCAGACTTCTGTTCTTTCCCGTAAGGCATCACAGCCCCGTTTGTTCCTATCAGCTTCTTCGTGCGATAGAGGAATTCTCTCCTACAGTGGTACTGGTGGAAGGTCCCGAAAATGCCAATGACCTAATACCCGTGCTGACCGATGAACGCACCGAACTCCCGGCGGCATTTTACTACTTCTACAAGGATAAAAAGAAGCTTGTCAGCGAAGATGCCGAGGACTACAAGTGCTACTATCCATTCCTCTATTCCTCACCCGAATTCAACGCACTGGCAGCCGCTGCGGCAAAGGGTATCACAGCCGCATTCATCGACCTGCCTTACAGCGAGATACTCATACACACCGCAAAGGGCAAGGGTCTGCGCAAAGATACTGAAAAGCACAGCTATACCGATGACACCCGCCTTATACGTTCTCAGTTCTACAAAAGGCTCTGTGAGAAAACAGGCATACGCAATTTTGAAGAATTCTGGGAGAAGTATTTTGAGATAGAGGGGCTTAAACTCACACCCGCCGAATTCTGCAAAAATATGCACACCTACTGCGTGCTGACACGTTCGCAGGAAAAGGATGCCGAGCTTGAAGCAGAAGGCACTCTCGCCCGCGAAAGGCATATGGCTCTGCGCATAAAAGAAGCTCTTGACAAGGGCGAAAAAGTTCTTGTGGTAACAGGCGGACTTCACAGCCTCGGGCTTGCGAAGCTGATGCATAATGGTAATTTCAAGGCTGAAAAGCTACACAAGATGACACCTGATATCCAGGGCTCTTTCCCCACAGCTTATTCTTACGAAGCCGCAGATGCACTCCACGGCTACGCATCGGGCATGAGATGTCCCGCTTTCTATGACAGCATAATGAAGCGCATCGTAAACGGCGCAGATACGGCGAATGTCTATAATGATGCCACCCTTGAACTGCTTATAAAGACAGCCAAGGAAAGTTCCAAAAAGGATATCCCCATATCAATAGCCGATATCACTTCCGCAGAGACCGTTATGTCAGGTCTTGCCGCTCTAAGGAACGTGAGCCAGTGCGGTCTTTCGGAACTTGCCGACGGTATAACCTCGGCGTTCATCAAGGGCGAAAAGACCATATCATCCGCAATGCCCCTTGATATAATGAAACGCCTTGCAACAGGGGATAGTATCGGACGTATCGGCGATAAGACCCATGTACCGCCCCTTGTGGCAGACTTTGAAAAACAGTGTGATATTTTCAAACTTAAATACGCCAGCGTTATTCCACAGGAGGCTGATGTACCTCTGTTCCTCGGTGAAAGAGGTCTTGCCCTCAGCCGATTACTGCACAGGCTGACTTATCTTGATACCGGCTTTGCTACCCTTACAAAAGGTCCCGACCTGAAACGCGGCAGGGACAGGAGCCGTGTGCGCGAACTATGGAAATACCGCCGCACACCTCAGGTGGACGCTTCTCTCATCAACCATACCACCGACGGTTTCACCATTGAAGAAGCCTGCACCAATCTTGCGGCACGAGCCCTCAACGAGAACCGCCGCTGTCAGGACGCGGCACAGACCGCAATAGACTGCTTCCTCATGGGTATACCACTCACCGACCATCAGAAAGAACTGATCGACGATATAGTTTCCGAAGACGGAGATTTCTTCTCCATCGGCGAGGGTCTGCGCTGTTTCGCCAGACTCTGCGATCTGCAAAAACTATACGAATTTGAGGACAGTTCTTCTTTTGCCTGCCTTGAAAAATGTATGTCAAGACTTATCCCGGCACTGCCTACAATGGCGAATTCTCCCGAAGATAAAGCAGGTGACGTGGTGGATATCATGCGCCTGATGTACAGCCTGACAGGTAGTATGCTTGAAAGCTGGCGGGGTACTTTTGAAGAAGCGCTCCTTACTCTTGCTGGATCAAAGGACAAGACCCCCGAGATATACGGCGCGGCTATGGGTCTGCTTTATTCCCTCGACCCTACCCGCAGATGTGCCGCAGAAGAAGCCATGCGCGGATTCCTGCAAGGCTCCGAAAAGGTGCGTATGCAGGGGGCTGACTACCTTAAAGGTCTGTTCTGCACCGCAGGTGATATCGTCCTTGCCGATGATTCGTTCCTGTATATGACCGACGACCTGATAACAGGCTTTGATAGGGAAGACTACCTTGAGATACTGCCCTCAATGCGCCTTGCTTTCTCCCATTTCACACCCTCGGAGATACAGTCGATCGCAAAGGCGGTAGCGGGTATACACGGTGTTAAGGATAACGATATAATGTACGGCGATATTATAGACGAAGGCTTGTCCGAATTCGGCAGAAAGCTGGACAGTCTGATAACAGCAATACTGAACGGAGGTGAGGGGCAGTGACGGAAGAAGAACGCAAAGAATTATCGGTGAACCGCTGGCGTCTGATACTGGGAAGTCAGTCCGACAGAGATCTGGAATTTTCGGGCAGTGCCTCCGAACTTCATGCACTTGCCGATATGGAAGACCTCCTTGACTACCTGTACAGCCGTTCTTCGGGTGACGATGTCCGCGACGATGGCGGAAGATCAGGGGGCAGGGGAGATTCTAATCTCAGCGCCGCAAAGTGGATAACCAAAGTCCGTGAGCTTTTCCCGAACAAGACAGCAGACGTACTTGAAAAGCACGCCCTTGACGAATTCCACCTGACCGAACTTCTCACCGATAAAGAAGTACTTGAAAAGATGACCCCGAATATGGATCTTCTGAAGACCATAATGCAGCTGCGCCACCTGATGAAAGGTGAGGTGCTGGAGACCGCAAAGCGCATAGCCGCCAAGGTGGCAGATGAACTCCGCGAAAAGCTGGAAAACAGCGTCAGGCAGTCCATACTCGGCAGGATAGACCGCAACAGCTCAAGCCCTGTGCATACGGCGAGAAATCTCGATATCAAAAAGACCATACGCCGCAACCTGAAAAACTACGACAGCGAGAGCGGACAGCTGATGCTGAAAGAGATATACTTCTCCAACCGCGTAAAGCGTTACAATAATAAGACCGTCATAATCGCCGTTGATGAAAGCGGTTCGATGGTGGGGTCGGTGATATACAGCGCTGTCATGGCGCAGATAATCTCAAAACTGCCCTTTGCCGAAGTCAAGCTTGTGATATTCGATACCAATATAGTCGATCTCACAGGGCAGGCAGAAGACCCAGCTGAAGTCCTCATGAGCGTACAGCTCGGGGGCGGTACTGATATAGGCAAGGCGATGTGCTACTGCGAACAGCTTATATCCTCACCCTCACAGACAGTTGTGATATGCGTCACAGACCTCTACGAGGGAGGACCTGTAAACAGGCTGATGAACGTCAGCAGGAATATCATCACAAGCGGCGCAAAGCTAAGCTACCTCACCGCACTTGATGAAGATGCCAAAGCCGCATTTGACAGGAATCTCGGTCAGCAGCTGGCAGATATGGGCGCATTCGTGGGCGCACTTACCCCCGACCAGCTTGGGGATTACATAGGCAGGATATTCAGCGGGGGGTGAGCACTTGACAGATGCAGTTAAAGAAATACGAAAACTCATAGCCTCTGCCGATGAGGATACCCTTATCGCACTGGCTAACAAAGGCACATACAAGCGTGCCTGCAAAGATGCCGAAGGCGCACCTTCCGATTTTACCGAGACCGATGATGGCATTGTTTTAGACTTTGGCGGCGAGACCGTAACGATAAAAGCACCCCTTGATAAAAGCACCTGTACTTGCCCGTCACGTGCCGTGTGCAGACATATCGTCGGAGCTCTTGTGGTGATGAAAGGTGTTATCCCCGCCGATGAAGCACCCGCCCCCGAACCTGTTCAGGAAACTCCCGCGGCTGAAAATACAGCTGAGGACACTCCCGCTGTACCCGCAGAGATACCTGCACCCGAGCCGGAAGGAACTGAACCGGAAACCATTTATCTCTCGGAAAAGGACAGGGCTAAAGTGCGTGCCTGTGCAGAACTGTGCAGAGGTCTTCTCGCTGAGATAATAGCGGAGGGACTTGTGCGGACCCCTGCGGATATGCCCGCAAGGATAGAAGCCGCCGCCGTAAAGTGCCACAGCGTAAAAGCCGCCGCCGCAGAAAAGATCATGCGTGAGATAGGGGGCAGGCTCTCGGACCATATCGAGCGCCGTGCGGCATTTGACCTTGATAAATTTACCGAAAGGCTTTTAAAATGCGATGAGCTTCTCCGCGAACTTGAAGAAAAAGATCTTACCGAAGACGACCTCGGTGAGTTCAAAAGAAAGTATACCACCCTTGACGGCGATCTTTCTCTTATCCCCGTAGGTGCCCGTGATGTTGATATCGGAGATTACGTAGGGGAGATATTTTACTTTATCGATGAGAACAGAACATCGGGCAGAAACTTCCTGACCGTATCCGACCTCAGACCCGTGTTCTATGAAAGCGAAAAAAAACGCCGCAGAGCCCCCGCTGTATGCCCGTGGGATCTTGCTGTGCCGCTGAGATCTTTCATGAAGAATTCTCTCGTTCTCCACAACGCGAAAATAAGCGATGATAAATTATCCACATCGTCCGAAACGAGGGTAGTGAGCCAGTCAAAGGTCAGCCTTAATTCTCCTGTGGTATACGACCTTATAAAGGATGATTTCAGGGAGATAGCCATAGCCCTTGATACAGCGGGCGACCTTGAGACCGACAGGCTTTTCTTTGTAAGACCCACCGCCTGCCTTAGTCAGCGTTATGATAAGTACGACCAGCAGTTCATCATGGAGATAGAAGATGTCAACGGCTGTCATATAAACATAAAGGCGAAATTCCGCGCCGAGACCAAGGCTTTCATTGATACCCTTGAAAGGATAGGCAAGCGTATGCTGGCAGATAAGGACACCTGCTTCATTCTGCTTGCGGTGGCAAATATTGATGATGGCGAGCTGACACTTTTTCCCATTGAGATATACGATTTCATCGTACCCTTTGAATGCAGCGGCTATACTCTACCCGAAAAATATGAGGACGCAGCAGCCTATGCAGGCTACGCCGAAACTTTGCTTGACCTGTTTTCAAAACTCAGGGAGACGATGAGTTCAGTCGTCCACTGCGGACTTCGCTCCGAGATACGCGATGATGAAAAGCTGGTAAAATATGCAGGAAACTGCGGAATGAAAGGTCTTGCAGAACTGGCAGGAAAAGTGATCGATACCGCATCATCATTCCGCCACAGCACGGGCGGTGATGCCCGTGAAATGCTGGAGAGCATGGAAAAACTCTCGGCATATATCAGAACAGGTGAACAAAAACTTCAGACCATCAGCGCACTGTCGCAGATGCAGCCTGAGGATATTCGTGAATTATACCCATAAGGAGTAATCAAAATGATATACGGTGATGTTTCTGAAAGCATGGCAAAGCTCGGCAAACTGCTGACGGGCATAGGAATGATATACACCAACGAGGATATATTCGTAAAATATATGGATATGGACTCGCCCCGTGATGACAGCCTGCTGAAAGAAGTAAAAATGACTTCCGCCTACGGCAAGTCGAAAAGCAATTTAATTGATTTTGAAAAGACAGTAAAAACCACCATTTTACGCCCGCGTGACCCCGAACTGATCAGCAGGTTCGTATGCTTTTTGTGGGCAGCCTTCGGTGCAAGCTGCACTGCGGATATGATGGTGATAGTCAACAGCTACGAATGTGAAAAATTCTACGATGTCCTTTATGAAAATCTTACTCCGTGGCTGGGCGAAAAAACGGCAAAGCTGTATGCTGAGGCTGGTTCAGCTATGATCGGTGTCGTTACAACGAGCGATCAGGAATTTATATATGACAAATACTCCACAGGCGAACTGGCAGCTTTGGCAGATATTATCCTTGAAACCAATAGCTGGGCTGCAAGTATACTGTACTCAATGGCACTTGATAAAGCAGATGAGAAAAAGGATGCTGTCCTCATAAATAAGATAGTCGATCACGCGGTATCACTTAATATACCAAAGCCAAGCCGCTATTACGATAACTGGGACTACACCTTGCTGCTGGCTGAGTGTTTGAGATACACAGACAAAGTCAAGGATAAATTCACGGAAAGATGTAAGACCGATATGTCAAAGACACCTGAAATCGTCCTGCGAAATAAGTGTTACAAAGCTCTTGATTCATTCGATAAAGAAAGTACAGCCCGCAAGAACGGCTATGTAAAATTTCTGGTAGATCAATACTGTGAAGATGAAGCGCTTCTGCCTCACCTTGAGTATATGGCAAAGGAACACACCGAGGTGTACACCTATTATATGACAAAAGAGACCGATGTAAGCGCAATAAAGTATATGGGTGATATACTCAAAAAGCTGGGTCTGCCCTGTCCCGATATTGACGCCGCTATCCTTGAAAAGGCGCTGACTATCGTAAGCAATACCCACCTAGACGATGCAACCGATATCATCGAATATGTCAAGGGCAGCAAGCCCATAGAGGAAGTTCTTGATAAAATGGTGGATGCACCAATGAACAGTAGAATGAGTGTTAATTTTGATTATTATCACGAGATAGGTGCGGATAAATTCTTCTGCCGTTTCTTTGCGGCAGAGATGACAATAAACGGAGGATACAGCAAAACATGGCTGGTGAGAGATGCAACAGGTCTTGATTTCGGCAAACACCCGAAAGAGGGCGTTGAGTGCCTTGTTACAGCAGGTCTGCCAATGAATGTTATACTCAGCTGTACCGCTGATTACATCGATAATCTCTACGACAGCAAAAATGATACCATCCTAAAAACAGCCGATGCGGCGGGAAAGTACAGAGACCTTCTGCTGAAAGCCGAGCTTTCAAAGCTTTCCGCTACTGCAAGACAGATAGGCGTTATGGCATACGGCACTGACCCCGATACATTCAAGGATAAGATATTTGCTTCTGCCGACGACAGCAGTAAGGCAGTTAAAACAGCTCTAGCCAAGATACTCGGCAGCAAGCCCGAATGGAAAGATGATATCATCGCTCTTCTTTCAAAGAAAAAAGCTTCTTCCCGTGAGATAGCACTTGCAGCCATTGAAAGACAGGGAAGTGCCGAGTATAAGGCAGCCCTTGAAGCTGCTTTTGAAAGCGAAAAATCCGCTAAAATAAAGGATAAGATAGCTGTACTGATAGGCGCGGCAGTATCTTCCGACGGTGCATCAGCGGCAGCACCCCTTTCAGCTGTCGATATGGTGGAAGAACTTACCAAGGGCGGAAAGGCTAAGAAAGTTGCATGGGCATTTGAGGGCAGTAACTACACCGTCCACAATACAGAGGGCGTTGAAGTTGAACAGAAGTACCTTGAAGCATTGATACTGTGCTACGCGAATATGAGCGAACTGGGCGTAAGCACAGCTGCCAAAAACCTAGCGGAGAACCTGAACACCCGTGAACTCAACACCTTTGTGCAGAATGTTTTCGGCAAATGGGTTGACCTGGGCGCACAGGCAAAGACCAAGTATGTGCTGTATTTTGCGGCTATCCACGGCGGTGAGGCTATGGTGGATATCCTTATGCAGTACATCAAGCAGTGGGGCGAAAATTCAAGAGGTGCGATAGCCTCGGAAGCTGTACGCGCAATGGCACTCAGCGGAAGCACCACCGCACTTATGAATGTTGACGGTATGTCACGCAAGTTCAAAAACAAGATGGTTCGTTCAGCCGCCGCTGACGCACTCAGCAACGCCGCAAAGGAACTGGGTCTTACCACCGAAGAACTTGCGGACAAGATAGTGCCCGACCTCGGCTTTGATGAGAATATGTGCCGCGAGTTCGATTTCGGTCCCCGTCAGTTCAAGGTGTACCTCGGAACAGGTAATACCCTTGAGATATTCTGCGGAGACAAGCAGGTGAAGAATCTGCCCAAGCCCGGTACTAATGATGATGCCGAGAAAGCCGCCGCCGCATCAGCAGACTTCAAGGAGATGAAGAAGCAGCTGAAAACAGTTGCAGCCAACCAGAAATCCCGCCTTGAAAGCGTACTTATGAACGACAGAAAGTGGACAGTCGAAGGTTGGAAGGCTTTGTTTGTTAAGAACGCAGTTATGCACGGATTTGCAACAGGTCTTATCTGGGGACTTTACGATGCCGATGGCAAGCTGACGCAGTCTTTCCGTTACACAGAGGAGGGAAGCTTCAACACAGTTGATGACGATGAAACAGAACTTCCTGCAGAGGGTTCCATAGGTCTTGTTCACCCTCTTGAACTCACCAAAGAAGATATAGACGCATGGAAAGAACAGCTCTCCGATTACGAGATAGAACAGCCTTTCCCCCAGCTGGACAGAAAGGTATACACCATGACCGACAAGGAAAGAGAGTCAACTGAAATACTACGTTTTGAGAATATCGAACTCAACAGTCTGTCCCTCATAGGCAAGCTGACAAAGACAGGCTGGTATAAGGGCTACGCAGAGGATGCAGGATTCTTCAACTACTTCTGGCGAGAGGATATCAGCAGTCGCGAGAATCTCCCCGACGGTACGACAGTTAGCAAGGGCGTTCATGCCGAACTGGAATTTTCGGGGGCAAGTATTGTAAACTACGATTTCGAGGGTGAAGATGTCACTGTCGGAAAGCTTGAACTCCACCGCCCCGGTGCTGACCACTACCGTTCAACTCCTATCAGGGTCGGTGAGGTAGGCGACAGATACTTCAGCGAGCTTATAATGCAGCTTACAGCCGTTCTCGGTGAAAAGGAATAATACTCAGTCCGACAACTTATGTATGTTGTCGGACTATTTGCATATAATTTACTGAACGTTCATAAATGAAAACGTTTGCGATGTTGACAAATCAACTTGTTTGTGGTATACTTCATCTCGTTAGGTTGATTAATCAACTTATTTATATCTTTTAACAGAAAGGGGCGATAGATTGGAAAGATCGCTATTGGAACAACTGGCAGCACTGATGATACAGAAATCCCATTCGTTTGCAAGGATATATAGCTGTATCCCTGCATCAAAGGAACTCAATATCTCATCGGCAGTATGTCTTGGTATCATAAACGGTATCGAAGGTGGATGTTCGGCAACTGAACTGAAAGAGATGTCCTGCTACGATAAGGCTTTGATTTCCAGAATGCTGACGGATATGCAGAATGACGGATATATAATCCGTAATCCCGAAGATAAGGATAAGCAGAGAGGAATGCGGTATATCCCCAGTGAAAAAGGCAGGATCCTCGGTGATATGCTTTCAGCCGAATTCCTGAAAATATCTTCGGAGGTATCTGCGAATATTCCGAAGGAGGATCTCGTAAAATTCTATGAAGTCAGCTGTAAACTGATAAGCAATCTCGGTGAATACGCCAGAAATCTTGAAAGTGTTAGATTAGAGAAGGGAAAGTAATTTATGTTAAGTTTGAATAACATAACCAAGGACTACGTCGTAGGCGATACTACCGTGCAGGCGCTGCGTGGTGTAAGTATCGATTTCCGTGAGAGCGAGTTCGTTTCGATACTCGGACAGTCGGGCTGCGGAAAAACAACTCTGCTGAACATAATCGGCGGACTTGACAGGTATACCAGTGGTGACCTTAACATCAACGGAAAGTCCACAAAGGATTTTAAGGATGCTGACTGGGACAGCTACCGCAATCATTCAATAGGCTTTGTATTTCAGAGCTACAACCTTATACCACACCAGACGGTGCTTGCCAATGTTGAGCTTGCACTCACTCTTTCAGGTGTACCTAAGTCAGAAAGAAGAAAGCGTGCTGTTGAAGCACTCCAGCAGGTGGGTCTGGGCGATCAGCTGAACAAAAAGCCAAACCAGATGTCAGGCGGACAGATGCAGCGTGTGGCTATTGCACGAGCACTGGTAAATGATCCTGATATACTCCTGGCAGATGAGCCTACAGGTGCTCTTGATACGGAAACAAGCGTACAGATAATGGAGATACTTAAAAAGATCTCCAAAAATAAGCTTATAATCATGGTCACCCATAACCCCGAGCTTGCCGAGCAGTATTCATCACGTATAATAAAGCTGCTTGACGGTAAGGTAATAGATGATTCCGATCCGTACAATGCTATGGCTGTAAAGGAAGAAAAGTCTGCGGCTGAGAAAAAGAAAGAGCGCAAGAAGCTGAAGACATCCATGAGTTTCCTGACAGCGCTGAGCCTCAGCCGGAACAACCTGCTCACCAAAAAGGCAAGAACTCTGCTGACCTCCTTTGCAGGCTCCATAGGTATTATAGGTATCGCACTTATACTTTCGATATCCAACGGTGTACAGATATATATCGACCAGGTGCAGTCGGATACACTTTCGACCTATCCACTGACCATCGAGCAGACCACTGCAAGCATAGGTGAGATAATGAACATGATGGCGGAGGACAAAGAGGCATCCCGCGATCATGATATGGATAAGGTCTACTCCCAGAACCAGATGGCGCGAATGATAAATACCATGATGCAGGAGACCAAGGTCAACAATCTTGAAAAGTTCAAGACATTCCTTGATAATAATGATGAGATCAAGAAGCTTACCAGCGATATAAAGTACGGTTACGCTACTACCCTCAACGTGTTCAAGGCTGATACATCCGATGGCGCATATCAGGTAAACCCATCTCAGGTGCTTATGGATATGGGTTATCTCAGCGAAACACAGATGATGGGTATGTCTATGGGCAGCTCAATGGGCGGCATGGATGTTTGGACAGAAATGATCGACAACGATGAACTGCTCAAGTCCCAATATGATATCATCGCAGGACGTATGCCTGAGAAGTACAGCGAAGCTGTGCTGATAGTTGATAAGCACAACGAGATAAATGACTATATCCTTTACTCGCTTGGTCTGCTGGATTCAACTGAACTGAACGGTATCGTCAGAAGAGCCATAACCGGCGAGGAAGTAAAGCTGAGCAACGAACAGCACAGCTATACCTATGATGAACTTCTGAAACTTAAATTCAAGGTAGTTCCCACTACTGATTTCTACCGCAAGAAAGACGGTGTGTGGGAGGATATGAAGAACGACTACGATTATATGACAGATGTAGTCAATAATGGTCTTGAGGTAAACATTGTCGGAATTATAAGACCTAACGAGGATGCAGCAGCTACCTCCCTCAACGGCGGTATCGCCTATAAGCATGAGCTTATGGAGTATCTTGTCAATGAAGTCAAGAACAGTGATATCATCAAGGAGCAGCAGGCAAATCCAGATATCGACGTTTTCACAGGTCTGAAATTCAAGACAGATGATACTGAGCCTGATGAGGATAAAAACAGCGATCAGGAGCCTACCCCTGCTGAAACTGTTGAAAAGACTCAGGATACCGACAGCGGAGCACCTCAGCTGACAGAAGATCAGAAGGCTGCACTTATGGCAGGGCAGAAGCCCGAAGGCATGACCGACGAAGAATTCGCAGCGCTGATGTCACAGATGCCTTCCGAGGTACCCGCAGCTTCTGAACAGCAGCCCAAGCTTACCGACGAACAGCTCGCCGCACTTATGGCAGGACAGATCCCCGAGGGTATGACCGAGGAGGAGGTAGCCGCATATATGGCACAGGGCGGTGATCAGCAGCAGGTACAAGACCTTACAAATATGGGCATGGATGCTATGTCAGGTCTTGATATGGGTGCTCTTATGAACGGCGGAGGAGATCTTATGAAAGGTCTTACTGACGCACAGAAGGAATTTCTTGCAAGCCTTTCCGAAGAACAGCTTGCTATGATGCAGGGAATGATATCAGAAACTACTCAGCAGAACCTTGATCAGCTGGCTAACAGCGGCAAGTATTCTAATACTACCTATGATGCGAATCTGGTGGTACTCGGCTATGCAACACTGGAAAATCCCAGCAGTATAAACATCTATCCAAAGGATTTTGCTTCTAAAGAGCGCATAATCGATCTTATAGATGATTACAACGATCAGGCTGAGGACGCTGACAAGATAGAGTATACCGATATAGTTGGTGTTATGATGTCCTCGGTTACCTCAATAATCAATGCTATAAGCTATGTGCTGATAGCGTTTGTTGCGATATCACTTATAGTATCATCTATAATGATAGGCATCATCACCTATATCTCCGTACTTGAAAGAACAAAGGAGATCGGTATACTGCGTTCGATCGGTGCTTCCAAGCGCGATATCTCCCGTGTATTCAATGCTGAAACAGTCATTGTCGGATTTATCGCAGGTGCGTTGGGTGTAGGTATCTCCTATTTGCTCACCATACCGATAAATATGATAATCGCACACCTTACAACTGTTCCTATGAGAGCTTCCATACCTTATGCAGCAGCCGTTATACTTGTTGTTATAAGCGTACTGCTCACATTGATAGCAGGTCTGTTCCCGTCACGTATCGCGGCTAAGAAAGATCCTGTCATCGCACTCAGAACAGAGTAAGCCTTCAGAATAAAACTATCATATAAAAGTAAAGGCTGCGTGACCGTGAAAAACGGCTGCGCAGCTTTTCTTATCCTGCTTGTAAAAAACCATCGCCTGAGCATATTTATCTGAAGCTCAGGCGATGGTTTTCACAATTTTCAAGTAGGTATAAACATAACTTTTTTAGCACCTGCCAACAAAACAGCGGGATAGCATTATGAAGCTGCCCGCTGTTTTAAATGACAGATCTTGCTAATGGGGTTATGGGGAAATCAAAAATAGTATAATGTTATTTGCTGAATTTACTGATACCATCCGGCTCCTTTGGTTGATGATACCAGAATATGCAGGCTTTCTTGCTGTTTGATACGCCAAGTGATAAAGCTAGTGTTGCCAGTGCCGAACCGGAACTTACCATGATCTTTTTCCAAATTTTCATGTTCTTTCACTCCTTCTGAAATTATATATCTATCCTCATATCACGCGATCATGAGGATCACCGACGTATTTTATATCAACCTGATTTCAGCGAATCTTTGTTTTTCTTTTTTTATTTTTGGAGCTTTCGGCAATCATAGCTGCAGCAACGGTGAATACTCCCGATGCCGCATAAAAGCAGAGTCTCACGTTCACTGTTATTGTAACTATGCAGAACAGTGTCCATATCCCTGCCCATATCACCGAACTGTTTCTCAGCTTTCTGCACTTTTCAGCACTCAGTGGTTTGTTGGGATGCTCGACCGGTGAAAGCAGAATGATAATGATGTTTGACAGTATAAGCATGAGCATTGAATCGATCATCATTGAAGCTTCAGGAATATATTTAACTGTAAATACGAATATCAGCATAACAGTCATCAGCAGAATTGAACATCTCAGATGAGTATCAGCGTGATAACCTCCTGCGTTTACTCTCAGTGTCATGAATGAAGCCAGATTTATCAGACATGGCAGGAATGATCTTGTGAGCAACGCTATCGTTAATGATATGATCAGATTAAGTACAGTCGAAAGCAGAAGTTCCATGCCATATGAATAAACATCCTCGTCCTCTGCCTTGATTATATTATTGTCAATAAAAAAACACGCTGATCTTTTTGCAAGCCTGGAGATCATTTATTTTCACCGCCTGACATAAGTATAGCGTGTTTGATAAAATTTTTCAATTCCTTTTGCATGAAGTGTGTCCTTTAGTGCGTGAAGTGACATGGCGTTAATACTTTATTATTATGTCCACACAGAAGATTTCACATTCGCATTTGAATTTTATGATACCGTTCAATTCCTCGACCGCTTTCCTGATACTGCCTATACCAAGACCATGAGAGGACAGATCGCTTTTTTCTGTGCGCAGATCATTTACATCTACAGGGTTGGATGAGTTTGAGATGCTTATATGCAGGTTGCCGTTTATCTGACTTATCCTTATGCTTATGAATTTATCCTCGCCATGATACCTCTCACAGCCCTCTATCGCATTGTCAAGAAGATTTGCAAATATCCTGCACAGCTGAAGATCATCAAGTTCGATCTTATCCGTAACTGTTATCTGTGTAACATAATCAATACCGCGTTTCAAAGCCTCCTGCCATTTCAGATTAACGATGGAGTCTACGGAGGATATGCCGGTATAGCATACACCACTTGATTCGGAAAGCCTGTCCTGAAGATCGTTCAGATGTTTTATTGCCTCAATGGTCCTGCCTTTTTCAAACATATCGTTTGCAACGGCGATCTGATTTTTGAAATCATGTCTCAGTGTGCGTATCTCATTGTACTTATTTTCTATCAGCTTGTAGTTTTCTTCATCGTTTTTCAGCTGCTGCTCCATCAGTGCCATTTTCAACTGATTTGCGTATACATCAAAGAAATCAAATACAAAAAGATTCAGGGTTAGCAGCCCCACAGCAGATACAATAAATATTATTGAGTCTTTTGCACCTTCGCGATTCGGGTCAAACATACTATACAGGATAAGTATGCTGAACAGTGGCGTAAGCACTATCGCAAACCAGTTCCTGAGAGGTATGCTGCGGGTCTTGTTTTTAAGGAATTCTATGACATAGACCGAAAGCCAGAACATGAGTATTTTTGATATTATCATACCGATATACCGTCCCTTGCCCGAAGACAGCTGATCCATCGGCGTACCCAGGTCAAGCATATGAAGTACGGCTATGGGTATAAATTCTGATACCAGCGCTATCACGATAAACATTACCGAATAAAAGACCCGTTCTATAAGGTTTACGTTGAACCATATCCGTGTGGTCATAACAAGCAGGAGCAGAGTGGCTCCAAGATTCAGCAACGGTACAGGCATCAAAAAGGATATGGCTGAAAATGCCGATATTGATATCAACATCATTAAAGCGATCCCTTTTGAACCATGATAGTATTTCCCTTTGAATATGTTGAATAAAAAGAATACTATTATCACAGATTCAGCAGTATTGTTTAGCAGCTCAGCTATGATCTCATTACCTGTCATTATATGCACCTGCTTTTCGTGTATTCAATAAAAGCTTCGACTATATCCTTGTAGTGCCTGCGGCTTATATAAAGATGCTCACCGTTTTTAAGGAGCAGTCTGTCCTTTTCTACAAAATCTATATTCGCTGCATTTACAAGGTGACTTCTGTCAGGCTTTGCAAAATACATACCTTTGAAAGTGTCTTCATAATCCTTGAGCTTGCCTGTTGTCCTGTGGCATTTATCTGCAAGGTGTATGATTATTTCACGTGAGTATACCTCGATGTAGTAGATATCATCTATCATAAGCTTTTGAAGAACATCATTACTGTATATGGTGATATACTTCAGTTTTCTGTTGTATTCATTTATGGTATCCTTTATCTGCTTTATGTATATGGGACGCGGCTGATCTTTAAGAATATAGCGGAAAGCGTTTACCTCATATCCTGAATAAACGAATTTTTCATAATTGGTAAGAAATGCAAGGATAACGTTGCGGTCAAGTGAGCGGATGTATTCGGCTGTTTTAAGACCATCCATCTCAGCCATTTCAATGTCCATAAAAATAATATCGAACTGACCTCTGGTAAAATTTGAAATTATATCCTCACCACTGTTGAATGACCTGAAATGAAAGCGAGTTGTATCTCCGTAGATCTCAGTAATATCATTAAGCAGTGTATCTATACATATCTTTTCATCATCACATATTGCTATATTGATCAAGGCTTCCACCTTCCTTGTAAATAATTTACTTATATAAGTATAACATTTGTTTTAAAATTAATCAAGTGTTGATTTAATATTATTTGTTGATTTTCTGATCTGATATGTTTGTTCATATCTTTGCATACAGTCCATTTTTTGTGAGATCTTTATAGCAAAAATATCCCGTAAGCGATGAGAAAAACGCTTACGGGAGTATGCTATGATCTTATATACTGCTGTACAGCTTTTTCATAGTTATACAGTGCTCTCACAGTACTGCAAAGCTGTGAATAGGTACTGTCTTTCTCATAACGAAGCAGAGTTTCATAAACATATGTCATGGGACTTACAGTAACTTTACCGCCGTCAGCCTGCGTAACAGTGTATTTTGTTTCCAGTTTGTTAGCTGTGATATTGGGTATCTCCACGTAATTCATACCCTGTGCTGTGCCTGTAACAAATTCGACGTTTCTGTTACTGTTGTCTTTTACTGTGCAAGAGGAAACATCGCCTTTGTAGTAAAGCCTTAATGCTGTTTCTGAACGAAGCAGCAGCGACTGACCGTAGTACGTTGTTTTATTGCCGTTGCTCACACTTGAAGCAAAGTCTCTTACATCGTAAGATGTAAGCCCTGTAACAGTTTCAGCGGATGTGGTGCCGTCGAAGAAGGCTTTGGCATTGTTGCCGTATACCTTTAAAGCGTCAGCCAGTGCAGCGAGTTTTTCGTTGCTGTTTTCGCTCAGCTTGTCAAGATATTCAACAGGGGAGTAATCAAAGCTTCTTACATAGGGGGTGTAGTTCAGCAGCGAGAACTCAGTGGTATTACCGTTGCCGTAGCAGAAACTTATGTTTACCTTTTCGTTGATATCCTTAGGCGGCAGCAGGTAAGTGACTCTGTATCTGTATTTCTCATCGTGTGAAAGTTTTGATAATGGGATCTTTTCCTCGCCGCTGCTTCCGTTTATAATAATATACCCGTCATCGATGATGTCATATTCGGGCTGGAAGTATACGTTCAATCCCAGCTGGCTTCCAAGTGAAACACTGAATCCGTTAATAACTGTTGTGACTATTTTATAATCTGTATCGATGACAGCATCACCCATCGAAATGGTCACTACAAGGTCATTGTCATCAGTCCATTCGTAATTGGATATATTTATAAAGGAGATCTTTGTTACTTCGTATTCATCACGCACCCTTATCGTGACCTTTGTTCCCTCATAATATTTGCCGTTTACTGCAGGCTTATCTGAACTTACAACCTCCATTGATTCAGGCAGAGTAAGGGAGCACAGATAAACGATCTTGCTGGTTTTGTATACCTTTCTGCCGAATTCCACAGAGGCAGTATAGTGCGTATTTCCAAAACTGTCACTATATGACTCTATGCTTGCTTCAACGGTATGGTTCTCTGTGCAGTCTTTACATCTGAATGTGGCTGTTGCACTTGTCATATCATCAGACCATGTCCATGAAGGATCTCCGTAGCTGTGTTCATGTGAAGGAGAAGTATATGGTTCATCACCGAAGTCGTATACTGCTGTATAAATTGTTCCGCTGCTGTCGTTGGGAGATGACTTGTATACGGCATATGCAATACCGTCTTTGATATAACAGCCGTAGATACTTTTGCCGGAGGGCTTTTCAGGGGTGACCAGCACGCCTGTTTCAGAGGTCGCAGGGTCGATCCAGCATATTGAATCTGGGGTATTGTAATACAGCTTGTCACCATGCTTGAAAAGAGCTGTAAATATACCTATCCAGTAACTGTAGCCGCCGGCAGACCATCTCATGTTTTTCAGCTCGGCAACGGTCGTTTTCTTTAGAGTGCCGCTGTTTTCGCCAAGCTGGATGTCGAGCCTGACCAGCTTCTTGTTTTCATCTATGGCATATAGTCCTCCGTTCAGACCGACTATAGCGGTATTCAGATCAGTTATTCCCGAGTTATCGAAATAGGTGTCATCGGGATAGATCGTATCATAGTCAGAGTGTTTGCCGTCGTTTTTCAATGCTGTATCACTCAGAGCATAAAATGTATGGAATACCTGACCGTTGATATTGGGAGTGGGGTCATTCCAGGTTATGTCTATATTGAAGTATCTGCCCGGTATAAGCTCGGCTTTAAGCCACTGATGGTTCATACTGTCGGAGAATATTATCTCTGACCGTATACCGCACTGAGAAAGCAGATATGCATACACCTTTGAATAAAGGTCGCAGTAGCCTATCTTCTCTATCATGAAGCTGTAGGTCTGCTTGTTGGCAACATCGGGATACTCATAAGCCACATCGCTGACGAGTGCATCGTGGAGCACCAGTGCCTTTTCAAAGTTTGACATATCATCGTTGACAAGAGCCAGATACTTATCAGCCTCATTGTAGAACTCATCGAGCATACTCATGCTCGTATCTTTATCATAGGAGTAGATCGGGATTATAGAAGTAACGTATGAACCGTTTGTATAGTATTGCAATTTCTTCCAGTAGAAAAGTTCAGGATAATTTGCAAGGACAGCCTGCTGAAAGTCACCTATCTTGCTTGTACTGAGTCTGAGTCCGCTTATATCAATCGGGGATGTCTGATAGGCAAGTGCTGCTTTGCCTACGGTTTTTATGTAGTCCTCCCAGTTTGCCTGTACGCGTTGGTCATAGTCTATCATGGTCGGGTCGGTCTGAGTTGCTGCCCATGTGGGTATGGAAGTAAATGCCATGCAAAGAGCAGCAATAACAGCAGTGATCCTTTTTATATTGTTTTTGTTCACGATATAGGCCTCCTCGTGTATTGTTTATAGTGTATTAAAATAATCCAAATTCTAATTATATTTTATCACAATTAATGAGTGAAGTCAATGGACTAAATGAAAACAAATATTACATTCTCGGCCCTCGCGCGGGTACGCGTCACGTCACGTACAAAGTGATTGGGGGAAGAGTGTTTCTCGGTAACCATTGTCAGCTGTAAAGAAAAATGGCTATACCGTACGTATTTGTAAACGGTATTATCAAAAATGTTCTGAACGGATATGAGCAAATATATCTCACAGTGTCTTTACATTTTAAGAAATTTATGCTATAATCTAAAAGATGATCCGAACGGGGTACACCCCCATTTGCAAATCTATAACGGAGGTAATTACAATGGCTGAAAATACAGGAAACAACGAGAAAAAAGAGGGAAATGTTCTTGCAGGATTTGTCCTCTATAAAGATGCCAACATGGATTGGGCAAGGTTCAGAAAATCTTTGAAAGAGGATTGGGGCATAGAAGCCGAGGGCGAAGACGAGGTCAAGGATAACGCCATAGTATTCCACACCGAAGGTATGGTAGTTGCTTGTTCGCTTATGCCGAACCCTGTACCCAACAATGAGGCAGAGGAGTGTGCTAAGAATAATATTCTCTGGAAAGACGGTGCCGCTGAAGTTGCAAAGCATCAGGCTCACGTCATGGTAGCGGTAATGAACAAGTTCGATGCTATGGAACAGGCTATCCTTTTTGCGAAGATAGCTTACAGCCTGCTAAAACTTGACAACGCAATTGGTATATACAAGAATCCCACAGTATACGAGAAGAAGTTCTATATTGATTTTGCAGAAACGATCAAAAATGGTGAGCTTCCGGTACCTATACTTCTTTATACAGGTATGTATCTTGCTAAGGACGGTCTTTGTGCATTCACACAGGGAATGACCTTCTTTGGTAAGAACGAGATGGAGATCATCGATAGTAAGCAGCAGCCTGATCAGGTGGTCGGATTTATGTTCTCCATCGAGGAATATGTTCTGAGCGAGGATGTTGAACTGAAAGACGGCGAGACCATCGGTTTTTCAGAGGAGCAGAAGCTGCCCATAAGTGTGGGTGACGGTGTCAGCGTAAAGGGCATCACCGCAAAGATAGGTTTCTGATATGGATATCACAGGATTCAAGGCTGCAGTATTTGATCTTGACGGAACGCTCATACGCTCAAAAGGAGTATGGAGCGAGATAGACAGGCAGTTTTTCAGAAAGCGGGGGCTTGAAGTCCCCGATGATTACTGCCGTGCTGTATCCACTAAAAATTTCAGGTCTGCAGCTGTGTACACCAAAGAACTTCTCGGACTGGAAGACAGTGTCGAGAGCATAATGCAGGAATGGCATGAAATGGCAGTATACGAATATACACATATCATCGGTGAGGTTGACGGTGCGGCTGATTTTCTCAGGTATCTTTCCGAAAAGGGGATAAAGCTGGGGCTTGCCACAGCAAACTCAGCGTCGCTTTATGAGCCTGTGCTGAAAAGGCTTGGGGTCTACTCTTTGTTTGACAGCTTTGCCACTACCGAGGAAGTTGAGCACGGCAAGGGCTTTCCTGATGTGTATGAGCTTGCTTGTGAAAGGCTTGGAGAGAGTTCTGATGATACCATAGTGTTTGAAGATCTGCCAGAGGGTATACACGGTGCAAAGCTTGGCGGATTTACTGCAGCAGCTTGTCTTGATGACCTTAGCGATGAAAGCAGGGAGATCATTCAGCAGGAAGCAGACATCTGTTTTGAAAGCTACAAAGAGCTTTATGAATAAAAAGTAAATGAATGTATAACAATTTGTAAAACTGCATTTTGCCTATTGACAACACGCCTATATAATGCTATAATATTAGAGTTGATTGAGCGCCAGTAGCTCAGCTGGATAGAGTGACTGGCTACGAACCAGTAGGTCGGGGGTTCGAGTCCCTCCTGGCGCATACATCGCAAATAGGCACTTTGAGTAACATCAAGGTGCTTATTTTTTTGCCGATTTTTGCCGAATAATTCAATATTAATTCAATATTGAAAAAAATTCAATACAACCAAAAACGCAGACCCGAACTTTTCAGATCTGCATTTTCATTTATTCGGCTTTATCCTGCCTGTCATTAATATCAAAATTCTTTGGTCTGAGGATAACATCAGCGATGCATTCGGCTGACCGCCTGTCAGCTTCTTTGATGATGTGGGAATATATGTCGCTGGTAGTACTTACCTTGCTATGTCCCAGACGTTTACTTATACTAACGCTGTCGATTCCATTAAAGTACAACAGGCTTGCTTGTGTATGTCGAAAGGCGTGAGGATTTATGTGCGGCAGACCGTATCTGTTGGAAAAACTATCGAGATAACTGTTTACTGTATCAGGATGCATGGGTCTGCCTTCGTTGCCTGATTTTTCCTGAAAGAACAGATAATTAGTATCATGCCAGAGATCACCATAGCTATTGACTTGCATCAGATACCATTTGCGGTATTCTTTCAGCAGCGCCATACTTTCCGAAGGAATGGTAATGTATCTGTCGCTTTCCTCTGTTTTGGTGCTTTCCTCATAAAGTCCCTTATCCGGAGCATACAGCAGATTATTACAGATATGTATGCGGTTATTCTGCCAATCTATCACATCCCATTTAAGACCGCACAATTCACCACGCCTTACTCCCGTAATGATGAGCAGATGTATCATACAGCGCCATTTTAACGGCTCTTGTTCAAGGCATTCAAGTATTTTTGTAATATCTTCCATCTGGAAATAATTTGCATGAGTTGCTTTTGACTTGGGCGGAGTAGCTTTACGGGCAGGATTGAACGGAATGATCATTTCCCTGTCAGCTTGCTCAAGAACGACAGATATAAACCGATGATATTCAAGTATTGTTTTGTTAGACAATGGTTCTTCATTCTTTTTAATTTTGAATAGTTTATTCACGGGAATATCTAGCATAAGTGCAATGGCTTCTGCTTTATCTTCACGGATGTTGCCGCCATTGCAGGCTATTGACAAAGTGTTATTAGCTATCCCCGATCTGGCTGCAGCTTCCTTTATTGTCATTTTTCGTTCTGACAGTATTTTTTTGATGTTTACCTTTGCGGTAGCACTGCCCTGCTTGCGGCGTATACCTTTCTGAGATAATACCTCATAGAATTTATTAAGGTGCTGGGGGCGTATATCTGACAGCTTATAATGTCCGATATGCTCATTAATAACAGGAAGGAACATTCGATAAAGCATTAACGTATTATGTTTGAGTCCAGAACGTTCTTTCAGCGAGATAACATACTCGGCATATTCGGCGAAAGTCTGACGATCATCACAGACCATACCATTTTTACATTTTTCTTCAAATTCAACGACAAACTTGTTCAGCGCCTTTTCGTTTTGCTTATCCGTCCTTTCGGGATCAGGCTTGAATGTTGCGGTATATGGTTTTAACTGATTACCGCTTTTGTCATAGCCACGCTGGACTCTGATCGACCAGCTGATGATCTTACCGTTTTTGTTTTTTCTGGGTTGAATGTACGCCATAAAAACACTTCCTTTCAGGTATGAGGTTGACACCCGGAAGGGAAAATGCTATAATGATATTGCTTTTACTAGCACTAATCCTTCGGGGTGAGTTTATATGAACCGTCTCTGTGTGCCAGCACAGGGGCGGTTTTTATTTTTCATTATATAAAAATGAATTTATAATATCAAGTCCCTTCTGTTTGTTTATGAGCTATTTGTTTTCTTATTTCAATTATTTCTTTTATCAACCTTTCTTTTTCACTCTCAGATGTTGCAATATAGAATTCATAACGCAGGGAATCAATTTGCTGATATAGTTCTATGTCCTTTTCTTCCGTAATCCTGCCTATTTCAAGCGCTTCTTCTTCATCTAATTCTCGACGGTCAAATTCATTTAAGACTAGATCAAATAATCTATGTGTATTATATCTCATGAATTCAATTTTGTAATCAAGTTCATGTTTTTGTATATCGTTTTTCTCAAATAGCGCAAAGCTGCCTTCAAACAAATCATTTATTGCTCTAATAAAGTCATCGAAAAATGGACTTTCAAGGATACGGCTGAATATATCCGGAAAGATGGTAAAAAGAAGATGTGCAGCTGCATTTTCTGTAATGCCTGATGTACTACAAAAAGCGGATGTATCATAATTCTTTGTTTGAATATCGGTTACACCTAAAAGAAAATCCGTTGATACGCTATAATAATTTGCAATAGTCTTTAAATATGTGATATTACATTCAGCGTCATCATTCAAATATTTGTTGAAAGTTTGATAAGGTATGTCCATTTGTTCAGCTTGCTTTTTGTTGCTTAATGAAGTATCGACATCCCTCATTTTTTCGGCAAGTAATTTTATGCGTTCTGAGAAAATGTTCGTTGTTTCAGTCTTTGACATATTTCACACCTCAAAATCTCTAATTAGATAATAAATGTAAATCAGAATATCTAATTTATACTCAAATTTGATTATTTTCGTTTTTTTATCTTATTCGTGCTATAATTAGGATAACAAAACAAAACAATATCTCTTATTTGATATTCTATCACTTTTATTTTGTTTTGTCAAGTCTTTTTGGAATGGGAGGTAAAAAAGTGAGTAATAATGTGAAACACCTTACTGATGAAGAACGCGCCGCACGCCGTGAATACTATAGACAATGGCGCGAAAGAAACAAGGACAAAATCAAAGCGGCACAAAAGCGCTTTTATCAGAAGCAAGTTAATAAACTTGCAGAAGAACATGCAAAAGATAATCCAGCCGAATAATAGTTCAGCGGATGGACAGAAAGGGGGTGGAAATATGCTGGAAATTACTGTTACCCTTACCGGATTTGACAGTCACGAGGGCGAAATGGAGAGCACCATATTTTATACCGATGATCTTAATTATGCACTGAACGCGGCAAAGGCACTTGCTGACAAGGTATGCTATACACTTTCAGAACTCATAATAAGAAATGCCGCCTGAGTGCTGCGAACACCCAGACGGCAGAGCAGGCTTTCTGCTCATGAAAACACACGACACTTTAACAGTATGTTCTCGCCTTCATTATAACACATGGAGAGCGGGAATGCAAGCCATCAAAGGCAGGAAGGAATTTTATGAACGAAACGAACACAAGACCCGTCCCACGTATGAGGACTTTACCAAAGTGTCACCAGGAACTTAATGATAGGGGTGTCCCAATTCCAATGCACGCACTGAGGATGTGGGTGAAGCAAGGCAAGATACCTGCGGTATACGCGGGCAAGAAAGCGCTTGTGAACATGGATGCTGTTATCGACTATCTGGAGCGGGGTGATCAGGATGAACGAGATTGAAACTAAACTGCTATCTGTCATTGGCAAAGGCGAGGATAACGCGATTACTCAACGAGAAATAACTGCTATGTTGGGTATCGGCGCACGGGAGACAAGGCAAATTTTGGAGCGGCTGCGTAAATCTGGTGTAGTTATCTGTTCAAGCGATCACGGGCGGTTCTTCCCTGAAACCGTTGACGAGCTGGAGCATTATCTGAACCGGGTACAAGCGAACGTCCGTAACCAGTGTATTTCAATTGCCCCCGCACGCCGACTTCTGAAAGAGTGGGGCGGTGATACTAATTGAATGATTCTACCACTAAAAAATATGTGGTTACGCTGTCTCACAACGCATATCTCCCACCGCTAAATATTCTGGGGATGGATAAGGACACGATAAAAGCTGAAAAAGGCAAGGTAAGTTCCGACTTCCAGTCCAGACAGAGAAAACAACCGAATCATGTTTCTGTCACCCATGAAGAACTGGCTGCCCGTATACAAGAGGGGTACTGCCTGCGTGGAGCTTTGCTTCACCCAATGAATGACAGTAACATGGACATAAACAAGGACGGAAGAAAGAGCTACAACACAGAAAAAGCTTTCATTCAGCAGGGAGCAATATTGCTGGACTTTGACAACAAAGCCGAACCTCCATGCCCGGAGCTGACAACGGCAGAGGGTATCAGGGATATGATAAACCATAAAGTGGGGGCAAATGTAGTTTCGGTAGTTGCTGAAAGCTGGACAAGTTCACCGAGCCTGCGCAAGTGGCACGTAATACTTCTGCTTGATGAACCTTGCAGCGACTTTTCTAAAGTCAAAAGCGTTATCAAATATCTTGTAGATACTGTTTTCAAGGGACTTGCGGACACTGCTTGCAAAGATCCTGCCCGTTATGTTCTCGGAAGTGCTCACCATATGATAGTAAAGCCATTTAATGGAGAACTGGATATTGAATTACTCTATCAGAAAGCTATCGAATACTCAGTACCGAAAAAAGATAAAGCGCACAACTATACGGTAGCGCAGGGCTCAAACGATACCGACATGACCCCCGAAAGGCTTGCAGATATCATTTTAGGGTCACACTGTGACTTCGGGGCAGATGGTTACGCGGGGTTCAGAAATACAGCTACTGCCCTTTATCATATCGCGCACGTTCCCTCTGAAGTTATTTCGGGGTGGGGAGCAAGTTATGACGGTACAGCACAAGACCCACGTACATGGGAGCACATGAACCGTGATAATACTTTTTCATTTAAGACCCTTATTTGGGCAGCAAAGAAGCTGAACCCTGCTGCTTTTAATGCTTACATGGTTGAACTACATGCGGAATATAGACCACATAGACCCAAAACCGAGCCGATACCAGAGCAATACAAGCACTTGTTTAGCGATGACGGCGAACTGCTCACCGATAAGCTCACCGCCGATGATATCGTGAACTGCGAGCAACTCTACACAAGGGTCTACACTCTTGAAAGCCCTGCGGAGATAACGGCATACATTATGCAGGTCAAGCAGGCAGCGAAAGCTCTGGGACTTGCAGGTGACTTTGAAAAGAGGATAGCACCTTATAAGGCAGAAGCCCTGCGCAATCTGAAATCAGAAGCACGGGCGGCACATCGGGAGCAGACGGGTCAGACCCAGCGCGATCTGTCAGACTTCCCATACATCATCGAACACGAGAACGAGCAGGGCGATCTGTACTACACTGTGAGCTGTCCTCTATTGGCGGAGCACATCAGGCAGAACTGCCGATACATCATCACACACGACCGCTTTTCTGACCATGACAGAATGTTCTGGTATGAGGACGGAGTGTACAAGCCTATCACCGACAGCATATTGCAGGGCTATATAAAAGGCTATATCACAGCTTTTGATCTTGCTATCCTGAAAATGCGTGACGTTCTGGAAGTCATGAAAGACCTGAAAACAGATATGACATTTGTGAGTGAAAACAAGCTCAACGCCGATGAGGATATCATCAATTTCAGGAACGGTCTGTACATTATTTCGGACAACACGCTAAGACCCCATACACCCGACGTATACAGCACTATTCAGATACCATGCAATTATGTTCCTGACGGTGACCACTGCCCGACCTTTACACGATATCTTTTTGAGCTGGTGGGTGATGATGCAGACAAGGCAAATCTGCTGCTTGAATATATGGCGGCTTGTATTTCCAATATAAAGGGATATCGCATGAAAAAGGCGCTGTTCATGTACGGCAAAGGCAACACCGGCAAAAGTCAGGCAAAGGCACTGACGGAGATGCTTCTGGGGGACGAAAACTGTGCGGCCGGTGATCTAGCAGACCTTGAAGAACGCTTCGGAACAAGTTCACTCTATCAGAAGCGGCTTTATGGTTCGGGCGATATGTCCTTCGTGGGAGTAAAGGAGCTGAAAATATTTAAGAATGTTACCGGCGGTGATGACATATTGCTGGAATTCAAGGGCAAAAACTCTTTCCCTTTCAAGTATAATGGCTTGCTATGGTTCTGCACCAATGAGCTTCCAAGCTTCGGCGGCGACAGAGGCGAGTGGGTCTACGACCGCATTATCCCCCTTGAGTGCAAAAACGTTATCCCGAAAGCCCAGCAGGATAAACATTTGCTTGACAAGATGTTCGCCGAGCGTGAAGCCATCATCAGCACATACCTGATACCAGCTTTGCAAAGGCTCATCGCGGGCGGTTATAACTTCACCATACCGAATAACGTGCTGGATGATCTGGAAGCCTACAAAGACAAGAACAGCCCTGTCAGGACTTTTTATAAGGAGTGCTGCATCATGAGGAATGAGTATACTGACGATATAACTGCTGCAAAACTTTTCAAGGTTTTCAAAATGTGGTATGCCGACAACATGGGCAGGTCTTGCAGCTATTCCATGAGAGTGTTCAAAAACGAGCTAGCGGAGACACTTGGTCTTGCTAACGGTCAAGCGTTGGAGGTAAGGCGGAACAGTGGAAGATATCTGGCGATAACCATAAATTTGGAAACAAAGGAGACTTACGGCAAATATGTTTGACCCCCAAAGTGACAAAAGTGACAAAAGGTGACAAAAAGTTGTCACCGAGAAAAGCGCCTATCTACGGACTTTTAACAGCATAGTGACAAAAGTGACAACTTTTTAAACTTCTCACGCAGGGGAGACAGAAAAAAGATAATATAATAGTAGATTGCTAGGATATATATATCACATACCCGTAAACGTATAAAAAGAAATCAAAAAAACTGTCACCTCTGTCACTTAACGAATAAAACATCGTATTTACGGGCTTAAACGAGTGACAAAAATCTGTCACTGCTTGTCACTTTTGTCACCGAAATAACAGAAAGGACTGATACCATGTACATTCAATGCAAATCCGACAACCGACTTGACATAATACGTCTGGTCAATTCCGAGCATCTTACTGTCATCAATGTTGATGTGGAAAGGTTTGCGATAACAGCGTGCATCGTCGGACACGAGAAAGCAGTAACTCTCGGGAAATACGACACAATCAACGACTGCAAGCTTGCCTATGATGCTCTGACCGAGACACTGAAAGCACGCAAGGAACTTTTTGATATGGACGTAAAGTAAACGGAAGAAACTGATATATGTTTATACTCATACAGAATCGAAAAGTTATGGTAAATACCGACAACCTTACAAGGATATGGAGACATCATTCAGATATCCTTGCATACACGAGCGGAGAGGATGAAACAGCAACTACCCTTGCAAGGTACGACGAACCTATAGTATGCGAACTTGCTTTTGAAGAACTTATAAGAGCCATTTCGGAGCATAAAGAACTCCATGAGCTCAGATAATACCGAAATAACTACCAAGACAAAACAATATATTAGCAGGAGGAAATCATCATGGATAACAAAAATACATTCCCAACATTCGACCAGTATTTCGCAGAGCGTGAGGAAGCTTTCTACGAACTGCACCCCGAACTCAGAGACCATCCGGAGCTTGACACCCTTGACGGCGGAGTGTCCGCTAAGATCGACAGGAGAATGCAGGCACAGTTTGCCTACTGCATGGAGCTTGCAGCATATAACGAACGCAGAGCTGCCGCAGAAAAGGAAGCACAAACTCTCAAGACCGAATATGAAAGCAGGCTCAAGGATGTTTATGAAAGCAAAGGTTTAGAGCGGAGCGATACTGACAAGGCGTTCTTGAAAGTGCTGGAGAATATGGAGAAGAAAGCTGAACAGGAAGAGAAGTCCTTGACCGCCTTCATGCAGGCTCTGGGCGGTACACAGGTCTAATGCATTGAACATTCAACCAAACCACAAAAAACTTGAAGGCACACACGGGCAGGGCTGACTTTGTTTTGTGAGAAAGTTTATCATATAGGGGGGGAGGGGACCCCCGACATGGGGGCTCTGATCTTCAACCGGAGCACTCCTCAAATATCTGACGGGGACAAAGGGATAAATGCGGCAATAACACCGAAAAGGGGGAACATATGGACGTTATATGCGAGATATGCGGCAGGACATTTGATGCCAAGACCACACGGGCGCGGTACTGCCCGAGATGTCAGAAGATATCGGCAAAGATAACGAGAGCAAAGTGGGAAGAAAAGACAGGATTCAAAGCAAAGCGGAACGCCAAGAGGAACGCGGACCGAGCAGCCGAAAGAGCAAGGCAAGCCGAACAGCTCACCCGACAACAGAACGAGAAAGTGCAGGAACGTGAACAGCGGTCATCAGACTATGAACACCAGTACCGCCAAACTCTGACCGCGAAAGCCGAAACGTGTGATATGTTCGCTATGATGCACCTTGCACTCATGGACGGAGATATGCTGAACTATTGGCGGTACAGGTCTATGCTCATTCAGGCAGAGGATGAAAAGTTTGGTCATGCAAGCAATAACACTGTGGGCGGGATATCAGCATCAGACCCGAGCTTTGCGGAACTTGTGATGTATGATATGCTTAACGAAAGTGAGGTAAAAAACAATGGATGATATTATCGAGGTCATAAAAAAGGAATTCAAGGAGATATGCAAGGCGGATGAACAGCTTGAAAATATCCGTGAAAAGATAGGGGAAGGCACTGCCGACTTCAAGGATATATCCGTATATGCGCGGCGGCTGGGGGAACTGACAAGACTGGTCATCGAGCAGAACTATCCCGGATATGAACCTCAGAGCGAGGGACTAAGAGAATTTGCCGAGAACATCATCGCCGATATACTCAAAGGCAATTACGAGGATGTGTATAAAAAAGATGCCGTAGCTCAGATCATAGCAGATGTAAAAACAGGCATCAGATTAAAGGCAATAAAGCCCGAATTCCCGAAAGAGAGGGTAAAAACTGTTATAGCTGCGGTGATAGCAGCCAAGACTGCCGAGCAAGCCTTGCGGCGGATAGTATCACCGATGGAGAACATCACAGCCGGCTTCCACGATGATTATATCAGGAAAAACGCAGAATACAGGGGCGGAGCGGGACTTTTATGCTATATCATCAGAGAAGACGGGAACAAGTGCTGCGACTGGTGCAGAGGTCTTGCAGGAAAATATGAGTATCCCGACGTCCCGAAAGATATTTACAGGCGGCATGATAACTGTACTTGTGATGTGAGCTATTCTTCCACAAAAGGCAGACAAAGCCCTGTCAAGATAAGACGTGCTAAGGAAGCGGCGAAAGCTCAGCGGATAGAGTATGCCAAGAGCATCGCCAAGCCTAAGAAGTTCACCAAAGAGGAAGCAATAAAGCTTAATGCAAAAGCAATAGCAGGCAGATATCTGAAACAAAAGATACAGAAATAACAGCATACAGAGAGGGGTGCAGATCATGACCAACGAACAACTTGTGACCTACATACAGCAGGACAGCAAAGAGCTGATACCCATACTCTGGGAACGAGTGAAAAATCTGTGCTTCATGATATGCGGAAAGTACTTTGCAAAGTATTCGGAGAAGTTCGCCGCCTGCGGTGTGGAGCTGTGTGATCTGCGGCAGGAATGTTACAGCGCTTTTCTTCTGGCGGTAAAGTCTTACAAGGCTGACAGCGAATTGCAGTTCACAAGCTTTCTTGAATATCCTATCAGGAACACGGCGGCGGAGCTTCTCGGTATACGCAACACCGACCGCACGAACCGCAAGCCCCTTGATAACGCTGTGAGCCTTGACAAGCCCATTGAAGCCGCTGACAATGATAACCTTACTCTCTCCGATATCATACCCGATGCCGAAAGCGCCGAACCCTTTGAGCAGGTATTGCAAGAAATCAGCGATGACCACGCAAGAAAGATATTGCTTGAATCTCTGGGTAAGCTTACCGAACAGGAACGGGATATTATTCTCGGGGTATACTTTCGGGAAAAGTCGATGAAGGAACTGGCAGAGCAGTACAAAGTCAGCACCGAGCGTATACGTCAGATAAAGGCGAAAGCTATCCGCCGTTTACGTGGTATGCCCGAGCTGAATATCCTTGAAAAGGAATACGAGATAGAACGGCGGTTACACTATGGCAGCAGGGCGAACGGTTACAACTATATGATAGCACAGCAGCAGGTCAGGCAGATACTTCACACCGGTGAATACCTCACCGAGAACCAACGGCGGGAGATAGCTGCTAACACTGTGGTTGAGACTGACCCCGTATACAAAGCACTGGAAGCTCTGGGACGATATCCCGACAGTATCACCCACAAGGACGATACCGAGATCAGGCAGCGAGCAGAAAAGAAGCTGCAAGAATTGTCTTCATATCGGGAAATAACCTACGGTCTGCGGCAGGCGGTGTATTATGATGAACGCCAGAAACTTCTTGCGGCGAAAGCTATCACTAGGACACTGTCAGACGAACAGAGAGCCACGCTGTGAGGGCTTGCGGAGTGTGGCAGGGGAAACGGGCTTTCAAAAACAGGGCAGCTTATAAAGGCGCTGTATGGTCATATTGGCAAAGGAAAGAGCAGGCTTGCGATGATATCAGCAGACCTGCACTCATTCTCTATGTGAAACAAGCATAAACCAAATGTGTAATATTTGTTAACTATGTATATTGATATATTGGCGTTTTTATGCTACTATAAAACATATCAAATTATTAACCGATACTTAACAATATTGAAAGGTGTGACATTATGGCATCAGAAAAAAGTAAGCAGGACAGAGAGGAACTTGCAAATATGTTATACTCACTGGGAATAAGAACGCATGAACAATTTGAAGAGCTTATGAAATTGGTACGTTCTTTTGATCCCAATGACCTGAATAACGAGGAAAAGTTGGCACTAGAACGCGAAAAAATTGATGCTATTGCTAAAATGGCAAATTCCTGAACCTGATAACTCTTTCAAAGCCTGCTACAATAGCGGGCTTTATTCTTTTATGAGGCAACGAAACGTTACTACATACTAAGTGCGAACTGTTTAGGCTGCCGTCGCATATTACGACCCCACAAGGGGCGATAATTCGTAGACCTCTATATTATACAGCGGGCTTTGACGATCTGCAACAGGTCACGCCCGGGACTTATTCTCTTACAGGCAATCGAACTCTGAGCAATCCCCGTGAATCTGAGGGTGCTATTTTTGCTTGAATAGAAATAAAAAAAAGACTTGCCCTCACGGTCAAGCACAACCATGAGAGCAAGCGGGAAATGTCAGATTTCAAATTGTCAAAACACACGAATACAAGCCCATTATAAGAAGGTGTTTTCTGGACACTTATATAATAGCATATTTCAGTGCAAAAGTCAAGAGAAAACCCCGAAATTTCGGGGAAAATCAAAAGGAAGAAGATAATCATTTATGAAACAATGTAACACAAAATTGCACGGACTGAAAAGATTCATATTCTCACTCAAAAATCATAGACAAGGTTGTAATATGAGCCACAACACACAAAAAAATCAGATAACAGCTACCACCCAGTTATACCAACATTAGAGCTTAGGAGAATAAAAAGCACATCTTTTACAAGAAACATTCACTCATCATTTGTAAGGGTGAATATATAGTGTCCGATAAATTGTACGCAAAATAGTTCAATAATAATTCAATAATCTTGTAAAAACAGGTAAAAAACAGCTAAATTAGATTAAACCATATAATGCACAAAATAACGTAAAATAGCGTTTTTTTGCATATCATTAAAATGTATAAAAGAATCCTAGCATTACTACGAACCAGTAGGTCGGGGGTTCGAGTCCCTCCTGGCGCACCAACTTAAAATTCCCGTTAATATAGCGGAAACGCTGTATTAACGGGCTTTTTTTTATATAATCTGCATTTCAGCACATTTTCAGTCAAATAATCACATAAAATCACACGGGAATCGCTGTAAGATGAAAGAGCTTTTTCAAAAAAGTTAATGCTTTACAAACCGGAGATCTTCGTTCTCATTTCAACACTGTATGCTGAAATAGCCTGCGGCAGACTGCTTTCATACTGTTGAGTCACACAAGGGTGCTGTCGATCGAACGTAGAAAACCGCATGGGCAGTACATGAGTATGCAGGGCTTGAAAAACGTCCCTATGTATTATATAATGTTATATGTTTATAAGTCTGACCCGATTGTTCGACAGTTTCATATTGTATATATTTACTTTGTTCATTAACGACGGAGAGTATTATAATTTCTCCTGATTTATAGCTTGATGTTTCACATATCCATCACAAAAACATACAATAATTCCACGAACTCTGTCCGCTATTCCACATAGATTCTATTATCCTTTCAGATTTGTGCTGTACTATATAGCTACGGAAACAAATTCCGGACACTAAACAGAAAGGAACGTGAACACTATGAGATCATTTTCAAAACCCGCTGCCTGCATTTGTGCTTTGGTAATGGCGGCATCGACTATGACTGCTGTCAGCGTAAGTGCAGAGCAAAGCAAAGGATCAGCTGCAGTTGTTACACATGAGAACAGCAAGTCAGAAAATACTGACGTTAAGTTCGGAAAGGTAACTGCGGTGAATGGCAGCGAAATTACTGTTGCCCTCGGAGATTTCACCAAAACGGAAAAATCTTCCGAAACTTCGGATGTGAAGGAAAAGAAAAAGCAGTCCGATGAAACATCTTCCACAGATGAACAGCAGACCGAAAGCAGCAAAACAAAAGTCAAAGGTCATAAAGGCAAGGGAGGACATCGCGGCAGTTTTACTGAAGACGGCACTACCGTTACGGTGACAGTCACTGATAACATTACCGTCAGCAGAAAGGGTGCAGAGGCTTCAGTATCAGATATCAGTGAGGGCGATATAATAAAGCTTGGATACAACGAAAATGCTGAACTTGAAAGCGTAAAACTGATGAAAGGCCATAAACACAGCGGATCAGGTACGGAAGGCAGTTCAAAAAAACGTCCCGCAAAGAAAGCAGGCAAGTCTTCGGAACAAAGTACCGAAGCATAAATGACCCCGAATATTTTTGAACCGTGTTCCCGACAGTCGTAATTGACTGTCGGGACTTTTTTCACAATACTATCACAAAGTACGACTATGATTCCACATTAAAAGCCCAACTTTCCACTTTCGCTCCTTTATCTTCTCATAGAGATCATGTATCATTAGATCATAGAAACAAACAACAGTTTTCAATAAACGAAAGGAAGTGCTTTTATGAAAAAGACTTATTTAACATCAATTATAGTGTCAGCAGTTATCGTAGCTTCCATGGCAGGCTGTGGAAATATCACATCTACGGACAAAACAAACGCTGAAACATCAAAAGAGATCATCACCGAAAAGATCGCAGAGCTTTCATACAATACATCATCTGATGAGATCTTCACCGAGCGTGACCTTGAGCAGACCGCAGATACAAGCGAGTCGCAGAGTATTGCCGTTTCTGATAACAAGACGATAGATATCACCGAGGAAGGTGTATATGTCATCAGCGGTACAGCGGAAAACTGCACCATCAATATCAATTCAGACGAAAATGCTAAGGTACAGCTCGTACTTGACGGAGTAAGCATTACCAATAACGACTTCCCTGTAATATACGTTGTTTCAGCAGACAAGGTATTTGTTACCACTACGGAAAGCGAAAATACACTTAAAGTCAGCGGAGAGTTTACAGCAGACGGTGAAACCAATACCGATGCAGTTATCTTCTCGAAAGAAGATCTTGTCCTCAACGGTACGGGTACGCTGAATGTTACTTCTGATTACGGCAACGGTATTACCTGCAAGGACGAATTGAAGATCACAGGCGGAACATACAATGTAAGTTCGGCACTAGATGCATTTGAAGCGAATGATTCTATCTCCATAAGTGATGGACAATTCAATATCACCTCAAATAAGGACGGTATCCACTGTGAAAATGATGAACTTGAAGGTACGATAACTATCACAGGAGGAACTTTTGAAATAAACGCTGTCAGCGATGGTATCCAGGCTAGTGCACTTCTGCAGATCGACAGCGGAGATCTCGATATAACAGCCGCTGAGGGACTTGAAGCTACATATATACTTATCAACGGCGGCAATATCACAATAGATGCCAGCGATGACGGTATCAACGCTTCAGCAAATTCCGGCAGTTATGAAGCAGCTATAGTAATAAACGGCGGAGATATTAATGTGGCAGTCGGTCAGGGCGATACGGATGCTATCGACTCAAATGGTTCGATCTTTGTCAACGGCGGAACTATAAATGTCACTGCACAGATGTCCTCTTTCGATTATGATAAAACAGCTGAATTCAACGGTGGAACTATCATCGTCAACGGACAGGAAGTCTCGGAGATACCACAAAGCATGATGGGCGGCGGTATGAGAGGCGGCATGGGCGGCGGAAAACACAGGGGTTTCTGATACCCATAGCTGAGGCTTCCCGCGATTCAAATATCCCGAGCATGTGGCTGACATATCGGAAAAATGCTCCCTTGAAGCTTTACAAAGGGGCATTTTTCGTGTATAATGATTACAATACTATTGCAGGAGGTGCACTGTGTCAAGAATACTTATCGTTGATGATGAGCCTGATATAATCACACTGATAAGCCGTTATGCAGAACGTGAGGGTTATGAAGTCGTTACTGCTGAGGACGGCAGTCAGGCTATAGATATCTGTCGGAAAGAAGATTTCGACCTTATAGTTATGGATATCATGATGCCAGATACCGACGGTTTTACTGCCTGTAAGAAAATAAAGGAGTTCAAGGATATTCCGGTCATCATGCTGTCTGCACGCGGAACAGAGTTTGATAAGCTGTTCGGCTTTGAGGTAGGTGTTGACGATTATGTAACAAAGCCTTTCTCACCCAGAGAACTTATGGCGCGTATCAAAGCTGTGATAAATCGAAGCAAGACCGATGTTTCAGAAAATGACAGCGGTATCGTAAATATTGGCGGTATGGAGATAGATACCTTCGGGCTTACTGTGACAGTTGACGGAACAAGAAACGAATTAACAGCTAAGGAATACGCTCTGCTGATGTTTTTTGTGAATAATCGCGGCATAGTACTCACCCGCGATCAGATACTAAACGAAGTTTGGGGATATGACAGCTTCGGAGTTGACCGCACAGTTGATTGGCAGATCAAATTGCTGAGAAGTAAACTCGGTTCTTGCCGTGACTGCATTAAAACAGTTCGAGGGGTGGGATATAAATTTGAAGTATAAAGCCAAGACATTCCGCAAAAAGCTGCTGGGATATTTCATGCTGTTTACCGCGGTTATTTTTACTGTTCTATGGCTTTTGCAGACAGTATTTCTGCAAAGCTTTTACAATGGTATGATAATCAGGAACACCATATCCGCAGCTAATAAGATAATCGCATTTGACAGCGATATTACCGAAAAGCTTGATGAAATATCAAGGGACAATTCATTACTGGTATATGTCACTGATACAGACGGAAACATACTTTATTCTGCCGATGAATATAAAAAGGGACACCATGGAGCTGATGAAAATGACGGCTTCGCTCAGATGAAGGGTCGTAAGGATGGACGATTTCATTACAGAGAACTTCCCGATAATTTTGATGAGTTCCGCCAAGACCTTTACGCTTCGGAAAACGGAGAAGCAGAATTAAAGACCGAGCAGATGTATTTCTATGGCAAGTACATAGACTATAACGGTGATAAGGCGATACTCTACCTTGGAACAAACCTTAATCCGGTAGGTTCGGCCGCCCGTATAATCCGCATACAGCTTCTTATCGTAACATTTCTCTCTGTAGCCGTAGGTTTTGTGCTTGCATTGTTCATTTCAAAGAGCTTTTCACGCCCGATATCTCAACTCAATGATAAAGCGCATACATTGGGAGAAAACTCAGATAATACAGAATTTCACAAAGGTTTCTGCTTCGAGCTTGACGAGTTGAACGATACTCTCGACAAGACAGACGGCAAGCTGAAACAGAACAAGGAATTTCAGAACGAACTGCTTGCAAATGTATCACATGATCTGCGCACACCCCTAACGATGATAAAAGGCTATGCCGAGATGATACATGATATATCTCATGAGGACGAACAGCAGTGTGCCGAGGACGTTGCAGTCATCGTCAGAGAAGCAGACAGACTGACCGCTCTTGTGGGTGAGATACTTGAATATTCCGAACTGCAGATGAAGGAGTCAGAAGATATCCTTACTGACTGCGATCTTAGTGAAGTTGTAAATTCTGTCACGGAAAACTTTGAGAGCCTTTTCTCAAAAGACGGATATATCTTTGAACGAAGTGTTGCAGAGAATATCCATGTCAACGGGAATTCTTCAAGACTTACAAGAGCAGTATATAATCTCATTGATAATGCAGTGCGTCATATTGGTGATGATAAGTGGATAGGCGTTACTCTGAAAGCTGAAAACAACAAAGCCGTCATCAAGATAGCCGACCACGGTGAGGGAATTCCCGCAGATGAACTTGAACGGATATGGGATAAATACTATACTAACCGACAGCGCGGCGGTAAAGGTGTTTCGGGACTGGGTCTTGCTATTGTGAAACAGACGGTCATTCAGCACGGCGGAATGTGCAGTGCTGTGTCGGAGGTCGGAGCAGGCAGTGTATTCCGCATTGAACTTGCTATGCTATGATCAAACAGATAACGGAAACGGCATTCTCAGGATCGGGAGTGCCGCTTTTTGATATCGCAACATAAATTTAAGGTTCATTTAAGCATGGTCGGATATAATGGATACTGTCAATATTATAATTGACAAGAATGAGCGATATAAAAGGAGAATGATGTTTATGAAAAACAATGGTTTACGTAGGTTTTTGGCAGGAATTTCAGCTGTTTGCCTGGCTTTATCAGCAACTCCAGTTATGAGCTTTGAAGCAGAGAATGCATCATCGGGATTACCGGGAGATGCAAATTGCGATGGCACTGTGGATATTTCAGATGCAGTACTTATCATGAAAGCACTGAAAGATCCCGATAGGTTCGGCTTAGGCGGAACAAGTGCGCTGGCATTGACTAAGCAGGGCTGGATAAATGCAGACTGTGACGGCAAAGCAGACGGTGTTACTGCTGATGATGCACAGGCACTGAAAATGTACCTCATGCGTAACGGAGATCTCAGCACCGGAAAGACCGGGACTGCACAGCCATCTGTAACTGAGGACCTTATGATAACTTTGTCAGACTCAGGCATGACCACGAATGCAGTTACCGAAGCTAAGATCGAAAACAATATCTGCACTATTACTCAGCCCGGAGTTTTCACAGTTAAAGGTGAAATGACAGGCGGTAAGATAGTTGTTGATGTTGACAAGACAAAATATCCCGAAGGCGTAGTAGAACTGGAACTCAGTGGAATGAGCCTTACCAATAATAGCGATTCACCGATCTATGTATCATCTATAGGAGATGAGGTCGTTATCAGCGTTAAAAAAGGAACTGATAATTACATTACAGACGGAACAGACTATCAGAATGCTGACGGCGATACAGGAGCAATATATTCCAAAGACGATTTAAAATTCAAGGGTAAGGGAAAGCTAACTGTAAATGGAAACTCATCTGACGGAATAGTTGGCAAGGATGATATCAAGATATATAACGGAACTCTTACAATAAACGCAGTTGACGATGGAATACGCGGCAAGGACAGCGTAACTATCGGAAATGCATCAGATGACGGCAAGGAACAGGATTATTCAAATCTTGATCTTACTGTTAAAACTAAGTCGGGAGACGGCATTAAAGCAACTTCTGATGAAACTTCAGCATCGAAGCAGCTGGGTATCGTCACCGTAAATGGCGGCACGATAAATATAGAATCTTATGCAGACGGCATATCGGGCGAACAGTATGTCGTTATTAATGGAGGAGATCTGAACATCCGTACTTATGAAGGAAGCAGCTTTACAGGTACATCTGCCGGCAGTCAGCAGGTCAGCACAGGCGGAAGACCCGGCGGCGGTTTCGGTATGGACGGAAATCCAAATAAGACAGATATTTCTGCAAAGGGAATAAAGGCTGTAGGTCTTTTTGACGAAGCAGGTACTACATGGCAGAGTGCTGGCGATATTGTTGTAAACGGTGGTAAAATAACGATTGATTCTTCAGATGACTGCATTCACTGCGGCGGAAGTATGTATCTTTCAGGCGGAGAACTCATTCTATCGTCTGCTGATGATGCCGCTCATGCAGATCACGATCTCACGATCGGTAACAAGAACGGAAGCTATGATGATATTGTTATATATGCCGAGAAATGTTATGAGGGTATAGAGGCTGAGAAAATATATCAGAACAGTGGTTCGGTCATCGTGAACTCAACTGATGACGGCTACAACGCAGCAGGCGGAAACGATGCATCAGGTGTAAACACAGGTATGCCATGGGGACAGGGAAGAGGAAACTTCGGCAGCAGCAGTTCTGGAGATTATATAATTCAGTTTAATGGGGGATTTGCTATAGTAAATGCCGCAAACGGTGACCATGATGGCTATGATTCCAACGGTAATATCGAGATAAACGGCGGTTATATAATATCAAACGGAAATGAGCCGTTTGACTGCGGAGATCAAGGCAACTCTATAATCGTAAATGGCGGAACATGGATATCAAATTGTCCTTCGGGAGGAATGAGCATGGGCGGCAGTAATATGACCGCTTCGGTCACAGCTTCTTCCAATATAAGCTCAAATACCAGACTTTCACTTGTAGGCAACGATGGTAAGGTAATAGTATCATTTATAGTTGACAAGGCAGTAAGTCAGCTTAAAGCAGGTGGCAGTGAAACCATCGGTGCATCATTCTTTACAGGTGGAACACTCAGTAACACCACATATTTCCAGCAGCTTGACCAGACACAGCCTGCTGCATACGGCGGTACGCTGACAGGTGGTACAGCTATTAAATGATTTGATCGTTTCCTGTAATTTATAAGTTTGGTTTTTATCTGATACATATAATAAACCCCTTAGAGGTCACATCTTTTATGTGACTGTTCTGAGGGGTTTATCTCATTTAATTATTTGATTACCGAATGCTAGATCATTCCTTTGTCAGGTTAAGGGTTTTTACGAGCATATCTTCAAAAGCAATAAATTTATCCTGGTAATCTTTCTTGACAGCTTCTTTGTCCGTATTTGAAAGGAAACTGTAGTCAATGCTGTTTTCCGTAAGCTTCTTGACGAAGGCATAGTCAAGGTCATATCTCTGTACAGCGAGTGTGAATTCTTCTGTCAGAGATGTACGCAGTATACCTGGATCATCTGTGCTGATGACCATCGGAACTTCATTATCCTTGTAGAGCATAAACGGATGTGTGTCATCTTTAACACCGAGTATAAACTCGTTGCTTGTAAGGTTGATCTCGACAGCGATATTCTTTTCTTTCAGCAGCTTGATGATATTGAAGCTGTTATGTTCAAATGCAATATCCACACCGTGACCGATCCTGTCTGCAAGGGAAATATAAGTAGTTGCGTTGCTTTGATAGTTGACTGCAGCGCCTATATGATAGGTCAGATGCTCAGGGCGTATCAGTCCCATTGTAAGTTCACCTGCATGGAGAGCAGTATTCAGAACTTTGGTATACATAGTACGCATCAGATAAAACATAGCCATATGTGCTCTGTAGAAACGCATTGAGTTTTCAGAATTCTCTGCGGCAACAAAATTGCAGCCTACGAGTATATCAGGGATTTTAGTCATTGCTTCATAAACGATATACAGCTGAGCCAGTACCATTACAGGATCACCTGTGCGTGATGCATAGCCCTGGAATCTGAACATTACGTCATCTGCAGTGACCTGTGCGGTATCAAATCTGCTGGTAAGGAATTTGCTGCAGCCATCTGCATTACGTCCTGCATCTGCCAGTGCCACATTTCTTGCAACATAATTATCTATGCTGGTGTTCAGGCAACCTGTAGATTTAAAGATATCAACGACCCTTCTGGAAAGATCTTCTAACGCTACTTGCATATTCGGTGGATAATCATTATAACGATCGCAGAGATCAATGAATTTGTTGTTAAAGTCATTATAGTCCGCTTCACTTAGTCCTGCATAGTCAGGTGCTTTCGGAGAAATACCGATGATCTCAAGATACTGAACGTTCTCTTCCTTTGCTCTTAACATTGCCTCGTGAAGAAGATCAGGCAGATCATCATCTGACGCTGCAGCACCGAACATACCAAACTCGGAGAAGAAATACTCATCAGGACCCAGCGAGTACTTATAGGGCTGATAATTGCGTATGCTCCACTTGTCGATAAGTTTCATGCGTGATTCGTGCAGATCTTTAGGGGCAGGAGGAAGCTGTTTGACTTTGGAGATGTCACTAACTGTGCTCGGATCTGGCATTGAAGTGTATAATTTTCCTGTAGAATAGTCAACATATAATTTTTTCTTGCAGGCGATCTCGAAGTACAGTTCTGCATAAGCAGCACCTGTCAGATGGTTGTGAAGATCACCGCCCTTGGGCATTGCTGCTATAAACTGGCGTAGTTTTGCTTTGTTTGTTTTGATAGATTTGAAATATTCGTTGATTGTCATAGTTGTATCGAACCCGTATCAGTGTTTTGTTTAAAGTTATATTCCGTACTGATACGGGCTTTTGGCATTTACGGTATATAACCTATACTAATATTAAGAATGAATAAAAGACCAAATGCATTACTCAACAGAACTGCATTTGGTCAAAAATAATCAGAACTGTTCACCTCCCGGGAATTATGCGATAACATCAAATGATCTTTTTTACGTGTTTAAATATATCGCATTTATACTTTAAGTGTTTTTTCAATAATAGAATTGTAACACGTATTCCGGAAAATGTCAATATTTAATTATGTAAAACAACTACAATTTTAACATATAAACAAAATCTAATTATATGCATTGTACAATTCGATAAATATTTCTGTTTTTGCTGCTTTCCGAGCATAAAATACCGATGACACTGCAGAAACCGTGGCTTGTGAAAAAATGATCTATCTTGATAATGATACGATCGTATGCTATAATAAATACTGATGAAGCATTTTGCAGATACCATTCTTATATATTTGAGATGGTCTCTGAAAATTTTTTTATAATAATGCAATCAAACTGTTATGACATTCGTTTTATAAGTGAAAGCTTTCAAAATTATCCGCGGGGAGGTGAAAAGATGACGATGAGCATAGAAGAAGTGGTTGATAATTATGCCGACCATATCTATCGTGCTGCTTACGCATATCTTTGTGATGCGCATGAAGCCGAAGACGTAGTCAGCGATGTGCTGATGAAGTATTTCTCCATGTGCGAAACACTTGATATCGAAACAGCGGAACATCTTAAAGCGTGGCTGCTTCGTACGGCTATAAACCGATGCAAGGACATTCGCAAGTCATTCCGCTGGAAGCACACTTCCACTCTGGAAGATGTACATAAAACAGAATTCGGGTGGACTGAAGCCGAACTTGATGTGAAACGGGCGGTAGATAAGCTTCCCGAAAAATACAGAGCCATCGTTTATCTTTACTATTATGAGGAGTACAAAACAGAGGAGATAGCACGTATACTCAGCCTGCCGAAAGGAACTGTGGTCTCGCGGCTGAAAAGGGCGCGGGACAGGCTGAAAGATGTGCTTTCGGATTACAGAGAGGAGTGAGCTTATGAGCGCGATAAAAGATATGTACGGCAAAGCAAAGCTTTCCGATGAGAAAAAAGCCGAACTGAAAAATGAGCTCGGTCAGCGATTTCCTCGCTATGTGGACAGCATGGAAGATAAAACGGAGGTCATTGGAATGAATGATAATAAAGTACATGAAAGCAACGGACATATAAAGGTACACAGCAAGCTGAGAACAGGTGCAGTAATTGCAGCGGCGGCTGTTGTGGCTGTGATAGGCGGAATGAAACTGGCGAGAGATCAGTACACCGAAAAAGCGCTGATCCAGCCTGCAGGTCAGGGAGAGGATAATTATACAACAGACAGAGAAGATTCGGTAAAAGAAGATTATTCACCTCAAGAGGGTTATATCGAAATAGCAGATAAGACAATTCTCAGAAATATAAAAATTATACATAACTCAGCGTGTGAAGCATATGCTGATCTTATCGAAAGCACAGGTGATGAGCTTGTTCTCGGTGAAGAAAAGATGATAACTCCCGAAATGGTCAGAAAGTCACGGGAGACGAAGATAGTACACGAAAATGGAAAATGCTCAGCTCTCGAATTTGCAGCTGCTATGGACAAGTATATTTTTGGATCGTTGGATGAAGATCTAACACAATATGATTTTGCTGTTGACTTCATGTTCAATGAGAGTGGTACTAAAACAGTAAGTGTAAACTATGTATACATATTTCTTGATGATGAACACAAATACTTTAACACTTATCCGTCGTATGGATTGAATGGCGGTGTAACGGAAAATGGTATCACCAAAAGATTCAGTTATGATAGTTCTTGCGCAAAGAAGGTGTATGAAGAATTAGAGACAGCTATCATAAAAAATAACGAAAGCGGTAAGCCATTAAATATAGATAGTTTTCAAGCAGATACTACAAATGAATACCTATATTTGATCTATGATTACGAGTGTGAGGACTTAGAAGAAAATGATAAAATGAAATTTGCGCGTGAGCTTCTGAAGGATGGCAGCATAACTAAACAGCTTAGTAAAGACGGCAATAATTTCGAAGCGGATTTCAAACGTGACGACAACGGTAATATCATTGGAGTCGAAAGGGTATATGTTGAGATATTCGATGATGAAAGTGCTGAATATGATGAAAACGGCAACCGAAAGTGTGAACGCTTTGTTTATCCCGATGAGAATAAAACTGACAAAATGACCGTGACCATTCCCGATGTTGCAGGTAAAAACAAAACCGAAGCTATATCAGAGTTAGAATCGCTGGGATTCAAAATAGACGTGCATCCGATAGAATATGAAGACGTTCCTGAGGATACTGTATTAATAACTAAACCTGAAGCAGGCAATGAAATTGAGTTTGGAAGTCAAGTGAAAATATATGTCAGTGGCACGGCTTCTAAAGAACAGCTTGTTTCAATTCCTGATGTAGTAGGCAAAGATAAAAATGATGCTGTATCAGAGATACAATCTCAGGGATTTAATACTACTATATATTGGATGTACTCCGATACAGTTCCAGAGGGGACTGTTATATTCACCGAACCTAGCTCAGCCAGATCTGTCAGACCTAATGAACGAGTTATGTTGGTTGTCAGCAAAGGGCACTTTGATCCGGCTGAAAAGAAATCAACAAAAGATACATTAGAAAAATAAGCTATCGACTTAATAATAATATCGGGAGCCGCGATGCTGGATCGCGGCTCCCGATCGTTTTTTATAACACACTAGCTATGGCTGAACGCAAAGCTACAAGTCTTACAGTTGATCTCCTTGACAGATTGTTGGAGGTGCTTTGTATTTTCCTGCTGTGGATAAGGGATATGTAAGAAACGTTATTCCAGCGTAAAAGTGATCTCCCAATCTCCGGAAGTATAATCCTGTGCAGTTACAAATTCACCTTGCAGAGTGCATTTGCGCAGCTCATCATAAGAAACAGGTATGATCTGTTCCGTATAATTGTCCTTGTTAGTATCATCAGAATAATAAAATCCAAATTCTGTGGTTTCACCTATTTGGACACCATTGGTGTTGCAAAGCTTGATAAAGCCGTGACTGTCGGTATGCGAATTGTCTTCATATCGTGTCAGGATATGAAGCGCACCGTCAAAGTATCCGATATTCATTACAGAGACATTTGGTGCGGGAGTGCAAAGCGTTTGTTCGGAAGGAATCAGAAACCGATACTCCTGGGGATCGGGAAGCTCGTCATAGGAAAATCCGCCACTGATTTCATTTCGTGTCATGGTCTGTGGTTCATAAGGGATACTGCTCATATCAATAGCTTCAAGTGCCGTCTTCGTTTTTATTTTGCCCGTCATCATCTCATGAACGGAGAAAGTGACCTTACCATTTGGCATAGCGCTGCCGTCCATCGTTTCCAAATGCACCACAAAATAGGCAGTATGGGAATCAGCATCATATTCCGAGAAGCTGCAATGACCTGTCATATCATGGGGAACATTGATGTGATAGCTGTCATACAGATCCCAATCACCGTCAGGACAAGTACCTGTTGTATCGTGCATTGCAAGATATACGCTCGCTTCACTTCCATTACGTTCAGCGGAGATGACCGTCATTTCAATTCCATTATCTTCACACGTTTTCTGTACCGGTTTGAATGTCTGTGCAACAGAAGGAGCAATATGGTATAGGATATTGTACGCAGGATCGACGCCAAACGCTGTCAGTGTCGGGAGCGGACAAGTTATCAATGCTGCAGCAGCTGCAACTGAAACTATCCTTTTTGTCCACTTTCGATGTGTGATCGTTCTTTTCGGTATATCAACATCAAGATAACGGTCATCTATCATTCCGACCGCATTCATAAATGTATCAGCATTCATAGATAATTCTCCTTTTTAAGTTTGGCATAGAGTTTTTTTCGTGTTCTGAACAGCATGGATTTTACCTTGCTTTCAGAAAATCCGTGATTCTCAGCGATCTCGGAAATTGACTGCATATACCAATAACGACGGACAAATAAATTACGTTCTGTATCAGATATGTTTTCAAGAAAATGCTCAATTTCTTCCGCAAGGGCTTGCTCGGATACCTGTTGTTCAACATTCTGATCAGATCTCAGCCACTCAGCAACTTCATCATATATGACTCTGACTTCATCTGCACCGCGTTTTATAGCTTTGTCGGAACGAACACGTTTCAAGCTGATGTTTCGTGTCAGTTTTCCGAGAAATGTTTGTAGACATTCGGGTATGTGTGGTGGAATACTGTTCCATGCTGCAAGCCAGGTCTCGTTAATTGCTTCATCCGCATCTTCGGGGATATGCAGGATATGTTTTGCGATCGTCCGACAATATTTTGTGTATTTCCGTTCGGTATGTACAACGGCATTTTCATTTCGCTGTAAATACATTTCAATGATCTGCTGATCTTCCACTATGTATCTCCTCTCATATTTTATCAGAAGCTTCTACTATAATACTACCCAAACAGAGTGCATTGGTTGCATATATTTCAAAATCTTTTTAAATTATATCACATGAAAGCAGGAAAGACAATACAATGCAGTGCATTAAAAAAACATTGTCCTTCTCTTAACTTTGATAATAAACTCAAAACCTAATTATATCAGCACTTTGATCCCGGCAAGATCAGAGTGCTGATTTTCATAGGTACGTCAGGCTCACCGCTACGGATGTTATACGTCATAAGCTCCTATGTTTATGAGTATGGTTATCTGGTGCGTGATCTGTATGTAAAATACAAGACCTGCTATGGTTTATATTCTCCCACAGCAGGTCTTTTTGGCCATTGATAAATAATTACAGATATATATGATTATATTTTATTATTCCATCAGGTTTTAATTCATATCTGCAAGTGCTCTGATATCCATATCCGACGGATTGACTTTGCCCTCAACGATCTCGGCATTCGGTGCGCTGTTTTTCAGATTTTCAACAGCCTTTCCGAAACCGCTGCCTCCCGATGTTGCAAAGAGAATGATCTTTTTACCAGAAAAATCACAGCTTTCAAGAAATGAATTGATGATCGTAGGGGCAATATACCACCATACGGGGAATCCTACATAGACAGTGTCATAAGCTGCAATATCAGCACTTTTGTCAGCAAGTTCGGGTCTTGAGCTGTGATCGCTCATCTCAATACTGCTGCGAGACTGCTTGTTCTGCCAGTTGAGATCTGCACTTGTGTAGGGAATAGCAGGCTTTATCTCGTAGAGATCTGCTTTTGCTGCTTCCGCCAGTTTTTTTGCAAGTCTGGCTGTGTTGCCGCTTGCTGAAAAATACGCAACAAATTTTTTGCTCATAGTTTATTACCTCCGTTATAATGATCTTCCTAATTTGTATGCTTGTTTGGGATAAATGCTCGACGCTGTCATAGACGGACTTCCGCAGCCGTATCCCAGAACCATACCTTTATCCTCAAAATTTATATAGCGCACAAGTGTTTTGTAGTGTGCTGTCAGTGCATCAAATGTCCAGTCATTGGAATTCCAGGCAACTGTCAGAAGTGCCGATCTCAAATGTCTGCTGTTAAGACTGCTGTTGTATGCACAGAAACGGTCAAGCACGATTTTTAACTGTGCGCTCATGCCGTAGTAATAAAGCGGTGTTGCAAACACCACCATATCACAGGAAAGCAGTGCTTTGCGGATACCCTCATTATCATCATGCTGAACACAGTCGCCGTCGTAACCACAGGCAATACAACCGGTACATGGATGGATATCTGCATGACAGACATCTATCACTTCGATATTGTGTCCGCTTTCCTCTGCACCTCTTCTGAAATTTTCGACAAGAATGCTCGTTGAGCCTTTTCGGTTAGGACTCCCCATAAGTATTACTATCTTCATTCTGCACCTCACTTTTCTTTGAATTGTTAACATTGCTCTTTTTGCGTGAACTCAGACAGCACATACCCCACAAGCATAAAGAACATCAGTATTGCAAGGTCTTGCAGGATCATCTCCTTTAAACTCATGGTCTGATAAAGCTTTTCACAGGCATTAACGATCTCTTCTCTGCGTGAAGCGGTAAGTTCGGGTGAACTCTTTGGCATTGTACATTCTCTTTTTATAGTGCGGATTGAATTTACCATCGTAAATGCTGTTTATTGTGAATCAGCAATATTATTCTGACATTGTGTCACTATAGATATTATAACACTATTCTGACACTGTGTCAATATGTGGCGATGAATTTTTCTATTTTCGGCAATACATACAAAACGTTAATATTATTCTGATACATATCACACAAAGGTATTCTGTAACAAGAATACTATCCCAAAAGGAAAACGGCACATAGAGTGTTCTACGTGCCGCTTTATCGTATTTGCTGATATCATTCTGTCCATAGTAATTGATCATATATAACCGATCGTGCAAATAACTGGACAAAGTAATTTATCCGTGATATAATATGGAAATGAATATCCGATCAACCGAGTACTTTTTGTGGAGTATGGCTGATATACAGGAGGAGAAAACATTAATGGGAAACTTTTCAAATACAGTGCATTTTAAGATAGGTGACAAAGAAAAATTTGTCAAAGGTATCAACGCATATATGAAAAAGAAAGGCTTCGTGCCATGTGATGATGATGAAGCCGTGAAAACTTACATTATTGCGTTATCTGTTGATCAGCAGTGGGCAACTCTTGCTGATATGGACAGCAGTGATGATTCAAGAGCGCTTTTTAATGATGCCAAGGCTGTTTCAAAAAGCATGAAACTTCTGTGTATTACCGAGGAAGTAACAGACAGCGATATCGCAGTACTTGAACTCTTTGACAAAACAGGAGAGTGTGCTGATAGGATCGTTGTCGGTGATGGTGAGATCTACGGCATGGGAAATAATGAAATAAAGCCCGAATGCTGGGAACCGCTGCTGAATAACAAAGCAGATATCGAAAAACTCATTGAGTTAATCGGTGAAAGTGATCTCATGGCTGATGAAAGACTTAGCATGATATCATCGCTTTTCGGCGTGGATATGCTCGCTGATAGTGATGAACTCGGCATAAGAAATGACGAAAGTATACTAAAACTCAGTTTTAAAAAGGCTGAAGAAAAAAAGCCGACGTTAAACACTTTGTTTACGCAGATCTATGGTGAGGCACTTGAACCGCTGGGCTTTAAAAAGCCTAAAGTTCGTATGCCCCTGTACGTTCGTGTTATCAACGATGAGATCATACATATTGTCGGTATCCATGATATGAAATCGCATCTGGTGCCTTTTGGAGCGATCGCCACTGTTTACCGCGAAGATCTTTGTATTGACCGCACATTCAGACAAAACGAAATATGGTATAAACGTTTAAAGGAATTTTATCTTAATTGGCATATATCGGACAAGCCATTTGATAAAGGTTTTTTTCACTACACCGATATTATTGATTATATGCCATTATCAGACGCTGTTCAGGATTCATTGAATGCAACTATGACATGGATATTTCCTGTTCTGGATAATGTTAAAACGCTTAAAGATGTGGCAGATTATGACGAATGTACATTTTTGAATCATATTTCGGTTATTTCATTTCCAATAAATGAATCTATTGTCGCACCATTCGCTGATACAGTTATCCGGTATATTTTAGATGATCCGTTGGCTGATCTTGAACAGCGATACTTAGCTGTATTGAAACGAAGGGAGGAAGCAAGTAAAAGTTCCAATCTTTCACAGGAAAAAATATCACAAAATCGTGCAGAATTTGTACAGCGGTATAATGAATCACGTCAAAGAGTGCAGACATTTCTTGAAGATGAAGAAATACATAACCAGACAATGGAAGAACTTGCAAAGCGAAAGGCGCACAACCTCGAGTTGCTCAGAAAATACAAGGTTTTATGATCTCCTGAACGGATGCAGAACTTGTTTTATTCGGCTCACAGCGAAGTTTTTTCCGCTTTTCGATCGATACTTCTTTTGAACTGAACATATACTGCGAAACACATAATTATCTGCAATACTGTAGAACACGGAGTTGCAAGTCCGATCAGGAACAATGAACCGCCTCCGAAGTGCTGCATCACGAATGCAACAGGTATCCTTACAAGAAATGCACCTGCTATACCCTGTATCATTACGAAGCCGGTTTTGGCTATACCATTATAAAAGCCGATAAAGCAGAACAGGAAACAGGTCAGCAGACAGTCGATAGCGTATGCTTTCAGATAGTCATAGGCAGCAGCAACTGTTCCGGGCTTGTTTGAGAATATACCTGCAAGAAGGTCTCCGCGGAAGAATGTCACAAAAAACATAACTACGCCAAAGAATACTGATACAGCTATTCCTGTTCTGAGTGTTTTTACAGCACGGTCATTGTGACCTGCACCATAATTCTGAGCAACAAATGCTGACATCGATTGCATAAATGCAGCAGGGACGAGCATTATAAATCCACATACTTTCTGTGCAACACCTACTCCTGCTGATTCTGTAACGCCGATATTGTTGACTATAGCAAGCATTACAAGAAAGGATATACCGACCAGAAAATCCTGCAAAGCGATCGGTGAACCTATACGGATAATATTCATAGCATAGTGATTTTCTATTTTCAGGTAAGTTCTGTTCAGCTCAAACGGCAATTCTTTCATTTTTATTATAAAGAACGAGATCACTACGCTGATAAGCTGTGCGATAACAGTAGCTATTGCAGCACCCGATGCTCCGAGATGCATTACCGATACAAAGAACAGATCTCCTATGATATTGAATACGCAGGCGATACCGACAGCTATCAAAGGTGTTTTGGAATCTCCGAGTCCTCGGAATATACTTCCGAGAAGATTATAGGCTGTTATGATAAGAAAACCACCGCCGCAGATACGTATATAGCTTTTGGTAAGGTCAAAGGCTTCCTTTGGTGCCTGCATAACAAAGGCAAGTCCGCCTGCACCGATTATGCTTATCAGAGTGAATAATACACCTGTCAAAGCAAAAATAATTAGTCCTGTACCAATTATCTTAGAGGCTTCTTTAGGACGGCCTTGTCCGATCTTCTGCCCGACAGCTACAGTGATGCCCATTGAAAAGCTGACTATCAGGTTTGTAAGGGTTTGTACTATCTGTGAACCTGTAGATACAGCTGAAACATCTGCGTCTGTGCCGAATCGTCCTACGACCAGCAGATCGACTGCTCCGTATAGCGACTGCAGGAACATAGCAAATAACACAGGCAGCATAAATCTCAACAGCTTCGGCAGTATCGCGCCCTCAGTAAAGTTATTGTTTTTCATTTATATACCTCCATAAAAAAGCCGGATAAAACAGCAGGCATTTCAGCCTGCGGTCTTATCCGGCATTACATTTCCATCGAATGTTTTGCCCTCCGAACCGGCAGAACTTATTATATCACAACAGTTGCTGAAAGTCAAGTCTTTGACCGGCTGAGATGTGCTTCATCATAAGCAAATATCTGCTTTTTAATTTTTTTACAAATACCTCTTGACAAAGTGTAACACAGCTGCTATAATTGTATACATGGTAGTTATACAATTTAGACTTTGATGTTACAATCCGGAGTGTGCATCAAAGTGATATGACCACAAGGAGTGCACGAGTATTATGAATATAAACATCAGCAACTCATCAGGTGAACCTATCTATTTGCAGATAGCGAACCAGATAAAGACGCTGATACTTGAAGGGAAGCTGGGAGAGGGTGAAGCGTTGCCATCAATGCGGCTCCTCGCTACGGAACTTCGTATCAGCTTCATGACGACAAAGCGAGCCTACGAGGAACTTGAACGGGATGGCTTTATCGAGTCGTATACGGGCAGAGGCTCTTTTGTAAAAGCACAGAATTTAGAGATATATCGTGAGGAGCAGATCAAACGTGTAGAATCACTGCTTATGGAGGCAGGAGATACAGCTCGTAAGGCAGGTATAACGATGGAGGAGCTACACGAGCTTCTTGACCTAGTAAATGGAGGAGAATAAAATGAATGAATATGAAAACGCCATAGAGTTACGCGGCGTAAGCAAGACTTATAAGGACTTTGGTCTGGAAAATGTCAGCTTTAAAGTTCCCAAAGGCTGCATCATGGGCTTTATAGGACAGAACGGAGCAGGCAAGACCACTACTATACGCAGTATGCTGAATATCACTAAGATAAACAGCGGAGAGATAAGTCTGCTGGGGCTTGACCATGTACAGAACGAAGCAGAGATCAAAAAGCGTATCGCTGTTGTATTTGACGATCTGCCATTTCATGATATGTTTACAGTAAAGGATATAGCAAAGATATTTGAGGGTCTGTATCCTGAATGGGACAATAATGTATATCTGTATTATTTAGATCTTTTTGAACTGCCTTACAAGAAGAAGATAGGAAAGTTTTCCAAGGGTATGAAAATGAAACTGCAGATAGCCTGTGCGCTGTCACATAATGCGGAGCTGCTTATAATGGACGAGGCAACAGCAGGTCTTGACCCTGTAGTTCGTGATGAGATACTTCACATTTTTATGGAATATCTTCAGGACGGTGAGCGTTCTATCCTTATGTCATCGCATATCACTTCTGATCTTGAAAAGATAGCTGATATGGTCACATTCATAGATAAGGGCAGGATACTGCTAACCGGCTACAAGGATGAACTGATCGAGCGTCACGGAATAATCAAGTGCGGCTACGATAAACTGACAAAGATAGATCCTGATGATATCGTCAGCATCCGTACCAATAACTTTGGCGCGGAGGTAATGGTGAATAATAAAGAGCAGGCTCTCAGCAAGTACAGTGACTGCATTATAGATCCTGCTAACATTGATGATATAATGCTGTTCTATGTTCATCGTTATGATAAGGAGTGGTTGAGATGAAAATGTACCGTTCTTTGATATACAGAAGTTTAAGGTTAAAGCGAACCAGAGACAGATTGTTTTTATTTTTGATACTGTTATTGGATGCTTTCTTTTCATTGTTGTTTATAGTGCCTGCTTCTGATCCGGCTAAAATGAAAGATAATATACAGATGTTCTGCGTTTTTTCTTTTATGCTTGCGATGCTTTGCGGTATGTTTGCGGGTGCAAATAACGGCGTTTACAGAATGGATGCTAATACCGGCTGGAACCATTATATCCGCGTTCTTCCCCCGACACCTATGCAGCAGGC
>ODAI011455861.1_pt1 | contig 55939 bp, 48 predicted proteins | sample 1539321 | NCBI WGS metagenome assembly ODAI01 (sample SAMN02144231, study PRJEB22623) | gut metagenome | biome: sheep rumen | host: Ovis aries | place: New Zealand | reverse complement strand
GGTAGCCGGTATGCTTATCCAGGAGCAGATAACTATAAGAGCTGCAAAAAGTGCCGTAAATGTAAGTTCGAGAGTTTTACTGTTTTTCATGATAAATGACCTTCTTTCTATTGTTAACCGAGGCAGCAATTAGGTTAACATTTCTCCCCGTTCATGTCAACAGAATTTTTCTTCTTTCTTTACCGGCAATCCAAGCTCATTATGAAAATACTTTAAAGTTGAAAATTTATATGCTCTGACAAAGTCTTTTTCATGAATTTTCATGACACCTTTTACATGAAGTTTATAAGTATCCACATATTTCAATACTTCGCCAACTATTTTATCCATGTTTTCAATTGTCTCATTATACTCATCGTTATCGATGATTGCGTTTTCCGACGATAGATAAGAAGAATCCCTGATGATTACAATCTTACTGTAATCCAAACCGGATCTACTCTCTCTTGATCTTTTTGATTTCTTAAAATGATATGCATTTTTATGACTGATAGAAGATCTGTAAGGTACACAAATGAAATAGTCATCATGCGAATCAATCAAAAGGCAATTGTAAGGACGTCCAGCTTTACTCATCATTTCCGGATAATCATCAGTATGATATCTTCTCCGAAAAGCCTCCGAAAGAAGGTATATCTGTTTGTCATAAATCATATGATAGCTCCTTAAAAACGCAAAAGGAGACTGGCTGCAAGCAGCCAATCTCCGGGTTGATACTTCGCTCGGTCAATTTTTATTTTACCGACGAGTCAGAACCGTCACTCGTCATCTTCGCTCGGTCAGTTTTTATTTTACCGACGAGTCAGAACCGTCACTCGTCATCATTTAGCGAAAGAACAGATTACCTGTTCAAGGTCATTATATTATATATACAGATCATTAACAAGAGAAAAATAATTATGAATTATTTTCTGCTTCTCGTTTTTTTAGCAATTCATTGCTAGTATCGAGTAATAATATAATCAAACCCTTTATCTAATTCAGCCCATGTTATTGTTCTTCCCCAATGAACCTTACCATTATAATTTCCTTCTGTAACAACTACGCCTTTATCATTAGTTTGTAATATTACAACATAATGACCAGACATTCTTCCTTTAGGATAATAATGCAAAATATCACCTGAACGAAATACCGCTTGAGTTCTGTCGCTTACGGAATGGGCATCATTGTTATATCCGAAAACAAGATCACTCATCATAAGCGCATAACCGCAGCATTCAGTTCCGGAGAATTTTCCACCATATCCTTTGAATTCATAGTCTGGAATAGTGTAATCCCATCGCATTCCCTCCGGAAAACACGCTTTAAGTGATTGTAGTTTTTGATATGCCTGACTTTCTGAAACTCCGCTTTTGCTAACTGCCTCTCCAGCCAACGCGCCATGTGGCATTCTTCCCTCATTAATTCCAAATAACACATAATGCTGATAGAGAGTGTTTGAATCATTCCCAAGAGCAGCAACCACATCAGGATATGCTTTTGCATAATATGCCGGATCAAATATATCTTCATTTGGTAATGGAAGCGTTGCGTTTGTCTTTGTATTTATTACAGAAAGCGAGATATTATATGACGGATCATAAGGCAATCTTCCTTCAGCCTTTCCAAATAATTTATAATGGTTGTACAGGACATCCTCATAGACACCAAGTGCATAGGCAACATCCTGATTATGTGAAATATAATAATTCACATCAAACAAACCACCATCCGGCATTGTTCTTGGATTTGCTACTACGTCAATTTTGTTCAGCAGCACAACAAATGTGATTACAATTGTGGTAGCAAACAAAGGCATCAACTTCTGACATTTTTCTTTTTTCATATTACAAGCCTCGCTTTTTCAATTTCATTGGTTTCCAAATTCATTTGTTTTTTTTGCAGATCTTATCCCATTGATGTTATTTTCAACGAATAATTTCACAATATTTTGATTAATTATAGGCATTTTTGCTATGCACAAATAATTCATTCCATTTCATCACCAGGTTTCTTCCCAATCCTGAATATTTCTGCAATCAAATTGTCGAAAATAATCCCAGGCCTCACTTTCCGATTTAAATGCCAACACATTTTCGTTTCCGATGTATAGAAAACTAGTTCCGATACCAGGATAATACTCTATTGTTGGCACATAAAAATGATCCTCATTACTTTCATAAGAATACACTACTTTATTTCCCTGTTTTAAAACATTATAAAAAGGCACCGCCATATAATACTCTGGATAGTAAATACCATCTCCTCCTGTATTGAAACAATGAACTTCAAGTTTTAAATGGTATATTAAAATCATACTCTTATTTACATATACTGACGAGGTTGTGGTCCAAGTGCCACTATACTGACCAACCCTATCAGCTCCAACCATATGTCCGTTTATTGAATTCCAAACATTTTCTTTTGCATATGAAAAAAAATCATCAACTGCATCCTGAGTTAAATCACTCCACTTTTCAACATAATAACAACCTGGATTACAAGTAACTATATAATCTTTAAAAGACGCAACTGGCTTTATTCCATAATGTTCTATGCAATAATCCTCTAAAGTACTCCCATCAAGCGTCGTTACCGTAACTCGTACAGAATCCCCATTACTAAGATTGTCATACTTGTTTAACCTGTAATCTAAACCTTCAATGCCATTTGACGACATGCCATCAACGTATGCCCCTATATATGGTTCATAATCATAATAATTAACATTTATCCCTTCAAAAATATCTTTTTCAACAACCTCATTCAATCCAATCACCTCATGTGTTAGACTGTCATGATTCAATCTATAGTTAAATTCTTTGCGAATAATATCATCGTCTACAGACCAATTTGTGGTTACAGCATCTCCGTTAGTTAGATTATTCACTTTATTAATTTGCACATCAATGCACTGTATCATTATCTCAGCAGCAGATACTGAATTACCCAATTGTTTACGCAAATCATATATTCTTTCATCCATATCTCTGATCTTAATTTTATCACCATATTTCTCAAGAAAAGCCTCTGTATCAAAAACCACCTCTGCATAGCCTTTGGTGTCGTATCCTGAATATTCAACACTGATAAAGTCGTTTAAATCAATTGTATGGCTCCTCTTTACAAAAACAAAAACAATAACAAAAAACGCAAACAACACAAAAGTCCCATAAACTATGTAGCGAATTATATCTTCTTTCCTTTTAATCGCTTGTTTTGAATTATAATCAGGGTTTTCTACATTACTAAATCTTATTGCATCAGTATTATCTGTTGGTATTTCCTCATTTGCTGAAAAGACTTTTGTTCCACATTGTGGACAAAATAAATTTCCATTGCGTATTTCAGCTCCGCATTCTGTACAATAATACTTTCCATTATTACCATTTTTTATTTCGGATATATGATTCTCTTCTGCGTTTGCTGATGATTTTGAACTAGCACTTTCTTTGTCATTTTGACTTTCCATAAAAATGCCATTTAATACAGTTGCTCCACATATCGGACAGATGCAATAACCTTCCTCAATCCTTGTTCCACAGTTAGGACAATTAACCAATGTATTTATAAAATTTTCTGTTTGACTCTTAGTACTATCTAGATTCTGAACACCTTTATCTTTTATTTTGTTATCAGCTTTTAAACCAATAAAGAGTGGACTCCCACATTCCGGACAATACACATATTCATCATCTATATTTAATCCACAATTCGAACAATACATTTCAAACCCTTTCATTACCTTGCTATAATCATCCAAAATCCAGAACAACATTCATTACATGCATAAACGGGTTAAGTCCTACATTTAAACCGCTAGATACTATATATTCCCTGAATCTATTTTTATATAAGTAATCTTATTAGCAAATGTAATATTTGATTCATTTAAAATCACTTGGCATTCAAATAATCTACCATACCCTGATCTGTCGTTAATACATACCCGTTTAATGATACCGAGCATGTTCCTTGAATAGCATCATAATGTGCAACAAACTTACAGCCCCATCCTGGATCACCCAACCCATAATACGTCTCGGACATTGTAGTTGGGTTGCCAGAAACAACTTCTAAATCCCCATTCCCCGTGATTATTCCATCAGCAATATCTGCAAGAACCGCTTCCCTGATTTCTTGAGCGTTACCAATATCCATCCTGCGAAAATCTTCATCGTATAGATCATGCCTTTCACTAAAATAGTCACTTCCTGTTATTTCATATGCCTCTCTTAATGTTTCACCAAAGTGTCTAATATCTCCCTTTTTTCGATATGCATCTACAAGTCCTTTATATGCCCCTTCAGAATCAGGAGTGATGTTAATTGCATCCATAAAAAAACTAATCGCTTCATCATAATCCTCATCGTCAAGACACTTTTTGCCTTGCTCAATAAGTTTTGAAGTTTCAACTTCCAAAGATACCTTCTTAAACAAATTCATTCCGACAATCAAACATATGATTACGACAACTAAACAAATTAAAGATGCAACAATTATCTTTGTCCTTTTTTGTTTATCAATATGAGAATCCGTTTGGACGACAGAGGACGTTTGAACAGAACCGCCTTGATTTGCACCACATTTATAGCAAAACTTATGCCCTTCAATTATTTCAGCGCCACAATTACTACAAAACATCTTATAACCTCCTATCTAAACAATCATTCAATTCAAATATTTGTATAGTTTAAATTCATATTTCATAATTGTCAGAACTGTCATTAATATCAGATAGATAATCAAAATTGGAATCATAACTATCCTGTTGTTCTACTCGCTGGTCATCTACAGTATCCGCCTGTTTTTTTCACCATTGTCTAAAATAATATCATGAGCAAAAAAAATAGAATAAAAGCAATTACGATTATCAATTTGATATCCCTTTGTCTTCTTACTACTTCAACCCTATCACCAATCAAGTCATCATTATGACTATTCACAGACAAATCGACGACTGCGCCATTATAAAAACTACTTTTACACATTTCGGGCAAAATTTATAACTGCCATTTAGTTCATATCCACATTTAACACAAATCATTATTTATCCCCTATTTTTACGATTTAGAATATGTCTATTGTTTACCTGTTGACGCTTTCCTTTTCTCTCAGAAAGAAATTTACGAAAAACCCACCACACTTGCTCCGGCTTCCAGTCCTTCCATATACGACCGCATCAGCATCAAAAGTAGTTCCTTTTTGTCGTCAGGGATTCTTTTATATATTCCGATCATCTTTTCGATATCTTCTTTTTGTTTGGGGGAACAAACAGTCAGATTATCCTGTGTTTTTTCCATTAGCATCTCCTTTTCAGAGTCATTACCAATACGTAACCAAAAAAAAGGCTGCCGTGTCTATATGCCACAATTATATGGTTCTTTGCAACAGTAGTCAAACTGTTTTTGTGGCATAGCGTCTTAAATTTAAGGTTTTATATAGTAATGGAAAAAATATTATGTTAAAATTTCAAATGAATTTAGATAATATGCGCCTTACAGGAACACAATCGATGAACGAACGCATACGAGAATTAAGAAAGCACCTGAAATTAACTCAGCAGGAATTTGCTGACAGACTTGGTATTCCGAGGAACAATATCGCCGGTTATGAAACAGGGAAAAGATCACCCAGTGAAGCAGCTATTGCTTTGATATGCAAGGAGTTTGGTGTTAATCCTGATTGGATAAGAAGTGGCAAAGGAGATATGCTTTTAAAAAAGCCGGATAATGCATTCGATTACTTGATAAATGAATATGGATTGACAAGAAAAGAAGCTGTTTTGATAGAAAAATTTGCCGAGATGAACGATAAGAGTCGGCAGGCGATACTCGAGTATATCGCATCCGTTGCCAAGGATCTTCAGGGTGAATAAAAAAGAGACCACAATGGTCTCTTTTCATATGCCTTATTAAGTGATCACTCGGTCTCAAGCTTTCCTTCATTGTATCTCTGGACGATGTCCTGGATCCTCTCGTTGGGATTAAGGAGATCGGAAATGGAGGAATCGTGGTTTAAGGTATCTATGATGTATGCGATGTACTTGCTGAGGTCGCAGCTGATGTACCACTCCTTCTTAAGAAGTTCGGGAGTCTGGTAGATCAGGTTGGTTGTAAGGACTCTTGTTATAAGTCCTTTGCTGTAGGCTTCATCGAATCTTGTGAGTCCCCCGGTGAAAAGTCCGAAGGTTGCAAAGACGAAGATGTTTCCCGCATTTCTTGCCTTAAGTTCTGAAGCAACTTCAAGAACAGAATCTCCGGATGAGATCATATCGTCAATGATTATCATATCTTTTCCGGCAACGTCGCTTCCGAGGAACTCATGGGAAATGATGGGATTTCGTCCGTTTACGATCTTTCTGTAATCACGTCTCTTGTAGAACATACCCATATCAAGTCCGAGAACATTGGCGATGTAGATAGCCCTTCTCATTCCTCCTTCATCGGGGGAAATGACCATCATATGGTCCGAATCTATCTTAAGACCGTCGTAGTGACGGAGAAGACCCTTGATGAACTGATAGGGTGTCTGAACAGTCTCAAACCCGTTAAGAGGGATCGCATTCTGGACTCTGGGATCGTGGGCATCAAATGTAATGATATTGTCAACGCCCATATGGACCAGCTCCTGAAGAGCGATGGCACAGTCAAGGGATTCACGTGCGCTTCTCTTGTGCTGTCTGGACTCATAAAGGAAGGGCATGATGACAGTTATCCTTCTTGCCTTACCCCCAACAGCCGCGATTATCCTTTTAAGATCCTGGAAATGATCATCGGGAGACATATGATTTTCATGTCCGCAAAGTGAATATGTCTCTGAATAATTAAGTACATCTACAAGAAGATAAAGATCGGTGCCTCTTACGGATTCAAGGATCTCTCCCTTTCCTTCTCCCGATCCGAACCTGGGAAGCTTTGCTTTAAGAAGATAGGAATCTCTCTGATATCCCGAAAAAGCAAGTGAACCCTTATGCTCGCTCTCTCTTTCTCTGCGCCATTTGACGAGGTAGGAATCAACCCGCTCCGCAAGCGGCCTACATCCTTCAAGGGTTATGATCCCAAGGGATCCTACCGGAATGCTCTCGAGATTTCTTTTTTCTTCATGCTTAGGCATAATAATCGCTCCTGTCAGGTCCTGTTTCTAAGATCAGAACCGCTTAATTTGAAAATATCATATGAACCCGTTATACGGGAAAATATTCTGTCGGAATATGTGTCTCTCAAAAGAGAAAGTTCAAGGTTCGTCGATATTATAACCGATTTTCTTGAATTGTACCTCTCATTAATTACCGAAAAAAGTTCGCTGCAGGTAAAAGAATTTGTCATTTCTGTACCAAGATCGTCAATTATGAGAAGATCACACTCGTAAATGCGCTCCTTTATTATATCCGCATTCGGATCTTTTGAAAATTCCGAATCCGCAAGAGCATCAAAAAACTTCTTGGAACTCATATATATAACGCTGTGATGGGATTTAAGCAGTTCGTCGGCAATACAGCAGGACAAAAAGCTCTTGCCGGTTCCCACTGAGCCAAAGAACATGATATTCCTGTACTCCTTATCGAAACTGTCAATAAAATCCCTGCAGTAATCCACTGCCTTTAAAAACTTCTCACGGCTGTCATCATCAAAGATATCCGTACGCATGCACGAAAAATTATTCTTCTTAAGCAGTTCGGCAGCACCGAACTCCCTGAGAAGAAAAACTGACTCTTTTTGTCTGAAGCAGCTGCACTTCTCAAATACTCCGCTCTCTGTTTCGATGCGGCCCGTATCGCGACATTTGGGGCAGGTATATATCATCTTGTCATAAGAAGGATCGATGCCTTCAGATGAAATGATCTGACTGCGCTTTTTTTTCAGATCATCGATCCCTTCTTTAATGCCGGTTGCATCCAGACCCTTAAGAGATGACAGCGACATCTTAAGATCAAGATCCATTATGTCTTCATCGGTCTTTTTAAGCTCAGGAAAGGCCTCATAAGTCTTTGCAAGCCTTTCCCTGTAAAGCCTTTCGTTTTCGATCCTTGTGGCCAGATATTCGTCTGCGATCAGATCATAAGTTGAATTAGCAAGCGCCATTTCTTATCCCTTAAGTGATAATGCATATCACTGATTCTTTACTATCTTTTTCTCCAGGTCATCAAAATCTATATCATCTCTTTGGGAAAATCTGTTGAAACCATTCGATGACTTTTCCCCTGCCGAGCCGGATGCACGGGAGGTTTTTACCGACCTTGCCCTGTCGTGCTCCTCATCGATACCTTTTACATCATCCATGGTCTTAACGCCTCTTTTTTTCCAGGACTCAAGTATTCTGTCGGCATACTGGAAACGGTTCTTTTCCGTAGCCATTACGGTTCTTTCGCACGCTTCAAGGATGATGTCATCGGAAAAACCGTAATCGTTGGTCCACCTTGTGATGTAAGATACCTCTATCTCAGTGGGAGTATTGCCGGTCTTTCCAAGCTGCCTCATTATGTCATAGACTTTTCTGTCATATCTTCCGACGATCTTTAAAGCATCCGCGGGAGTCTCAACACCCTGTTCCTTCCAGGAGATCGCAACCTTTTCAATATACCTGAAGTCGCATTTATTGCGGTCAGCGCAGTACTGAAGCAGATAGTCAAAAAGCTCATCCGCAAAACCCAGTTCCTCGCAGATATACATTATGGTGTTGATATCCGAAGGAGTAAGGGGCTTCTTTCTGTATTCCTCAGCAAGATAAAAGATATCAAGTCCGCTCTCCGATCCGTCCTGGGATTCCTTGAAGGCTCTGACCTGTGCCGCGGTATAGGAGGGCTTGATGGGAATGACACCTGTGCCCGAGTCGCTCTTTTTCTTCCTGCCGGCTTCTTCCTTTTCGTCAAAAACCGTCTGCTTTGCGGTTGAAGAAACTCTGGTCTGGGGTATGGCAAGAGACTGGGGCTTATGAGTTGATTCAACCGTGGGATTAAGGCTCTCTGTCCTGCACAGATTCACAAGATGAACTCCAACGAGATGTCCCGCATCGTCCATGTCAAGCTCAAGAAGGCTCTTTTTCTGCCAGTACTTAAACGCCCTTAAAACGTCTTTTTCCGTGTAATTAAAACGGTCCGCAATATCAGAAACGGATGTGGACAGATTGGCACTGACCATTCTCACAAGATACAGATAGATCTTGAGCTGGGCATCATTGGCATCCGTCATATATTCATCGATAAATCTGTTGGAAAGTATCGTTGCGTTGATATAACTGTCCTGATAGATCGTAAGCTGTGACAACTTTCATATCCCCCAAAAGTCACTTTTTTGAATGCATGATCCTAGAAAAAAGAATCCTGATCTTCATCCTGCCGCAGAATCGGCAAAGATATTTATAACACAATGGGGAACTTATTCAAATGGTCAAAATGCCGATTTATCGGGCATCCGTGGCCCCCGGTGTTATCCGCTGTAAAATGTGGATAAAGTGGATTGGTGGATAACACCTGTGACTAACGCTAAAATTCTGTATTTTACTATCCACATAAAAAATAAATAATCCACGGAACTTTCCGATCTGCCGATCTGAAAATCCGTGGATAAGTGGAAAAATCATCTCCCAAGAAGCGAATCGCCTATTTTATAAACATCTCCGGCACCCATGGTTATCAACACATCACCCTTTTGGCAATTTTGCATAAGGAAGTTTTCAATTTTTTCGAAAGAGTCAAAATAATAACTGTCGGTATTCTTTTTTCTTATGGCATCTGCAAGCATCGATGAACTTACGCTGCCGTCGTCCGTTTCTCTTGCGGCATAGATATCTGCCAGGACAACCTTATCCGCAAGGCTCAGGGCATCCGCGAAATCATCGAAGAAAGCCTTTGTCCTCGTATATGTATGGGGCTGGAACACAACCCAGAGCGTATTATGCTCCATGGCAAGAGCAGCTTTCATGGTAGCTTTTATCTCAGTGGGATGATGTGCATAATCATCGATAAGAATCACGCCATCGCCTATTACGCCTTTTTTCTGGAATCTTCTGTCAGTTCCGCCAAAGCGTCCAAGGGCTTTTGAAGCCACCTCCCTGTCAACTCCCGCTGCATCTGCAAATGCAAATGCCGCAAGAGCATTAAGTATGTTATGTTCCCCGGGAACTTTAAGGCTTATATGGGAAACCTTTTCACCTTTTAAAAGAACATCAAACGAAGCATTTCCGTCAGCATCCATGACGATCCCTGAAGCGGTATAATCCGGAGTCCGATCCCTGCTTTCTTCTTTTGGAATGCCGAAGGTAAGTACGCGGCAGCTTAGTCCTTCCGTGAAAAACCCGGTATTTTCAATATGGGAGCTGATTATCACTGTTCCGTCCTTGGGCACAAGATGGGCGAATTTCTTAAATGAATTCCTGATGTCATCAAGATCCTTAAAAAAGTCCATATGATCCTCTTCGACATTCAGTATCAGAGCTATATCCGGAAAAAAGTCCAAAAAGCTGTTGGTATATTCACAGGCTTCCGTTACAAAAAACTTCTTGCCTCCGACCCTGATATTTCCTCCGATGGAAGGAAGCATTCCTCCCACGGAAATGGTAGGATCCGCATCACCGCATGAAAGCAATATCTCGCTTATCATGGATGTAGTGGTGGTCTTTCCGTGGGTTCCGCTGATGGCAATGGATGTTTCGTAATTGCGCATAAGCTGACCCACAAGCTGTGCCCTGGTCATGTGGGGTATTTTCAATTCTTCCATTCTTACATATTCGGGATTATCCTTATGTATCGCAGCTGTAAGAACAATGACATCTATATCTTCGGTGATGTTTTCTTTTTTTTGTCCGTAGAAAACCTTTATGCCCTCGCTTTCGAGAAAAGAGGTCACATTCGATCTGTCCCTGTCGGATCCGGATACGTCAAATCCGGCGCGCTTTAGTATTACCGCAAGACCGCTCATGCTTATTCCGCCTATGCCGACGAAATATACTTTTAACGGTTTTGAAAAATCAATCTGTACCATTTCTGCCTCCAAAAGCAAAAAACTGTGGACAATCAGGGTTTTATATTATATTATGCCAAATAGCGTGGTAAAACCATCCGCATAACTCATTAATTATACCACACAGCGTGCCTTAACAGTATGCCTGTATGGTAAAGTCAGTTCGAAACCTCCCTGACTTAGGAACGCACAGTTCCTTAAATCAAAACTAAAGGAAAAGAAACATGAAAAAAAATTTACACTATCTCACTCAGGGTGCCGTCATCGCAGCACTCTACACGGTCCTTACCGTCCTTGCAGGTTCTCTTAACCTTGCAAACGGTGTCATCCAGGTAAGATTCTCCGAAGCACTCACCATACTCCCCGCTTTTACCGGCGCAGCCATACCGGGGCTTTTTCTCGGATGTATACTCAGTAACATCCTGACAGGATGCCACTATCTCGATGTTATCTTCGGATCTTTGGCATCCCTTATCGGTGCTGTATTCTCGTATCTTATCACCCATTCGTACAGGGATAAAAAATGGATCCCAAAAGAAACCAAAGCAGCAAAAATACTTTGCCCTCTCCCTCCCGTACTGTCAAACGCCATGATAGTTCCCTTCATTCTTTCGTATGTTTATCAGTTTGAAGGGGCGATATGGTTCTTCATGCTGACTGTGGGCGCAGGAGAAATATTAAGCTGTTATTTTCTCGGTCTCGTTCTGTACAATGCTCTGTTCCCATACCGAAGAAAAATATTTACGCCCGGGGAATGACCCCGGGCTTTTTTTATGCCGTCTTCACGGCCCATATTTCAGAGCCCGCATACGCATATGTTATAAACTGGTTTGCTCCTCTTTCAAAAACTTCTTCCATGGAGGAGATATCTTTTTTCATAAGTTCTCCGGATGCAGGATCCATGATCACAAGTTCCTTCTCATTATGTCCGGTGATAAGGACTGCCGTGTCTGACTGAAGTATTGCAAGGACCGGAATGTCATTATCGAGATAAAAATACAGCTGGTCGATCTTACATCCGCTCAGATTAAGAACCTTCACATTTTCCATGTTATCGGAAAGTATATATTCTATCGAATCTCCGCTTAAAAGAAGAACCTCTGAATTCCTTATAACGCCCTCATACCGCATCATTTCATCCATGCATACGCTTAAGGGCGATTCTCCTTCATCAACGCCTGCAGCTTCTATCTCCATTATCTGATTAACGGTTTTTTTCGCCGAAGATTTCCAGATCACATTTCCGCTTTCTTCAACCGCAACTCCCCCTTGGGACCATGCATAGGAGATGGCGGCAGATTCCGTAATAAATATCCTGCAGCCTCCCAGCATATCATATGCGTAGAAACGGTCATTATCGCCGCCTTGTTCAGGCCGGATCTTTACAACTTCTTCGGTTATAAGTTCTCCGGGAGTAGTGACCCTGAGCCTTGATGAATCGATGGGATTTTTTGTCTGTATCTGGACATACCTTTCATATTTATCAATGACCGCAACTGAAACTGTATTTCTTCCGCTTTCACTTTCCGAATTTGACATTATGGTGTCTTCCGGAGCGTTTCTGTATACACCGTCAGTTTCCGTCAACCTTGAAAGAACGATCTGCGAGTCCCTTATATCCACATCCGAAACATAATAACCTTCTTTTTCATAATATTTCAAAAGCATCCCGCTTCCGTCGCATATACAGATCCTGTACATGGGGAAACGCAGGTTTCCGGTGGTCTCATATACCACATCCTGCTGCCTTGCAATGCCATAGATCATGTCCTCCCCAATGAATCCAAGGAACCTTACGTATTCACCCGGGCCGCCTGATATGGTGACGGAATTTTCGGACTCCAGATCTGTTACGGTAAGATATGTATTGGGAATATTAACATCATCTCCCATGGTAACAATAAGCCTCTGGTTCCTACTGGTCTGAAGTGTATCTCCGGACCAGAACATTCCAGTTGTACGGATGGTCTTTTCATCGCTGTCCACTCTGTAAACGGAATTCTCAAGAGTAAAGTACAGATGGTGGCTGTCATTCATGTATAAAAGCCTGCTCATCTCCTCCATAAGTATCTCTTCGGATTTTTCATAAGGTATATAGAGTACCTCTCTTATGGAATTGATGGAATCATCATATGAAAAGATACTGATGCCTACATCTCCTTCATGGGTTCCTCTGTTCATATATCCGAAAACGGCGAATATCATATTACCGTTATCATCAATATCAAGGATCCTGATGCCGTGTTTGTTACAGATATTCCTTACATCAAAATTTCCGAAATCGTAAAAACTGTATACGCAGGCAAAACGTCCGCTTTCTTCGTTATATGAAAAGAGTCTACCTCCCGACACAAAGCCGACACTTTCACCGCTTTCGCTTTCCATCATTTCCGGATCTTCATCTGCTATTCCAAGAACTATCTTGTCATTGACACACATGTTAAGTGGATTAGCGATCTCTTCCATGGTCCTTTCGTAGGACATGATATATACGTTTTTTTCCGTATATCTTACGGTGATGGCTTCGTGGGCACGGTATGCTCTTAAGCTGCTTCCAAAGCCCGAGCGAAGCATATAATCTATTCCGATGCATGCATCCTGCCCGCTCTGTTCAACAAGAGTGATAACAGGATCACCATATTCTTCCACTTCAAGATCACCGTATGTTATCTGGGAAAAGGATGAATGGATATTAACATATGCAAATGTGGAATTATCGCTCAGAGAAGAATTTGTCTCAAGATGCTTCCTGATCTTTTCCGCTTCATTTTTATCAAGAAGACAGTCATGGAAAAACCCGGCATATGAAACCTGATCATAGGCAAGGTGCTGGTCACCCGTGGTCACCCTTGTATAGTAATTGATCTGCCTTCCGTCCTCTAAAGTCATATTAAAGGCAAGACAGTACTGCGCTCCCTTAACCATCAGATCCTTTAAGGCAAGACGCCCTTCAAGATTTCCTATCCTGTTAAGATCGTACTCAAGGTTTCCTTCTTCGATAAGCCTGTCGTCTTCAATATTTCTGAGGACATATTTTATTTCGGATACTTTTTCGCCGAATGTATCCACGGTGATTCTGACACTCCTGTCAGAGTCAAGATACGTAAGAGAGTCCCGCATATATGAAATATCACGCTCTCCGGAATAGCCCCTGAGCATATTGTATCTGATATCCTCTATGGACATATATATGACCGGCTGGGATGCCGGATCCATATCGAATGTCATATTCACCTGTTTACGGCTCATGATCTTACCGAATATCAGAAGAAAAACAATAAAGGTAAGACTGTATGCAACTGTTTTTATGATGATCTTCTTCATAAAAAAAAGTTTACTCTGCGTTCCCTTTCGCTAAAAAACCGCGATCTGATCATCAGACCGCGGAATCTTTAGTGCATGTCATCTTTTAATTACCTGATCACATTGATCCTCGTCAAAGCTCTCTGAAGGGCAAGTTCTTCTTTGGACATATCAAGATCGTCGGTCTTGCTTTCAAGTCTCTTTTTTGCTCTCTCCATAGCAGCCTTGGCTCTTTCTTCATCGATCTCATCGGGCCACTCAACAGCTTCTGCAAGAATGCTGAATGAATCCGGAAGGATCTCCGCAAATCCGGAATGAAGGGCGGCATACTTGATCTCATCGCCTTCATGTATAGTGAGGATACCCGGCTTGACTATTACCGTAAGAGGAACATGTCCCGGATAACATCCTATCTCACCTTCAGTTGTATTCATTTCTACCATATCAACATCACCTTCGTAGAATCCCCTCTCAGGTGTTGTAATGGTAAGTTTGAATTTAGCCATATAAGTAAGACTCCTTACTTCTTCTCGTTATATGCGGCAACTACATCATCGATGGAACCCTTGCTGAGGAAATAGCTCTCGGGGATCTCATCATGCTTTCCTTCAAGTATCTCCTTGAATCCGCGAATGGTTTCATCAATGGGTACGTATTTTCCTTCGAGGCCGGTGAACTGACCTGCAACGAAGAAAGGCTGTGAAAGGAATCTCTGAATCTTACGTGCTCTTGAAACGACGATCTTGTCCTCTTCGGAAAGCTCGTCCATTCCAAGGATCGCGATGATATCCTGAAGTTCCTTGTATCTCTGGAGAATCTCCTGAACTCCGCGTGCTGTCTTATAATGTTCCTCACCAACGATCCTGGGATCAAGGATCCTGGATGTTGACTCAAGAGGATCAACTGCGGGATAAATACCAAGCTCAACGATGCTTCTTGAAAGAACCGTGGTTGCATCAAGGTGTGCAAAGGTTGTGGCGGGAGCAGGGTCTGTAAGGTCATCTGCAGGAACGTATACTGCCTGAACAGATGTAATTGATCCGTTTTTGGTTGATGTGATCCTCTCCTGAAGAGCACCCATCTCAGTCTGAAGTGTAGGCTGATAACCAACGGCAGAAGGCACACGTCCGAGAAGTGCGGAAACCTCAGAACCTGCCTGGGTAAAACGGAAAATATTATCGATGAAAAGAAGAACGTCCTTTCCACCCTTGTCTCTGAAGTACTCAGCCATTGTAAGTCCGGTAAGACCTACTCTCATTCTTGCTCCGGGGGGCTCATTCATCTGACCGAAGACCATGGTGGTCTTGTCGATAACTCCCGATTCGGTCATTTCATGATAGAGGTCGTTTCCTTCACGGGTTCTCTCTCCTACACCGGTGAATACAGAATATCCGCCGTGCTCGGTTGCTATATTTCTGATAAGCTCCTGGATAAGGACTGTCTTACCTACTCCGGCACCGCCGAAGAGTCCGATCTTACCACCCTTCTGGTAAGGACAAAGGAGGTCAACGACTTTTATACCGGTCTCAAGAAGCTCGGAATTTGTGCTCTGCTCTTCGAAGGAAGGTGCAGGCCTGTGTATGGGCTCATATTCCACTCCTTCGGGTGCTGGCTTATTGTCTATGGGCTCGCCGAGTACGTTGAATATTCTTCCGAGGGTATTCTCACCTACGGGAACCGAAATGGGAGCTCCTGTAGCAACTGCCTCCATTCCTCTTACAAGTCCGTCTGTGGATCCCATTGCGATACATCTTACAGTATCGTCTCCGAGATGCTGGGCAACCTCTACAACGAGATTCTTACCGTCTTCAAGGGGAATCTTAATTGCCTCGTTGATCTTGGGAAGGTGTCCCTCATCGAATCTGACATCAAGTACGGCTCCGATGATCTGAGTAATCTTTCCTTTGTTCTCTGCCATTTTGTATCCTCTCCAATCCTGTAATATATCTTACGGGAATCACGCGTTAAGCGCTTCCGATCCTGCAATGATCTCAGTAAGTTCCTGAGTGATGGAACCCTGACGTGCTCTGTTATACTTAAGTGTGAGGTCGGTGATCATATCTTCGGCATTGTTCGTTGCATTATCCATCGCCTGCATTCTGGCGCCGTTCTCACTGGCTATGGCTTCTATAAGCGCACCGTGAAGCTGTCCTCCGATATACTTAGGTATGAGAAGATCAAGCACCTCTTCATCACCAGGTTCGAAATTCATTATAGCTTCGGCTTTTCCTTTTTCAGCAGACTTATCTTCTTCCAAAGCTTTCTCTTCATCAGGCTCCACTTCCAGAGGAAGAAGCTTGGTAAGGGTAGGTACATGCGATACGGTATTCTTAAAAAACGTATACGCAACGTAGATCTCACCTATCTCTCCGTTCAGGAATGACTCAAGAAGGATCTTCGACAAACCGGATGCATCCTCGTAAGTAGGTGCTTCAATGATGTCCGGAAGATTCCTGACAACCCTGTATCCGTGTCTGTGAAAAGCTTCATAACCCTTGTTGCCGATGGTGTAAAGATCAAGATCTTCCTTGGCAAAATCAGGATTCTGAGTGATAAGCCTTACCACGTTTGAGTTGTATCCGCCGGCCAGTCCTCTGTTGGAAGTAATGACAACAACAGCCTTTCTGTTGGAATCATTTCCCTTCAGATACTTCTGGTCTGTTTCGCCGACTCTGGATAAGATACTGCACATCGTGGTGTACATCCTGTCGAAAAAGCTATGGGATTTTTCTGCATTTGCGCGGGCGCGCTGGAGCTTGACCGTGGATACCAGCTTCATAGCCTTGGTTATCTGCTGTGTACCCTGTATACTGGTCCTGCGCCTTTTTATGTCACGCATTGAAGCCATATAGTCACCTCTTTTTCGCCGCAGGGCGACGTTTTTTTATGCCATCACTTCTTAAGGAATGCTTCCTTGAACTCACCGATGGCTTTCTTAAGAGACTCTTCGTTAACATCACTCAAAACTTTGTCATTTCTTATGCCGCTGAGGATCTCAGGATATTTTGAAGAAATGAATTCGATGAACTGCTTCTCAAATTCGGTGATGTCGGCAACAGGAACATCAAGAAGATGCTTTCTGGTAACGAGATAGATCATGATGACCTGATTCTCGACAGGCATGGGTGAATACTGAGGCTGCTTGAGTACTTCTCTGATCCTCTCACCCTGTGCAAGCTTTTCCTTGGTATCATCATCAAGTTCCGACCCGAACTGTGCAAAGGAAGCAAGCTCTCTGTACTGAGCAAGTTCTGTTCTGATGGGAGCCGCGATCTTCTTCATAGCCTTGATCTGTGCGGCACCACCAACTCTGGAAACGGAAAGTCCCGCATTGATCGCAGGTCTGAAACCGGAATTGAACATCTCGGTCTCAAGATAGATCTGTCCGTCCGTAATGGAGATAACGTTGGTTGGAATATATGCAGAAACGTCTCCTGCCTGGGTCTCAATGATGGGAAGTGCGGTGAGGGATCCTCCGCCGTACTCATCGCTCATTCTTGCCGCTCTCTCAAGGAGTCTTGAGTGCAGGTAGAATACGTCTCCGGGATATGCTTCTCTTCCTGGCGGTCTGTGGAGGAGCAGGGAAAGTGTTCTGTAAGCAACGGCATGTTTGCTCAGGTCATCATAAATGACAAGAACGTCACCTCCGTTCTCCATCCACTCCTCACCTATTGCACATCCTGCATAAGGAGCTATGTACTGAAGGGGAGCAAGGTCACTTGCGGTAGATACAACAACCGTCGTATATGACATTGCGCCGTATTCTTCAAGTGTCTTAACGATATTGGCAACCGTGGAAGCCTTCTGGCCTATGGCAACGTAGATACAGTTAACGCCCTGACCCTTCTGGTTGATGATGGTATCAATAGCTATAGCTGTCTTACCTGTCTGACGGTCTCCGATGATAAGCTCACGCTGTCCGCGTCCGATGGGTATCATGGAGTCGATTGCCTTGATACCTGTCTGAAGAGGAGTATCTACGCTCTTACGTGTGATAACACCGCTTGCGACTCTCTCGATACGGCGGTACTTATCTGTCTGAATGGGTCCTTTACCGTCTATGGGCTGACCGAGTGAATTAACGACTCTTCCGAGAAGCGCATCACCTACGGGAACCTCAACCACCCTGCCGGTGGTCTTTACGGTATCTCCCTCACTTATATTTTTGGATGTTCCCAGCAGAACGGCACCAACATTGTCCTCCTCGAGGTTGAGGACCATTCCGTAAACCTCTCCCGGAAACTCAAGCAGCTCACCCTGCATGGCTTTTTCAAGGCCATGTACTCTGGCGATACCGTCTGCGACCTGGATAACGGTTCCTACATCCGCAACTTCCAAGGTTGAAGCGTAACGTGCAATCTGCTCCTTGATAACGGAACTGATTTCTTCAGGTTTCAAATTCATACCTTCGTATTCCTCCAAAATTTGTCGCGAAGCGACATTAGTTCAGGTCTGCGATCGTAAGCCTTTCGCAAATCCTCTCTTTTTACGGGATTATCCCAGCTTGACATCTAAAAGAATGTTCGTAAGATCATCAAGTTTCGACTTGACGGAAGCATCTGCCACCCTGTCGCCGATCCTGATTATGATACCTCCTATGATCGAGGGATCCACTTCATAGTGGGTCTCCAGTGTAACAAAGGAAGTTGTCTCGCGGATCTTCTTCTCGACTGCCAGCCTTGTATTAATATCCAGATCCATGGGGGATGTTATATGGACAACACCTATCCCGCGGTCTGCTTTGATACGGTCGGTAAAATAATCGAATATGGAGTCAAGTTCAACAAATCTTTCTTTTTCGACAACTGTCAGCAGAAATCCTGTCAGTTCGTCCATAACTCTTCCGCGGAATGTAGTCTCGATGATATCCATTTTCTCCTGCTTGGAGACGGAAGGATGGAGCATAAGCTTAGTAAAATCAGGATTGTCATCGATAACCTTTCTGACAACCTCGATCTCCTTAAGCATATCTTCTGATGAATCCTTGCCGGCAACAGTCTCATAAAGAGCCTGGCCATAAACGCGGGAAGCTAACTTTGCCATGTGCTCTCACCTATTTCCTTAAGTGCATCATCAACTAACTGGTCCTGCACCTTGGTATCAATGGACGCAGAAACTACCTTGCCCGCAATAAGCGATGCAAGTGTGACCATCTCTTTCTTGATCTCGTCGGAAGCCTTCTGCTTCTCAAGCTCGGCCTCTCTTGCGGCGTGATCGATGATCCTTGATGCTTCCTCGTGTGCACGGCTGACTATCTGCTTTTCATTTTCGACTCCGCGCTTACGTGCGTCGGTAAGGATTGCCTCAGCATCGGAATCCGCATTTCTCATCCTGTCCTCATATTCAGCCTTGAGCTCAGCCGCCTTTTTCTCATCGGCAGCAGCCTGGGCAAGAGAATCTTCGATGTGTTTTTTTCTGGCCTCAAGATATTTCCTGGCAGGGTTCCAGAGAAAATAACTCATGCAAAGGAAAAGGACAAAAATTGCGATGATCATCAGACAGGAATCTGCAATGAGTTGGAAATCAAGACCGAAAAGTCTTGGCTGCATACCTTCAGTCAATAACAGCATTTTCCCTACTCCTTTCTAAATGTAATGATCCGTACTTTGCCTTGTTCCTCTTCATCAAACGAAGGGCTTAACGAACATAAGAAGCATTGCAACAAGAAGACCGTAAAGACCGGTGGTCTCTGCAACTGCCTGTCCCAAAAGCATGGTAGACATTATATCTCCCTTGGCGCCGGGATTACGTCCTACGGCTGCCGCACCATGTCCTGCAGCAATACCCTGGCCGACACCGGGTCCGATACCTGCGATAACGGCAAGTCCTGCACCTATAGCGGAACATCCGTATACAAAGTTCTCATTGAATTCCATATTATTTTCCTCCGTTAAAACCTTTTTTATGTTCAGGGCTCTTTAAGCCCGGGAACTCTTGTCAGTTATCTCCTCTTGCACTGGAGATGTATGTCATGGTCAGCATACAGAATACGTATGTCTGTATCGCCCCCGAAAACAGGTCGAAGTACACGTGAAGCGCTGCGGGCCAGCCTGTGGCGATCCATCCGAGAAGTCCGTAGATAAGTGCCATCATGACGGTTCCGGAAAGGACATTTGCAAAAAGACGAAGCGAAAGCGAAATAGGCACCGCAATATCGGAAATGATATTGATGGGAAGCCAGATGGGAAGCCAGGGCGGAAGAGGCGAACACTTTTCGGCCCAAAGAGCTGCCGGCTTGTTGAACCTGACCTCACTGTAATGAATGATCATGAAAGTGATGAGTGCTAAGGGGAATGTTACACCGTAATCTGCCGTGGGAGGTCTGAGCCCCAGAAGACCGGAGATATTGGATAAAAGGATAAAGCAGAAAAGTGTGGCGATATAGTTGAAAAATGCAGGAGCCGCTTTTCCCATTCCTCCGCTGACAGTGTTGTACAGAAACTCAACGAGAAGCTCAACTCCGTTCATAAACCCGTTCTTCGGAGCAAAATTCTCTTCCTTAAGAGCTTTCCTGAATCCGTTTCCGGCGATGATGGAAAAAATGATCAGAATGAGCATCACCATAACAATGCTCACATGAGTCGTAGTGATGTAAACCGTATGTCCGAAAAAAGAATAGTCAAAAAGACCATGGACCATGAAATCGATATTATCTGCGGCAAGCAGTAATCCGTATCCCAAATATCTCATCCTCCGTTATCTATATTTCATCCGCTCCGGGGCTTTTATGTCATTTGCCGTCCTGTGCAGATGTTTCAGAGCTTTTATCGTCAGATCCGTCTTTTTTTTCGCCGCCTTCCGCAAATGCCGCGGCAACCTCGGGATGAAGTGCATCATACTCTTCCTGACTTATGGAAGCCGGATCTTTTTCATGAAACCAGGCATTAAACGCTTTGTGAGTCAGCGGCTGAAGATATGCCGACAATTTAAGCGTGATGTATGCGATAAAAAAAACTACAGGGTCGAGCTTATCAGATAAACAAAAAATCGCGAGCATGACACCAAAGATCACATACCGTCTTATGTATCCGAAATAGATCTTTTTTCTCGCATCATTCTCCGGAAGATCCAGCGCCTTGTCCAGAGTCCTGTACATATCGGTTGCAGAGACAAGTGCCGTAAGTATTCCGAAGGTCCAGCTGATACACATCCACCCGGCGTTCACGGAAGGAACAAATGCAAGGCCTGCCGTGATAAGGAGCCCTATAAGTCCAAGGAATATGATCCCTGTTCTTAGTTCAAGAAGCGTTCTGTTTTCATTTTTCAGAATCGCCCGAAGACTCATTGGATGTATCAGGATCCTTTTTATCAGCCATAATGCTCATGGCAAAACGGAATATATTCTGAAAACCGGCAACAGCACCCACAAAAAAGAGTACTATCATGATCCATCTCGTCCCGAAGTACCTGTCCAGGAAGTATCCCAAAGCGCTGAGTCCGCATATGGGAACCAGCAAAAACAGGGAGAACTGCAGGATCATGGAAAACGCCCGGATCACTTTGCCGTTACTATCTTTTCTCACAATGCAAGAATTATACAGCAAATTCAAGTAAAAGTCCATAAAAAAAGCCTGCGGAAGGCAGGCTTTTTGGAAGTTTTTGCTATCGGATGCGTTTTTTATTTTTTTCTCCTCTCAAAACGCCCGTACATCATATAGTGATAATAATATAGCGAATAGTTATCGCCATAAGCCTTTGCGATATCAGGGTTTAACTCCTTATATGACCTGGGGTCAAAATCTTTGCAGCCGCTCCTTCCCTCAGGCATTCCCACGAGCATGAAATGCATGAAGAGCATACCCGGATCATATCCAACGTTTTTCCGTATATCCTCGTACTTATTGTAATAATAATTCGCATCAAAGATGGGGGTTATATCTTCAGCCGAATACGGGATGCCGGCAACGCTCTTGAGCAGATATCCGGAGATGAGTCCGTCATTATACAGAAGGCAAAGGGATTCAAGGGGGATCTGTACTCCCTCGACAAAATACATATGTGCGATGTTTCCTTCGTTTATGCTCTTATACAGAAGCCCCATACGGAGCTGTCTGTATACGCCGTTCACATCCGTATTTTTCCTGAGTGCGGGAATAAGGAGATATTCCATGGAGTATGTATCGGTATATGCCGAATCATAGGCAGGTTCCGCACGGAGTTCAGGTCCCTGAACCATGCCGCACAAAGCCGCCGCAGAAAGAAGTCCGCAGAAAAGTCTTTTTACCACGTTTAATACTTTGTTTTTTCTGTTCATAATTTCCCCTTTTTTCAGTGTCATCACTCCGAACGGAGCGCGTCTATAGGATTGAGCGTACTTGCCCTTCTTGCAGGCATCCACCCAAATACGATACCAACAGCAGTGGAAAATCCGGCACCTATTGCTATTGCGGAATAAGATATCACAAAATCCGTCTCAATGAGTTTCGCACCGATGGCAGCTATCACAAGACCAAGGATTATTCCTATGATCCCGCCGATAAGAGACAGGCAGATGGACTCTATCAAAAACTGAAGCTGGATCCTTGAAGGTTCCGCACCGAGTGCTTTTCTGAGCCCTATCTCCTTTGTTCTTTCCGTGACCGACACAAGCATCATATTCATTATCCCAATGCCGCCTACCACAAGCGCAATGGAAGCAATTCCCACAAGAAGCCCCGTCATCATCTTTGTGACGGTTCCGTAGACTTTCATAAGGCTCTCCATGTTCAGGACGCTGAAGCTGTCCTTGGCATTGTTAAAGATCATATTCAGAGTGTTCCTCAGATCACTCTCCACCTTACTGCTCTCGTAGCCTTCCTCAACGAAGATCTCCGACATCAGAATATTGGTTCCCGATCTTCTGAGCATATTCTTGTAAGGCACTATGACCTCGCCCTGGGACTGGCTGTCATCAGTAAAACCTCCGCTTATAGAATTATCTTCGCCGGAGACTCCGATGACGGTATACTTTATTCCGTCAAGAAGGACTTCCCTTCCAAGAGGAGAATTTCCCCTCATGACTTTTTTTACAAATGTCTCATCTACAACGCACACATTGACACTGCCGTCAGTTTCGCTTTCTATAAACGCCCTTCCGCTCATTATCATTTTGTCGTTGTTGGAGAAAAAGAGAATGTCCCTTCCCTTCATGGTGACTTTGTCATAGATCTCACCGCCATACACCGCAGAGATCGTCTCTGATACCGAAGGAGCAACACCGGTCACACCTTCAATCTCACTGAGTTCTTCAACATCCCTCTCCGTAAGACCTCTTTTAAGAGCAGTTCCGGGAGTGCTTATGGTTATGGTTCCGGCGCCGAGTCCCGAGAGTTCTTCCATCATCATTCCCGTAGCGCCTTCCATTATGGTGATAAGTCCTATAACCGAAGAAACGCCTATGACTATGCCCAGCATGGTGAGAAAGGATCTCATCTTATTGCTTCTGATGTTGTCCAGGCTCATCGCTATGCTTTGTCTGATGATATTAAGCATCCTCCAATTCTCCTTCGCTTATCTCTCCGTCAAGTATCTTAACGATCCTTCCCGCATGTGATGCGATCTTCGAATCGTGTGTGATCATTATGATCGTATTCCCTTCATCATTAAGGGAATGGAACAGCTTCATTACCTGCTCACCCGTTTTCTGGTCAAGAGCTCCCGTAGGCTCATCCGCAAGCAGTATCGATGGCCTGTTTGCCACTGCCCTTGCTATAGCAACCCTCTGCTGCTGTCCTCCGGAAAGCTGATTGGGAAAATGGTACATCTTATCCGAAAGGCCGACTATATCCAGCACTTCCTTTACTCTTTCTTTTCTTTCCCTGTCAGGCCGGTTGGCATAGATAAGGGGAAGTTCAACGTTTTGAAACGCACTCTGCCTTTGCAGGAGGAAAAAGGACTGGAAGATAAAGCCTATCTCCCTGCTCCTTATATGTGCAAGTCCCGTTTCATCCTCGTCCGCTATCTTTTTACCATCAAGCCAGTATTCGCCCGACGTGGGTATATCAAGACAGCCGATGATATTCATGAGAGTGGATTTTCCGGAACCGGAGGGACCCAGCACCGCCAGGAACTCTCCTTTTTTTACGGTAAGATCTATATCCTTCAGTATATGAAGGGTCTCCTCTCCCATGATGTAATCCTTGCAGATCTTTTCCATTCTAAGGATTTCTTCAGACATTTATTCCGTGACGCCTTCCGTCTTACTCTTCAGTCATTTGTGTCATCATGTTTGAGAAAGAATCATACGCTATATACATAACAGTATCTCCCTCAGACAGTCCTTCAAGGACCTGGGTATATTTTCCATCACTGACGCCGCATGTGATGGTCTGCTGTGACATTTTTCCATCCTTCATCACAAGGACATAGGATGTACCGTCTGACGCAGACTGAATTGCATCATTGGATATCGTAAGAACATTTTTAAGATCATTGGTGATGAGTCTTACATCTGCACTCATTCCGCTTCTTGCGTCGTCATCAGCCTTGAATCTGACCTCCGCTCCGAAGAACGATACGTTTCCGCTGACAGTTGCGACCCTGTCAACATTATGGATGGTCCCTTCATATTCCTTATCAAGAGCATCCACAAGTATGGTCACGGGACTTCCTTCGGAAGCTCCAAGGATATCATACTCACCGATCTTGATATCAACCTTAAGTTCATCAAAGTCAGTGATGGTTGCAATATTTCCCGCGGCAGGCAAAAGCTCGCCCTCCGTGATACCAAGGGAAGTGACAACTCCGTCGATGGGAGCTACGATCACATATTTATCAAGAGTATTCTTCAGATTCTCAAGCTGAAGATCACTCACTGTCGTATCGGAAGAAAGCTGCTCACTGCGGATCTTGAGTTCGTATGCTTCAAGTTGTCTTTGGGTCTGCCTCATGACAGAATTGTAATTATCCACGGCATAGATATAAGCATTCTGCGCTGCAATAAGCGAATCATAAAGTTTTGTCAGAGTGTTTTCTTCGTTGATCTTGGCCGCTTCATAATTTCTGACAGCCTGATTGTAGCTTGCCTTTGCAGCATCCGTGGGTGTCGCTTCCATGGTAAGATAAGCGCTGTCAACAGCGTTCATCGCATTCAGGATAGTAGAAGAAAGCTGCCGGTTATTGAGCTTCACTTCGTCATTATATGCTCTCTGGGCACTGAGAAGATTGCCGTATGCGGTATCAAGAGAATTCTGCGCTGTAAGAACCGAGGCGTACAGGCCTTCGCTCATATCGGTTATCATGTTGTTGTAGGAATCAAGTGCCGACTCAAGATTGAGTGCATTCTGGGCAGAAGCGATCCTCATGCCTGCTTCTTTTTCAAGGATCTGCTGATCGATGGCAGAAGTATCAAGCAAAGCTATGACATCGCCTTTTTTGACCTCATCCCCTTTTTCTATAAGAAGCTGTTCTACCTTTACTGCGGAGACGGAAGCCACAACTTTTTTCTCGGTAACCGGAGCGATGGTTCCGGTAAAATCATGCCAGGTTTTAATATCCCTGACTGTTGCAACATCGGTGGAATACAGCTGACTTGCTGTCTTAACTCCCTTCACCCCCAGATAAACAATGAAAAGAAGGATCACAAGAATAATGATCACCACTTTGATGATCTTTTTCTTTTTTGTTTTTGTTCCTTTATTGGATGCGCTCATATAAATCTCCCCGATCTTTTACATCTCACAAAATACTGAAATCGCAGCCTGCAACCTCATATTAAAAACAGGCATTATTATACCACATTTTTTTCAAAGCCTGTTTTTCGGGCAAGTGCTTTCAGATATTTACCTCCACGGCTCATTGCAATGATCATGGGCGCATATGCATCCCGGCCGCTGATATTAAACATGAAAGGATATTCTTTAAACCTTTCCGAATATTCATTAACAAAACATGTTATTCCCTTCCTTATCTCATTTGCCGCATCAGGAAATACGTCCTGCTTTCCGTATCTCAAACCGTCAGCGTAAAAACCTGCAAAGACAGGTCCCGGAGAAGACAAAAGAAGTTCCCAGTAAATATTGTGATCTTTGTTCGGATCATGCATTTTCAGAAGATCCCTGTTATGCCTTTGAGAATACATATAAGAGATAAGCTTTCCGCTTTGAATAAAACTTTCGGACGCATCAGGCTCGGCGTTATGGATGGTATTTGTTCCCGCAACTATTCCGGTGACAGTACAGACCATCTTCCATTTTCTTTCCATAAGATATGAAAGCGAAAGCGCTCCGCTTCCGGCCCATCCTATATCTATGGCCAGAATTATATTCGCATCGCCTTTCTTTTCTTCGAAATACTTTCTTGCGGTCTCATTCCTGGGAGCATATGATGCCATGACTTCACCCCAATAATACTCAATGAATCTTTTCAGGCAGGATGCATTTTCATCCGTCAGTTCATCAGATGATCCAAGAAAAGTAAATTTCTTTTCATCTTCCGGATGCGCCTTTTCCCATATCTCTTTCCATGAGTCAAGTTTTTCCGAAAGGAAGCCAAGATCCATTGAACCGAGGATGTCACTGATACTGTAACCGCGGTTTACCTTATGAAATATAAAGCGCCTAAAGTAATCATGTCTGTTATCATCTGCAGTAAGAAGGAGCGCCGCTCTTCTGGACCAATAAACATATTCGGTATTTTCGGAAGGAAACAGACTGTCATATACTTTCTTCAATGTTTCACCGTCACGGGATAAAAAGAATAGCTTATCGGCTTTTGTTTTTACGGCCTGCTCATGAATAAAGTTACAATACCCCAGGGCAAAGAGTCCACCGTAAATAAAACCGAATTCGTATGTTTTTGAGAACTCGCTAAGTCCGCTGTAGATATGATTGCTGACGATCCCTCTGTATGCACTGCCTGTAATCGCAGACATATCAAAAGGCCTGTAGAGGAGCATGTTCCTTCGAACCTGAGGATATCTGCACACATCAAAACCATTCTTTTTTGCATTTACTCCGTCACTTATCTCATTGTCTCCAACATGAACAGCCCTAAGGCCCCCGAGATCTTTTTTTACAAGTTCATAGAGATCTCCCTTTGCCTTGTTTCTGCCATGTTCACATGATACATATATTTTTTGAGCACCGGTAAATCCGTTTGAAGAAAGTATGTCTCCCAAATCTTTTGAAGAAACATACATATCGGAAACTACTATGATGCGTTTTTTCTTTTCCTTAACGGCATTCCATACTTCAAGCATAAAAGGATTGGCATAACAAAGTTTTTTCTCTGCTTCGAGCTCTGCTCGCATTCCTGTTTCGGAATCCGTTCCCGTCAAAGCCTCAAACTCATCCCAGATCTCCTTAAGGGTTACTTCCGTGTGGCCACACTCCAGAAGCTTCCTGTGTCTTGCGGAGGCGGATGCTTTTCTTCTTATACTTTTAAAGTCAGGTATTCCAAGTTCTTCCCCGACAAAAAAGAACACATCAGCAGGTTCGGAAAGAGGCCTGAAAATAAGTGTGTCAAACATATCAAAAGAAACAACGTCGTATTTAAGAAGCTCATCCGTCATCTCCTCAACGGATCTATGATCTTTATCCTTACATGCGATCTCAGACTCAGCCTTCCCTGCAGGCAGACGCTTTGATTCATATAGCTCTGCTTTTTTATCCCGCCCCAGGAATCTTAGCTGCAAAACGTAATAGCCGAAATTAAGCATAACAAGATAAATCCATGACCAGACTTTAAGAAGGCCGCGGCTTTTATCATGGAGTTTGTGATAACGATATGATATCCCCGGTTTTTTATTGACCAGAGCGTTGTAGATGAGGAGTCTGAAACTCATAACTCTTTCAATTTTATCTGATTTAGTGAGGGGTTGCAAACAAGGAGACATGAAAAAATCATAATTCAATTTCAATCATCTGACGCGAAAAAAGAATTATGTAAAAATCCAACAAAAATTATGATTTCAAAAATCCTATTGGTGATTTTTGACGCAATTAATCCTTGTAGCATCAAGAATTATTTCATTTGTGCACATTTTCAGTTGTGCACTTTTCCGAGATTTACACGACTCCAAATACTATATAGCATTATCTCGTTGCCCCTTCTATTCCGGCACGGAAAGGAGGTGAGAATTCAATGTCTAAGGTATCCGCAGAGTTTGTAGTCTCTGTTATGGCAAGTGTAGTCGCGTACTATATTTGCAAATGGTTGGACAGAGATGATCAAGGCAACCAACCTAAGGATTGATCCACCTTGCAAAAACGGATAAGAAAAACCCGGAGAGCGCATTCTCCGGGTTTTTCGCTGAGAACTCTGTCTCAAATATCCGCTAGTTTGTTCACGTGATAAGATACCACTTTTTTAAAATAAAAGCAATCGCAAATCTTTATTCATCATCCAAATGAAGATATTTTACCCACATTTCCTTAGATGTCATATATCTATACTCCGCTCTATACTCCTTAACAATTCGTGAATAACATAAAGCCATTCGGATATATAGCTTCATAAATTTCAATATACAGGATACTGCTTTTTTTATATTCTTTTCCCTTATAAATCCCATTCCGGTATTTTCTTCAAAGAATAAAATCTTTTTTGCCCTATATCCCTGAACCGGTCTTTCTGCATATATCGGTAAAGTGAAATTGTTTTTTGCTTTTAAAAGATACCCGTTAAAAGTAAGTTTTCTAACCACTGCGTGCAGCCGGTCGCAGTCCGTAATACCGCATCCAACCCTATACCAATCCCAATCAACCTGCTTGCTCACATCAGATAAAGGCTTATTCAGTTTGATAATTTCTTCATTATATTTTTCCGTATCGATCGAGCATAACCACACAGGGCCTTTAAGATAATCTTCAATTGCCCTGTTAAGTGCATCGGCATATTCATATCTGTAAAGGCAGACCTCTGAATGAATTTTCTTTTTCAGGAATTTTAAAACTGCTTTCTTATCAAATCCACCATCGTGACAACTGTTAACTATCAGTGAATTCCTGTTTGAATAATAAAACTGCATGGCAGTACGTTTAAGGTCAAAAGGCTCATGCCTTACAGCAATATTACTCGCAGTGACGATTTTAGCTTTGTTTCTAAGACCATAATCAACATCATCCCACTGAAAAAACAAGGGCAAAGGCAGATTATCTTCCCTTATATACCTGATAGGAATGCAGCAAAACCACCACGCATTGTAATCCGCACCATTCAAAGCATCAATTCTTCGAACGTCCTCAACTTTTCTCATATCAAGGCCATAACCCATCGGTTCAACAGTCAGGCCTTTCCATTTTGCACCGGACTCCACATGGAACCATGGTTTATCGCTTCTGAGCATTGCTCCCCCCACAAACGAATCCCGTTCCTCAGGTTTTAAATTTTCTAAAAGATGAGTAAGATTTTCAAAGATTTGGAGATCAAACGATACATCGTCATCCATCAAAACTACATGAGTATAGTTTTCTTTGGATCCAAGAACTTCCAGCATTCCGCGAGCAAAGCCGCCGGCACCACCTACATTATAATTCTTAACGATTGTTATTATCTCTTTGTTTTCAACAAATAATCCGCCCTTATTATCAATCAAATAAACATGGAAATTATTTTTGTTTAATTTCCTTAGTGACGACATGTTTTCATGCACACGATCTGCGTGATTATATGTCGTTATAATTATCGCAATTTTGATTTGATCGACCATCAACGGATCCCTCTGGCAATCAACAACGCGTCCAATATATTGTGCAAATCATCCCTGTCGCTTTTTAAACGATTTATATCATTACAAACCCCTTTATTAAATAACGAATCCAGAGAAACCCACAAACCTTTTTTCTCGCATTTCTTTTTTCCGCCTTTTAAAGCAACAAGCATACGGTATGACAACGAACACTCAACCGCCAATATCCGGCACTTCAAACTATCACATTCATTTTTTAAATTCATATAATCATTAAAAGCATTAGGACCGATATAACCCTTTTTAGACTTGTTTGCTGTTTTTACAAATATTTTATCGATGATCTTGAGTTTATAACCTTCATCTGAGGCTTTCATGGTTTTACGTAAAAGTGGCGAACAATTTATCTCATATTCAGCCACTGCCAATTCCTTGATCACTGAAACACTTGCGCCATATTCAATTATTCTTTGGCAGTATTCCTGTTCTATTTTCCTTATGGAAGATGAAAACACAATTTCCAGATTGTTTTCACTTGATAACCTTATGCATTCAGTTATACCCTTAACAAGATCGATCACTTTTCTTTCGTCCCAAGCAACATGCCCCGGAGTATAATTATATAGATATACATCATAATCCAATGCATAAAAACGTTTTGCCAGGTTCATTGCTTTTACAAAAAAAGGTGGATCCTGATACCTCCTAAAGTCCGGAAAAACAATATTATTATTTTTCAAAAATTCTCTGTTATATATAAAAGCTGTATATCCATATTCATTTTGATAGTCTGTATATTCGATATATCCACTGTTTAAAAAACAAATATCTTCACTTTTCTTTATAACCCCATCCTGTGCTACAATCGTATTTCCACCACAAATCAACACACCTTTTTCTTCGGCAGTTAAATATAATTTTTTCAAAGACTCCGCATTCGGATATTCATCATCCGGATCCATAAACGCTATATACTTGCCTCGTGCAATTGATAAACCGGCATTTCTGGCAGCACCGGGGCCCGAATTTTCCTGAAGGATCAACCTAATGTTTTTGTTATTTCTTGTATATAAATATATGATATCCGAAGATCTATCCGCAGACCCGTCATCTATACAAATCACTTCAAAACCTTCCAGGTCTTGCTGTAATACACTATTCAAACATTTTCTGATTGTTTTCTCAGCATTAAATACAGGAATGATAACTGAAACGCTTACAAAGGAATCTTCATCATCCATAACGCAGTACTTCAAGCTGTTCTTTAATTTCGCATTAGCATTCTGCAAAAGGAACAAATCATCTTCCTTTATTTCTTCAGTAAATCTTTTTGCATACCACCCATGATAAAACTGCCTCGGATTATCCATTACCATCAAAAGATCCGAGCACTGATACGGCTTCAACAAATCACATTTCAAATCATTATTATTTTTATACTGATTAAGTATATCTGACAGTTTAAGAATAAAAGATAATTTATACTCTTCAGGAATCCTATTAAAATGATAGATGCAGGAGTCAAACATTCTAAGTATAAAAACCGGAAGAAATTTTGAACGTTCAGATTCATTATATTTTTGCGTATACGAATAAATATGATTCCATTCATTGAAAATGCACATGGCATTTTCATAAGAACAACTATTAGATGACGACCCTTCCCTGTCTGTCCTGTATAAGTAGAATGCTTTTTTTAAGTAATAGATAGTATCACATTTCGTAAACAGCTGATACCACAATCCATTATCCTGAAACGATGCTCCCGGTGTTTCATTTAATCTTATATGATTTTTCCGAATGACATCATTTTTATAAATCCCCATCGGGTTGCACATACTGGCTCTGTAGCAATTGGGATTATCCGATATGATCATTTTTCTGTTATACATTAATTCATCCGGGCAAGAACTGACACATTTTCTGTCTTCGATATTGTCGTTATAAAATCTATAATAATCACCTTTAATAATATCAATATCAGAAAATTGCAAAGAAACGTTATACAATTCTTCATACATCTCAGGAAGAACCACATCATCTGATTCGACTATACCTATGTATTCACCGACAGAACGTTCTATTCCCCGATTTACAGCATAGCCATATCCTTTGTTTTCGTTTGAAATTACAATAATGCGATCATCTGTTTCCTGATATTTTTTTAATATCTGTAGCGATTTATCAGTCGAACCGTCATTCACACAAATGATCTCAATTTCTTTTAGAGTTTGATTGATAACAGAATTCAGGCACTCATCCAAATATTGTTCAACATTATAAATTGGAATTATTACTGATACTTTAGGCTTATTCACCATAGATCAATTCCTCCGCTAATGATAACGCATTTTCAATCGTTTCCTGCATATCGGTATATTTATAACCGCCTAATCTACCACAAAAATACAAGTTTTTATTATTTTCAGATAATCTTTTATATTCTTGATATATCAAATTATTCCTGACATCATTTATGGGATAAAACGGTTCTATACCACCTTCAACCTTACATGGATATTCATATGACACTACCGTATTACTCTGTTGCCCAAACTCAAAATGCTTATGTTCAATACTTCTGGTATATGGAGTATCCTTATCGGTATAATTCACAACAGCAACACCCTGGTAATTATCCGTTGCCAGTTTTTTATGTTCAAATCTCAGCCCTCTATATTCCAAAGGACCAAATCTGTAGTGGTAGAATTCATCTATCGGACCGGTATATATTATACATTTGGATATGTTCGTATATTCTTTTTCATTATCCATATAATCAGTATTTAATAATATCTCGCACCCCTCGAGTAATTTTATGAAAATATTTGTATATCCACCATTCGGAATTCCCTGGTATCTGTCATTATAATAATTATTGTCATAAGTAAATCTGACCGGTATTCTCTTAATAATGTCTGCAGGAAGACTTTTGCACTCTCTCCCCCATTGTTTTTCCGTATAACCTTTGACCAGTTTTTCATAAATATCTTTTCCAACCAATGATATACACTTCTCTTCTAAATTGGCGGGAGCCTTGATTCCGCATTTTTGAGAATTTATCTTTTCCCTTGCATCATCAGGTGTCATACATCCCCACATTCTATGGAAAGTATTCATGTTAAATGGCAAATTGTATATTTCGTTGTTGTATTTGGCAATCGGGGAATTTAAATAATTGTTGAATTCGGCAAACTGATTTATATACTTCCAAACGGTAATATTTGAGGTTTTAAAAACATGTGCACCATATAAATGTATGTTTATGCCATCCCAATTTTCAGTATAACAATTCCCTCCAATATGGTTTCTTTTGTCGATAACAAGAACCTTTTTACCGGCTTTTTGAGCCTCGTGTGCAAATACTGCTCCAAACAATCCGGCTCCTACTATCAAATAATCATACATTATCATTCCTCATAAATTATATGAAATCAAAAATACTGATTAGAATTAATCACGACAAATAAGCGCTCTCCGCTTCCAAATTCTTATACGCCTCACACACTTCCTTCGGATCCCCGGACATCTTCATTTCGCCTCTTTCTATCCAAATGCATTTGGTGCAGTTGTCGAGGATGGTCTGCATGCTGTGGCTGACAAGCAGGACCGTACTGCCGCTGTGTATCATTTCCTTTACCCGGGCAAGGCTCTTTTGCCTGAAGAATTCATCACCTACGGACAGAACTTCATCGAGGATCAGGATCTCAGCCGCATCGCCCGCTGTGGCAATGGCAAAGCCGAGCCTTGAAACCATTCCGGATGAAAAGTTTTTTACAGGCTGTTCCATGTAATCATGCAGCTCCGCAAAGTCCACGATCTCATCATAATGCTCGTCGAGAAAGTCCTTCGAGTATCCGATAATGGATCCGTTAAGATATACGTTTTCCCTGGCTGTAAGTTCATAGTCAAATCCTGTTCCAAGAGTCAGGAGCTGGATCTTTTTTCTGTCCACGGTTACTTTTCCTGAGGTAGGCGCAAGCGCACCGGATATGATCTTAAGGAGCGTACTTTTACCGGAACCGTTGGTTCCTATGATACCCACTATCTCCCCTTTATAAACATCAAAACTTATATGGTACAGAGCGTAGAGTTTTCTGTATGATATATTGCGCTTTAAAAGTCTGATGATATAATCCTTTATTCCCGAAGGGGTATAAGTCGCAAGTTTGAATACCATCGTGACATCATCCACGGATATCACGGGATTTTCGTACATTTCGGCGACGCGCTCAGACTGACGTTTGCGAAGATCCTTTGTTTCCCTGACAGAATTCTTTCGTTCTATATAATCCAGGAATTCGTCGTAATTGCCTTCTTCGTTCAGTTCGGGACGGTCATCATATTCATCCTCATACTCTTCTTCAAAAGTTTCTTCATCTGTCTTTTCTTCATCTATTTCTTCTTCAACCGTCCCTTCATCATCCGCTTCTTCATAATACAAGTCATCATTATTTGCATCCCTTTCATACTGATCATCCTGATGATCCTCGACATGGCGGGCTTTTGTACCGGTTGTCTTGGTATCACCTTTTGTATAGGGGTCGTCATCATCTTCATTGTCCGGTATCAGATCGTAGAAATCAGATTCGTCTTTTTCATCTTCAGAAAACTCGGACGCAACAAACTGCCTTGTGTAGTGCACAACGGAAATCGACCCTATGATGAGTATGATCACAAGAATCGTTATGACAGGAAAGAAGACAAGAGGCCTGTACATTAAGGGAATAAATTCATAAGGTTCTTCATCGGCAAAAATATCACCGTCCGTGACCACCTTAGAAGGATCAGCATCAACGGCACCGGGTTTATTATCAGTTAATGCTTCCTCTGAAGGGGCGTCGTCCGATCCGTTCTCATTTACATTTTCAGTTTCATCGTTTGCAGGATCATCAGGAATGATGTCATCTGCAGAAACTACATCATCCAGACCTTCCCGATAATCAGGATTTATAACAGTATCTGTCTTTTCAGGTCCGTCATCCCTGTCTTTATTATTATCCCTATTATCGGCATTATCCTTACTATCGGTATTATCGTTGTTATCAGCGTTATCATTATTATCGGTATTATCATTTGCTTCGGTGATATGAACCGGTGCAGATCCCATTTCAGTTACCGTGCAATCCACGGGGGCAACTGCAGGAACCACGCTTCCATCCGGCAGCGTCACCATGGGAGTTCCGGATGTCTGAACCTTTGCCGATATTACCGCAATGCCGGAATCACCTGCTTTTTTAGGCTTGAAGGTCAGCATATATTTCTGGGACGAAAGTCCGTTTCCTCCAACGGAAGAAATGAATATCTGACCCTGTGAAAGATCATAGCCGGAACCTCCGCCCTGATACTCAAGGGCAGAAGGATCATATTTTACGGTTATGTAATGAGGTCCGACCCCGGCAGGGACGTTTACATACAATCCCACCGCAAATGCCTCGCCGTCTTTGTGGGTATATGCCGCGGAACCGAACTTTACGGATGCGGTGGCTGCAAAGGTCACGGTTTCATACGCAAGAATAAAGACCGGGATTGCGAGAAATGCAAATATGAATTTTGTGATCTTAAGAATACTGTTTCTCATATCGTCTGCATGACCCTGTTTTCCTGTTTCTTAAAAACTATCAGTCCCATAAACAGAAAGATCGCACTCCACACACTGAGCCTTATCCACACCCAGTCCTCCGGGATCTGTCCGTACATGACACACTGTCTGAAAAAATAGATCAGAAGATAGATAGGATTAAACTTTATCGCCTGCTGCATGATACCTGAAAGCAGATCTGCCGGATAAAAGATTGCCGAAAGATACATGACTATCCTGAGAAGAAGTCCATAAAGATATTTAACATCCGCATAAAAAACATATTCCGTCGAAAGAATAAATCCCACTCCGATGCTCATGATAAGTGCGAAGATCATTCCGACAGGAAAAAGGAGCATGGTCAGCGAGGGTTTTATGCCAAATAATATTATCATCAGTATGTATGCCACACATGTAAATCCAAAATTCACAAGCGAAGTATATATCCTCGAAACAACAAAAGTATGCCTGGGGAGCTTGGCTTTTATCAAAAGGGTCTTGTTATCCACAAGGGCCGTCATTGCAGCATTTGTCGCACCGCTGAAAAGTTCCCATACCATCTGTCCGGTAAGATAATAGATAGGATAATTATCAATACTTCTTTTGAACATGGTGGAAAAGATCATGGACATCACCACCATCATCAGAAGAGGATTGAGAATGCTCCAGATGATACCAAGAGAGCTTCTGGCGTATTTGCGCTTTATCTCTCTTTCGGTAAGTTCTTTAATTACAAAAAAATACTGCTTTATTCTCTGCACGTACTACAAAGCCTTTCTTATCTCCGTGAGCACTCTCATGGCATGCTCATTTTTTATCGCCCGTTTCCTGATCTTTTTTTCACGTATATCATTTTCATCTGTCACAAGCGCTATGCTTCCTTCAAACCACCCGCTCATGGGTGTTATGTCTTTACATATTCCGGTCTTTCCCATAAGCCTTCTTATGAATGTGAGCTTACGTATATCTTCCTTTGTGATCTTTCCGGCAACGCTTTTAAGTTCCGATTCGAGCACATCATCACAAAACATAAGCTGTCCCAAAACTGAGGCTTCCTCAGACGAAGGATCTCCCATAAGAGATGACATGATCCCGTTTACCATATCCAGATCTTCATCTTCATCATAACTGTATGCTCCGGATGTGATCTCACTGAAATATCCGGATGCATACTCTTTCATTATTTTAGAAAATCTGTTTATGTGACCGGCATTCGGGTTTTGATCCATATCCGTAACGGGGATATATTTTCCATCTGCATTCTTCTCATATCCAACGGTCATTCCTTCCGGTGATGAACAAACCGATTCAAACAGACATATGGAAAAATCCTTTTTTCTTTTCAGGTTTCGCATATTATCTCCGGACCTTCCCCTGGGTTTTATGTAATATGCATCATATTCGCTCACGGGCTCTGTATCCGGCTCTGTTTTCACAGGAGTTTCGTAAAGGCCAAAATAATATCCGTGAAGAGTTCGGGGTTTTCTTATCAGATACATCAGGCTGTTCTGAACTGTTCCGATCCAGCCTGAATCAACGATGCCTTTCTTCGTATCATCCATTAGACCTTCCTGAAGAAGATATCCGCATACATTTTCATGTGGCTGTTTTGTATGTTCTTTGACCATATCAAAAAACTCAGAAACTTCTTTCAGATCTTCTTTGATCTTAAGGATCATTTTGTAATCCAGGGCTTCATCCATGCGCTTGCTCATCCCTATGCAGGATGCGATCTTTATGCACTCATCGTCCGTAAGGAGCGCCCTTTTCATCAGCTTTTTAAAAGTGATATTCATTCCTCCGCTGCATATGGTGTCCAGACAGTTTTTACCCGAGTCATAATACTGCGCACTCCTAAGGGAAAACCTCGAGACGTTCAGATATCTGAGCTGCATATCAGGGCAGATCGTATCCTTCAGGCGCTTTGCCGCCTCCAAGAGCATATATCCGTCCCTTGATAAAAAATAGATCGTGCCGATCCCGGAATCCGATGCTTTCCTTAAGACCCACTCCGTATATGCGCAAAGCACCGGGGCAAAGGTGTTTATAAAAAGCTTTTCTTCATCTGCGGCATACCTGCCGGATTCATCCTGTAACTTTTTTAATGCCTGCAAGTGGCATGGTCTTTTCTCTATGAACTTCAGATATTTTCCGGGTAATGTTTCCATCATCTTCCTGTACCGTCATATCCATCTTTCTTTTTGCTTTCCTGCCCTCTGATCTTTTTATGAACCTCACCGCAGGAGACGGTAATAGACAGGCAACAACAGGCCTTAATACATATATCCATCCGAGGGGGAAAAGCTGTTTCATATCCCTGAAATTTCTGTATCTTATCTTTGCTTCACGAAATCTCGTCCTTACGTTTCTCTTTTCATAGGAAGCCCGGTCTTCCCTGTATCTGAAAAGAATTTCCGGAAGGTTATATCCTTTTATGCCGCGTCCCATGAGTTTCATGAAGATCTCATAATCTTCACACCTTAAGGTCTCATCATCTTCAGGGTAACCGTTATCATCAAAAAAAATACCCGCCCTGAACACCACCGACGGATGTATAAAAGGCGAGTATTTATAAAAGTCTTTAACAGAGGGGACTTCAGGCATGACCCTTACTCCCCATGTTCCTTCTTCATCAAAAAGTTCAGCTGAAGTTCCGCACCATCCGTATTCCGGATGAGCTTCCAGAAAAGCGATCTGTTTTTCAAGTCTTGTGTTAAGGGAAATATCGTCCGCATCCATACGGGCTATATATTTTCCCCGGGCTATTTTAATACACTCATTTAAAGAAAAGGCAAGCCCCCTGTTTTCTTCTCTTCCGGCAAGAATGATCCTGTCATCAAGTGAAGGCAACTGCTTAAGCAAAGCGCCGGCTTTTTTCTCAGAACCGTCATCCCAAATGATGAATTCGAGATCATCGCAGGTCTGATCCAGCACCGATGAAACAGCTGCTTTCAAAGCCTGCTCATCATATTGGTTGTATACTCCCATTATGACGGAAATCAGTGGATTCAAATTATTTTCCCCTCAGTTTATTATTCTTCCCCATACTTTTGACGGACTTTAGTTAATGCTTTTTCATACAATGGACGCATTATCCTTGAAGTTTCTTCCGTCACAAATCCCATGGCAGATTCCCTGCACTTTTCCGAAAGTTTATCCCTAAAGCCTGTGTCAGAATAAAGTCTGTCAATTGCAGAAGCATATTCCGAAACATTTCCTTTTTTGCAGACGATGGAATTCAGAGAGTCCACGGCATATTCTCTGGTCCCTCTGTTATCGGCACATATGAGAGGAACTCCGGATAAAAGAGCTTCCACCGCAGCAACCCCGAGTCCTTCCCTTTTGGAAGGAAAGGCAAAGGCATCCGCTGATGAAAGAACTTCCTCCATATCATTTCTGTAACCCAAAAGTCTTACGTTTTCGCAAAGTCCCAGTTCTTTTATCAGGCTCTCAAGCCTGTCTTTATCCGGCCCCTCACCGCAGATACTGTAATAAATATCTTTTCTGTCAAGTAGTTTAAGAGCTTTGATGATAACAGAAAGATTCTTGTTAGCGTTAAGTTCCGCCGCACTTACTATATGAAATGCATTTTCCGGAACCTTAAGACGGGACCTCATTTTTTCCCGAAGATCGTCTCTTTTGTAAAACCTTCCGGCATCCACCCCGACGCCGTGTATGTAATAAACATTTTCAGGACGCCCCAGTGGAAGCTTTTGCGCCGTAAGAAGATCTTCATTATTGATGGTAATGATGCAGTCGGTTATTTTTGCCAGAAGATATTCAACAGGATAGAAAAGAATCCAGTTTTTTAAAGGAGCTCCTTTATAAAAATGAAAACCGTGGGCCGTATAGATGACATAGGGCTTTCTTTTACTGAAAAAAGCCGCCAGCCTTGAATCAACCCCGCCCATGGCATTATGGCAGTGAATCACATCTATTTGCTTTTCGTCTATGAGCCTTGTTAATTCCTTTATAGCGTTCAGGTTTTTTCTTATCTTAAAAGGACTCTTTTCTATACTGACGGGGCATTCGCATATACCGAGATCTTCTGCGAATTTTTTATCATATCTGTATACCGGCCTTTCGAAATCCGATGCGTAAAAAAGATCACATCCGAGTTCTTTAACAAGACAGGCATCATTTTTTTCAAACTGCGGCAAAAAGCCGCTGATGGTTGTTACGAATAAGAAATTCATTATATCAGCCACATGATACAAGAGATGATACGGATCTTTTTATCCCGCATAATTTTTCCCGGGATGTCTACATCATTTAACGGGCAAAATACTTTCTGCCTGAAATGACGGTTAAACCTGCGCAGACTACAAGAAGAAACGCCATGACAGGGATCTGCGTACCGGTCTTGGGAGCCTGGGGAGGTGCCACTGCGGTAGAGCTAACCTTAACAATGGTAAATGGTGATGTGGATGCTGCCTGGAAGGAAACCGCACCGGATACAACAAGTGTGGGCTTTATGATCTCCCAGTATGCTCCGTTATAATGAAGGATGACTATCTTATCGCCGGCTGCTATCAGGGAATTGCTGAGTGCGATATTGTACATTCCGTTAACGTCCTTTGCGGCGTAAACCGAGCTGACATCAACCGTCGAAAGAACTGCCGCTCCAACGACAGCGCCGGGAGTCCTGGCTGCGGTAACAATGGATTCGTCTCCGAGCATTGTCCCAAGGGCTTCAAGATTATTGAGAAGATAATTCTGAACCGCAACCCTTGCAGCCATTGCCGTCTGCTGTGATACGGGCCTTACGGTAAAACCCTGGGAAACGGTGGTTGTCTGTGCATAATACGAAGGGCTTCCGGTTTCGTTGACCGCGGTAACCGCTGTCTGACCGGGAGCAGGCGCCATAACAGTCTGAACCGTGGGGCTTGCCGCAAATGCAGTGATTGAATACATCATTACAAATGTTAGGACCAGAACAAGTGACAATGCTTTCTTTTTCATTTTTCTTCCTCCCTTTGAAGATCATGTGGCAAAAAATCTATTTTCAGACTTTCTCATAGAACAATTTTATGAGAAGGTCCTGCATCTCATCTTTATCAGGATAAAACTCTTCAAATCTGTTACCCTGCATCACTTCGCCTTTAAGGGTATACATATGCGCAGCATCAAATTTATAATTCACCGCTTCGCTGGCAAGATATGTATAGCTTTTAAGATTCAGATCCGTTGTCATATATTTTTCAAGGATCTGATAAAGCTCTATCGCCACTCTTATATCTTCGGCGGATGCTTCCTTGGCTTTTGCGGCAAGTGTGGTGATATACTGCCGCTGTCTTTCCTGTCTGAGAGAATTTGAATCAAAGACATTTTCGTTGCGGAGCCTTACATACCAGTATGCTTTGTCTCCCATAAGAGTCACGGTATCTCCTTTGTGAAGGTCCATGTCATACTCGGGATAGATGATATCATCCAAAACTTCAAGTTCCACACCGCCTATTGCATCATTCATCTCAGGTATTGCATCCATGCTGATGGCGGCATATGCGTGTATGGGAATTCCTCTGAAAAGTCTCGATACCGCTTTCACCTGCCTAAGGCAGCTTTCCTCGCCACCGTCACCGTATCCGTGCTGAAGTGCTATCTGCTCGGTAAGGATTCCCCTGTAATTGCCTTCCTCATCCCACACATCAACTTCGGCCATGGTGTTTCTGTTGACTGTTATCATGTTCACTTCTTTTTTATGAGGATCCAGAAGAAGCAGGAAAAGCGCATCAGCCTGGCCTCCTGCAAGGTAGCTTCCTTCATCCGCCTGCCAGCTCTGGCCTCCGATCTCATTCACAGTTTCCCTGTCTATGCCCATTACAAGTATCACGATAAGATCTTCATTAAATGCATACTCTTCATCTTTATAGATGATATGCCCTTCAGGAAGACTGTCATCTTTTACCACAACGCCGTCACCCATATCAAAAAGCTCTATGGAAGCACCTTCAAGTCCCTTCGCGACGGTGTGAAGTTCCTTAAGCCCGAAGGATTTCAGCAGGTTGTATGCAGCAAAAGCAACCACGACAAAAATGATCATCGTGTAAAGCGCAGTTATCCCGACACTGAATTTCTTTTTTTCAATTGTTACATGATCGTCTAACATCCTTACACCATATCATTGAGAAGAACACCGGTCACAAGATATCTTTTCGATGCATCATGCGTTTTAGTACATGTGGAAAGTGTTACTATCCTCATCTTTGAATTTATTTCCACATCTTTTTTTACATTTGAAAAACCGTATCCCTTCACTCCAACATTCAATATGTCCCTTAGATACTGGTCATAAACATATTCATTCTCAAAATCAAAATTCAGCAGAAGATGAATGGATGGATATTCGTAGGCTGCAAAGATCTCATATATAAGCAGATCTTCGTTTTCCCTGTATATGTATATGAAATGCGTACCGCTGAATTTTTCCTCATCCATAAAATCTATAAGGGGAGAGAACATGGTCTCATCATCCATATTATGTCCGTATATGACGGTATTCGGATCTGAGAAGTCAGCGCTGTTGTAGTTCTCGGTATAGATCACTCCGGGAAGGCCGTATGATCCGTCCAGATTATGATTGAGGTAATATTCGTTATCATTTTCCTTTCTGAGCACAGGGTACTCGATACCCGTACCCGGAATTGATATCCATGCATATATATCGGGATTGAGCTGCCTCAGCTCATCCCAGTCAAGATCCTTTTTGGGCGCCTCATAAACAGTTTTTTCCGCAGTGTCTTCATCATCTTCGTTCATGAGTTTTTCAAGTTCATCGGGGCTGAGTCCCTGAGCATCATCCGCCGGCTCTTCGGGGATCTGCAAAAGGCTCTGTTCATACTGCTCCTGAAGGAGTCTGTAAGCTTCTTCCGCCGCTCTGCGTTTTCTTGTCTGAATGATCAGAAGAACACAGATAAGTACCGTTAAAAGCAGAAAAATAACAAAAGCAAGCAGCCACCCGACCTTACCGTTACCGGAATCGTTTGTGACCAAAAAAGAATCATCATTCTTTTTCTTGCTGACTTTCATTTAAATCTGCTTTTCCCTGCAATATCCTTGAATATGCAATAAATGCGCATACTCATACACAGTTAATATATCAAACAATTGACTATGTGTAAATAAGGTAAACATAAAACAATCCCCCGGCTTTTGATATGTTCCGTTTTGCCGTACATGCCGGCAGTAAGGGCACATATCAGTGCTGGGGGATATTACTAAATATTTCCTCAAACTGTTATTTATGAACTACAGGTCTCTTGAATCCAGGTATTCAGCAAGGGTGTCAAATTTATCCCGGTCTATCACGGACAGCAGACCATCCAGCCTGCGCATGCACAGTGCAGTCTGCTCCTGGGTTATAAGTCCCTGTTCAAGAGCATCCGCAAGCTCGTCAAGATCCATTACCTTGATCCTTCCCGAAGGATATATTATGACATCGGCAAGAAGATCCGTAACCGTAAGGGACTTTTCTTCAAGGTCAACCGAGTAATCCACTATGTCACAGTACCAGTAAAGGAGCGAACCGTCTGAATGGTAAAACTTGCTGACTTTTATTCCCTTTTCAAAGATATAAGCGCTGGCACCGTGATCAAATTCCGCTTTGGGTTTTAATGTCTTCCACCTGGTGATAAGGACGGAATCATCTCCATAGACAAACTCGTCATCTTTTAACTCGATACATTCGGCAGGTATGATTCTCTTACGATAGATCTTTTCAATCGACATGACAACCTCCGCATTAAATCCACGTTTTTGTCAAAAGCCTCAGAACTTTCTTGCGTTCTGACACGTGAAGTATATGATCTGGTACTCCGATGCAATATCTTTTATAAAACCGGATGCTCCGGAAAGTTTTGAATCATCAAGATTGACAAAAGGATCGTCAAGGATAAGGAAAGGTTTTTCTCCCGAATACATGGAATCTGCCATGGCAACTCTTCTGCACAGTCCCACAAGGTCCTTGAATCCTTCGGACAAAGTCTTGGGATCTCTGGGCTGTCCCTGCTCGACGTAGGTGACGTTAAGATTTGCATCGATGGTATAGACTTTGGAATCTCCGCCGGAGAGCACTTTGTAATACTTGTCAAATGCAGTCTGTATATCCTTGATATATCTTATGTTGAAATTATCCCTTGCCGCGGAAAGATAAGTCCTCGTCTTGCTGACAATTTCAAACCTCTCATTAAGTTCCTCGAGCTGTTCGCTCTTTTCATCATATTCATGGCTGGCATTTTCCATTTCGCCGAGTTTTTCTTCTGCACCCTTAAGCTCTCTTTCATAGCTCTCAAGCGCATCCGTTTCAGATGCAACCTGTTTCTCACATTTTTCAAGAGCTTCCTTAAGGTCATCCACGGATATGACTTCTTCCTCAGGACATACAAGACCTTCATATTTCGAAACGTCATGATCGGCTTCAAAGACCTTTACTCTCTTTGCCGCATCAGCGCTCTCATTTTCCCTTGCAACTATCTGCTCGGCCCTTGTTGCGATCTCGCTTACGGGAACGCATATCTCAGCTGCATTGGACTCGGGAATGGATGCTTTTGTTCCGGCAAGAGAACAGTCCCTGGCATAAGCTTTGACCTGATCAAGTCTTTTCTCGTAGTTTTTCTCCTTTATCATGTCATCATGTTTTTGGAGCTTATCCCCCAGATTTTCATATTCCTTAACTTCATTTCTCAGGTTGATAAGATCTCCTGTTGCGGATTTTCCGACAAACCGGATACCGACATTTCCAAGAAGATCCTGTGCATCCATCTCGATGCCTTCAACGAATTCCTCGTCTTCGGCAATCTTGCTCATGAGTTCATTATACTCACGGGCAGAGCCTTCACCACTGGTCCTGATTTCGGAATCATGTTTTTTCTTGAGTATGCATCCAACCACGATAAGGGCGATTCCCACAAGACATACGGCAGCGATAAAGATATTAACGAATATCGCTCCCGCAATACCTGCAAGGATCACGATGATACCAATGACAAGAAACAGGATGAAGGGTTTATACTTTTGTCTCTGTGCCTCAAGCGCACTGTTTTTCATCAGTTCGGCACGGTCACGTCTGTCGGGGAGTTCATCTTTAAGTTCAGATATCTTGCTGAACTGCTGGAGAAGATCATCGATCTCTTTTGATGAGGGGATCTGTTTTTTGAACCTCTTCTTCTCGTTTTCAAAACGCTCAACTTCTTCGGGAGTGAGCTCGTACTGAGCTATCTCTTTTTCATCATCACGAAGTACAGATGCAGTTTCAACCCACTGTTTTGCGGAGGAAACATCGGGAATATTTCCCTCAAAAGCACTCTTTGCATTCTTAAGTTCTTCCTCTGCCTTGTCACGTGCAGCCTTCAGATTTTCGTAGTTATCCTTCTGCTCTTTGAGATCAAGATAATGTCTCAAGGCTTCGAGTCTTGAGCTGATATTTGCCTGTCTTTCTTTATCGTTGTTAAGTTTTTTCAATGCCCAGTCACGTTTTTCAACAAGATCTTCGCAGAGATTTTTCTGGGAATCGATATTTCTGAAAGAATCCTTAAGGGTAGAAAGTTCATTTTTTAATTTATAGATAAGTCCGGTGGATCTTTCGGGATTAAGTCTGTCGCACTCTTTCTTAAGTCTGTCTTCTGCAGCTTCGTAGCCCTTCATGTCATCATCATGCTCGGATACGCCGCCGATCCTTGCACTTATATCATCGGTAACATCCGTAGCACAATCCTGCTGCGAAACAAAAGCAGTCCTTTCAAATGAATCGCTGTCTATTCCGAAAAGAGTGATTCCGGGAACGCCTCCGAAACTTTTATCCTCAAGACCGGTGGATTCATTAATGATCCTGAAGGTATCTTCCGATTCTTTCGAACCGAATGTTCTGTAAATGCAGTAGTTTACTCCGTCCTTCTCAAAGGTAAGGGTTCCGCCGAAGTTTCCGCCCTGCCAGGGTTTAAAAAAGACTCTTTCCTTTTCGGTGTCCTTTCTTTTCTTTTCTCCGGAAAGACCATAGAGCATTACCCTGATGAAAGCAGCAAGCGTTGATTTACCGCTTCCGTTTTCATTGATGATGCAGTTAAGTCCGGGAGTGAACTGCTTATCGTATGAACTTAATTTTCCGAAATTGTCTATATGACATGAAACGAGTCTCATAAAGTAATCTCCTCCCCTTTAAGTGCAAGCACAGCGCATCTTACGATCTTGCCTCTCATCTCTTCGGAAAGATTCTCATCATCTTTAAGGAGCCTTACAAGTTCGCCCTTAAGAGACGCTTCATGCAGGTAATCATCATAATCTATGGCTACCCGGCTCTTATCTTTAAGATCGAAGAAAAAGAACCTGTCTGCAAATCTGCGGCGGACATGATCAATATCTTTTTCTATACCTATGTCCGTCTCTCCGGTAAGCACTATCCTGACGATATCATCATCAGGGATCGCATACTCTTTGATAGTGTCCTCTATGCACTTATCGATCTCCGGAGTAGTCATACATCCGGAAATATCAACTTCATTTACATGGATTGTCCTTTTTGCGATGGGAACAAACTGCATATCGTATGAAAGCTTTTCTTCGTCCACATCAAGAACAACGATGCCGTGCTCGCCTTCTTCATCAAAGCCTCTTCCTTCGGGGCATCCGCTGTAACAGTATTTTCCTCTTGAAGGAAGGTCTCCTGATGTATAGGAATGGTAATGTCCGAGAGCCAGATAATCGATATTTCTGTTCTTGAGTCTCGAAAGATCGATGCTGTCTGCTTTGTTTGCTCCTTTATAATTATCAGCAGCTCCGTGCATAACGACGATGTTCATATCGTCATAATCAAGGTTAAGTTCCGTCAGCGCCTTGTCAAATCCGTTTTCATCGGGAACTATTCCTGCTATGACAACTTTTTTGCCCGTACGGGTCTCAAGGGTATATTTTGTTATGCCCTCTTTGTTAAAGATGATCAGGTTCTCTGGAGCAGTGCCTTTTTCAAAGTAATCGGATTCGTCGTGATTACCCTTAAGATAGTAAAATATCACTTCGGGGTGAGCTTCGATGGCTGCTTTGATGCGGTTCTGCGCTCCGACTCTGGCAGTCTTGGTATCAAAAAGATCGCCGGCGATTATCACAGCCCTTGCACCCTCGCTGCCTGCATAATCCGCTATCCTGCAGAAGGTATCGAGTATCTCATCTCTTCTTATCGCTGCTTTGGATTTGTCCAGCTTTGATTCCATTTTGGAATCAATGTGTGCATCCGCACAATGTATAATCTTCATCCTAACACCCCTTTATTTTTTAATAGAATATGTGATGCCCTATCTGTATTCCCGTAAGACCCTCTATGGGAGTCCTGAAGTAAACACAGGTACCCACATTTGTAACACCGCTCATTGCTTCATCAGCCGCTCTGTAACAGCTGGATGTTGCCTTGTTCTGCGCAAGAGCTATTGCAAGTCTTCCGCTTCCCGCAGGAGAAAACTGGCTCCTCTGATAAATGACACCCGTGACAGTATCAGGATACTTTGCACTGAGCAGCCTGTTGATAACAACGGCACCAACCGCAACCTGCCCCTCGTAGGGTTCTCCTCCCGCCTCACAGTAGATCAGATTGGCAAGAAGATATCTGTCATTTTCTTCAAATGTAACTTCGGATATATCCCTCCATACTCCGTTTGCGGCAGCTCTTGACATGGCCTGTTCCTCCGCAAGTTTCTGCCTTAAGTATGCAAGGTCCGCTTCTTTTTGCTTGATAGCCGCTTCATACTCCGCAGCAGCAGCCTCAGCTTCCGATATCTGACTGGAATAAACATTTATCGTATCCCTTGTCTGGGATATGACACCGTTTACCTTGTCTGCCTCAGCTTCAGCTTCAACCTTTAGGTTTTCAAGCTCTGCTTCTTCCGCTTCGAGCCTTGTCTTGACTTCTTCTATATATGCTCTGTTGTCCTTGAATTCCCGGAGCTTTTTCTGGTCGTAGCTTTCTATCTTCTCGAAAAAGTCAGCGGCGGTTAATATCTCGGAGATGGACTTTGCGGAAAGGATCGCTGATAAAAAGTCCTGGTCTCCTCTTTCATACATATCCCGCACTCTTATGACCATGCACTCATACTGCCACTCTTCCGTTTTTATCGCTTCCTCAAGAGCGATCCTTGTGGCTTCTATCTGTGCCTGCTTGTCAGTGATGCCGGCTTCAAGTGGTTCAAGATTATCACCGATCTCTTCCAGCTGGTCGTTTAGTTCCCAGACTCTGGTCATCAGTTCTCCCTTGTCGCTTTTCAGACTCTGAAGTGCCTGGTCGTTTGCGGCCTGTTGCTGCTGAAGTTCATTTTTTTCCTTTTCGGCCTGATTGATCTGCTGCTGGGTAGTGGCATTTCCTTTATATGACGGAATCTGAACAAGTACCGCGGCAAGGATCAGCGCAAGGAAAAAACTCCAGATTCTTCCGAAGAGTCTTTTTTTCAAAAATAGCGATATAAGATTGCTTTCAAACAGGTCTTTCATAAAAAATTACAGATCGATCTCTATCTTTCTTCCGGTCTCACTATATGCCGTATATTTGACGCCTGCTGCATCAAAGAGTCTCTTGGATGCAATATTGGCATCGCTTCCGTTATATTTGTCGCTGTGATATACGACCTCTTTGATCCCGGCCTGAATGATTGCTTTTGCACACTCGTTGCAGGGAAAAAGCGAAACATAAAGGGTGGTGCCTTCAAGAGATCCGCCCCTGTAATTGAGTATGGCATTAAGCTCACTGTGGGTTACATAGGCATATTTATTGGTAAGGGGATTTCCGTCCCTGTTCCAGGGAAATTCATCGTCGTCACATCCCTTCGGAAGTCCGTTATATCCCATGGAAAGGATCTTGTGATCCGGGCTTACTATGCAGCACCCCACCTGAGTGCTGGGATCCTTGCTTCTTAGTCCGGACAGTTTTGCAACGCCCATGAAGTACTCATCCCAGCTGATATAATCTTGTCTTTTTTTTTCGTCCATATCTCATTCCAAATTCCGGATCCGGATCACTTTGTTCCGAATATCCTGTCTCCCGCATCACCAAGTCCGGGAACGATGTAATTGTGATCATTCAGTTTTTCGTCAACAGATCCTATAAAAATATCCACATCGGGATGAGCCTCTTTGAGGACCTCGATTCCCTTGGGGGCAGCGATAATGCAGAGGAAATGTATATTCTTGCAGCCTCTTACTTTGAGCATTGAGATTGCTTCTGACGCGGATCCTCCGGTTGCAAGCATGGGATCCACCACAAATATCTCACGTTCAGCACAGTCTGCAGGTATCTTGCAATAATACTCAACCGGTTTGCTGGTATCAGGATCACGGTAAAGACCTATATGTCCGACCTTTGCGGTGGGGATCATGCTGAGCATTCCGTCTACCATGCCAAGTCCTGCCCTAAGGATAGGAATGACTGCAAGTTTTTTTCCTGCAAGCTGTTTGACCGTGGTCTTGCAGATGGGGGTCTCTATCTCCACATCCTCAAGTCTCAGATCCCTGGTAGCCTCATAGCAGATAAGCATTGCAATCTCTGAGATCGTCTCGCGGAACTCCTTGGTTCCCGTGTCCTTTCTCCTGATAAATCCGATCTTATGTCTGATAAGTGGATGATCCATTACAACAACTTTGCCCATGATGTGCCTCCTGATGAATATATGTGTTTTAATCTGTCTTATAAAAAAGCATGTCCAAAAAAACTGCCTTACTTAGGCTCAATCTGTCTGATCCTTCTTTCATGCCTCTGGGCTCCGGAAAACTCTGTCTCAAGAAAGACATCAGCTATCTCCTCGGCAAGCATGGGACCCACGATCCCCGCACCCAGCGCGAGCATGTTGGCATCATTATGAAGTCTTGTAAGCTTTGCGCTTAAAGGATCTGAACAAAGGGCGCATCTTATGCCTTTATTTTTGTTGGCGCACATGCTCACACCTATTCCCGTGGTACAGATGACTATGCCCTTCTCGCACTCTCCGGTGGATACAAGCCTTGCCGCCGCATGGGCAAATCCGGGATAATCGCAACTGTCTTCCGAGTAGGTTCCCACGTCCTCTACGGTATATCCCTTTTCTTCAAAGTGCTTCTTAAGCTGCTCTTTGAGAGCGTATCCGCCATGATCGCATCCGATTGAAATCTTCATTTTGCTTCCTCCCATTTTGAACCTGCAGATTTGAGAAGCCGGTTCCAAAACGCTTCTCCGACACCGCTGTCAGAAAAATTCTCAACAAATATCACATCTACGTTTTCGTCATCCATCTCTCTTAAGGTCCTGTAAAACACTCTGGCCGCAGATGCGGCATCATCGAGTCTTCCGGCGAATCTTACAACATCAGCATCATATGAAGATGCATTTGCTTCAGAACAGAACACTCCCGTTTTAAGTCCCGCAGCCGAACTTTTTTTCAGTTCCCTTAAGATGTGATCAAACACTTTATCCGGGCTTCCCTTTACGGGTCTTACTTCACCCCTCGGGGCATAATGTCTGTATTTCATCCCCGGGGCTTTGGGTCTGACATCATCCCTGCAGCCTGTAACCGCAGGATCTGTCCCTACCTTTACTCCGAGAGCCTCGGAAAGCATTTCGTTTGTGATAAAACCGGGTCTTAAGACTTCGGGGCTGCCGGAAGTCAGATCCACTATGGTGGATTCGATCCCGATCCTTCCTTCACCTCCGTCTATCACCGCATCGATACGTCCGTCCATATCCTCAAGAACAAATTCAGCGGAGGTAGGACTGGGCTTACCCGAAAGATTGGCGCTGGGAGCTGCGATATATCCTCCCGATGCCCTTATAAGTTCAAGAGCCGCCTTGTTATCCGGCATCCGGACAGCCACTGTATCAAGACCACCCGTAGTTTTTCTCGGAACCGCATCCGATGCCTTAAGGACCATGGTCAGTGGCCCGGGCCAGAACTTTTTTGCAAGGATGTAAAACTCATCCGGAACAGACACGGCTATTTTTTCTATGGCCGGCACCTCACATATATGCACTATCAGAGGGTTGTCGGAGGGCCTTCCTTTTGCTTCGTATATCTTTCCGGAGGATTCTTCGTTCAAAGCATCTCCCCCGAGTCCGTATACAGTCTCTGTGGGAAACGCAACAAGCCCGCCTTTTTTTACCAGAACTCCCAGATCTGCTATCCTCGAAATATCTTCGGCGGTAAGATCATTTTCCGGATCTTTTATTTTGTAAACTATCGTGTTCAATTCAGACCTTACTGACCTGCATAAAGTCCGAGCAGATTCCAGCTTTCCGCAGTTCCGTATCCTATCCTCCAGACACCGACTCCGCCCAGATCCATATTATTCATTACATTCAGCTTTCTCTCAAGAGACGCTGTATCTTCAAGCCATACCTGATAAAGAGTGTTTCCGGATCTCCACTCTATGTAATTCTGGCATGTTTCCTCATCCCAGACGGGAGCAACTCCGGTCCTTGCCACAAAGTCCGCCTGATTGGCAAGAGTGATGAAATCTCCCGTAGTATTGCCGTTTTCGGTCTTCCAGAGAACCGTGTAAAAAGGAACGGCATTGATCACCTTCTGCGAAGGAACCTTCTCAAGAGTCATGTTCAGTCCGTTTGTAACAAAACCGATACTTGCAACGCTTCCGGCCTCCCCTCCTCCGGGGGTATGCTCGTCATAGCCCATGATAAGAACGTAATCCAAAAACGTTCCCTGAAGATCAAGCCTGTAAAAAGAGTTGAACTCATAAGGCACGTAGTTGTCGGTCGAAAGGCTTAATCCCTGCTGCCTGCACAGCACTGACAGTTCTCTGAGGAACTGGACAAAATACACACCGCTTTCTTCGGGAATCCCCTCAAAGTCTATATTAAGTCCGTCAGCTCCGACACCCGATACAGCCTGTACAAGATTTGACGCAAGATTGCGGCGGTTTTCCGTATTCGAAAGAAGAGCGACTTCATCGATGTCCGTCCCGTTTTCGTTGGCATACGAAAAATTATCCGCAACCGCCCATACCTTCACACCTCTTGCATGGGCATATGCAACATAATCAGAGGATGCGTAACTTCTGAAGCTTCCCGCCTCATCAGTAAGTGAGATCCAGGTAGGAGCGATGACGTTGATCCCGACAGCTTCGTTAAGCGCATCCGAAATGCTGTCATTGCCGGCCTGGGAATATATACCGTGAAATCCAAGGTTCACCTTTGTATCAAGACGTACGGTAGTATATTCGGGAAGTGAAGGTCCTATGGGAGCAATATCCGTTTCAGTCCCAGCACTTTCCATTCTCTTATTTTCAATATATCCGATAAAGGCATCTGAGGTCTTTACCTTGCTCCACTCTTCCATCTCTTCAAGGAGCTCGACCTTCTCACCTTTTTCCACATCTCTTAAGATAGGACTTTTGATACCGCCCTTTTCCCTGATCCATGTATCCTTCGTTATGGTCTTCATCTCATGGGGTTCACTCCATGAAGTACGAAGCTGTACATGATGATCGTATATATCCACGGTAAAGTTGGAAAACATCTTAAGATAGTCGGATGAAACATATAACTTGTCATTTTCCCTGAGAGTAAGCGGAAAACCAAGATCCGTCATTATCCCCGACACGCTGTAAGATGCCGCTCCGTCGCAAACCTCGTATGTCTCATTTGCCCCGGTGTAAATAAGGGTTCCACCGTTATATGCCGCGTCATAGAAAAAGCCCTGTGTAAGGTAAGCTGCCACCGTATCCAGCGCAAAATAGCACCTGTCTCCACGGACCAGAGCCTTATCTATTATCTGGTCATTCTGGAGGATTATGGCATACAGCTCGGAAGTGGCATCATAATGAGCGGCCAGATCCGCTCTTTCTTTACCGTATGAATATTTTTTGTAAAGGGGGATACCTGCCGTAACCGCAGCAACAAGCAGGATGAGAATCAACGGAACAACAACTACCAGAACACGTTTTTTCTTTTTTCTCATATATTAAAACACTCCGAAAAATAGGATTGGAATATGTATTTCCATACGAAGTCATTTTATCATAAACAGGCTGTTTAGTCATTAAAAACTGCCCTAATACCATTAGAATCCTTGTGTTATTTTTACCAAAACATGTAAAAAGGAAGAGGCGGACGAAAAAGCCCGCCTCCTGTTAAGGAGAATACGATCATGATATACCTTCGACGTCCTATTCACACAGAACTTCAAAGATCGTAACACTTCAGGCAGAGCCCAAAAGGAAAATTCCGTGATAATATTCCCGCGTTACGGCAGCATACACTCCAGCTGAAAAATATAAAAAAAGTTACGACTACCGGCAAACGAAACAAAGAAGGAATAATCCGTGCGTATGATTTTTCCCAATCTAAATGCCTAAGCTTCCATCTATCCGGGTTTTAACCAGGTGTTTATGATAGCACTTTCGCTTGCTGATATTAATGATGGATTAATTTTGATCACACAATGGGCAAATATGGAGGATATCTCCTGCGAAAGAAAAGTCCGGCAGCAATGTGACGCATGCGGTTCTTCCTGTCCGTGCTTTTTGAGAATGGCACGGATGATCGATTGTGTATCCGGCCCTTTCCCGGACCGGTGTCATCTTCAGCTCCTCTCCGCTGATTATTAGCGTAAGCTGCATAATGATTATCTCAATCATTTCTTCCTGCAATCAATGGTAAATTTTCATGAATTTTCCTCGACATGAGTGTCATTTATAATATGTAAACCAAGAAAAAGTCAGCAAATACAAGGGTTTTTAAAATTTGGTTGACTGGTGTAAATAAATCGTATATTATCCTTAAAACCACTTAAAAAACAAAAAAGTGGAGGGGGAGAGGAGCTCATATGGAAATAGAAATATTGGGCGACCTTAGCATCAAATGCACATTGTCAAATGAATACTTAAAATCCCGCTGGATAGACCTTAAGGATCTTGCCTACGGAACAAAGGCAGCCACCGATCTTTTCAGAGAGATCCTTGAAACGGCAAAGTTCGACTACGGGATAGACTTTACCTCTGTCGAGAATCATCCGGTCATGATAGAGGCAGTTCCTGTAGGTGAAGGAGCCCTTGTGGTCTTTATCAGCAAGAATGATGATGCCGACGAGTTGGATACCAGATTTTCCAGATTCACTCCAAAACAGCCCGGAGGAGGCATAACTCCTGAAGGAGCATCGGGAAGAGGGGATTTCCCCTTCGATACTGACGCAGATGATGCGGACGATTTCTTCCCGGATATGGAAGTTCCCCGGGTGGAAAAGAAGCTGATCAGAAAGACCCCTGTTTACGGCAAGGCCTTTTCCGAGGTGCTTGAAAAAGAACAGGAAAAATTCAGATCTTCGGGATGTCTTATAACGGTTGAATTCGCAAGGCTCAGCGATCTGATATCTCTTGCGGAATCAAACCTTAAATACAAAGGCGCAAACTCCGTCTATAAGGTAAAATCCACGGGGAAATATCTCCTGGTTCTCAGGTGCGAGCCTGATAATTTTACGGATGCGATGAATTTTGCATCACTTGTACAGGAATTCGGAAGCACCAGGATAGTTCCCATGTCCGGGGCGGGATTTTTGGACAAAGGGTATGAACTGATCATAGCCGAAAACGCTCTTGAAAAGCTTTAATATACGTTAAAAAACGGGACAAAAGGCTCTTTTAAGCCATTTTGCCCCGTTTTTTTATGCCTTGTAATATGGTATAATAGTTTTGATTCTTTTGATACCGAAAGGACACGAAAAAGATGAAGACACGCTTAAAGTTAAAGGGGCATCTCAGGTCATATATGCGCTACAGCATATACCTTGGAATACTGCTCCTTCTTGTTAATGTTGCCATATTTGCTGTTAATCTGCAGGCAGGAGCGCTCCTTAGCGCTTTTACCATTTTTTACTTTGCAATATCGCTGACACTCTACTATAACAACAAGCCCATGATAATGAATGAGCTTGTAAGCTTTGCCACTGAGTATGGTCAGATTCAGAGAAAGCTTCTCAGGGAACTGGATATCCCCTATGCTCTTCTTGACGAGGACGGCAAGGTAATGTGGATGAACCTGTCCTTCGAGCAGGTGACAGGCCGGACCGGAAAGTATACCGGCCCCATAACCTCTCTCTTCCCCCTTATCACGGGAGAAAAGCTCCCCAAGGATGCCGATTCCATCGAGTCGGAATTCGAGATTGAGCATGAAGGAAGGGACTATAACGTAAAGCTCAAGAGGATCCCTCTTAAGGAAATGGCTGAAAACAGCAACCTGATAGATGCCGAAGGGTATAACGGTTACCTCATCGCAATGTTCATGTTCGACAAGACAGCTTTAAATATTGCGCTGCAGGAACTCGATGACCAGTCCCTTTGCGTGGGAATGATCTATCTGGATAACTTCTATGAAGCAATGGAAAGTGTCGAGGAAGTCAAGCAGAGCCTTCTTGCGGCACTTATAGACAGAAAAGTAAACAAATACATTGCAGGCGTCGACGGAATCTGCCGCAAGATGGAAAAGGACAAATATCTTGTCATCCTGAGAAAGAAAGCCATAGCCGATATGCAGGACAAGCATTTTGACCTGCTGAGCGATATCAAGACCGTCAAGATCGGAGAAAATTCCATGGCGGTCACGGCAAGTATCGGCCTTGGAGTTGACGGTCTGTCCTATGCACAGAATTACGAGTACTCAAGAAACGCCATTGATCTGGCTCTCGGAAGAGGCGGCGACCAGGTAGTCATCAAGACCAAGGATCAGGTAACCTATTACGGCGGTAAATCACAGACCGTTGAAAAGAGCACCAGGGTCAAGGCAAGGGTCAAGGCACAGGCACTGAGAGAGATAATAAGCGCCAAGGATAATGTCCTTATCATGGGACACAGAAATCCCGATGCGGATGCATTCGGTGCGGCTGTGGGAATTTACTGCATAGCTAAAGTCCTGGGAAAGAATGCATACATAGTAATGGATAATCCCACATCCGATATACAGCCTCTTATCGATACCTTTACAAGCGGCGGTGAGGAATACGAAAATGTGATCATTAATTCCGGGCAGGCTACGGATCTTTCATCTGCAGGTTCCGCGCTTGTCATCGTGGATGTAAACAAGCCCTCCATAACGGAGAGCCCGGAACTGATCAAGCTGTGCAAGACGATCGTTGTGCTTGACCATCACAGAACGGGTAATGAAGTTATAGAAAATGCCACTCTTTCGTATATTGAGCCCTACGCATCCAGCGCATGTGAGATGATCTCGGAGATCCTCCAGTATGTTGCCGACAATATCAAGATAAGACCCGAAGAAGCAGACTGCATGTATTCCGGCATAATGGTCGATTCCAACTCCTTCCAGAGCAAGGCGGGAGTAAGAACCTTCGAAGCCGCCGCCTTCCTCAGGAGATGCGGTGCCGATGTAACAAGAGTAAGAAAGATGTTCCGTGCGGGAGCCGATGAATACAGAGCCAAGGCTGATGCGGTTTCCCAGGCAGAGATCTACAAGGGAAGCTTTGCAATATCCGTTTGTACGGCGGACGATTGTCCGAGCCCTACTGTTATCGGAGCGCAGGCAGCCAACGAGCTGCT
>ODAI011170906.1_pt1 | contig 56024 bp, 40 predicted proteins | sample 1539321 | NCBI WGS metagenome assembly ODAI01 (sample SAMN02144231, study PRJEB22623) | gut metagenome | biome: sheep rumen | host: Ovis aries | place: New Zealand | reverse complement strand
TTGGTTTCCATATCTCTTGTATTTTTTCTACAAAGATAGGTATTATAAATCATATTCAAAGACTATTATTACACTCTTAAGTCAAACTAACAATATCGTTAAGATTAAGACTACAACACTAAACATAGCAAGACAGCCGGTTTTGTTTTCAGATAGGTTCTTGTTGTTTTCCATCTGTAACTTACCTCTGTTTTCTATCTGAGAGAAATATGATACAATATCATCATTATTCTTAAATAAGTCAACAGAATCTTCTTTTATGAAGAACACTTTGTCATCTCGCGTGGACTTTCCCATTGTCTTTCCATAAATAATATGTTCATCCAAATACATGACTTCCATATAAATATAAAATCCAATATCTAGGAGCTGTATAGCCTTTCCTTTTATACGGAGATAATACTTGTTTCGCCCATTCTTAGCTGGCTCCTTTTCAAATGACCAGTCAGTAGCATTTATAGTTCGCCATCCCCATCTATCATGTTCAGTTAATTCTTCTGATCCTTTAATAAAAATTCTATTTGGGCCATCACCTCTTATATACCAGAAACCTAATAGTAGTTTATTTGCATCATCATATTTACTTACCAATGAAATATGTTTGAAATCATCTAATATAGGTAGATTCTCAGACCTAATTTGTCCACAGAAATACGGCCAGTCTGATTCTCCTCTTATGTCCTTTCTTAAAGATTCAAAACATTTCAGTAATACATCATTCGAGATATGTGCTGGCCGTTTCTGAGGAAGACCGCCATAAAAATCTCCCCAATAAAAATGAATATTTCCACCTGTAGGAAGACATAAAGTATCCTGCCATAGTAATTCAATATCGCGATACTTCTGATTCTTTATGCTTTGTATGTCGTCTGCACTCTCAACAAACACGCAAATAGCATCGCCATAGTCAACAATCCAGGGATAATCGTATGGTAGACCTAACAATGAAATAGCTCTATCTACCAACAAATCCCTATAATTTACCGATTCGTTCTCAACTCTTAATAAACTCAGTACTCGAATTCCCTTTTTCCCAACTACGGCGTATATGTCTTTTGCTGATGCCCAATTATAGCCTCTTAATTCTTCGATAGTCTGCTTCTTATGCCTCCAATCTACCCAATCGAAGTGTTCATTATCAGGAATAACGTTAATTCCTTTATTGAAATAGTATTCTGCCCATTCTTGTATGTTCATTGTCTTCTTCGATTATCGTTTTCAATATTATTTCCGTTTCGTTATACCTACCATCTTCAACGTATCGTTTTGTAGCGTATGAACGAGAGGGACGGTGAATAAAGCGAACCCCGTTCACCTTTCAATCTATATTCCAGTATGCCTCCGAATCATCATCAAGACCTTCTCTTAATGACTCATCGTCTATATCCCAGTACCCCATAGTCTCATAGCCACTCCAGTCTGTTGTTCTTGCTCCTTCTGTAATTAATGTCTCTGCACTGGAATCCTCTACGCTATATGCAAAAGAAGCTACTGATACAGGTGCAATTCTATTGTAAGGTTTTGTTATACTGTGTTTGAAGGATATTAAAAAGGGATCCCAAAGTGAAGTGTCCTCTGATAGCAAAAGCATTTTCACTTGCCTTATGTAGTCAAGAATGGTGTTCTCAGAATAACCTAAATACTCACCTTTATCCATAATATCCTTTCGTTCAAGACCTCCATTCTTAGACTGAAGATAAAGCACATAAAAGAAATACCGCATTTCCCAAGTCCCATAAATAGTCCCAACCGCTATTCTAAATGTTTTTTCTGTAAATTCCAAAGAACCCAGAGTAAGAATTTCTGTGTCGGAAGATTCTGTCAACCCTAAATATTTCTTATAGTCACTTAATATTGAGTAATGGCTACTGTTACCTTCTGAAAAAAAACCAACTATTAAATAGTATGCATAATAATACAACCCCTTTCTAATGTAATCCTGTAAGGATTTATAATCTTCTTGTGTAGGAACAAAGGAATCAATTGGATGAGAGGATACTTCTTTCGTTTCACACCTTTGCCAATTTGGTAGTAAAACCTCTTCCCAAGTATTTTTATATACGACACAAGTATTATTATTCTTAAAAACCACTAGCAAATTATCACGTTCAGAATATAATTTACATAAAGGTAAATTGTCTAATTCGTGACTGACATAAATATCTGGAGCATTAAAAAATTCAGTCTGGAGCATACGATATACCTTACCATCAGCTTTCCTCACACGCCAGAGTTCACCAGTTATTGGATAATTCTCTAAAAATTCTCCAAAAGTACTACAATCATTTACGCTCATGTTATTATATGTTTTGTGACTACGCACATATTACTATACAAATACAGATAGTTGTGGGTCGAATGAACGGGGGGCTGTTCTGTGCTCATTTTGTTCAGATTTGTCACCTTTATTAAACCGATTGCAAATATAGCAAATTATTTGTTAAGTCGCAAGGTTTTAACCGTTAAACCAGACAACAATTCAAGATTTCTTATAATGGGGGCGGTTCTGTGAACAGGGATCTGTAGAAGAGTTCCCTGTCTGCTCATCCTTCATCTTGAACACCACTGCAAAGTTGCCACTAGTCATCACAGGTTCCCCATCCTCATCCAATACAGGACGAAGTTGATTCAACTGCTCGAAGTTCTCTTCTGACGCCTTGATGGCTTCTATGTATTCTGATATCAGTGGATAGTTCATAGGTTTTCAGATATATCATTGCAAAGATACAACTTTTTTCTAAAAGAAAGGAGTTTTTTGTAGAAATGTTATTCCACAAGGCTTGCATAAATATAACTAAATGATATCACTTTCTTGAAGTCTTTCTATGTGATTATTTTCTTACCAATGTCTTCATTTTTCATAAACAAAAAAGCAGGAGGTTGTCCTGCTCTTTACTATTTGTCATTATAATGTAGTCAAATGATTTAAAGATTCTAGCCAAAAGGAAACTATTGGGCTTTCTCCTCCTTAACTGCATTTAATTTTTTATGGAAGTCTCCGTCATACTTAATGTATTCGTCCCAATTATTGAAACATGTTAAGAGAGCTTTTTGTAATCCAGAACTATTGAAAATAGTATTCCAGTCCTCAACTGTTACTATTTGACAAAAACATCCCTCTCCCCAACAATAGCCATCATGGATTCTGTCTCTGACCACCTTTGGTTCTACTTCGGGAAATTTAGAAACGAAGTAATCTTGAAGTTCCTTTATTTTACTTCTGTCTTCTTCTGTTAATGAATTCCACATGCTATCCCTCTTTTTGCTTATACATTGTTGTGCCGAAGATCCCAAATGGAACTATACCTGTTGCATATTTAGTTAACCAATCTGCCACCATCATCATAGATATTTCCACCATCAGCAAAAGCATTACCAGTAAGCATTCCAATAGTACCTGTCAGACTATTCTGCTGCCCAGGATTCATCATACTAAGCAGCATTCCAAACTTATTAAGCCTGTCTTGTCTTTCAGCCCGTTCTATCTGCTCTGGACTATAAGCCTCCTCCATAGCGGCTTTTACTATTGGCTGTTCTGGCTCCTGAGACATTACAGTCGGCTCGTAGGTTGCAAGAGGGGATTCAAACACTTGAGGGTTCATTGGAACATAGTCAAACAACAAAGGTGTTGAATCCTGGACTGAAGAAAAAGCAGGAGTATTCCTCAAGAGAGCATTCTTAACACCTTGCCTTTCCTCTGCCCTCCTTCTCTGAAGACCCCTGAGTTTCTTGTCCCCTGATGCCCACATGGATTCCTGAATATCCTCAATACTTCCATTACCAGCATAGTATCTCTGGAGAGCAGGGACAACTCTCCTTTTGAAATTGCCTGCTCCTACATTATAGGAATAACTGTAAAGGCTGTCAGCAAGTTCCTGATTACTCAGCACCTGATCTCTTATGTCTTCAGGAAGTGCATTATAAAAACCTCTGGCTTCACTTTCAAAACTGTTGTTCTTGGCATATTTCCCAGACAAAGGGTCTACAGCACCAGTCATTGCCTTGCCTTCCCACTTGGTAATTCTTTGCTTTGCTTCCTCAGAAGGAATATATCCGCCTTTAGCAAACTCATTGTAGGCCTGCCTAATCTCAGGAAGTGTCTTAATACCATTCTGAATAGCAACCTTCATCATCTCTGCCTTTTCAGTCAGGGACAAATCATTCCAAGACTTAGGAGTATTAAGTGGACCTCCCTCACTATGCATGTTATATCTCTTCATATACTCCTGAATCTCAGGACTATAATTAACCAACTCATCAGTATGGGCCTTTACTTCGTCTGGGTAAGAACTATCATTATGATTATAGTTATAAGGGTCTTGCCTATAGTCCTTGAAAGCATGGTAAAGTGGGGAGCCCTCTTCCAAATGATAGTTATTTCCCTTTTTCCTGGCACTGTTTATATCCATATCATAAAAATCTGAGCCCACAGGCTCCTCTAGCAGCTGTCCTTGACCATCATAGAAATAATCATGGAAAGGGACTGCATTACGCTGTTTCCAATTAGAAACAAGCAGAGAGGGGCTTTGCACTCCCTGATAAGAAATTCCTTTTGCTTCCTGCTTCAGAGATGATTGCCCTTGATTTAATGCTCTGTTCCAGGGAAGAAAGGTTTTCCCTATACCCCTTTCTCCTGCTCCAAATGTGGATTCTTTTGCAACTATTCCCAAAGCAGTACTAAAAGGGAGACCTGCTTTTTCTGCATTTACAGCAATAGAGTCTAAAAGATTTTCTGAAAAAGTAGCTCCCGCATTTTTCCTGGTTGGGCTGTTTTTATCTATAGAAATTGTTACCTTCTTCTCTGGAATAAAGGGAATGCCGTAGTTTCTATCATTCCTCAAAATCTGAAGCTCACCTTCTTTAACTTTTTTCTCCGCCCACTTTTCCCAAGGGTAGTGAGTGATAGTGCCATCAGAGTTATATTGAGAAATAGTTCTGGTTTTTCTATCTACTTCATACCCAATGCCAGGACGAATCATTTCACCCTTATCATCATACCAAACTCCTTTACCAAAGGTGTGGCCATTCTTATCTTTGTATCTCTTTGATTTATCAAATCTTGGCATTATCTATACTTTTTATAAAATTCCTCCTGTTCTTTACAACCATATTCCTTATAAAACTCTTCCATCTCTCTACAATAAGCTTTCCACTTATTTGCAGGTATATATTCTCCCTGGCCCATAGTATCACCACCTAACCAGTAAAGAGTGTCACCCTGGTCTGTTACTTTGACAGTACCATCAGGAATATCATGACATACTTCAACTATTTCGTCTTCTCCAGTGACAGTATTATAGATTACAGCATGTGCTCCATCCAGTACCATAATAGATGAATCTGATAACTGTTGGGAAGAAGGAACTACTTTATCTTTCCTGCACCCAATTACCAGCATCGCCAAAAACACTATAACCAATTTCTTCATACCAATCTGTATTTTCCACAAAGGTAGGTAAATTTTGGATGGCAGCAAAACATTTACTGCTATTATTATTTATTTTTAAAGAAAGCATTAGCAGTTTATTTAAACCTTTGAACAAACAAGTATTAAAAGATAACTTTGCAATGAGAAAAAACAGAGACTATGTTTACAAGTGAATTTATAGTATTTATCCTATATGTCATCGGAATAGTAGTTGCATATTATCAGTTGCAACGCTGGAGTGACTCTCCTGTGACAGATGATGAAGAATGTCAGGCACTGTTTGCATTCAGCCTGCTTTCCTGGTTAGTGTACCCGATCTATATAATTGCACGAATATTAAATAAAACAGGGGAGGAATAATAAATCATAGGCTAAATCATAAACTGAAGTGAACCCAGAAAGTTGGACACAACTTAAAGGTTCAAGATGAAGAAAGAATTTAGTTTGGAAGAAAAGCTGGAGGCAATATCTTTTGTATTGCAAGGTGAAACAACGCGGCCCATCCTGGCGAGAAACACAGAAAAAGAAACAAGCCGACTGCTATTGCAATCGGCTTGTTCGTTGTTGGGGTACTCGGACTCGAACCAAGAATGACAGGACCAGAATCTGTAGTGTTACCATTACACCATACCCCAATCATTTGCAATCGCTGTTACCATAACAACTGAATTGCGGGTGCAAAGGTACTGTTTTTTTTTGAACTACCAACATTTTTCCTGTTTTTTTTGCTTGATTTCTATAAAAAAACTCAAATTAACGGAGAAACATGGTGGTTTTCCGATAAATCAGTGTACCTTTGTGGCATATTTTTAGATTGAAAATAAATGGGAAAAGAAAGAGAATTAGTAGAAACCGTTATCAAGGGAATTCAAGAGAAAAAAGGACAGAAGATTGTGGTTGCCAACCTGCAGGGCATTGAAGGAGCCATCTGCAGTTATTTTGTGATATGCCAAGGCAACTCACCGATGCAAGTAGAAGCCATTTACGACTCTGTGGAAGAATTCATGCGTGTGGAAAAGAACGAGAAGCCTGCCCATGTGGTGGGACTGGAAAACGCATTATGGGTGGCCATGGACTATACGGATGTGATGGTTCACATCTTTGTTCCCGACACCCGCAATTACTACAATCTGGAGAACTTGTGGCAAGATGCCGTTCTGGAAGAGATTCCCGATCTGGACTAATAACGTCCATAATATAAAAAGGAACCGTCTGGAAATGACAAGTAACCATCTGGATATAGCGAGGAACTATTTGTGATTATCATATATTTTATCAGAACAGCAAATGGAACAGAACAAGAAATCACCCAAGATGCCCAGGTTTAACATTACCTGGATATACATCTTAGTGCTGGTCACTCTTGGTGCCATATATTTCATGGGAGGAGAGTCTACTGCCGGAAGCGTCAGCAAGGATGCTTCCTACAGCCAGTTCAAAATCATGGTTGAGAAAGGGTTTGCCAGCAAAATCATCACCAACAAGGATGAGAGCAAACTAAAAATGTTTGTGAAGGCAGAGCATATCCGCGAGGTATTCGGCAAGGGGACACAGCAAACGGGCAAGGATCCTTATGTGATTGTGGAGTTCGGAAGTGTAGACCAGGTTGAGGAGTTTGTGAACAGCCAGCGCGAAACGGGTAAGTTCACCGGCGAGTTCAGTTATGAGAACCGCCATGGGAACGATTTCGTGAACTTACTATTGAACATTGCGCCGTTTGCCCTGATCATCCTGTTTTGGATTTTCCTCATGAACCGCATGGGAGGCGGCAGCAATGGTCCCGGCAACGTGTTCAGCGTGGGCAAGAGCAAGGCAAAGATGTATGAGAAGGGCGGCGAAATCAATGTCACCTTTAAAGATGTGGCCGGACAGGAAGGAGCCAAACAAGAAGTTCAGGAGATTGTGGAATTTCTGAAGAACCCCAAGAAATATACCGATTTAGGAGGAAAGATTCCCAAGGGCGCACTGCTGGTGGGGCCTCCGGGAACGGGAAAGACCTTGCTGGCCAAGGCCGTTGCCGGCGAAGCCGGTGTGCCGTTCTTCTCGATGAGCGGCAGTGACTTCGTGGAAATGTTCGTTGGTGTGGGTGCCAGTCGCGTGCGCGACCTCTTCCGTCAGGCAAAAGAAAAGGCGCCATGCATTATCTTCATCGACGAGATTGATGCCGTGGGCCGCGCCCGAAGCAAGAATCCCGCCATGGGCGGCAACGACGAGCGCGAGAACACGCTGAACGCCCTTCTCACCGAGATGGACGGATTCGGAACCAACAGCGGCGTTATCATCTTGGCAGCCACCAACCGCGTGGACATGCTCGACTCCGCTCTGCTGCGTGCCGGACGCTTTGATCGCCAGATCAATGTGGACCTGCCCGACCTGAGCGAGCGAAAGGCCATCTTCGAAGTTCACATGAAGCCCGTCAAGGTGGACCAGACGGTTGACATAGACTTCCTGTCGCGCCAGACACCGGGATTCTCAGGTGCCGACATTGCCAATGTCTGCAACGAGGCCGCCCTGATTGCGGCGCGCCGCAATGCCCAGGCAGTGAGCAAACAAGACTTCCTCGATGCCGTTGACAGGATTATCGGCGGTTTGGAGAAAAAGACCAAGGTGATGACTGCCAACGAGAAGCGGTCAATAGCCCTGCACGAGGCCGGCCACGCCACCATCAGTTGGTTCTGCGAGCATGCTGCGCCGCTGGTTAAAGTAACCATTGTTCCGCGCGGACGCGCATTGGGTGCCGCATGGTATCTGCCTGAGGAAAGACAGATTACCACCAAGGAGCAGATGCTCGACGAGATGTGCTCGCTGCTGGGCGGACGTGCCGCAGAAGAACTCTTCACCGGCCATATCTCTACCGGCGCCATCAACGACCTGGAGCGCGCCACCAAGAGCGCATACGGCATGATTGCCTATGCAGGTATGAGCGACAAACTGCCCAACATCTGCTATTACAACAATAACGAGTATAATTTCCAGAAGCCTTATTCTGAAACCACCGCCCGCATCATGGACGAGGAGGTGCTCAAAATGATTAACGAGCAATATGAGCGCGCTAAGAGCATTCTCAAAGAGCACCAGGCCGGCCACAACGAACTGGCAGAACTGCTGATTGCCCGCGAGGTGATTTACACGGAAGACGTTGAGCGCATCTTCGGCAAGCGCCCCTGGGTGAGCCGTTCACAGGAGATTATAGAAGCAAATGAACAATCCGGCGAACCCCATGGCGAGCAGCATCCGCTGACAGGCGACGACATGGTTGCGCTGCCGGAAAACAAGGAGGAAGAAGCATGAAGAATTTCATTGTAAGAGCCGTCACAGGCGTGCTGTTCGTGGCCGTTATCGTGGCCAGTTTCCTTGACCCGCTGGGCATGGCGGCACTTTTCGCACTCGTCACCGGACTCACCATCTGGGAATTCACCGGTTTGGTGAACGACCATGTGCCCGCCACCACCGTCAACCGCATCGTCTCCACCGCAGCCGGCGTGTTTCTCTTCCTGGCCATCTACGGTTTCTGCCTCGACATCGTGCATAGCAAGGTGTTCATAGCCTACCTGTTCACGATTGTCTATCTGTTTATCAGCGAACTATATCTGAAGCACGAGAACCCCATCAATTGCTGGGCATACACCACGTTTGCGCAAATGTACATCGCCCTGCCCTTCTCCTGCATCAACGTGCTGGCCTTCAATGCCGCACCCGACGGCACCGTGCATTTCAACAGTCTGCTCCCCCTCTCGGTATTCATATTCCTCTGGGTGAGCGATACCGGTGCCTACTGCTGCGGATCGCTGTTCGGCAAGCACAAACTGTTCCCGCGCATATCGCCAGGAAAGAGTTGGGAAGGAAGCATCGGCGGCGGCATTCTCGTACTCTGCGCAGCAGCCATACTTTACTATGTAGAGCAGACCATGAACAGCGGGAACGGAGAAGCCGTAAGAAGCCACATGCTCTCCCTGCCGCAGTGGCTGGGCCTGGGCCTCACCGTGTGCATCTTCGGCACATGGGGCGACCTGGTGGAAAGCCTCTTCAAGCGCACCATCGGCATCAAAGACAGCGGTAATATTCTCCCCGGACATGGCGGAATGCTCGACCGTTTCGACTCGTCGCTGATGGCATTCCCCGCCGCAGTGGTCTATATGCTTTTGTTGAACATGACAGGAATGTAAATCAATAATTACGGATATGAAAAAATATGCTCTCTTATTCATGCTCATGCTCTTCATGCAGCATGCATTTGCAGGCAAGCCCGTCAAGGAATGGGGCAAGTTGCAGGTGATTTCCACTCAGTTGTGCGACCAATATGGCCGCCCCGTAGTGTTGCGCGGCGTGAGTTTAGGCTGGCACAACATCTGGCCGCGCTTCTATAATAAAGGAGCCGTGAAAGCCTTGGCCACCGACTGGCACGCCAACGTGATACGCGCCGCCATGGGCATCAAGATTGAAGACAACTATCTGGAGAACCCCTCGTTTGCCAAGCAGTGTGTAGAAACGGTGGTGAAAGCCGCTATCAAGAACGATGTATACGTCATCATGGACTGGCACGCACACGAAACCTACACGAAAGAAGCCAAGGAGTGGTTCGGCTACTTTGCCAAGAAATACGGCAAGCATCCCCACATCATCTACGAGATTTTCAACGAGCCCGTGAACCAGTCGTGGGAGAGCCTGAAAGAGTATGCACGCGAGGTAATCACCGAGATTCGCAAATACGACCCCGACAACGTGATTCTCGTGGGCTGCCCCCACTGGGATCAGGACATCGACGTGGTGGCCGCCTCTCCGCTCACCGGTTTCACCAACATCATGTATACCGTGCACTTCTATGCCGCCACCCACGGCTCATACCTGCGCAACAAGATGGTGGAAGCCCACAAGACGCTGCCCATCTTTGTTTCAGAATGCGCCGGCATGGAAGCCTCGGGCAACGGACCGCTCAACTATCCCGAGTGGCAGCAGTGGATAGACACCATGGAGCGCGAGCGCATCAGTTGGGTGAACTGGTCGGTTTCCGACAAGGACGAAACCTGCTCCATGCTGCTGCCCCGCGCCAAGGCCGACGGCCAGTGGCCCGAAGACGTCATCAAGGAATACGGCAAGAAGGTGAAAAGCAATCTGTTGAAATACAACAAATAACGTTTTCCCCCGGGTTGCGCAAAGCATCCACGCCAAAAGAATCATCCCCCACCCTGCTGGCTGCAAGGCAGGGGATGACTGTTTATTCCCCTTTTTGTCTTATCGGCCATGGATGAACAGAGGCAATCGCAGTGCCATGCAGGAAAGGAAATGCCACTTTGCTGTTTCAAGAGCACTGCTTTGCTGCGTCAGAACCCACACTATGGAAAAGCAAATTAATGTAATTTGCCGAGTAAATTATATTAAATTGAAAAGTAAATTACATTAAATTACCGTGCAAATTAATGTAATTTACTCTTGCGCAGTACCAGTTTCGAGGATGAAAACCGATGGTTTGCGCCTTCAAAACCAATGCTTTCGGGCGTGCATAGCGCCAACCGCTCACTCTGCTTTCCAGTCTATGCCCAGCGGATTGCGGCGCATCTGCAGCACCACGGGAAGCGCATGCTGCTTGGAAATCCACATCTCGGTGAGGTCTACGTCGGCCCTCACATGCACGGCCTCGCGGGTTTCGTCCACCTTGCGCCAGGTGATGGTGTCGTAGACAAAGCATCCGCTCTGCCGCAACTGGCGCATGGCATTCAGCGAGATGAAACCGAAGGTGCCTTCCACCTTATTATATATGGCCCCGTCGGCAGGGATGAGCCAGCAGAAACTATCGGCATTTTCCACCACGCGGCGCGGAATGCAATAAAGAGCCTCTTTGCAAGTGAGCATGAGGGTGTCGCCCTGCCACCCCATCTTTACGGGCCACGTGCGGAACTGGCGGTTCAGGGTGAAATGATAATCGAGACTGAGTAACGGCGAGGGCAGCGGGCGTGCACCGCCGCGGACAGCCTTGGGAGCAGCATGGCACACTTGCTGAGCCTTTTCCTTCGCCATGACAAACACCAGTTCGCCACCTTCCATCAACTGCCTGTGCTCTATCCGGGCATCGGCCATCTCGCTGCCATTCAAAAGGATGCGCTTCACGCGGTCGCCCTGTCCCCGTTTCACCACATGCATCTGCCGCCCGTTGCACAGGTTCAGCATGTATTCCGGCACCATGGGAGCCAGCAGCAGATAGTAGGACTGCCCCGCGTTGGGATAAAAGCCCATCATGTGGAATGCCAGCCACGACGACATGGCTCCCGAATCGTCGTTGCCTGGCAGGCCGTCGGGCGCATCGCTATAGGATGATGCCACGATCTGGCGAACACGGCGCGTGCTCAAATCGGGGCGGCCTATCCAGTGATAGAGGCAGGGAGTGAGAAACGACGGTTCGTTTTGCACATTGTAATGCCCCTCTTCGAAGAAGGTGTCCAGTCTTCTGCGGAAGGCTTCGGGACCGCCGCACCGCTCAATGAGCGCCGGCACATCGTGAGGCACGCTCAGCGAATACTCTGCCGAGAGAGCCTCGTAGAAGAAGGTGGACCACCAAGGCAAATACCACGGAGCCACCTTGGTGACGGGAGTATAGGGAATCAGCGGGTGAAACGCTTTCGACCGGCCCCACGGCACGCTGTCCATCCACTGCCCCTCAGCGTCTTTCGGCATGATAAAGCCGCGCATGCCGCCCCATTCGTAGTCGCCGCGCCAAAGGTTTTTCCAGTTTTCCGACCGTTTGACGTATCGCTCATACACATCCATGCGCCCCAGCCCGCGCGCCACCTCGGCCGTGCAGTAATCGTCGTAGGCATACTCCATGGTGCGGTTGCCGGCGCGGTCGATGCCGTATGGTATGTAGCCAAGCCGCAAATACTCGTTCAGTCCGCCGCGCCCGTGCTTCTCGTGGTCGCTGCCCGGATCGGTCTCGCCATCCTTGAGCATGGCCTCAAGTGCCAGTTCATAGTCAATGCCCCGCAGTCCTTTCACGTAGGCATCGGCCACCACCACCTCGGCATTCGAACCGCCCTGCGTGCGCCCGTTGCAGTCGCCGCTGCGGGCATCGGGCATATAGCCTTCGCGCCGGTAGATATTGAGCAGAGAGTTCACGATGTCCACCTCGCGCTGCTCGTCAATCAGGGTGATGAGCGGTGTGCTGGTGCGATAAGTATCCCAAATGGCATAGTAGTCGTCATAATAAGGAGAGTCGGTCCACTTCGGATTCTCGCCCGTCTTGTCCACGGGCATCAGCATGGTGTGATAGAGGGCCGTGTAGAACATGCGCTTGTCGCGCTCAGGCGCTTGAATATGGATGCGCTGCAGCAGATGGTCCCAACGCTGGCGCACATGGCCCAGTTGCGTATTGAAATCGCACTCGGGAATGTTCCGCCGCGCCTGCTGCACGCTGACATACGAAATGCCCACCTTGACATGCGCCACGGTGTCGGCGACGAGAAGCAACAACTTGGCTCGGTCCAGACCGCCGTGGGACAATGTTGACAGTTTCTTGTCGCTGCGCAGAAAGAAGTAGACGGTATAGGCATCGCCGTTGTTCCATCCGCCGCGCACGCGGGAAAAGCCGCTCACCTCATGGTCGCTGACCACCTCCACTTCGGCATTTACAAACTGCTGTTGCTCGCGCAGGTCGGGAACAGGATTCTTGCCGAGATAGTGGGTGGCATCTATCAAGAGGCCGCCTGCCGACGGGAAGCGGAAACGATAGAAGGCACAACGCTCGGAGGCTGTAATCTCTGTATGGATGCCGTTCTCAAAGGTTGTGGCATAAAAGCCCAGCGAGATATCCTCGGAAAGTCGGCGCTGAGAGAAATCGCCACGCTCGGCGCTCACTGCTCCCCGCTCATTCCCCACGTCTTGTACCTCTCCTTTCAAAAAAGGCTGAATCAGGATGTTGCCATATTTCTGACCGCCACCCGTTCCGCTGACGTGAGTCTGCGAGAAGCCAGTCACCACTTCGGGCATAGGAGCCCATCCTGCATTGGGTTTCACGGTGCAGTCGGGGCCGGGCTTGCACATGCCAAAAGGCATGGAAGGCCCTGGGAACGTGCGCCCCACGCCCTCGCTGCCGATGCGCGGATCGACATAGTGCCACCACTGCGCCTGTACGGCCGTACCCATGAAACAGCAGACAAGCCACACGGCCATCCGCATCAATGTCAGACGGTATTTCTCCATTTGTATTCTCAGTTATTTGTTTTCGGTATTCAGCATTTTCGCTACAAAATTACGGAAAATCGGGGGCAGTACAAAAGAAATCACGCTCTTTTTTTCATTAGCCGCACAGATGGCATTCCCAAAGGTGGAGGGGCACCGCTTCGCACGGCAGAGTATGGAGGAGTGATGAAATATTTTTAAAAATTATTATTGGCTTTTTCCCTTTTTTTACTACCTTTGCCGCCGAATGAAATTATCTAAGAGATGAGAGGTATAAGAAAACATACGGAAAACAGCATTGGGGCTATGGAAAGTCTCTATACTACGTATTCCCCCCGCCTCTTCGGATATGCATTCACCTTGCTAAACGACGAAGACGAGGCTGCCGATGTGGTTTCAGACGTGTTTGAGAAAGTTTTGAAGAAATGGAACAGCGACGAGTTGTTTCACCCCAATTCATCTTATCTGTTCACCATGGTGCGCAACCGCTCGCTGGAGATACTCCGCCACGACGAGGTAAGGCAGAAATATGCAGCCGCCGTGGCTGCCATGCCCGAACTGGCCTACGGCGAAGACAACGGGGAACTGGAAAACGAACTGGAAATGCTGATTGAGGAAGTGAACAAACTGGAGGAACCCGACCGCTCCATCCTTCACTGCCACTACTTCCGCAAAATGACCTATCAGGAAACAGCGGAATCGCTGAATCTGACAACAACCATGGTGAAACGCCACATGCTAAAAATATTCAAGAATTTGCGAACTGCGTTAAAAAAAGAAAAATAAAGAGTGCCAAACACTGGAACTCCTCATTATATATATAACATGAGCAACACAACCATAGACATACCGGAATGGGAAGAGGTGAACGGAATCGTTAACCCCTGTTCAGATAACGATGATGCAAACAGAATTGAGGAAATCATCGCTGACGACGACAAGCGCGAAGAATTGGCAGAACTGCTGAAACTGAAAATCGCGACTGCCGCCAATGCTGTTGATGCCGATGAAGCCTTCGAGAAATTTGTGAACCGTCACAACAAGAGGAGAACCTTGATTCGGAGAATTGTCATCGGTGCCGCCGCCTGCCTGCTTGCTCTCATTGCCATACAACTATGGAAAAACCATGACAACGACCGTGCTGCCCAAGAGATAACAGTGCGGTCGGGCAAGACGGCAACTACCGCACTGGAAGAATCGCAATATCTGCTGCACGCCCAGTTGGAAGACACGGTCATCAGCATCACTTCAGGAGAGCATGCCGTGTCGCTGGCACGACTCAAGGCATCGCCACAAGACGGCATCTCGGTGAACAGCAAGAGCGAGATTGTGTTCACCCCGAACCTCGACGACTACATCGTAACATCGCATACGGTAAGAATTCCCCAAGGCCAAGCAGCAAGCATCGTGCTGCCCGACGGCAGTCATGCGTGGCTCAACGCCGGAAGCAGAATTGTGTTCCCCAGCACATTCAGTGCCAACAGCCCCCGTCTGGTGAAACTGGAGGGAGAGGCTTATTTCGAAGTAAGCCACAATCCGTCGTGGCCGTTCATCGTGGAAAGCAACGAACTGCGCGCCACGGTGTTAGGCACATCGTTTAACCTGAAGGCATACCCGGGCGAAGAAACCATTCTGACACTGGCCACGGGAAAGGTGCAGGTGGAATCGGGAAAGAAGAAAATGGTACTGGCACCTAACCAGAGCGCCCGCATCGTCCAGGGACAGATGCATCTTGAACAGGCCGATGCCGAGTCGGCCATCTGCTGGAAAGAGGGAATCCTCTATTTCGACGGGCAGACCTTGCGCCAGATTATGCTGCAACTGGGCCGGTCGTATAACCTGAATGTCATCTTCCACAACAAGAAGAACCTGGACAACCGCATTCATTTCCGTGCCAGCCGCGACTGGTCAATCCGCGACATCATCGACCAGATGGGGCTGGTGTCTGACACACACATAGAAGTAAAGGACAACGTCATTGTCATCGATTAAGTTTTTTTAACCGTACCAGAATCACTCCCTGCGCATTCTATTAGTAGACTATACATTAATAATCACTAATAAACAGGGAATTATGGACAAAAAAAGCAAAATTCTTTCTCTGCACAGACACCTGCAAAGAGGAACGAGGCTGCTGCTGGCATTGCTCATGCTATGCACATCCTCTGCACTCTGGGCACAATCAGCAGGCCGCTCTGTCACTATCTCATTCACGAATGAGCCCGCCAGTTCTGCTTTGAGCAAAGTGGAAAAAATGTCGGGGAGGATTATTCAGTTCAACTACCAAGATGTAGACTTCCGCATTACGCTCAGCGTGAAAAACCAGGAGGCCATCGAAGTGGTGAGACAGATTATCAAAGGGCATCCCCTGATTGTGGAAGACAAGGGGAAGAGCCTGGTCATTTCGCGCAATGCACAAAAACAAGTACCGGCAACCATCCGCGGACGCATTCTCGACGAAAACGGAGAACCGCTGATAGGTGCCACCCTGCGTATCAAAGACTCCAAGGAGGCTACCGTTACCGACGCTGACGGAAACTTCGCGCTCAACACCAACGGCAGCAACGGCGATGTGAGCATCTCCTATCTGGGATACGACACACAGGAAATTTCGCTCCAGCGACTGGCATCGGCAAACCATATCAGGATGAAAGCCAGCAAGGACCAGGCACTCGGCGAAGTGGTGGTCAACGGCTTCTTCACCCGACAGAAGCAGACTTTTACCGGATCGGCAAAGAGTTATCAGGCAGAGGAGATTCTGCAAATCTCTCCCAACAATCTCTTTCAGGCACTGACCACGCTGGACCCTGCCATGACCATCACGCAAAATAATGCGGCAGGTTCCAATCCCAACGTGGTGCCCGACCTGATTATCCGCAGCACTACATCGCTCGCCACCAACGATGAGGTGGGACTCAACTCTCCCTTGGTGGTCATCGACGGAGTGGAACAGTCGCTCCAGGCTCTTTACGACATCGACATCAACGACATTGAGCGCGTCGATATTCTGAAAGATGCTTCGGCAACGGCCCTCTATGGTGAGAATGCAGCCAACGGAGTGATTATCGTGGAACGCAAAAGAGTGTCGCAATCGCCCGTGCGCATCCGCTACACGCTCACGCCTCAGTTCAGTTTTGCCGACCTGAGCAGTTACGACCTTTGCAATGCTGCACAGAAATTAGAGTTGGAAAGGCTGGCTGGTCTCTACGACAGTCCGAGCGGAGCCTTAGACAAATCCTATTATGAGAAACTGGCATTGGTAAGCCAAGGCGTTGACATCGACTGGAAATCAAAGCCCGTGAGAAACAGTTTCTCGCACAACCACTCCCTTTCCGTTTCGGGAAGAGGATCAGGACTCGACTATAACATCACCGGCAACTATTCTGAAACATCCGGTGTGATGAAAGGCGATGCCCGCGACCGCCACGGATTAGGCATTTATCTTTCCTACCGCGCCATTGAGAAACTGATTCTCACACTGCGCGCATCCCACGAAGAAGTGAACACGAAAGATTCTCCGTATGGCAGTTTCGCCAGTTACATTCAGGCAAATCCATACGACTCTCCCTACGACGACGAGGGAAACTATACCCGCCATCTGTCGTACAACATGAACAACCCGCTCTATGAGGCTTCGCTCAGTAGTTTCTCAAAGAGCCAGACTCGCACGGAATCCATTTCGCTGGATGCCCGCTATAACTTCAAGCCAAACTTCTATGTCACGCTGCAAGGCTCTTACTCTACAGCACGCGGCACAACCGACCAGTTCAAGTCTCCCTTGTCAAACACGTATGCTTCCACCACCCTGTTAAACCAGCGTGGATACTACGGACTGGGAAATAACGGAAGCGACTCATGGTCGACCAAGTTTGTAGCCAACTACATACACAGTTTTTCTCCCGATGGCACCATGCTGACATTGAACCTCGGAGGCGAGGCCAAGCATTCCAGCAGTTTCTCAAGACTGCTTGCAGGAACAGGTTTCCTGTCAGACGACTTGGCCGACATTGCCTACGCAACGGCATATCCCGACGGAACCTATCCTTCAGGGTCTGAGGAAGTGGCATCAAGTGTGGGTGCATTTGCCGCTGCCAACTTCGTATGGAACAACCGCTACTTCGTTGACGGCTCTTACCGCGTTTCCGGTTCTTCCAAATTCGGAGACAACCAGCGCTACGCGCCGTTCTGGTCGGTTGGTCTGGGCTACAACCTTCACAACGAGGCTTTTGCCAAGCAACTGAAATGGCTCAACACTTTCCGTCTGCGTGGCAGTTACGGATATACGGGTAGCGTGAAGTTCAGCGCATGGCAGGCCGTCACCACCTATTCTTATAGCAGCGACAACGTGCACTACACGGGTGTAGGCGCATTGCCCATGGCCATGTCGAACCCCGACCTGAAGTGGCAGGCCACCAAGAAATTCAACGTGGGACTCACCTCTTCATTCTTCGGAAACCGACTCGATTTCAATCTGGACGTTTATAAAGAAAAGACATCCGACATGCTCATCGACTTGTCGCTGCCACCTTCTTCGGGTGCCACCGCCGTGAAATCTAACCTCGGTTCCCAGACAAGCAACGGTATAGAGTTCTCTCTTTGGGGCAAGATTATCAAGACCAAGGACTGGGAATGGAACCTTTCTGTAAACGGCCTCCACTCGAAGACCACCATCAACGACATTTCAGAAGCACTGAAGCGCAAGAACGAGGAGAATGCCAACAACACAGCGTCAGTGGCACCGCTCATCCAGTTCCGCGAAGGCGAGTCGCCCACAGCCATCTACGCCGTGCGCTCTGCAGGCATCGACCCCTCCAGCGGACAAGAGATATTCATCCGCAAGGACGGCAGTTACACCTATACCTACGATGCTAACGACCAAGTGGCAGTGGGCGACCGCAATCCCGACTGGCAGGGCAGCATCTCGTCACTGCTGAAATACCGTCAACTGTCGCTCAGCGTGAACTTCTCTTATCGCTTCGGCGGCGACATGTATAACTCCACGCGCGTCCAGAAGGTTGAAAACATCAACCCGCGATACAATTGCGACGTGCGCGCCTTCACCGACCGGTGGAAAGAACCCGGCGACCTGGTTCCCTATTTAGACATATCCACGTCTGGCGGCTACTCTTTCGTATACAGCGACCGCTTCGTGGAAAAAGACAACGAACTCTGGCTCTCCAGCATTTTCCTGCAATACGACGTTCCCGCCGAATGGCTCAAACCGCTCCGCCTGCAGAAACTATACGTGGGCATCGGCATGGAAGACATCTTCCGTCTGACAACCGCCAAGTATGAGCGAGGCACCTCCTACCCCTATAGCAGGAGCCTGAACATGTCACTTAGTTTAACTTTCTAAACAGCATAGAACATGAAAACAATATATCAGTTAATATCAGCAGCCTGCTTGGTGCTCACATTATGGGTATCAGCAGCCTGCGATGATTTCCTCGACGTGCGTCCCAAGTCGGAGAAACTGGAACGCGAACTCTTCGAGACAGCACAGGGCTTTGAAGATGCCATCTACGGCGTTTACAGTAGCCTGCAGTCAACCAGCCTCTACGGAATGGATCTGCTTTGGGGCGTGCCAGAAGTGCTCGCACAGAATCTGAGTTGCAACAGCAGTGCCATGGATGCCTTGTCGAAATACAACTACACGGGCAACTCATCGCTGCGCCTGCGGTTCTCCAACATCTGGACATCAGCCTATCAGAGCATTGGCTATGCCAACAACATCCTCAGTCAGTTGGAAGACAAGTCACCATCCCAACTGCCACTCTATAATTATTATAAAGGTGAGATGCTCGCCGTGCGCGCCCTGCTCCATTTCGATATGCTGCGGCTCTTTGCCCCCACCAATCAGAGCAGCACGGCAATCCCCTATTCAAAAACCTACTCTCAGGACATCACGCCGTTCTCCACCGTGGCTGAGACATACAACAACATCATCAGCGACCTGAAAGAGGCAGAGTCTTTGCTCAGCGGCGACGAACAACTCATCAGGTATCCCCACGAGAACACACAGTACCACGAGTTCCTCAACTACCGCGAAACCCATTTCAATCTCTACGCCGTGCAGGCACTGCTCGCCCGCGTCTATTGGATGAAGGGCGACATGGCAAGCGCCGCCGCCTATGCAGAGAAAGTAATCGGCAGCGGAAAATTTCCGCTGGTGGAAGAAACAGAGGTACAAGACTTCCTGGCAGGAACGCTCTCGCCCAAGGAAACCATCTTCGGCATCTACTCTACCAGTTACCTGGAGACATGCCGCTCATACCTGTATGAACTGACATCGTTCCACAGTTACTCTCCCTTCGACGACACCAGCGGCATGAAGCATCTGCTGCCCTGGAGCGAGGTGTATAACTACGACGTAGAGGCCACATCACAGGACTTCCGCCGGAACCAGTTTGACAAGGGAACTGCCTCTGTGAGACTGCTCAAACTGGTCGACCACTACAACCTCAACGGATACGTTCCGGCCAACCGTGCCAGTCTGATTTCGGGTGTCACCCTGCTCCACACCTCCGAGATGTATCTCATTGCAGCCGAGGCCCTGCTCTCTTCAGACTACAACAAGGCATTTAACTACTACAACACGGAAATCAAGTCGCGCGGGCTCACTCCGCTCGCAAGCAGCACAACGCTTACCGAAGACATGATCTATCATGAATACCACAAGGAACTCTTCGGCGAGGGACAGGTATGGTTCAACATGAAGAGGCTCAACAAGGATATCATTTCCAATGTTGAGAGCCGCACCTACCCAGCAAGCAACGACCTCTATGTGATTCCTATCCCACAGGAAGAATACTCCTACAGACAAAAATAAACATCAATGCACTACGATATGAAAATATATAAATTTGCCCTACTGATGTTCTTCGCAGCAATGGTCTATGCCTGCTCTGAAGAAGACTACAAGTTGTACGATACAGGACAAAAAGATGCGGTGTTCTTCGAATACCGCAATACGAGCAACGCTATCGACTCCACCGTTTTGTTCGTATTCAACTATGACATTGCCAACGAGCACGTTATTGAACTGCCCGTGCGGCTCATGGGAATGCCCACCGATTACGATCGCACCATCAGCATTACCGCCGTGGCAGACTCCACCGACATGAACGAAGGCACCAACTATGTGGTAGGAAACGCCGTGTTACCGGCAAATGCCGTCAAGACCACGGTAAAGGTAAGACTACTGCGCAACCAAGACGACCGGCTGCTCACCGACACTCTCCGCCTGCGGCTGATGATTACGGAGAACAACGATCTGAGACCAGAAGGACAGAGCACGTTCAACATCCGTTATAGCGACGTAAGACCGAAAAACCGCCCCGCCTGGTGGACAACCTACAGCCCCATGCCCGTCTATTCCTTCGAGGCCGCACAGGTGTTCTTCAAGTATTTCTACGAACTGGCTCCCGTTGCCAACAAGGATGTCTACGACGAAATGATAGCAAGGTATGGAGATTACTTCGTCAAGGCCGTCAGCATGCAAGGACCACTGGCCATGTATGACACCTTCCTCATCCGCTACGTGCTCATGAAAATGTATAATGACACGAAAGACGAAATGGAATGGCAGAGCATACCCACTGTGAGATGATAATGAAAATGAATGAACAACAACGAAAAAACAGGTAATTATGATTCGTAACATATATAAAGCCACGCTTCTCATGATGGCAGTCTGCGCCCTTGCCTCCTGCATCAACGACGAGAGCGACTACGGAAACGAGGGCAGCATTCCCTCGCTGAAAGTGAGTGGCGACGACCAGACCGCCATGCCCGTTTATAATTACAATCTGGGCGAGACCGTGGTCATTAATCCGGAAATCAACTATTCCGGCAATGCGGCCGATCTCACCTACCACTGGCAGGTGGGCACCTATACCAACAGCGTGAAAGGCAAACTGGAGGATGCCGGCAATGAGCGCTCGCTCACTTATTCCTTCGAGCAAGGAGGAACCTATTATGCGCATCTCAACGTTACAGATGGGCGCGTGGGCAAAGCCGTTGACTATCAGATTAACGTCAACCGCACCTTCGAACAAGGCTATGTGCTCGTGAGCAACGATGCACAGGGCAACGGCAACCTGGCATTTGTTTCCATCCCCACGAAAGAAGGCGAAAAGCCCATCCTGATGGAACACTGTCTGGAACGAATGAACGACGGCATGACCATGAGGAACCTGCTCGGCATGGAAGTATATACCATCACATGGCCGTCAACCATCACGCGCGTGTTCGTCTTAGGACAGGACAAGGGCTACTGCATTGATGCCAACACCTTCTCCGTGCTCACTGAGATTGACTACTCGGAAATCTATCCGGGATTCAAGGCCACGCAAGAGTCTAACGATGCCAGTGCTCCGTATGTCTACGATGCCGCACAGAAGAAGACCATACACGTCAATGTGCAGTATATGTTCCCCTACGAGAACACCAACTACATCGGACAGGCATACGACGAATTCCAGGCCACACAGTATCTGCGATGGGAAAGGCTCTATGCCAACCAACTCTATGTGGACTACCATGCGCCGCTCGTTGCCATCTATTATGCCTATGCTCCTTACTTCGGCTATCCGTCGCCATTCGTCTCAACGGGCGAAATGCTCAGCGGACAGAAACTGCTCACTGCCTTCAACGCTGCTGAATATGGAGAAACATGCTGTCCGCTCTACGTGCTGACGCAGACCGCCGACGGAAAAACTGCACGACTGTATGAAAACACGCAGAACACATTCCCGGAAGAGCAGTATTTCAACATGCAGGAACTGACGCTCAGCGGCGACGAGGCCCTGCCCCAGCAAGGCACCCGCTTCATGGCATCGCCCACCTACAAGCGCTATTTCTATCCTATAGGCAACCGCCTGTATGCATTCCTCACCGAGGGGACCTTCGCCTATCCCAAGACCAGCCAGTATGTCTACGACTTCGGGCAGGGTGAAACCATCACCGCCATGAACATCGACATCACCACCGAGAGGCTGTTTGTGGCTACCCAGACCACTTCAACCGGACGCGGCAACTTCTATATCTTCAACTGTGCCGATCTGAGAACAGACAACCAGGGCAACGTGAAGCCGATAGAAACCTATAAGGACTGCGCCGACAAGATTGTGTCGATTGTAAACAAACCGCGCGTTCAATGATGTTATCATTTAAAATCAGGTGCCGACTGATCACCATTGGCTCTCTGCTGATGGCAGCCGGCACCTTTGCACAGCAACCCGCACAGGCTCAGGCGCTCATTTTGGGCAATCTGCAGGGCAGAGGCTGCGACTCTATGGTGTGGCTGATTTCGGCAATGGGGAGGCAGAAGCCCGACACCCTGCGGCTCAGGCACCTGCCGGCAAGCACAGACACCTACCAGATGGAAGTGATGCCCAACGGACAACGAGAAGCCTTTCTTTCGGCCGATTCGCTCTATCAGTTGATTGCCATCGGCAAGTCGCGCCAAATCATCCACCCCGTTAGTTTCGCACCGGGACAGTTGCTGAAGATTAATTTCGCCAACCATCAGGTAACCATCGGCAGCGATGCCGACAACCAGGCGCTGACAGCCATAGCGCGCGACAATCTCAGACTGAGCAAAAGGCTATGGGAAGAAGGAACAGAAATGGACGCTGCCGCCATTGCCCGTCTGCTCGGAGCATACCATCACAGTGCCGACTCCATCATCAAGAGCATACCATGCCGCCCCACCGTGGAGCAATACATACTGCTTTCGGCCTATACGTCCATGCGCGGACAATATGACAATCTGGACTTCATCAACAAGAACCGCAGCATTCGGCAACAGATTGAAGCAGGCGACTATCAGATATGGCCTGACGAGGATGCCGCACGGCAGCAACTGCTGGACACGCCCATGGCTCTTTATTTCAATCCCACCACGCACATCATCACGCAGGCACTGCCCAAGGGATCGCTGGAAGAAAGAATGGCCGCGCTGCGCCAGCAGTTCAAATGCCAGGAAGTAATCAACAAAGTGAGCGACCTGATGATATGGAACTTCATCACCAACTTCGACTATGGCAACCGCTACGACGAGGGACTGGCGCTGATGAGCCGACTCACCGACGACTATCACCTGGACACGTCGTATCTGGAAGCATTCAAGAAGAGGAAATATGCCACCCAAGGAGCGCCCTTCCCCAGCGAGGTCATCCTTACCGACAGCACTGGCAAACGCATCGACTTTGCCTCGTTCCGCGGGAAATACGTTTACATTGACGTATGGGCCTCGTGGTGCGTGCCGTGCATCCGTGAGATTCCCCACTTGCAGCAATTGGAAAAAGAACTGAACGGCAGCGACATTGCTTTCGTGTCTATCTCCATTGACCAAGATGCCCGTGCATGGAAAAAGAAAAGGGATGCGCTCAATCTGCACGGCAATCAACTGCACGACAGCAACAACCAACTGGCCAACTGTCTGAACATAACCGGCATACCTAAATTTCTCATATATGACAAGCAAGGCCGTCTGCTTCACTATGATGCACCCCGGCCATCATCGGGCGAGAGACTGAAGAATATCTTCAGCAGATACATCTCCGCTTCGAAACCATGAAATGATGATATGAAAGAATGCCAAACAACAATAATCCCCACCTTGGCGACTAATGCCACGAGGTGGGGATTTTCTTTCTCACTCTTCTATCTTATCTTTTCGCTCTTGCAGGCGATGTTTTCATTTGCTTTTTGGCACCGGAAGTGGACGGAATCGTTTTACTTTCACTTAAACCGCAGCGATTACAAGTGTGCATCTCTTCTCCTGATTCTGTTGGCGTTGGTGGGGTGATGGTTATCCATTCTCCCCAATCATGTCCAAGAGCAGGCAGGCTCTCTTCCCCAACAGTCTCACCACACCTTAAACAGAATCGCGATGCGACCCCACTTTCCGTACATGTGGGGGGCAACGTGGTCACCCATTCACCGACATCATGTCCCAGAGCAGGAATAGATTCCGTAGAAACGGTCTCTCCGCACGTTACACACTGATATAAAAGACTACCCGCTTCTGTGCATGTAGGTTCATTGGTGAAGGAACTTAGACTATGCCCAAAGGCAGGGATATTATTAGTCTGCAAAACTAAACCACAAATATCGCAAACCATCTGAACTATGCCATCAGTTGTACATGACGGTTCTGACACCTCTTTTGTAACAGGCACATGCTCATGACCTTCAAGAGTAACACTTGAAGAATAGCAAAAGCCTTGTTTCAGTTCAACCGTTTTCTGGAAACTTTCTTCCTTACCGTCTTCCTTTATCACAGAGAACGTATAGGTTTCACTGCCCGCTATCGGGTCGGCAGACAATGCCACATACACCGTGCTTGCCAGTTTCGGCAGATTCACCTCGATATCGCCCTTCTCAGATTCACCCCCGAAACTGATGGTTTTAAAGAGCATATCCCCTTCCGAGTGAACCGTCAGTTTGCTCACTTTGACAGGCAAACCGTCATCAGTTCGAAACTCCAGGCGCAGCATGCTCTGCAGATTCTTGAAACGGGCCGTACCTGTCTTGAGTTTTCCACCTTCAACCGACGCAACAAGCACGTCGGCCGCGGCAAAGTCGTATTTCTGCAAGCCCTCGAATGTGCCGTCCTGCCCAGTAAAGCAGAACGCATCTTTCTCCGTGTCATAGTTATAGAGCAGCATCAGGTCGTCGCTCGCGCTATATTTCCTTGTCAGCGTTCCAGTCAGATTGGCCTTTGCTCCGTTGGCATCGGGACTTAGCGTGCCTTCATCGAGATAGCCCGTGGAATAGTTGAACACACAAACCTTGTCGGAGGTATTGAACACGGCATTCAGGCTGTTGCCGTCCAATTCCACGGCACGGGTCTCCACGCCCATCGTGGAAGGAATGCTCACGCTCAGTTTCTCGCCCCCGCTCATCAGCGACCATACATCTTCACCGTTGCACGACAGCAGCAGTGGTATCACCAGCAACCCGCCCGCGAGCATGCTGGCATTCTTCATCATTCTGAAATAACTCTTCATGGTTTTCGCTTGTTTAGTCATTGGTAACGATGCCCGAAGGCTTAAATCCCTATAAATTCGCCGTAGCCGTTTCGCGTGCCGTCGGCATCGCCGCTCACGGTGTTCATTTCCGTCTCGTCATCATAATAGTCGGTAATGCCGATGGCGGGACTTTCATACTTTTTCTTCCCTGCGTCGAAGATTCCTAAAATCATTTTTCTCATAAGCCTATTGTTTTATGGTTTGTTATTCTAATCGTTTTTGCAACTGATTTATTTTTGCAAATATAATGAAAATGACTGAAACGACAAAGCAAATTGCAGAAAAATATGACAAAGAACATGCATTCTGCCATTCTTCTGCCCCCTTTTTCACCACTGCATCCTTTCTCGCTCATCGCTCTATCTGACATCAACAGCCGCTGCCACCGCTTCCGCTCTTTGGCCGGATACTCCTGGCGGCACATGGCTCTGGATGATGAAAAGTGGCAGAATGGAAGCGCCAATGCGCCCGTTTTCTGCATCCGTTGCAGCAGAACGCAAAAGTAAATCATATTGATTTGAACGATAAATCAAATTGATTTGAAAAGTAAATCATATTGATTTGCCCGGTAAATCATATTGATTTGCTGCAACAATACGATAGGTTCTCAGCAGTAATTTAATGTAATTTGCTGAGTAAATTAACTTAATTTGAAAAGCAAATTAATATAATTTGCACGGTAAATTAATGTAATTTGCTGAAGCATGGCAGCGAATCCGGAAGAGGAAAGTGCCTGTTTTCAGGCTCCATTGCGGCTGATTGGAGAATGCGCTTTATTGCATTGAACGGGAAAAAGCAGAAGAGCCACGCTGAGAATGTGATTATTCTCGGACGTGGCTCTTCCTTATCAACCAATGCCTGCGGTCAGGGCTTGGCGGACTGTTCGCCGTGTCAACCCCTGCCATTCACGGCATTCGGCTGTCTGATTAGTAACCGGGATTCTGCTTCCAGTTGGTGTTCTTGTTCAGGACGTCCTGCGGAATGGGGAATATGCGGCACTCTTTGTCGAAGCGGGCTGTGGGGAATCCCTTGCGGTGGAATCCGTACTCATCCTCGAAGTGACCGAAACGAATCATGTCGTTGCGGCGCCAGTTCTCATCGAAGAGCTCACGGCCACGCTCCAGATAGATGTCATTGAGGCTCGGGGTGCCACTAAGGGTTGGAGCATTGACATAAGAGCGGATCTGGTTGAACAGGCTTTGTGCTGTCTGACCATTGGTAGCACTTGCACCACGTGCGATAGCCTCTGCCTTGGTGAGCAGGATGTCGGCATAACGGAAGATAGGCAGGTCGTTGTCCTGGTTACGACCGTTACTATAGTTTGCACGAGTAACGAAGTACTTCACACTCTTGTAACCCTGACTCCATCCCTTTACATCCTTACCAGTATTCAATACCGCACAATCTACAGGATAGCTGGAAGGATTCTTGATACCATCAGCATATTCGATATAGTGAGCTACACTATTAGCATCGGTATATTTCAGACGGATGGTCTTGTCTAATGAGATAGCCTCTCCTTTATATTTATAAGGAGTAGATGTCTTTGCAAAAGTGGTTGCATCGAACATATAGATCTGTCCGGCAAGGATGTTCTCCTGACGATCATCCGATGGAAGAGCCATCAGCACGTCGGCAAATTCAGGACTGATAGAGAAGTTGCCACCGGAAGAGTTGCCGATGTCATCACCAAAGTAGCCTGCTCCACCATTACCATCGTTACGTCCTTGACGCCAGATACGTGGACGACAATACTGGAATCCTTGTGCAGTGATAGCGTCGAACGGCATAGCATAGATGAAATCCTTGATCTGAGGACCATTGGTAGGCCAGAACTTTGTCCGGTAACCGTTAGCACCTTCAGAAAGGCTGAACTTACCACTCTGAATAATATCGTCACAGAGAGCGACAACATCGTTCAGATGCTCATTGCTATAGTTGGCAGCATCGTATGCTGTTACGCTGGAAGCGGTATATACCGGCCAGTTGATATACAGTTTGGCGAGAAGTGCCTCTGCTGCATAACGTGTCGGTTTTCCGTAGGTCGTTATATCAACAGAAGTGGTGAGGATAGGTATGATCGCTTTCAACTCACTCTCAATCCAGCGAGCCACATCACCGCGTGGAGCACGTTCGATCATTTCGCCTTCAGTTGCCAAATGGTCAAGGATAGGTGTGTCTCCAAAACTGTCCATCAGGATCCAAGTATAGTAAGCACGCATATAACGAGCCTGAGCGGTGGCATCACTCTCTTCGCCACCCATATCAACAATAACACGATTGGCCTTGGTGATACCGGCTGTCACATCCTCATACCAGCCTGTGCACGCACTGCTGGCGTTAAAGTTATGCAAAGAACATTGTGCATAAATACCACCGTCGGCATAGTCACCGTCGAAACTGATACCTACCCACTCATCAGAAGAAAGGGCCTGAGCCTCCATGTATCGACGACCGAGCGTACCACGCAAATGGAAATAGACATCGGCCATCTTAGCCTCAATGGCCTCAGGAGTATTTGGATACTCCGTATATTGTGCCTGAGGGGTCACGTCTAAATCTGTACAGCTGGCGGTAAGAGCTATCAGTCCAGCTGCGAATAAAACCTTTATATTTGTTTTCATAATGTCATCTATAGTCTAAGTTATTTAACTTCTGAGATAATCACCGAGCGACTCAGCTGAGGATCGTTCAAGAACATCGTGTCAACACCACCCTTGGCATCGAGAGTAAGCTGATCAGCTGATACACCGTACATCTGAGTGAGTACGTCATACACATTCTTTGCGCGCTGCTGTGCCAAAACGGCGTTACGCTCTGCACTACCAGTCTGCTTGTCTGCATATCCTACCACAGAGAACTTCTTGCCAGGAACGGTCTTAATCATCTCTGCTACATACTGCAGATTAACCTTCTCACGATCCTGTACATTTGTCTCATTAATATTGAAGTTGACGAAGTGAGGATAAGTAATAAACTCCTTGCTTCTAATCACCTCAGTCTTTACCTCTGGCTTGCGGTTCTTCAACTGATTGTTCTCAGCGATCAAACGGTTGATCTCACCGTTCAGACGATCCACCTCAGCGTTGTTAGCTGCATACATCGGAGCAACAGGAGATTTCTTCTCAGCTGCCTGGCTGCCGAAGTTAACCTTGACACCAACGATGAAAGAACGAGTATGAGGATAGAAACTTTCACGATAGTCGATACCAGGATCCAAACCACCAAGGTTCACCTCTGGGTCGATACCCTTATAACCAGTCAGGGTGAACAAGTTATTGCATGTTCCATAGAGTTGCATAGACTCAGCCCAACCACCGAGGTTCTTAATGGTATAACCTAATGTCAGTGAAGACAGACGCAGGTAGTCACCCTTCTCTAAGTAGTTGTCACCAGGAATATGTGCATTGGCATCAGCCTTCCACTTAGAGTCGCCGATACGTTCTGCCAATACGTTCTTACCTCCTGCCAAGTGACCCTGGAAGCTATAGTGTGCGCGGGTAGCATTCATAATCTTGTTGCCTAAGACACCCTGTACGAATGCTGTCAGACTCCAGTTCTTCCAGTTGATGCTGTTATTCCATCCATAAACGAGTTTTGGCTGTGCGCAGCCCACCTTAGTCTTGTCTTCATAAAGCGGATTTGAGGTTACCCAGTTGCCGTTAGCATCCTGATAGGTGTCTTCCTGTATCTTACCTTCAGCGGTCTTGTGGGCATCGAGGTCGTGTACAAGGAATACAGAGTTACCATTGCTGTCGTAACCAGCATGCTGGTAGGTCCAGAAGGTACCGATAGGCTCACCTTCCATGATACGCTGCACTTCTGCTCTAGAAGATATACCACCAATATTCGGGTTACCCCAGTCAACATAATCTACACTATAGGTAGAGTTAGACAGTTTGTCAACGGTGTTCTTGTTGTGTGAAAGGTTGAGTGTTGACTGCCACTCGAAGTTCTTTGTCCTTACAGGGATAACATTTAAGGTGAACTCAATACCCTTGTTGGTGATATTACCAACGTTAGCCATTATTGTGTTAACAGGATAGATACTGGTAGAAACTGCGTAGCTCCAGATCAGGTCTGTGGTCTTCTTGTTGTATAATTCAATGCTACCATTGATACGACCGCCCAGGAATGCATAGTCCAAACCAACATTGAGCATGGCTGTGCGCTCCCACTTCAGTTCAGGATTGGGGTTGTTGTTCACATAAATGGTATAATAGCTCTTAGTGGCACCTGATGGAAGAACATAATCCCAGGGGCTACCACCAACGCTATAGGTTGAAATAGCGTCATAGGCACCGAAGCCCATAGCGTTACCGCTGACACCGTAACCTACACGTAGTTTCAACTGATCGAATACGTTTTGGTTCTTCATGAAACCTTCCTCAGTGATGTTCCATGCGATACTTCCTGATGGGAAAGTACCCCAACGGTGATCCTTGCCGAATACAGAAGAACCGTCGCGACGGATGGTTGCCTGCAGCATATAACGACTCTTATATGAGTAGTTCAGACGTCCGTAGAATGAGATGTTACGGATTCTTGTACGTGCACCGCTGCTAACATCATTCATACCATTCTTCATGTCACTTGCGTAACGCAAATTCAAGAAACCTGTCTGATCAGTGAAGAATCTGTTTACAGTAACACCAAAACCATCGTTACCAACGCGCTCCTCCCAGGAGTAACCGGCCATCAGACCTAACTTGTGGGCCTTGTTAATAGTTACATCATAGTTACCATAGGTCTCAAATGTCTGATTGTGACGCATGTAGGTATCACGGTGGGCACGTCCGTCATAATCATCGAATATCTGTGTCTGGCGCGTCTGATACCAGCTATAGACGTTTTGATCGCTGTCATAAGAGTAATTAGCATTCCATGTGAATCCCTTGAAGAGCTTCAGAGATGCCTTGGCGATATACTGGATGTGCTTCCACTCATTCTGACTTGGGTCTTCGTAAATCAAAGACATGGGGTTGTAGTTGGCTGAACCTATGTAGCTTCTATACCATGTGCCATCCTCATTACGGACAGGGTTGGTGGGAGAATAATAGTACATAGCGTCGAGCACACTGAAACCGGCGTTATCTCCGGAACTTGCATTGAAAGGAACCATCTTTTGTTTTCCCTGTGCGGCGTTCAAACCAACTGACAACTCCAGATGATCCTTCAAGATACTGGTGGTCAGCAAGGTACGTGCATTAACACGGTTCATACCAGTACCGAGGATAACACCTTCACGGTTCATATAGTTGATAGAACCCATATATTTGGTCTTGGCATTACCGCCAGAGATGCTTACATTGTGATTGTGGCTGATACCTGTGCGAAGAACTTCATCCTGCCAGTTGGTATCACCGCCGCCATCCTGCTCAGAACCGATCAGGCCTGAAGAACGGAGCTGACTTGCAGAAGCCATATCCAGGGTCTTGAGCACCTTGTCGAAAGCTACATAACCGTTGTATGTTACGTTTGTACGTCCTTCCTGTCCGCTCTTGGTTGTAATGATGATCACACCGTTGGCAGCCTTAGAACCGTAGATAGCTGTTGCAGAGGCATCGCGCAATACATCAATACTCTCAACATCATCGGGTGCTACCATAGCGGGATCCACACCTGGGATACCGTCGATGACATAGTAGGGTGACATGGCATCACCTGTACGCAGTGAAGAAGCACCACGCAGAGTGATAGAAGATCCGCCGTTGGGGTCACCAGAGGTGGTAACGGTCAGACCGGCAACCTTACCTTGCAGCATAGATGCAGGATCGGTGAAGACACCGCGGTTCAGGTCTTCTGCCTTTACCGTTGTAATAGAAGAGGTGACATCCTTACGGCGCATGGTGCCGTAACCAACCACCACCACTTCTTCCAGAAGAGCATTGTCTTCGGAAAGGCTTACGTTCATTGCGCTGCCTGAGGCGGTAACAGTCTTTGAGGTGTAACCCACATAAGAGAACTGCACCTGCTTGCCCGGGGCAACGTTCAGCGAATAGCGACCGTCGAGATCGGTGACCGTGCCATTCTGAGTACCTACTTCCATGACAGTCACACCAATCAGGGGTTCTCCCTTAGCGTCGGTAACGACACCAGAAACCCTGCTCTGTGCGATTGCGATGGTACTACTTACTAAGAAACACATGAAGAGCACTGTCTTCAGTATTCCCTGCTTAAGATTTTGTACTTTTAGCATAATTGTTAGTTAAATAATTAGTATTGAAATGATAATATTTTCAGACTGGACTGTTGCTTATGCATCGATTAATCACTGCCATATTCGGGAACACCCATCACGGTGGCATTCTCCGTGTAAAGAGCCACTGGCATCCTAACCAGTTCGCCCCAGTCGGCCTTCACAAAGCCTTCTCCCTTGCAAGGGCGCTTGTCGAAGACACCACGCTGCTTGACATTTGGCTTGACAAGGTTAATGCGCACATTGTTGAAATAAATGCCGTGCACCTTGCCCACTTTGTCGCCGCCCACGAAACAGCCGTTCTCGCTCGTTGCCGTGATATTGTTGAAATAGATGCGCGCCACTTCGCCGCATTTTCCTTCTATCTGTCCTTTCGGGAAACGCCAGTTGGCATCCTTGTGGTTGCCGTTGGCACGGGGATAACTGGTCACATAGATAGGCTCTGCCTTACCCCACCACACGTCGCTCCACAGACGGCAGTCGAGCATGATGTTGGAAAAGACCACATCGGTAACGGTTCCCTCATCGCGGTTCTGGATGCCAATGCCTCGGTTGGAGGCCGTGATAATACAGTTGTCAATCATCACACGGGCAATGGAGTCCATATTCTCGCTGCCAATTTTGATGGCGCATGAACGGCTGGTCATCACACAATTGGTGACAACGATGTCGTGACAGGGGCCGTATTCCTCATACTCACGACGATTCTTCAGACAGATGCAGTCATCGCCGGAAGTGATATGGCAATTGGAAATCCTGACGTTGCGGGAATGGTCGAGGTCAATGCCGTCGCCATTGCGTATCTTCAGATTGTTCAAAAGATGGATGCCCTCGATGTTGGCACCGTCGCACCCCACGAGATGTACCGTCCAGTATGCACCATTGCGAATGGTGACATCACGGATGGTGAGGTTTTTCACGCCTATCAGAGTGAGCACATGCGGACGGGGATCGAAAGTGGTGACAGGCTTCAGGTCATAACTGTCGCTCAGTTCCTCACCCATGAAAGCAACACCGTTGCCATCTATGGTTCCTTTTCCGGTGATGCTCAGATTCTCAATATCTTTGCACCACAGCCACATCATTCCCTCCCCCTCGTTCTTTCCGAAAGCACTCAGATGATAAATGCCTTCATCGGGATTGGCCAAAAGGGTGGCATTGGTCTCAAGATGGAGATTAACATTTGACTTCAGTTGTACTGGTCCTGCCATGAATGTGTGGCCGGAAGGAAACAGCACGGTGCCGCCCCCTTGACGAGAACAGGCATCAATAGCACGCTGGATAGCCGCAGCATCGTCTGTGCGACCATCACCCAAAGTTCCAAAATCCATCACATTCAAGGTTTTTCCTTGTGCTGATATGCCCATGAAAAAGAACAGGCACAACAGCAATAACGGCACTCTCTTTATGTGTTTCATGTGTAAAATTTGGTGACAAAAGTACAAAAAAAACTTGAATACGCAAACGTTTTCGTGGAAAAAATCCGTTCACCACCGTAAAAAAGGGAGGAAACGCCTGTTATTTCGTTTCTCTCAACAACTCAACCATCCGCCTTGCGGCATTGTCGGGAGCAACGGCTGTACCCAAGCGACGCTTCACTTCAGAATAACCTTCAAGCATCTTTTCACGACGGAATCCGCCAGGAAGAACCGCTCCTAATTCTTTATGAATATTTTTTACAGAAAACCTGTCTGCCAACAACTCCTGAACAACCTCTTCGTCTGCGATAAGATTCACCAAAGAGATATACTTGCACTTGATTATATGGTTATACGCAAAACGTATCAAATGCGGAACGGGAGTCTCATAGCAAACCACTTGGGGGACATTAAACAAGGCCGTCTCCAGCGTGGCCGTTCCACTGGTAACCAATGCTGCTGTGGCACGAGCGAGGAGATGATATGTCTTATCATGAACTATCTTTACATCATAGCCCTCTACAAAAGCATCATAATACGACTTTTCGATGCCTGGGGCACCGGCCAAAACAAGTTCGTAGTCCTTAAAAGCGGAAGCAGCCTGAAGCATGGCAGGAAGATTGTCTTTGATTTCCTGTTTGCGAGAACCTGCCAGCAAGGCGATGACGGGTTTGGAACTTGACAAAGCCTCACAATCTTTTTCCACGGCGGCCGCATCTTTCTCGTTCTTCCCTTGCTGACTGGCAAGGAACTCTCTCACCTCATCAGCCGTGGGATTGCCGACATAATGAATGGGATAATGGTGTTTCTGCTCAAAGAACGGCTGCTCAAACGGAAGAATGGAGAAAAGTTCGTCCACATCGCGCCGGATATTCTTGATGCGATACTCCTTCCATGCCCAAATCTTCGGCGAAATATAATAATAGACAGGAATACTCGTCTGGGCATGAACAAACTTGGCTATCGACAGGTTAAAGCCAGGATAATCAACGAGTATGACCACATCAGGATGCCATTCCACGATATCCTGCTTGCAGAACGACATGTTACGGAAAATGGTTGGAAGATGCAACAGTACCGGCACAAAGCCCATATAGGCAAGATCCTTGTAGTGTCTCACCATTGTCCCGCCTTCAGTAGCCATCAGGTCGCCACCGAAAAAACGGAACTCCGCATTTTCATCGTATTTCCGGAGCGACTTCATCAAACGTGATGCATGCAGGTCGCCGCTCGCCTCGCCTACAATCAGATAGTATTTCATCCTCTTGTAATATTATTGTACGGGACTATTCCTCCCAATTTCCATTCTTCATACTACGAAGCGCCTCGTATGCCGTGACATCAATCTGCGTAGGTGTTATGGCAATATACCCGTGGGTAAGTGCCCAGTTGTCAGTATCGTCATTCTCCGGCTCGTCGTTAGTGTAACTCCCCACCATCCAAAAGTAGTCGTAGCCTCGCGGATGATGGCATTTCACACATTCGTTCCCCCACGTGCCATGCGCCATACGGCACACTCTTACACCCCGGAACTCAGAGACCAGCGGGAAATTCACATTGAGACATACGCCCTTGGGCAGTCCTTCTTCAAGCACACGCTTCGTCATCTTTCTCACGTAAGGCCTCATCGGCTCGAAATCGGCATCCTCGTAATGGTCGCAAAGCGAAAAGGCAACCGAAGGGATATATTTCATGCAACCTTCCAAAGTGACACCCATCGTGCCACTATAGTGGGTGTTCACCGAAGCATTGTCACCGTGGTTGATGCCTCCAATCACCATATCCGGCATGCGGTCGCGGCAAAACTGATTCAAAGCCAGTTTCACACAGTCGACGGGTGTTCCATTGCACGACCATATCTCAACACCGTCTTCCTTGGAACGTTGTTTCAATGTAAGATACTGCGTGGCAGAAAAGGCACAGGAATAGCCAGAACGGGCATCTTCAGGGGCACAAACAAGGATATCGCCCATATCGCGAATCATGTCGATCAGGCAGCGGATGCCCTTCGACTGATAACCATCGTCATTCGAAATAAGTATTAACGGTTTCTTATTTTTCATAAAAATCACTCTGTTTTGGCTGCAAAAGTACGAAAAAAGGTTTTAAAATAACCATTTCTCGCATAAAATATGTAACTTTGCATCGATTTTTAATATTTTAGAATGGGAAAGATTATTGCACTTGCAAACCAGAAAGGCGGCGTGGGAAAGACGACAACCACAATCAACCTTGCCGCTTCGCTGGCCACTTTGGAAAAAAGCGTCCTCGTGATTGACGCCGACCCGCAGGCAAATGCCTCAAGTGGACTGGGCGTGAACACCAAGGAGGTTGACTGCTCTCTTTACGAATGTATTATCGACCATGCCGATATCCGCGATGCCATGTACACCACTGACATCGACGGACTGGACATCATCCCCAGCCATATCGACCTGGTAGGTGCAGAAATTGAAATGCTCAATCTGGAGCACCGAGAGCAGGTTATCAAGAATTTGCTGGAGCCAATCAAGAAAGACTACGACTATATTCTCATAGACTGTTCCCCTTCGCTGGGACTCATCACCGTAAACGCACTGACTGCGGCCGACTCGGTAATTATTCCGGTGCAGTGCGAGTATTTCGCACTTGAAGGAATCAGCAAACTGCTGAACACCATCAAAATCATCAAAAGCAAGCTAAACCCCAAACTGGAAATAGAGGGATTCCTGCTCACGATGTATGACGGAAGGCTCAGACTGGCAAGACAGATCTATGATGAAGTGAAACGCCACTTCCAGGAACTGGTGTTCAAGACCGTCATCCAGCGCAACGTAAAACTCAGCGAGAGCCCGAGTCATGGACTACCCGTTATTCTCTATGATGCCGACTCCACTGGCAGTAAGAACCATCTCACGCTGGCAAAAGAGATTATTAACAAGAACAAATAACAACGGGAACAGCGTTCCCCGCAGAAACAATATGGCAGTAAAAAAGAAATTCAATGCATTGGGACGTGGACTCGATGCCCTCATCTCCACTGAGGAAGTGAGGACACAGGGCTCATCAACCATCAACGAAATAGCCATCGACCAGATTGAGGCCAACCCGAACCAGCCACGTCGAGAGTTCGACGAGGCGGCTCTTCAGGAACTGGCCAACAGCATCCGGGAAATCGGCATCATACAACCCATCACCCTCAGGCAGATAGCCGACAACAGATTCCAGATTATAGCAGGAGAGCGCCGCTGGCGCGCTTCACAGAAAGCCGGTCTAAAATCCATCCCCGCCTATATAAGGACCATCAACGACGAGAACGTCATGGAAATGGCGTTGGTGGAGAATATCCAGCGCGAGGATTTGAACGCCATTGAAATCGCACTGGCATACCAACATCTGATGGAGGCAGGCGGAATGACTCAGGAAAAGGTGTCGGAGCGAGTCGGTAAGAGCCGCACGGCAGTGACCAATTACCTGCGGCTGCTGAAACTTCCGGCACAAGTGCAGATGGCCCTGCAAAACAAGGAAATTGATATGGGACACGCGCGCGCGTTACTTTCAATAGACAGTCCCGCCCTGCAGATCAAGTTGTTCAAGGAAATCGTGAAGAACGGCTATTCTGTTCGCAAGGTGGAAGACATCGTGAAGCAGTTCAAGGACCGCGAAGAAATAAAGACGACCAAGGAAAAGAACAGAAAGCCCAATATGCCAGAAGAGTTCGACATTCTGAGGAAACGTCTCTCTGATTTCCTGAACACCAAGGTGGAGATGACCTGCTCTGCCAAGGGGAAAGGGAAGATCAGCATCCCGTTTGCCAATGAAGAAGAACTGGAGCATATCATGCACATGTTTGACCAATTGAAAGAGAATTAAGTACATTCCGTGAATATCATCCGTCATCATATAGGGAAGATTCTCTGGGCATGCATGATGCTGACCACCGCCTTGCCAGCGGCGGCTGGAGAGAAATGTCCGCCCGACTCATTGGACGTAAAAGGCATTCCACTTGACAATGACAGTCTTGTGCGATTCAACGACATCATCGACATGGACAGTGTTGCCGACGAATCGGTGACTCTCTCGGAATTGCTCAGCAAAGGGAAAAAGAAGAAATCGAAACGCAACTGGAGCACATGGCGGCCTGAGCCGAAAAGAGCCTTGTGGATGGCAGCCGTGATTCCTGGTGGCGGCCAGATTTATAATCGCAAATACTGGAAACTACCTATTATCTATGGGGGATTCATCGGTTGCTACTATGCCATGCGATGGAATGGCATGATGTATAAGGATTATTCCCAAGCATATCTCGACCTGATGGACGATAACCCGGAGACTCAGAGTTACAACCAGTTCATGCATCTGGGGCGTGTCATCGATGATTCTAACAGAACCACCTATGAGAATAAGTTCAAAAGGCGCAAAGATTACTACCGCCGCTATCGCGACATGAGCGCATTCATCATGATTGGCGTGTATGCACTCTCCATCATCGACGCGTATGTGGATGCCTCTCTTTCAGAATTCGACATCTCAGAAGACCTGAGCATGAGAGTGACGCCAGCCGTCATCAAGAACGGAAACAACGTTACCAATCCGTTCAAATCAGCAGCAGTGGGGCTCCATTGCTCACTGAATTTCTAAACATTAACAATTAACTGACAAGAATGAAGACAAAAGCATTACTTATAATGGCCGCCTTGATGTTCTTTAGCCACAGTGCGGTGAAGGCGCAGAATGAGAACGAAATCAAAGTGACCACAAACGAAGGAGAAGAAGACATCATGGAGGTTCCTTCGGGCATGATGCTCGAAGTGGACAGTCTCTTAAATCTATATAATACAAAAACATACCTGCAGCCAGGCGACTGCAATTACCGCGACTTCAACCCCGAATTCGACCGCGAGACTTTCATCGAAAGACTCCAGCGTATTCCATCTGTCATGGAGATGCCATACAATGAGGTGGTTCGCAAGTTCATTGACAGATATGCCGTTAAACTCCGCCATTCTGTCAGCATCATGCTGGGCACGGCTAATTTCTACATGCCTATCTTTGAAGAAGCATTGGAAATGTACAATCTGCCTCTGGAATTGAAATACCTGCCTGTCATCGAGTCGGCACTGAATCCCAAGGCAACGTCTAGGGTAGGCGCAGCCGGACTCTGGCAGTTTATGGTTGCCACCGGAAAACAATATGGTCTGGAGGTGAACTCGCTCATCGACGAGCGCAGGGATCCCATCAAGTCGTCTGACGCGGCCGCACGCTATCTGCGCGACCTGTATAAAATATACGGTGACTGGAACCTGGTGATAGCCGCTTACAACTGCGGACCAGAGAACATCAACAAGGCTATCCACAGAGCAGACGGCGAGAAAGACTACTGGGTGATTTACAAGTACCTTCCACGGGAAACACAGGGATATGTGCCGGCCTTCATTGCAGCCAACTATATCATGACCTACTACTGCGACCACAACATCTGTCCGATGAGAACACAATTGCCATTGAAGTCAGATACGATTGTCGTGAACAGAGATGTACATTTCAAGCAAATCGCAGGTGTCTGCGGCATTGACATAGAAGAACTCAGGACATTAAACCCACAATACCGTCGTGACATCGTGAACGGTTTCAGCAAACCGTCGATCATCCGTTTGCCTCAGTCATATATTAACGCATTTATCGACAATGAAGATTCGGTATATAATTACGATGCCGACAAATTGCTCACGAAAAGGGCTGAGGTGGACGTCACTGTAAATGATTTGGCAGAGGCTTCCACGACGCGCGTACAGACACACTCCAACAGATATTCCGTACGACAAAGTGGAAGAAGCAGCAAGAGGGGCAAGGCAAAAGGCCGCAGCAACTCACGCAGCCGACACTCCAGAGGAAAATCAATAACCGTGAAATCAGGTCAGACACTGAGTCAGATTGCCCAAAGAAACCACACTACAGTTGCCAAACTGAAGAAACTGAACGGAATCAAGGGAAACACCATCCGGGCAGGAAAGAAACTGAAAGTGAAATAAAACTTACACCTTAATATATAGGAACATCTTCCATGAACGAGCAGAACAAAGAAAGAGAAAAAGAGAGGGATGAGGAAAAACTGGTTGACGACGCATTCCAACATCTCTTAGACAGTTACCTGGCATCGCGCCATCGCAAAAAAGTGGACATCATCACCAAGGCGTTCAATTTTGCACGTCAGGCTCACAAAGGAGTGCGCCGCCTCTCAGGAGAGCCTTACATTATGCACCCGATTGCCGTGGCACAGATTGCATGCTCGGAAATAGGTCTTGGCTCCACCAGCATCTGCTCGGCCCTGCTCCACGATGTGGTGGAAGATACCGACTACACTGTTGAGGACATCGAAAACATCTTCGGTCCGAAGATTGCACAAATCGTGGACGGACTGACAAAGATATCCGGCGGAATCTTTGGAGAGCAGGCCTCGGCACAAGCGGAAAACTTCAAGAAACTGCTACTCACGATGAGCGACGACATCCGAGTTATCCTCATCAAGATCTGCGACCGCCTTCACAACATGCGCACGCTGGAAAGCCAGCCTGCCAACAAGCAATACAAGATTGCCGGTGAAACGCTCTACATCTATGCGCCACTGGCAAACCGTCTGGGACTCAACAAAGTAAAAACAGAGTTGGAGAGTCTCAGTTTCCGTTTCGAACACCCGGAGGAATACGCAGCCATCACCAACAAACTGGCCATCACCCAAGAGTCGCGCGACGACCTGTTTGAGAAATTCACCTCTCCCATCAGGCAGACACTTGACAACCTCGGCGTGAAATATGAAATCAAGGCACGCGTCAAGAGCCCATACTCCATCTGGAACAAGATGCAAAACAAGCATGTCACCTTTGAAGAGATTTATGACATTCTTGCAGTGCGTATCATTTTCACACCAAAGAACAGGGAAGAGGAAATCAACGAGTGCTTCAACATCTATGTGGCCATCAGCAAAATATACAAAAGCCACCCAGACCGTTTGCGCGACTGGCTCAGCCATCCAAAAGCAAATGGCTATCAAGCACTCCACGTCACCCTCATGTCGAAACAAGGACGCTGGATAGAGGTGCAGATCAGAAGCGACCGGATGAACGAGATTGCCGAACAGGGATTTGCTGCCCACTGGAAATACAAGGAGGGAGAAGAATACACTGAGGACGAAGGAGAACTCAACGACTGGCTTCGCACCATCAAGGAAATCCTCGATGACCCGCAGCCCGATGCCATGGATTTCCTCGATGCCATCAAACTCAATCTCTTTGCTTCGGAAATCTTTGTCTTTACGCCAAAAGGTGAAATCAAAACCATGCCCGCCGGTTGTACGGCTCTTGACTTCGCTTTCCAGATACACACCTTCCTCGGCAGCCACTGCATCGGTGCCAAGGTAAACCACAAACTGGTGCCTCTCAGCCACAAACTGCAAAGCGGCGACCAGGTGGAGATTCTTACCAGTAAGTCGCAGCACGTACAGCAGTCGTGGATTAACTACGTTAGCACAGCCAAGGCAAAGAGCAAGATACAGGCCATCCTCCGACGCGAAGGAAGAGAGATACAGAAACAGGGCGAAAACATCCTCTCCGACTTCCTTAATCGCTATGGCATGGAGCCCACCATCTCCGCACTCGATAAACTCTGTGAACTCCATGAAGTGAAAAAGCATGAAGACCTGCTTCAGGCACTCGGCGAGAAAAACATCATCCTGGGCGACTCCGACATAGACGAACTGCGAGGCAAGAACAAGAAGAACAAGAACTCTGGATGGCGACGCTACATCCCCTTCATCGGAAAAGAAAAAGCGAAGGTGGCTGCCCAGATAGACAAGACACAAGACTATTTCATCGTGGGCAAAGATTTCAACCGCAAGAAGCCAGTATACATTACCGAAGACAACATCACGCAGTTCATCTTCCCCAACTGCTGCCACCCCATACCCGGCGACGACGCCCTGGGATTCATCGACGGCAAGAACCGCATCGAGATACACAAGCGCAACTGCTCCGTGGCCAACAAGTTGAAGTCAAGTTACGGCAACCGCATCCTCGACGTGAAATGGGACATGCACAAGAAACTGCTCTTCAAGGCCACCATCCAAATACGGGGCATCGACCGCCTCGGTCTGCTCAACGAGGTCACACAGGTAATCTCCCGCCAACTCAGCGTCAACATCCACACCGTGAACATCAGTTGTGAGGAGAACATCTTCGACGGCAAGTTCGAACTCTACGTCCACGACCGCGAAGACGTACGCGTCATTCTGGAAGAACTGAAGGCCGTGGCAGGCATACAAGAGATTACACAAATTTTATAACAATTATGAAAAAACTGATTCTACTGACAATGATGGCGGTGGCCATGGGCGTGCATGCCGCAAATCCGTATGACAATCCCGACACTCTGTTCGTGGCCCGCGACGGCACAGCCGAATTCCGAAACATCAGCGATGCCGTTGAAGTATGCAGAGCCTTTATGGAGTATCACAAAGTGATATTCGTCAAGAAAGGCGTATACAAAGAGAAACTCATCATTCCTTCCTGGCTTACCCACATCGAGATATGCGGAGAAGATCCGGAAAACACCATCATCACCTATGACGACCATGCCAACATTCTCTATCCGCCCACAGGCAAGGGTATGGGAACTTTCCGCACCTACACCGTCAAGGTGGAAGGAAACTTCATCACGTTCAAGAACATCACCATCGAGAACAATGCCGCACGCCTCGGACAGGCCGTAGCCCTGCACACCGAGGGCGACCGCCTAGTGTTCGTCAACTGCCGCATCCTCGGCAACCAAGACACAATATACACAGGAATGGCCTATACCCGGCTCTTCTTCAAGAACTGCTACATAGAGGGAACCACCGATTTCATCTTCGGCCCTAGCACCGCATGGTTTGAAGAATGCACCATCAAGAACAAGACCAATTCGTTTGTTACTGCCGCATCCACGCCGCAGGATGTGAAATACGGATACGTATTCAACCGCTGCAAACTCATTGCCGACGACGGCGTGAACAAAGCCTATCTGGGTCGTCCATGGCGCCCTTACGCACATACCTTGTTCATGAACTGCGAAATAGGCAAACACATCATACCACAAGGATGGCAGAACTGGGGAAACAAAGCAAACGAACAGACCGCCCGCTACCAGGAATACAACAACACCGGTGAGGGTGCAAACGTAAAAGAGCGAGCCCCTTGGAGCCGACAACTCACCAAGAAAGAAGCCGCACTGATTACCATCGAGGAAGTGTTTAAGACCGACAACGAATGGATTCCCCGGCAATAACTAATTTTCAAGCCACGTTGCCTGACGGCCGGTAGTAATCAGCCCATTGCCATACGGCAAGAAGAAGCCCACACGGCAACGAACCGTCAGGGCAAGACATAGTAGGACAAAAGGCCCGAAACGCGCTCTCTCCATCTGGAGGAGCCGTTTCGGGCTTTCTTTTCCGGCACTTAACGGCAACCGTCCATGATGTTTCTTGCCTGAAGCGAGTCAGTATCAGAAAGCAAAATACATTTATTTACTCTTGTTTTCCATTGCAATGCCATGAGAAATACAGCCAGACCACTGCTCAAAACTTGCAGTCTGCAATCTTCAGAATTACGCAATGACAGAAGCAGAAAAAACGCAGAAGCAGTACGCCGAAAAGTTAATTAAATCAAAAATGGCATAAAAACATTACACAAATACACACGTGTTCATAAGATTATTATTAGTTTTGCACCATCAAACTACGAAATGCTATTATGAGTTAGATAAAATCGAACCACATTATACTACAGAATACAGCAAATCACAAATAAACTGTTTATATTAACCAAATTCTAACATTTATGTATCTACAAATCAAAAGAGCCTTTATGGCTTCGCTCTTGTTCCTGGTTTGTCTGATGGCTAATGCGCAAAAGACGATTACGGGAAATGTGAAAGATGCAAACGGCGAGCCGTTGATAGGTGCTACAGTTTCCATGGGAGGCGGTAAAGGTACTGTCACCGATTTCGATGGAAACTTTTCACTGAACAACGTCAACGCAGGTGCTACTCTGACTGTAACCTATGTGGGTTGCAAGACTCAGCAGGTAAAAGTGGGCAGTGCTAACTTTTACAACATTATGCTTCAGAACGACAACACCAACCTCGACGAGGTGGTTGTCATCGGTTACGGTACTGTGAAGAAACGCGACCTCACTGGTTCCGTATCATCGGTAGGCGGCGACGCTCTCAAGGCCAATCCGGTTGCCAACGTAGCAGAGGCTCTGCAAGGCAAACTGGCCGGTGTGCAGGTTATCTCACAGGATGGACGTCCCGGTGCCACCATGTCTATTAAGGTGCGCGGTGGCGGTTCCATTTCGCAGAGCAACGAGCCGCTGTACGTCGTTGACGGTTTCCCCGTGAGCGGAATTGACGATATTCCCGCAGACCAGATCGTTTCCATCGATGTGCTGAAGGATGCTTCGTCCACCGCCATCTATGGTGCACGAGGTGGTAATGGTGTAATCCTCGTTACGACAAAGGCTGCTGAAACAGGCAAGACCACTGTAACCTACGACGGATATTATCAGGCAAAATGGGCTGCAAAGAAGTTTGACGTGCTTGATGCGCAAGACTATGTGAAGTTCGTATGGAGTTATGCCACTGCCGGTAACTGGAACGTGGATGGCATTCAGAAATATTTCGGTCTGGGGTCTGCCTATGGCAACCACTTTGCTGACTATGCCAGCATGAGTTCACACGACTATACAGACGATATGCTTCGCACTGCTTCTGGCTGGAACCACAATATTTCTATCCAAGGCGGAACAGAAAAAACCAAGTACACCTTCTCTGCTAACTATCTTACTGACCAAGGTATCAAGATCAACTCAGACTTCAGCCGTCTGTCACTGAACTTCAAGTTCCGCCAAGAACTTGCCAAGAACCTGAACTTCGACATGGACATTCGCTACAGCATCATCTCTGTATTGGGTCGCGACTACGCTTCATCCACACAGGGTTCACTGCTGTCTTCTGCTTTCCAGTATCGTCCTATCGACACACCGCACGGTGAAGACGTACCGTCATTGTTCGGTATGGGTGAACCTTACATAGCACCCGAGCAGAACCCCGTATTGATTACCAACACCATCTGGCAGAAGAACAACGGCAATCGTCTGCGTGGCAACTTTGCGCTTTCATGGCAGCCCATTGCTGGGCTCACACTGCGCACAGAGTTTGGAGCAGGTCAGAACTACCGTCTCAACCGCTACTATGACGATGGCTCTGTAACCAGCAATTTCACGGCTGGTGCCAAGTATGCAACACTGGCAAGAAGCAATGGCACAAACTGGCGCTCAGTGTCCACCATCAACTACGAGGTACAGGGACTTGGCGAGAACCATTCTCTCAATTTCCTGCTCGGTAACGAGGAACTCTACAGCAAGAGCGAATCCACCAACCTCTATGGCAAAGGATATCCAATGGACGATGTGTGGACGCGTGACCGTGTATTCGGTCTGATGCAGAACGGTGATGCCGCAAAATATGCAGGCGATAACCGCTACGTAAACAGTTACACAACTCCTGAAACCACACAGTCTTGGTTCGGTCGCGTGAACTATACACTCTTAGGACGCTATCTCTTCACCGCTACAATGCGCGCCGATGGCAGTTCTAAGTTCGGTCCTAACAACCGCTGGGGTTACTTCCCCGCTGCAGCCGTGGCATGGCGAATCAGCGACGAGCCATTCCTGAGCAGCGCAAGCAGATGGCTTGACAACTTGAAACTGCGCGTTTCCTACGGTACCGCAGGTAACGACAATATCGACTCTTCACTTTGGCGTGAGACCTGGACCTCTGGTTCTACGGTTATCAACGGTGAAGCCAAGCAGACATACGCGCCCAGTGGTCTGAAAGAGAACCCCGACCTGAAGTGGGAGACCAATGTTTCACGTAACATCGGTCTTGACTTCGGTTTCTTCAACCGCCTGAACGGTACCTTGGACTTCTACTGGAATTCCACCAAAGACCTGCTGATGAATGCAGAGATTGATGCTTCTACAGGCTACAAGAACCAGTATCAGAACGTAGGTCAGACATCCAACAAGGGTATTGAACTCGCCTTGAATGCATCACTTGTTCGCTCAAAGGACTTCAACTTGAACATGAACCTTACCTATAACCTTAATTATAATAAGGTGGACAAACTCAGCGAAGCCTTCGGCGATGAGATTCGCTATGGAACCAACTGGGGTTCTTCTGCCCTGATGCCTGGCGATGACTATATTATTAAGGTGGGAGAGCCTGTAGGTCTCGTTCGTGGTTATACCAGCGACGGTTACTATTCTATCAACGATTTCGACTATGTCAATGGCAAGTACGTGCTGAAAGCAGGTGTCCCTGACATCACAGATCCAGGTATCTATGTAGCCTACCCTATCGGAAACGAGTGGAAAGCAGCACTGCCTGAAGGCCAGAACGCATTCCCTGGCTGCGTGAAACTTAAAGACGTAAACGAAGACGGCAACGTAGACACGGGTGATATCAGCGTCATCGGTAAGATACAGCCGCACCACACTGGTGGTTTCGCCTTCACCGGCAACTACAAGAATTTCGACTTTAACGCCAACTTCGCCTACCAACTCGATGGTAAGGTTTACAACGCTCAGGCTATGGTTCAGTACAATGGAGGCAAGGAAACAGGTCTTGGCAAGAACAAGATTGGATTCATCAAAGATGCTTTCAAGATTTACGATGTGAACTCATCTGGCGAACTCTATGCCGTAACCAATCCTAACGAACTGGCGGCATTGAATGCCGATGCCAAGTATCCCCTGCCCTACTATGAGTCAAGCATCGTGCTCAGCGAATATGTTGAAAGCGCTGCCTATCTGCGTCTGAGCAGTCTCACCCTGGGTTACACTCTGCCGAAGTCTATTACCAATAAGATCTTTATCCAGAGCGCACGTTTCTATGTCACAGGTGGCAATCTCTTCTGTCTGAGCGGATACAGCGGTCTTGACCCCGACGTGAATGCCGACCCGAAGAAAGGAAACAACCAAAAGTACCCGACCATTGGTCTCGACTACGGTTCATACCACCGCGCACGCACCTTCACTGTAGGTATCAACGTGAAATTCTAAAATCAATAATATAGTAACACAATGAAAAAGATAATATATAGTTTGATGGGAGCAGCATTGCTGCTGGGAACCACCTCTTGTTCAGACTTTCTAGACCAGTCTTCCCCATCGGAGGTAGACAAGGAATTCGTGCTCTCAGGTGAGACATCGCTCCGCGCCACTCTCAACGGCATATACGAAAACTGGCGCAGTTACGGACTGTCTCACGGAAACGGAACCTTCTACAACATGATTGTATCAAGTTCTGACACTGAAATACAGCCAGAGGCATATAATTCACAGATTAACCGCTGGCTCATGTCCTATTTCTGGGGCTGGCAGAACGATGGAATGGACGATAGCAACTGGGGTACAGAGAATGTGAACCCCGACGGCAACGGTTCATTCGACTCCACATGGAACAATTTCTACGACCTCATTGGAAAGTGCAATGCCATCATTCAGGCATTTGAAGCACGCGAAGACTTTGAAGCAATGATGTCAGGCGGTGCCACTACACTTACACAACTCTATGGCGAAGCAATCGCAATGCGTGCCACCTGCTATTTTGAACTCATCCGCCACTACGGCGATTGCGCATTCCTTACCATTCAAGGAGAGGAACCTGATGGTCTTACCAACCGTGACTACGTTGCTGAATATATTCTTAACGACCTGCAAAGAGCCATTCCTCACATGTTCTATGCAAGCCATGCCGGTATCGACAAGAGCATGTTCAACCGCACTTATGCAGAGGGACTCATCGGACGTATCTGCCTTTGGATGGGCGGTTACCAGACACGCCGTACCGACTTAGGCGAAGATTTCTACAAACTGGCCAACGGCACTGTGCTGAACTTCGACAAGGTTTCTACAAACAGCAGCCGCAAGTGCTTCTACGGACGTCGCACAGACTGGCGCTCACTCTATGAGATTGCAGAAAAGTATCTTGGCGATGCCTATGCAAAGCACGACGGAGTGGTATTCCAGTCAACCGACCCACGCTCGGGCGACCGTATATACGACAACCCTTACCAGTATGTATTCCAGCAGACAATGGTTGGCTATGAAGTAGACAACACCTATGCCGACGAAAGCGTCTACGAGGTGCCTGAAACCAACGCAAACGGCAATAGTGAGCGTCCATATGCTTTCGGTCGCCCGTCTGAGGGCGGCGGTAGCAACAACTATCCCTGCAAGACCTACGACCAGGCACGCCTCGCCCCAATGTATTACTATGGTGACTTTGATCCGCAGGACAAGCGTCGCGACGTAACAGTTACCGTTACTGGAAGTACAGGACAGGGTGCAGAGAAACTCATCAACTTCAAGAAGGGTTCACGTACAACTGGTGGTCTTGCCCTCAACAAATGGGATGAGAACCGTATGACTTCTCCTTGGACAGTGAAGCAGCGCCAGAGCGGTGTGAACAATCCATTCATGCGCTTCTCTGACATCATGCTCATGCTTGCTGAAGTGCGTGCTGCCTTGCACGGCGATGCCGATGCTGTAGCCAAGAGTGTATATACCGACATACGCGTGCGTGCATTCGGCAATCTGGCAAAAGCAAAGGTTGACGAGCAGATTGCAAAGTGGGGATCACTTGAGCGTGCCATCATCGAAGAACGTAAGTTTGAGTTTGGTGGTGAAGGAAGCCGCCGCTGGGACCTCATCCGCGCCAACCTCCTCGAAGAAGTGGTGCCTGAGTTCTGGGCAAACTCCACAAAGATGATTAACGACCTGCGCAATAATGGCTACCACACATTTGACAATGGCAACCAGATTTCTGCATACGTTTGGACAAAACTCGTTGATGCAAAGAAAGAATTTGGATACCGTCTTACAACTCAATGTCCAGAGGGTAAAGAGGACGACCCCGTGCTCTATCCATCTTGGCGTGGTCAGAACGATGACTGGGCTGCCGTGGCTGCCAAGAACAATCCTTCTGCAAAAGGTCCGTCGGCTGGAAACCTCACCAACCTCGCAATTAAAGGTCTGTTCCGCTACATCGACCCAAATAGCGAAGAAGCAAAGGCACTTGAGGCAGACGGCTATACCAAGGAGCCTTGGGGTGTTGACATCGTGAACAACGAGAAGATGTACAACCGCTTGGTGTTTGCCGGTTTCAAGAAAGGTGATCCTCCCGTATACATGCTTATGATGGGGCCGAACACCATCAAGAACTCCAATGGAAAGTTCACCAATGGCTATGGTTTCAAGAGCGGAAGCGCCAACTAAGGCTATACCAAGTCTATAAGAACTCCAAGAAGGGGATGTGCCAAGATATCAGGCACATCCTCTTTTTTTGATTTTTCCATTCATAGGATGAGTATAAAACAGAAGTTCTTTCGTTCTTATTATAGTAAAAACACCCTTTATAACGTTAAGGAAAAACAAGAGAATCAGAACAACTAAAACCATATTAACATGAACAGAAAGAACATTTGGTGTCTGGCTGCCATGCTGTTGAGCGTGGCCGTGACCGCTTTGGCACAAAAGAACGTGAAAACTTATCCTTTGGTTGGAGCCAACCTGAAGGCTGGTGCAAACATGTCGGCTCCCGGCGACGAGAAAGGGCAGACGGTTGTTTTCGAAATAAAAGACCGCGGACTGCTGCCATACAATCAGGCAGCAGTGAAGCAGACCACAGAGCAGGTGCAGTTCGCCCCGCGAGCCGACAAGCCTTACTTCACCGTGCGCTTTGCCCTCCCCATTCCGCCCTCTTACACCAAGACGGAGACGGCAGCACTGACGGGCATCGACTTTGGCGTTTATCACCACAATCACTCACCCGGCTTTGAAGTGCTCCCCAATGGCGATGCATTCGCCATCTATTTCAGCACGCCCCGTGGACTGGCAGAGAAAGACACGGCCACCACATGGGTACAATCCCGCCTGCGCTACGGCAGCGAGGAATGGGACATGCCCGAACTGCTCTACACCACACAAGGCGGTAACGACCAGTCGGGTCTGCTCTGGAACGACAACGGAAAGATTTGGTTCTTCGGTGGCGGGCGCAGCATGTCCGATTATGTTCCATTCCGCATTGCCACGTCAACCGACAACGGTGTTCACTGGGAAATCCTGATTCCCAAATTCGACAAACGCCCCACCGACTTCACCGCGCAGCCCATCACCAATGCCTTCCGCGACCCTAAAGGCAATATCTACATGGCTATGGATGCTGACGGGAGCCAGAGTTTCCTGTGGCGAAGCAGCGACGAAGGAAAGACATGGCACGACATGGGCGGCCGGACAACTGGCCGGCACTCCACCATTGTGCCGCTCGACCAACAAGGTACACTTCTTTCCATTGGCGGAAAGAATGCCAACGTGGACGGATGGACTCCGCAAAACATTTCCAAAGACTGGGGCAAGACTTGGGAGAAAGCCACTGCCGCCCCGTTCCCGCAGTTAGGCAGCGGGCAGCGCCCCTCCATGATTCGCCTGCAATCAGGCAGTCTTATCTTCGTGAGCGACGGCTACCTGCACAAATACAGCGTGGCTCCTCCTGCAGAGTGGGCTAAGCCGCACGATGCCTTTGTTGCTATTTCCAAAGACAACGGAAAAACATGGCACTACAAAACGCTGCCTGCTGGTCTGCCGCAAGACGGACGTCCGCCATACACATCGTTGGGCTATACCACAATTCGCCAGTCGGCCAATGGCATTATCCATGTGCTGGCAACAAAAGACTATCCAGGACTGCACTATGAATTCAATGAGGCATGGCTATGGAGCGACGACGGTGACATTCTCCCCGAAACCTCCGGAGGTGAAGTGAAATCGTTCAAGGAGTATTATCCCAGTGGCCAACTGAAGTCAGAGTGGAGTGCCCGCATCTGTCCCAACGGCCGCTACCTTTTGGAAGGAATGCAGAAAGAGTATTTCAGCGACGGCAAACTGGAGCATCAGGCTCTCTATCAGAACGGACGCAAGGTGGGACGCGAAGTGCTCATGAACAAAGACGGCAGCATGAGATGGTCGTGGGAGCGCAGCCTGGTGACCAACCGCGGCACGTGGACCATTTATTGGCCCAACGGAAAAAAGAAGATAGAATCGCGCTGGCTCACCAACCCCACGGCACGTGATGCCGCACGTCAGTTCTTCGGCTACGTGGCCGACGGCCCGTGTGTTCACTTCGACCAGGATGGAAAACCGGCAAAGACCTATCTGTTCAAAGACGGAGTGCTAACCGACCGCAATCAGTAAACCAGTAAAACCATGATAAATATGAACATGATCAGAAAACTAACGATGAGTGCTGTGGCTTGGCTGCTGGCCTCCACAGCGTTTGCACAGCAACAGGTTCCCATGTGGGAGCGTTTCGAACAGAGTTATAACTGCCACACGGAGAAGAACCCGTTCACCGATGTCACCCTAACAGCCATCTTCAGGCACGAGACAAGCGGTGAGACCGTGAAAGTGGATGGTTTCTATGACGGCGACGACACCTACCGCCTCCGCTTCATGCCCACAAAGAAGGGCAAGTGGACATTCACCACACGCTCCTCAGAGAAAGAAATGAACATGCAGGAAGGCTCACTGCTCTGCACAGATGCTGTCACCAAGGGCATGGTGCAGGCAAGCGGCCAGAGTTTCGTCTATCCCGACGGCACGCTTTATCATCCGGTGGGCACCACGTCTTATGCATGGATTCATTCCACGAAGGAGCGTCAGGAACAGACCTACCAATCGTTGCAGAAGGCTGCGTTCAACAAACTGCGTTTCTGCGTCTTCCCCAACAACAGTGTCAACGAACTGCCTGAAATCTATCCGTTCAAACTGGTATCCAGCAAGAAGGATGCCGAAGGAAAGACCCACTATGTATGGGACTACACCCGATTCGACACGAAGTTCTTCCAGCATCTCGACCAGGTGGTGGAACGCCTGCGCCAACTCAACATCGAGGCCGACCTTATTCTGTTCACCCCCTATGATGCCGGACTCTGGGGCTTCGACCGCATGACAATGGAGAACAACAACCGCTACCTGCGCTATGTCGTTGCCCGACTTGCCGCCTACAGCAACATCTGGTGGTCGATGGCCAACGAGTGGGATCTGGTGCGTGCCAAGACACACGACGAATGGATTGAGATGTCGAAGTTAGTGGCAGAGAAAGACCCATACCATCATCTGCTCTCCATTCACGGAGGAACAGCCGTATACATCGACTACAACCTCCCGTTCTACACCCATGCCAGCATTCAGGACCAGGGACCGCTCTACAACTTCGAAGGCGCTGCCACCGTGCGCAACATCATTCACAAGCCTATCATCTTCGATGAAGTGTGCTACGAAGGCAACCATGCCTCGCGCTGGGCACAACTCAATGGCGAGCAGATGCTGCAACGCATGTGGACGGGCATCATCGGCGGCGCGTATGTCACCCATGGCGAGTGCTTCGTGAAAGACATGCACAGCGACAAGAACTATACTGGCTATGCCTATCTGGCTACGGGCGGTGACTTTGAAGGCACCTGTCCGGCACGCATTCCTTTCATGCGCAAGATTCTCGACGCACTGCCCAATCCGATCCGCCTTGCCGATCAGAGTTGGGATCCCACCACCGCTTCTGCAGGACCGGGCGAGTATTACATTTACTTCGGAGCCGAGAAACCTGCCACATGGACATTCAACCTGCCGGCAAAGAACAGCCGTTGGCCCCGACTGACCGAGGGAGTCAAGTTCAAGGTGGACATCATTGACACATGGAACATGACCACATCCACCTGTAAGGATGTGTTCGAGACGAAGTTCAACAGCGACCGTTACCGTCTGCTCGACAAGAACGGCAAGAGCGTGAAGTTGCCCAAGAAGGCAAACATCCTGCTACACATCTATCAAGTGGATTGACACTGCAGAATTCTTCATAAAAAACATTCAGGAGTTCAATGTTTGCAGGAGCAGGCTTGGGCTCCTGTTTTTTTGATGGTGGGAGAAAATCTTATAAGGCCTATAGGGCTTATAGGGCTAATAAGCCTTATAGGGCCCATAAGCCCTACATCACCCCCAGAGCAAAACCATCTTCAAGTCAGATAGTCCAACTGCTTTTTCAGTTTCTTCAATTCATCGCGCACAGAAATCAGGTTTTCCATGATGCGCGCATTCTTGTCTACCCCTTCCTTGTTCTCGCGCAGCATCTTGCGGGCGGCAGCCAACTTGAATCCGCGCACCTTCACCAGATTGTAGACCACCTTGATATTCTCAATGTCTTTCTCCGTGTATTGGCGGATGTTGTTCCCCGTCGTCTTCGGCTTGATGGCGGGAATCTCCTTTTCCCAGAAGCGCAGCATGCTCTCCGAGACATTCAGCATCTCGGCAACCTCTTTGATGGAATAGTATAGTTTCAAGTTCTTGTCTGTATTCAGTGCCATAATCTTACGTTTTGTGGCAAAGTTACGAAAAATATTTGAACCAGCCATGTCATTCGCCTTTTTCTTTACTTTTTTAAGACAAAAAACCAGAATTCTGAAACCACTGGGCATGCTTTGCCATGACATCGCATTTACGGCAGGCATGGAAAACGGCCGAATGGAATGGCCAAACAGGCCGTTTTCTTCATCTAAGACGGCACTGCGGAGGCGCAAATCAATATCGTTTGCAAAGTAAATTACATTAATTTACCGTACAAATTAAATTGATTTACTTTTCAAATTAAATTGATTTACCGTGCAAATTATATTGATTTACTCTTGCATCCCTTGGGAACGGAGACACCATAGCAATGCTTTGAGGCGGGCATTCAGGCACTTTCAAAAATCAAAAGTGACTGTTTTGCAGGCCGATACATACACTTTTTTATATTTTTTTGCGCTATACTCAACAAAAATGAGTAACTTTGCAGCCATTATTAAAGAGATAACACAACAATCAATATGATGACAGCAAATGATATTCGCGACTCATTCAAGAAATTCTTTGAGTCGAAAAGCCACGCCATCGTGGCATCTGCACCGATGGTAATCAAAGACGATCCCACACTGATGTTTACCAACGCCGGCATGAACCAGTGGAAAGACGTTATCCTGGGTACTCGCGACCCGGAGCCACGCCGCCGTGCCGACTCCCAGAAATGCCTCCGCGTGAGCGGCAAGCACAACGATTTGGAGGAAGTAGGCCACGACACCTACCACCACACCATGTTCGAAATGCTCGGCAACTGGAGTTTCGGTGACTATTTCAAAGAGGGTGCCATCGACATGGCATGGGAATATCTGGTGGACGTGCTGAAACTGAATCCCGCCGACTTGTATGTCACGGTGTTTGAGGGCGACGCTTCAGAAGGTCTGGATCGCGATGAAGAGGCTGCCGGATATTGGTTGAAACACGTTCCTGCCGACCATATCATCAACGGCAACAAGCACGACAACTTCTGGGAGATGGGCGACACCGGGCCATGCGGTCCGTGCTCTGAGATTCACCTGGACTCGCGCACAGCCGAAGAAAAGGCAAAGGTGGCCGGCCGCGAACTGGTGAACAAGGACGACCCGCAGGTGATTGAGATATGGAACCTGGTGTTTATGCAGTTCAACCGCAAGGCCGACGGCTCACTGGAGAAGTTGTCGATGAACGTCATCGACACGGGCATGGGCTTCGAGCGCCTAGTGCGTGCGCTGCAAGGCAAGCATTCCAACTACGACACCGACGTGTTCCAGCCCATCATCAAAGAGATTGAGCGGCTGAGCAACTTGAAATACGGCGAGAAGGAAGAAACCGACGTGGCCATGCGCGTGGTGGCCGACCACATCCGTGCCGTGAGTTTCTCCATTGCCGACGGCCAACTGCCCTCGAATGCCAAGGCCGGCTACGTCATCCGCCGCATCCTGCGCCGTGCCGTGCGCTATGCCTACACGTTCCTCAACCAGAAAGAGGCTTTCCTATACAAACTGATTCCCATGCTCGTTCACGAAATGGGCGAGGCCTATCCCGAACTGGCCGCCCAGCGCGAACTCATCACCCGCGTGATGAAAGAAGAGGAAGACTCGTTCCTCCGCACTCTGAGCAACGGCATCAAGATGATCAACAATGCCATGGACGTGATGAAGAAAGAAGGAAAGACGGAACTCGACGGCACACAGGCATTCCGCCTGTTCGACACCTACGGATTCCCGCTCGACCTCACCGAACTGATCTGCCGCGAGAACGGCTATACCGTAGACGAAAAACAGTTTGCCGTGGAGATGCAGAAGCAGAAAGAGCGCGCCCGCAACGCTGCCCAGGTGGACAACGGCGACTGGGTGGAACTGCAGGCTGGCGAGCAGCATTTCGTAGGCTACGACTATACCGAATATGAATGCCACATACTGCGCTATCGTCAGGTGACGCAGAAAAAGAACACATTCTACGAACTGGTGCTCGACAACACCCCGTTCTATGGCGAGATGGGCGGACAGGTGGGCGACCAGGGAGTGCTGGTCAGCGAGAACGAAACCGTTGACATCATCGACACCAAGCGCGAGAACAACCAGAGCATCCATATCGTGAAGAAACTGCCGGAGCATCCAGAGGCCGACTTCATGGCCTGTGTGGACACCGACAAGCGCGAGGCCAGTGCCGCCAACCACTCGGCCACCCACCTGCTCGACTATGCGCTCAAGCAGGTGCTGGGCGACCACGTGGAGCAGAAGGGTTCGTTTGTGTCTCCCGACACGCTGCGTTTCGACTTCTCTCATTTCCAGAAAGTCACCGACGAGGAGATTCGCCAAGTGGAAAGACTGGTGAACGACATGATCCGCCAGGACATCGTCTTGGAGGAATTCCGCGAGACTCCTATTGAAGAAGCCAAGAAACTGGGTGCCATCGCGCTCTTCGGCGAGAAGTATGGCGATAAGGTGCGCGTGGTGAAATTCGGTCCCTCTGTAGAGTTCTGCGGTGGTATTCACGCCCACTCCACCGGCCACATCGGCATGTTCAAGATTATCAGCGAGGCAAGCGTGGCTGCTGGCATCCGCCGTATCGAGGCCAAGACCGGCAAGGAATGTGAAGAACTGCTCTATCAGTTTGAAGACGGAATAAAAGCCATCAAGGCGCTTTTCAACAATGCGAAGGACTTGCAAAGCACCATCGAAAAGTATATCAACGAGCACGATGCGATGAAGAAGCAGGTGGAGCTCTTCCAGGCCGAGGCCGTGGAGCGCACAAAAGAGAAACTGCTCTCGCAGGTTCGCGTGATAAATGGCGTGAAGGTGTTCAGCGCCGTACTGCCTGTCAAGCCAGAAGTGGCTAAGGATCTGGTGTTCAAAGTGCGCGCTGCCGAACCGGAGCACTCATTGTGCGTGGTGGGTTCGGTATTCGACAACCGCCCGATGCTAAATGTCATCATCAGCGAAGACCTGGTGAAAGAGCACGGCCTGAACGCTGGTCAGCTGGTGCGCGAGGCTGCCAAGCTCATCCAGGGCGGCGGCGGCGGTCAGCCTCACTTCGCTTCGGCCGGTGGCAAGAATGCCGATGGCATCAGCGCCGCTGTCGACAAGGTGATAGAACTTGCAAATCTCTAAACGTATCATATAGAAAATGGGTGTCGGTAATGATCCTACACCCATTTTCATTTCCCCTCGAAACTTCGCCGATAAGCCATGGGCGACATTCCCGAGCGTGTCTTGAAGAAATTGGTGAGAGCCGACTGGTCGTTGAAGAAGAGCATTTCCGATATTTCGC
>ODAI011077066.1_pt1 | contig 56069 bp, 76 predicted proteins | sample 1539321 | NCBI WGS metagenome assembly ODAI01 (sample SAMN02144231, study PRJEB22623) | gut metagenome | biome: sheep rumen | host: Ovis aries | place: New Zealand | reverse complement strand
CCTCAAAATAGCTCCGGAGGAAAATTTTCAAAATCGTTTTAGGCCCCTCTCCAGGGTCATAGGCTGCCGTTCGCTTTCTTTGCCGGTTTGTGGTGGATCGGTCTGGACTCCTTTCACGAAGACAGTTTTGGCACAACCTCCTACCAAAATGTCAGGGTTGTCTATGGCTCTGGAAAGAGGCCTAAAACTATTGGAAAGGAGTTGATATCTATTGAAGAAAACACCACAACCTCTAGAAACTCCAACCATACCCTCCGCAACTACTATGGAAGGTATAGAGAATGAGTGTATATCACTAGCTTACGCTCAGGCAAAGCAACGATTATTGGAGGGGACAGCTACTTCAGCAGAGATTGTGCACTTCTTAAAGCTCGGATCACAGCGTGAACAGCTAGATGAGGAGATTGTTAGAAAAGATATCGAATTGAAAGATGCCAAAATAGAATCTCTACAGTCTAACAAAGAGATTAAGTCAATGTTTGAAGCCGCTATGCAACAGATGCAGAGATACCAGGGATGGTTTGAAGATGAAGAATGATTCAAAATACCGAACCTACTCAGAACTTATAACTCTTAAAAGTTTTGAAGAGCGATTTGAGTATCTTAAACTTAGTGGCGGCGTTGGAATAAAGACCTTTGGCACAGAGCGATACCTGAATCAGAATTTTTATAGATCTCCTGAATGGAAAAGCTTTAGGAATGAAATAATCATCAGAGATAATGGATGTGATCTGGCGGTTTTAGACAGAGAAATAGTCAAGCCGTCTCTTATATCAGAGTCTGATAAAAGAAAGTATGGAATATACATTCATCATCTCAATCCTATAACTATTGAAGACATAATAAATCATTCAGGATGTGTGTTTGATCCAGAGAACGTTGTATGTTGTTCTTTTAAAACACATCAAGCAATACACTACGGTGATATGTCACAACTAACCCCCAGTAAACCAACAGAGAGAAAACCGTTTGACACATGTCCGTGGAGAAAGGAGGGTTAATGGCAACGGTTAGTCCAACCGAAAGTATTCTGGACTCTATTAAGCTTGGTTGCGGAGGAGGAATTAAACCAGAGTACACAAACTTTGATGATCAGTTGATTCCGCTTATTAACACCACATTCTCCGTATTAACTCAGCTAGGAGTTGGACCTAAAGAAGGCTTTTCTATTTCTGATAGAACGACTACTTGGGATGAATACCTACAGGACAACAAGATACTAAACATGGTAATCACTTATATGCAGTTAAGTGTGAATATTGTGTTTGATCAGCCTGCTAACTCTTTTGTTCTTAATTCCATGAAGGAAAGGCTAAAGGAGTATGAGTGGAGAATAAACATGGAGGTAGATCCCTAAGGAGTAATGTATGGGTGAAATGTATGCAGATGGCCTTGCTGTATTCGACGAATACTATCTGATGCACTATGGCAGAGGTCATGATGAAAACCCACCAGGAAGAGGCTCTGGCAGATATGCTTATGGGACTGGAAAGAAGTGGGAAATTAAAAGTATAAAGGATCGACTCAAAGAGCATCAGAGAGTTAAAGCTGCTAAGAAGCTTGCTGAGCAGAGAAAAGCTGAAAAGATTGACCGTGCTCAAAAACAGTTTAATAAAGAGAAGGTCATGAAATCCGGTGACAGAGAGACTGTTATGGCAAATGCTAAGTATCTTACAAACGAAGAGCTAAGAGAAGCTATTTCCAGAGTTAATACAATGGAAAAGTTTGCACAGAGTGATCCAGCTGTTGAAGCTGCTAAGACTACGTTTGACAAGGTAAATAGTGCAATGGGTAAAGCCAAACAGGTTTCTGACTGGATGAATACCGGAATAAACCTTTGGAACAATATGGCTAAATTAAACAACACATTTAATCCTAGTCATCCAATGGTTCAGATTAACGGAACATCAATGGTCAGTCAGATGAAGGCTTTAAAGAATCCGAATAGCCAACAGCAAAATCAACAGAATAATCAGCAGCAAGGAAAGAAACAGTAAGGAGGATTAATGCTCTCAAACACTGCTATTCCTGTTTACTATGGAGCGTTTAGAGAGAAGGTGTTGAGAGGAGAAATACCTGTTTGTGAAAAGATTAGATTGGAGATGAATAGAATCGAAAGACTAATCTCTTTACCATGGGTTTATTACGATCCGGATGCAGTAGAGGGCTGGATCGAGTTTTGTGAAAGTGAGTTAACATTGACAGATGGTTCTCCCCTACACCTTCTGGATACTTTTAAACTATGGGGCGAACAAGTTTGGGGTTGGTATTACTTTGTAGAACGAAGCGTATACACTCCATTTAAAGATCGTCCTGGTGGGCACTATGTAAGAAAGAAGATAAAACAAAGACTTATCAGACAACAGTATTTGATAGTCCCAAGAGGTGCTGCTAAGACTATGTATGATGCTTGTAATCAGGCATATTTCTTAGTTGTTGATCCTAAGACTACAGAACAATGTACTGTTGCTCCTACAATGAATCAGGCGGAAGAGGTACTAAGTCCTATTCGTACTGCTATAGCAAGAGCTCCTGGTGCAGTCTTTCAACTTCTCACATATGGGTCTATACAAAACACCACAGGTACTAGAGCTTTACGTCAACAGCTTGCATCAACTAAAAAAGGCGTACAGAACTTCTTAACAAACTCTATTCTGGAAGTAAGGCCTATGAGTATAGACGCTTTACAGGGTAGAAGAGATAGCTGTGTGTCAGTTGATGAATGGCTTTCTTGCGAGATAAAAGAGAATCCCATCAATGCTTTGGAACAAGGAGCGGCAAAAGGTGGGATTGACGATTATCTTATCTTAGCAACATCTTCTGAAGGTAACGTTCGTAACGGAGTGGGCGACACGATCAAAATGACCCTGGATTCTATCCTCAGAGGAGACTACGACAATCCGTATGTTTCTATCTGGTGGTATATGATGGATGATATTTCAGAAATCCAGTATCCGGAATTGTGGGTAAAGGCTCAACCAAATCTGAATTACACCGTTACATATGAAACATATCAGATCGACGTCGAGAAAATGACAAAGGATCCAGCTTCTCGAAACGAAATCTTAGCAAAACGATTCAACATCCCCTGTGCAGGTCAAACATACTTCTTTACTTACGAAGAGATACAGCCTTTCCCAAGAAGAGAATTCTGGCAGATGCAGTGTTCTCTTGGTGCCGACTTGTCTCAGGGTGGTGACTTTTGTTCGTTTGCGTTTTTGTTTCCGTTACCAGGAGATAAGTTTGGCATAAAGACGTTGAACTACATTACCGAGTTCACATTCTCTAAGTTGCAGGCTGCTATGGCACAGAAGTACGAGCAGTTTATGCAAGAAGGAACGTTAATTATCATGCCAGGAACTATTCTGGATATGATGGATGTTTATGACGATCTGATGAGACATATAGAAGACCATGGATATGAAGTAATGTCTTTTGGGTATGATCCATACAACGCAAGAGAGTTTGTAGAGAGATGGTGCTCAGAGAATACTTCTTGGGGTGTAGAAAAAGTAATCCAGGGTGTGAAAACAGAATCGGTTCCTCTAACAGAACTTAAGAAACTGGCTGAGGATAGAATGCTTATCTTTGATGAAGAGCTTATGAGTTTTACAATGGGCAACTGTATTGTGCAGGTTGATACTAACGGAAATAAGAAACTTCTTAAAGATAGATACGAAGCAAAGATTGATGCTGTAGCCGCTACAATGGACGCTTTTGTTGCATACAAACTACACAAAGATTCTTTTGGTTAACTATTTGTGCGTCATGATCAAAATACCACGCAGAAAGGACCAAATGTCAAATGGAATATTATGGTCACAACGATTGGCGTGATTACCTTATGCATAACTGGGGTACTTCTCCAGAAATGAAGCAGAAGGAACATGACTATAACGCCAAATATTATCAGGAACATAAAGAAGAAATATTAAAGAAGTTACATGAGAGAAGACGGAATGATAACTTCAATCAGGAAATGGAAGATAAATTTCATTCCGAATCACAGGGACGTGACTACAACAAATATGACTGGGGCGGTCGAGAGTTCGATAAAGAATATACCGCAGAAGGTAAAAGAGCTGAACTTTTGAGATATGCAAATATCGGTGCTTTCTCTGATTTATCAGAGTGGGAAGGTCCTGATGACTTCGCAAAAAGAAATAATGCTCATACCGAATATTCTGCAGATGTTTTAAAGAACATAGATCAGAATAATCGAAATGTATACAACAATATTAAAGCTTTAGCTCAGAATGTAGAAGCATATGTCAAAGATCATCAGAATGAAATGACTACTGAACAGATAGGTCAGCTGTATCAGCAGTTAGATCAGCAGATTTCTTTGGAATATAACAGATACATTGATCTTGATAGCGCTGGTGGAAAGGCATATGTAGACGATCTTCTCGGTGGAGCACCTAGGTCTTCTGGCGGTGGATCAGGTAGCAAATCTTCTGGTTCTAGCGGTGGAGGCGGCTCTTCGAGTTCTAGCAACAAAGCGTCTTCTAATCCTTCATGGTACGATCCCAAGTCAGATCTTGGTGTTAGTGGCGGTGGTGGCGGCTCTTCACGCAGCTATAGAAGTGCTTTGGAAGAAGAGCAGCGTAGACGCAGAGGTTAAGGTATGGAGTATGGTCACAACGATTGGCGTGATTACCTTGCTCATGGGTGGGGGCATTCGCCTAAGCAGAAAGCTCGTGAGAAAGAGTATAATCATGAATACTACTTAAAAAACAAGGACAAGCATATATCAGACCGTCAGTTTAATCGTTATGCAACCGCTAAAGGAATGGATAAAGACGGTTGGGATAAAGAGAACGATGTTATTTATCGAAAAGGTGATCGGGGAACTGATGGGGTTCAGTATGTGACTCTTCCTGGCAAGCTTCATAGTTACGCCCCGTCAAGTTATAGAGTTGGTAATGTAGCTCGCTACAAGATGGGCAGTCAAATGAGTTACGCCAGAAACAGGCGATCTTATAAGCAGGAAGAGGATGCTGAACGAAGGCGGAATGCTGTTGCTAGAATTGGTCGGGATGTTCTCGATGATATGTTACAGTAAAAAGGAGCAGATAAATGGAAGAATATTACGGTCACAATGACTGGAGGGATTACTTAGCTCATAGCTGGGGCGATTCTCCTAAACAGAAGGCTCGTGAAAAAGAATATAATCACGAGTATTGGTTGAAGAATAAAGAGCGGCTTCTTAAGAAGAGACATGCTGGAAGATATCTTACTAACACAGGACAGAGTAAAGAAGGTTGGGAATTCCTTGACGGCAGTACATATTCGTACAGAAAACCATCTGGTGATCCATCTGGGGGAGGAGATCAGTATTTAACGGCGCATGGTCGTTCTTCAAATTTTGCCAGACGGTATGGCGAAGCAAATCGACAGGCACAGATTCACTCCGAGGTATCAGCTCTTAAGGCACAGAATGCCGCTAATTATCAGCAGAACCAGGCTCGTAAAGAGATAGCGGGTCTTAAGGCACAGAATGCCGCTAATTATCAGGCACAGCAGAACGCACAGAATCAGGCTGAGATTGCCGCTCTAAAGAACACCAACGCTCGTCGATATGCTGCTTCTCAGGCCGTTGCAAAGAAGGGATATCAGAGCTCTGGTGGAAACAACGTAAATGATTCTGGTACCGGAACAAGTTATGCAACTAGCAGGCAGAATCAGATTAATTCTGAAGTTGCCAGACATAAAACTGCTAATGTAGCGGCTGCTAAAAAGGGAAGAGACGCTTTGAATTATCTTCTTCAGTAATTTCAAAATAGAGGTGTTAGCCAATGCCAACATTAAGAGAACGGGTTAAACGCTCGTGGAGTGCTTTCATGGGGCGTGATCCTACGAAAAGCACCTCAGACGTTTCTTATGGTTACTCCACATCTTTTAGACCAGATCGACAAAGGCTTACAAGAACAAGCGCTTCTTCAATCGTTAGCGGAGTTTACAACAGAATTGCTTTAGATGTAGCAGCAATCAAAATACGGCATGTTAAGGTTGATGATAATGGGAACTATGTAGAGACTATTGATTCGGATCTTAACAATTGTCTTTCTGTTGAAGCTAACTTAGATCAGACAGGACGTTCACTTATTCAGGACATTGTTATGTCAATGTTTGATGAAGGAGTTGTTGCGGTAGTTCCTGTTGCTGGAGACGTAAATCTAACTCGTACTGGTTTCAACGAAGGTAAGATCTACAGTTTGAGAACAGGCAGAATTATAGCTTGGTATCCTGAAGCGGTTAAGGTTAATGTCTACAATGAACTCACAGGTAAACGAGAAGATATCACCGTACCAAAGAGACTTTGTGCCATAATCGAAAACCCTCTGTACTCTGTTATGAATGAGCCTAACTCAACGCTGCAGAGATTAATTAGAACCCTTTCAAAGCTTGATATTCAAAATGACCAGTCTACTTCAGGCAAGCTCGATCTTATCATTCAGTTAGCTTATCAGACTAATTCTGACAGATTAAAGGAACGAGCCGAGAATAGAAGGAAACAGTTAGAAGAACAGCTTTCTGGTTCTAAATATGGTATTGCTTACTCAGATGGTACAGAACGAATCATTCAGTTGAATAGAGCTGTAGAGAATACTCTCTGGGAACAGGTCGAAAAACTGACAGAGCGTTTGTACAATCAGTTAGGTCTTACCAAAGCAATATTTGATGGTACTGCAGATGAGCAGGGCATGATTACCTACAAAAACAGATCTGTAGAACCAATTCTAGCAACAATCTGTGACGAGTTTGAAAGAAAATTCCTTACTGCTACAGCCAGAACTCAACATCAGGCAATCAACTACTTTATGGAACCGTTTAAGCTTGTTCCTACAAGTCAGTTAGCTGAAATTGCTGATAAATTCACAAGAAATGAAATTCTCACTTCTAATGAATTCAGAGCAATTGTTGGCTATAAGCCTGTTGATACAGAAAGGGCTAACCAGCTGCTTAACAAGAATGTTAATCATCCTGGTGAAGAAGGAGTTGATCCTACAATGGATGTTTCTGGAATGACTGAAGAACCGTCTAGTTCTATTCCAGTAGAAACTCAGAACTCAGAGGCTCCTCCAGATGACTACGAAGGAATGCTTAACTGGGTTAGAAATTTTAACGGAGGCGCTCAAAATGAAGTATAAAGGATGGGATTTTTCTGGATATGCTACCAGAACTAACATCCGCTGCTCAGACGGCAGAACGATTCTGAATCACGCCTTCGATGATTGTGACGGTAAAAAAGTTCCGCTTGTGTGGAATCATCAGCATAATGACTCAGATAACGTGTTGGGTCATGCTTATCTCGAAAAAAGAGATGATGGCATGTATGCCTATGGTTATCTGAATCATACTCCCAAGGCAGAGAACTTAAGAGAACAGCTTGCACACGGTGATGTGTCTGGCTTATCCATCTTTGCTAATAGGCTCCGTCAGTCTTCGAAGACGCCTCCTTGTGATGTTATTCACGGAGTAATTCAGGAACTTAGTGTAGTTCTCGCTCCTGCAAATCCTGGTGCTTATATCGAAAACATTTCTCTTGCTCATGGTGAAATTGTGGAAGATGAAGCGATTATCTATGGTGCAGATTACGAAGAAGGTCTTCTTTATCACGCAGATGCTGAGGGAGAAGATGAGGATGATGACGACGATGGAGATATGTCTGACGATGAGGTCAAGGCTGCTATCAAGTCTCTTTCTTCGGAGCAGAGAGAAGCTGCTGAAGTAATTATTGGAGCAGCAATTGATAATGACAAGGATGCTGTGGACGATGAGGTAAAGGAAATCTTTAAGACCCTCACACCCACCCAGAGAAAGGCTGTAGAGATTGCCATTGGTATGGCCAAGGAAAAAGAATCTACTGCAGAGCATTCTGACATTGCACCTGAAGATCTTGTTGATGTTCTTGTTGCAGAAATGGGAGATCCTAGAGCCGAATTTGAAGACGCAATTCTCCATTCTGATTCGGACAGTTTCTCTATTAACGAAGTTCTTAATTCACTGAGTGATATTCAGAAAGCAGCCGTAGGTCTATTCATTCAGCAGGCCCTTGCTTCAGACAATATTACTCATTCAGACAATTCCTACTATGAGGAGGAAGATGACAATATGAAATACAATGCATTCGATACGATGGCTCAGGCAGATTACGAAGGTGCATGCCTCAGCCATGCAGAAGTAGAGAAGATTTTCAGCGATGCTAAGAGACTTGGCTCTCTCAAGGCGGCTGTTCTCGACAATCTTGAGTCCGGCGTTCTTGCTCATGCTCAGAACGATGATGGAACCACTCAGACCTATGGTATTGCAGATATTGATTATCTGTTCCCCGATGCTAAGTCTCTCAACACTCCCCCCGAGTTCATCTCGAGGAACATGGATTGGGTGAAGAAGGTTATTAACGGTACTCATCACACCCCGTTCAGCCGTGTTAAGAGCATGTTTGCAGATATTACCGAGGATGAGGCTCGTGCTCGTGGATATGTCAAGGGCAATAAGAAGGTTGAGGAAGTCTTCACCCTTCTGAAGAGAGTTACTGAGCCTCAGACCATTTATAAGCTTCAGAAGCTTGATCGTGATGACATCCTGGATATCACGGACTTTGATGTCGTTGCTTGGATCAAGGGCGAGATGAGAATGATGCTTGAGGAGGAAATTGCCAGGGCTATTCTCATTGGTGATGGTCGTAATCCTGTTTCCAACGACAAGATTAAGGAAGCAAACGTTCGTCCTATTATTACTGATGACGATCTGTATACCATTAAGGTTCCGGTCGTAGTGACTTCCGGGATGACTGTTTCTGAGAAGGCAGAGGCTATTGAAGAGGCGATCATTCGTTCCTTCAAAGATTATAAGGGCAGCGGCAACCCTGATTTATTCACTACGACAGACGCTGTTACTGATCAGCTGCTTCGTAAGGATAAGATTGGTCATAAGATCTATAAGACCAAGGCTGAGCTTGCAACCGCTCTTCGTGTCTCTGACATCGTTGAGGTTGAGGTTATGCAGAATCAGACTGTTGCCATTAAGGAAGGCAATCCCGGTTCTCAGACCACTACCAACTATCCTCTTATTGGCGTTATCGCTAACCTGAAGGACTACAATGTTGGTGCTGATAAGGGTGGTCAGACTTCTCTGTTTGACGATTTCGATATCGATTACAACCAGTTTAAGTATCTGATTGAGACCCGTATGTCTGGCGCTCTTGTGAAGCCTTATTCTGCGATGGTCATTTACCTCAAAGAGACTCAGGGAGCGACTCAGGAAGAGCCCGAGGGCTAATTTGTAGACTCTGATCAAAATGGGGGTTATTCATGAAATGGTTTGGTGAAATAGGATTCCTTACTTATGAAAGAGATCCGGACAACCCGACAGGTTGGTTACCTAAGATGGTTAAGGAAACTTATTATGGGGATGTCCTAAAGGTTTATAAATCTGATAAAGAGATTTCTAACCAGATTGCTGACGATATTACAATTAATAATCGAATCAGTATTATAGCTGACCCATTTGCCATGAATAACTTCCATCAGATCAAGTATATAGAGTTCATGGGGGCTAAATGGAAAGTGACGTCAGTCGATGTTAGATATCCAAGATTGGATATCTACATGGGTTCAGTTTACAAAGAAGAAGAGGAGGAGATAAATGGATCGTCATGATTTAGAGCAAATCCTCTTCGAATTGGTTGGAAACGAAAACGTGTATTTCCAGCCTCCTACAGGAACTCAACTTAAATACCCATGCATTGTTTTTAGGTTACTTAATGTGCCTACAAGACATGCAAATAATAAAGCGTATCACTGGGACAGAGCATATCAGATTACTCATATCTATAAAGACTATAGAAAAGAACTTGTTGATGAGTTTCTAAACAGGTTTAAACTGGTGTCTTTTGATACGCGTTTTACTTCTAACAACATGTACCATGATGTTTATACCATCTATTGGTAATAGAAAGAGAGGAAATATCCTATGTCAAAAATTAAGTGGGATCAGACCAGTGAGAAGAAATTTGAAACTGGTGTAGACCAGGGCGTGCTTTATCCTCAGGCCTCTAGCGGTACTTATCCGAAGGGTGTTGCATGGAACGGTCTTACTGGTGTGAATCAGTCTCCTTCTGGTGCTGATGATAACGACTTTTATGCTGACAACATTTTGTACGGCTCCCTTCGTGGTGCTGAGAGATTTGGTGGCGGCATTACTGCATATACGGCTCCCGATGAGTGGGCGGCTTGCGATGGTTCCATTGAAGTTGTTCCTGGTGTATTTGCTGGTCAGCAGAATCGTCAGAGGTTCGGTCTTTGCTATCGTACTCTGATTGGTAACGATACTGAGGGTACTGAGCATGGCTATAAGATTCATCTTGTATACAATGCTTCTGCTTCTCCTTCTGATCGTGACTATGAGACCATGAATGAGAATCCTGATATGATGGAGCTTAGCTGGGACTTCACCACTCTTCCTGTCGCTGTTGAGACGCATGATCCGGTTACCAAGAAGCCTCTTCGTCCCATGTCTCATCTTGAGATCGATAGCACTAAGCTTACTAAAGAGAAGCTTGACGATCTCAAGGATATTCTGTATGGAACTGACGGCTCTGGTGGTTCTGAGGGCACAGATGCTAGACTTCCTCTTCCCGATGAGGTCTTCCAGCTTCTTACCTAATAATTAAGTTACACAATGGGCTGTTTGGGTGGAAACATCTGAGCAGCCCTTTTTAAGAAAGGAGTTCAAAATGGTTAAGAAAATCATCGAATATGAGGATTTCGAAGGTCACAAGAGAAAGGAAGAGTTCAGATTTAACCTCACCAAGGCTGAACTTATCAAGCTGGACATGTCTTTTCCTGACGGAATTCAGTCCTATTTGTCCACTTGCATGAAGCTTCATCAAAATGACAAGATCTGGGAGGCGTTTGAGAAGATCATTGATGCTTCCTACGGTATTGTTGCTGCAGATGGCAGGCGATTTATGAAGAACGCTGATGTTCTTGCAAACTTCAAGGAGACAGAAGCTTACAGTGAACTTATAATGTCGTTCTTTGAGAAACAGGACGAGGCATATGCATTCATAAATGGCTTAGTAAGCGGTGTTGATACTTCTGCTATAAGAAATGCCGTACAGCGAGCTAGAGACAATGGTGAGCTCAAATCAGAAGCTGACAACACTCTTCCTAAAGTCATCCCTTTCACAGAGAATACAAAAGAGAGTGAGTGATGATTTACATCCATGTTCCGCAGATGGAGTTTTATGACGGAGAAGCAAATGAATTCTTCATCGTAAAAGAACAAACGCTTGCTATGGAACACTCATTGCTCTCCGTAGATAAATGGGAGTCAAAAACTAAGATCCCTTTCGCTTCAAAAAAAACCTGGACCAACGATGAGCTGATCGATTATATGAAATGTATGACGATCACAAAGAACGTTGATCCCTTAGCCTATCTTGCAATCCCTCAATCTGAAATAAAACGTGTCCAGGATTATATCAAAGATCCAATGACTGCTACAACTTTTAACAAGAATGGAAAGAAAGATGACAAGCAGTCTAAAACGGCAAACAACGGACACAACATCACTTCTGAAGAAATCTATTATCTTATGACAGCATATCAGATTCCACTAGAGTTTGAGAAAAGGCATTTCAACAAGCTGCTCACACTTATCAGAGTTTGTGAATTGAAGAACGCTGATCCTAAGAAGAATAAGATGAACAGAAACGATATTTATTCCAGATATAGGGATTTGAATAACAAAAGAAAGGCGGCAATGCATTCGAAAGGTTAGGTGTTTATGTATATACGATTCGAGCATAAAGGAAATTTTGATAAAACATCTAACTTTTTAAAAAATCTCCAGAAGAAACGTTTTATGGACGCTTTGGAGAGATGTGCAGAAGAAGGAACTAAGGCGCTGCAGGAGTCTACTCCGGTGGATACTGGGCTTACTGCGGCGTCTTGGTATCACAGAATAGATGAGAAGCCAGATAAAGTTGTTATTACCTGGTCTAACTCAAACGTGAACGACGGAGTAAATATCGCGTTCATAATACAGTATGGTCACGTCACAAGAAATGGCGGATATGTCGAGGGTCTGGATTATATCAATCCTGCAATTAGACCCGTGTTTGAAAAGCTTGTCAGCAGAACGTGGGAGGAGGTGACTAAGAGGTGAGCAGACAGATCACAGAAGAAGTTCTTCGGATGACATTTGACGATAAACAATTTCAGTCAGCCACCGCAGAAACCATGTCCACTCTGGACAAGCTAAAAGAGAAACTTAAATTTGACAATGTTGCCGACGGGTTTGGGAAAGTAACTGAAGCGGCTAAAAGTCATTTGAATTTTGGGTTTGTCGGAACTGCTTTGGATAACATGAAGCAGAAATTCGACAACGTATTTCATGAGATTATTACTGGTTCGCTGAGAAAATTCGGTGAAGATCTGGCAGACGGGTTTAAAAACGCCATTAAAGGTATGACCACTGATCAGATTGAAGCTGGTTGGGATAAGCTTGGAGAAAAGACCAAGGCCATCCAGACCATTATGTCAGCGACCAGAAAAGACATTGGTACTAAATTTGCTGATGAAACTGAGCAGATGGAGTATATCAATGAGCAGATGGAGAAGTTGAACTGGTTTACTGATGAGACTTCATACAACTTTGTTGATATGGTCGGTAACATCGGTAAGTTCACTTCCAATAATGTCGCTCTTGAAGATGCTGTTACTGCGATGATGGGTATTGCTAACTGGGCAGGTATTTCTGGAGCCAAGGTAGCAGAAGCATCTCATGCAATGTATAACATGTCTCAGGCTTTGGGTTCTGGTTATATGTTGGCGGTTGACTGGAGATCAATCGAGAACGCTAACATGGCAACTGCTGAAGTCAAGAGACAAATTCTGGAAGCAGCGGAATTAGAAGGAACTCTGATACGAGTAAACGAAGATACTTGGGAGACATTAGCAGGTAATGAAGTAACTGTTTCTAACTTTAGATCTAATCTGGCAGATAAGTGGTTTACATCAGACGTTATGGTCAAGTTTATGAAGAACTATGGTGAATTCACCGAACTTCTTTACAAGGCTGCCGAAACAACTGGTTTGACTGCTACAGAGTTACTTCATTCTATTGATGATTATTCTGCCGGAACTCTGGATTTACAGAAAGTGGCAGATGATACTGGCGTGTCATTTGATAAGCTTGACGCCATGTTCAAAGATCTTAGCTCAGATACTTATGAGCTGGGCAGAGCATCGTTTAAAGCGGCACAGCAGGCCACTAACTTCCAGGAAACCATGGATGCAACTGCCGATGCGGTATCAACCGCTTGGATGAGTGTGTTTGAGCAGATCATTGGTAATTACCAGGAAGCAAGAGATCTTTGGGGTGTTGTTGTTGAAGAGTTATATGACGTCTTTGCTCAGCCAATCAAGGATTTAGCCGATCTTCTAAAACAATGGAAAGCTCTTGGCGGAAGAACTTCTTTGTTAAAAGGTTTAGGTAATATTTATGAAAGTGTTTCTTCAGTTATATCTAAAGTTAAGGAAGGTTTTAGAGATCTTATTCCTGAGATGACTCCTCAGCGTCTTGTTGAGCTAACAAAGAAGTTTGAGGAATTTACTGAGAAGATAAAACCTAGTGAAGAAGCATTGGAGCGTTTTCACAAAATAGGTCAGATTATTGGGGATTCTTTTACTCTTATAAAGAATTCTGTAGATGGTGTTCTTTGGGCTTTAGAGCCTCTTGTTGGTGCAGTAAAAGATATTCTTTCTCCGGTATTTAATGCTTTGTTTGGAGCAATTGATAACTATGAACAGGGCTCTATTGCCGGTTTATCATATACAAGCGGTTTTATGGGTTTTCTAATTAATATTAGGGAATTCAATGAAAAAGTTCGTGACGTTATTTCTTCCGTTCTGGAAACTGAAAGATCGGCAGAAAGTGTTAGCGGCACAGGTGGCTTGTTTGGGATAATTGGAACACTTGGAAAAATAATATCCGGAATTGTTGGAATCTTTGCTGGAACCGATGATCAAACAACAGATCTTGCAGGCAGAATAGATTACTTTGTTGGTAATGTTCTTTTTAGTATTCAAAAGCTAATCACGGCTATTACCGGAATACAGCCATTTTATGATAATGGTGAGGGATATCTAACTTTCACAAACTTTGGATATTTCTTCACAAATTTAGTGGATCTCTTTAGTATATCAAGAGCTAGAGAACTATATAATGCTGCTAGTGAAATGGATGGTACGATTGGCGGTGTTGTTGCAGTCGTATTTAATAAGTTATCTAGATTGGCCTATGTCGTTACAGATCTTGCCGCAATGATAACCGGCGCAGATGTATCTGAAGTTAAAAATTTCATTGGGGACGTTCTTAGTATCATAAGCAACGATATATTAGAGCGATTTGTAGATGGAAAAACAATTAGCAGATTAGAGAAGTTGCAAGATGCTTGGGTTCTTCTTAAATCTATTTTCGGATATGAGAATTATTCTTGGCTTTCAGATTTATATGGTGGAGGATTAAGCGGATTTATAGGGTATATTGGATCTGCTTTATCAAATATTACTGTTGCAATAGGTGATTTTGTATCTGCTATTACTGGAATAGATTTTACAGATTTATTTGAATATTTTGTTGGCTATATTTTAAGGGCAATGTCTAAAATACGGGAGATTACCAAAGACGCTCCTAAGTGGATTGACGAGTTTATCAGAAACATAAATAGTAAACTTGATAAGGTTCATAATCTATTTTCTGGTAAGTTTTCTATTATTGAGTTCTTTACAGAGCTTGGAGAAAAGGGGAAGAAAGTTGCTGATTTCTTAGAGAAGAACGTTCTTCCTGTATTTGAGAAGATTAAAGATCTTTTCAAAATGCCTACTGATGGGACCTCCATTACGCAATATGCAACTACTAGCATGTTAGGTGTTTATGGATCTGGCGGCGATGTTGATAAAATGTCTGGAATTTGGAAAGGGTTTTCTGACTTCATCGACAAAATTAAGGAAGGGCTTGCCGCAATCGATGGTAAGAGCATTCATGACAAAGTATTTGGTGTTGTCAGTGGGTTTGTAACTGGTATTACAGATGCTCTAAAGGCTATAAATCTAAAGGCTATATTTGAGACAGCACAGGCAGGATCTCTTGCTTGGCTTATCTTTGAAGCAGCTAGATTCATCCATGGCATTGCTGATGTGGTTTCTTCGTTTAGCAAAATAGAGGATAGAGTTGCGGCATTACTTAAATCTGTAAAGAATCTCACTAATGCTTTTGCTAGAGATCTTAACGCTGATGCTATTAACAAGGCGGCTACAGCGGCTCTTAAATTAGCAGCAGGTACGGCTATTATTGTTGGCGCTGTGGTAGCTCTTATTTGGGCCATTGATAAAATAGATAATCCGGATGCTGTAGCTCAAGCGACAGTAGTTCTTCTTGGCTGTTTGTTTGCAATTGCGGCAATTATGTCTATTGCTTTGCAATTTAAGAAGATGTCATTTCAGAAGCAGGAGGCAGATGCAATTAAGTCAGCTTCTGAGAATGTGAAGAGCGTTACTGGCAGTATTGTTGGCGCGGTTAGAGGTTCATTAGATACTTTGTTTACCGGCTTATCTACTGCTCTTAACACTTTTGCCAAGAACTTTAATAAATGGCTTACTATCGTTGCTTTTATCGGTTTATTGATCAACGTTGTTGCAGCAATACTAATTCTTCACGATCAGATTAAGAAAGATCCTGACGGAATGGTAGAAGCAGTAACTATCGTATTTGAAATTCTTGCTGGACTACTTGGCGTTATTGGTATTCTTAATTTAGTGACGAAGAACATAAGCAGACGAGCCGCAGCAGATATAAAGGCGTTCACAGGACTTCTTATTGGTGTTGTGGCAGCTCTTCTTATTCTTGCTTTGCTTGGTCCTGAGAGAGTTGTTCCTGCGATGGAAGAGCTTGCTATAGTGTTCGGCGGAATACTTATTATAACTTGGCTCATGTCCCAAATTGTATCGGTAAAAGCATTTGGTCAGGTTGCAAGTAATTTAACTAAGTTTGCTTGGGGTCTTGTTGTGATGATGATCCCTCTTGCTTTGTTATCGTTAATGAGCTTTGATACAATTACGACGTCATTGATCAAAATAGTCGAGGTGGTTTTAACTCTTACATTACTTACCTGGGCTGTGCAGAAAGTACAGATGGCTAGTGGTGGTTTATCATTAGCTAAATTAGCTGGTGATATGGCGCTTCTTGGTTTGGCTCTTGTGGTGTTTGCAGCTGGAGCAGCACTTATTGCTGGTGTTGATTGGAAGGCTTTCCTGATAGTCGGAGTTGCGCTTGGTGTGTTAATTGGTCTTGGCGCTTTGGTTGGTCATTTCACAATTATAGGCGTTGGTCTTATTCTTCTTGCTGGTTCAATGCTAGCTTTTGGTTTAGCTGTAGCGGCATTTGGTTTAGGTGTAAAGCTTACTGTAGAGGCGTTTATACTTCTAGCTAAGATAGGAGACACTGTAGGCAATAGTATGACAGGAATTCGAGATAAGATTCTTAGGGGTCTTATGATGATCATCTCTGTCACTCTAGATGTTATTGTTGCGGCTGTTCCGATGTTCATTGAAGCAACAATCAATTTCTTCAACGCTCTTGCAGACGGTATAGTTAAGTATTCTGGTCCGATCTTTAATGCAATAAATAATATTATTCTTGCTATTGAATACATGATACTCGCTGGTCTCAAGGAGTTCGTGGAAGGTCTTGATCCTGGCGGATTATTCTCGAAGTTAACCAACGCTATCGATGGAGCAATGGAACTTACCAAATCCAAGATGGATACCAGTAATTCCTTCAAAATTGGTGGTGATTATTCTCTTGGACTTAGTCAAGGCATGAACTCTCATCTTGAGGACGTGTCTAAATCATCAGGCTCTATTGTTGATGCCGCTCTTGTTGATGATAAGTTAAATGCTGAGACGGGTGCTACTCAAGGTGCTGCATATACCAATGGTATAACTAACGGTATGCTGGGTGCTGGAATGGGCTCTACAGAGCAGCTTGCTTCAATGTTTGGAATGTTCGATATGGGGCAGTTGCTTAATGGTGAGAATGGTACAGCCATTGGCGGCGATTATATTAATTCTATTCTCGGTCAGTATGCTGGTAACACAGATATTGCTAGCATGTTAACAGGAACGCTTGGCGGTAATCTGGATCTTGGTCAGTATCTTAATGCCGAAACTGGTGCAAATGTTAGTGCTGATTATCTTGGCGGCATGCTACAACAGTTTGGTATGGACATGCCTAATGTCGACATGATAACTCAGCAGATTTCAGACATGTCTCTTCAGAATTTCACTGATAACATTCCTATGTATGGTGAAACTGCTGCTCAGGAAACTAGTGAATATGTGTATGAGTTCCAGGATAAGACAGATGACGCAAATCAGGCTACAACTGAGATGGCTGATCAGGCAGTAGAAGGAATCCGACATAATCTAGGTGAGTTTGAGTCAGCTGGTAATGAGGCAGTTGGTCATTATACTGGGCGTATAGCTACTGGCAGACAGCAGGCATATAACGAAGGTGAGTGGCTTGGTGCTCAGGGCGCTCTGGGTGCAAACTCTAGATCTGGGGACTATCAGACAGCAGGTTCTAATGGTGTTATTGGATTTATAAATGGTCTGCGTACTCATGCTACAGATGTATGGAACGCAGCATGGAATATGGCAGCTAATGCTCTAAGTGCTATAAGTAGCCGGTTGAATGAGAATTCTCCTTCGAAGGAAACTTATGAATCTGGTTACTATGCCGTTGTTGGTTTTGTAAATGCGTTCTCCGATAATGAGTATTTAGCATATAACGGAGCCTATAGTCTTGCCGATAATGCTGTTACTGCTCTGAATCAGGCTCTTACCGATGCAAACGATGTCTTAAGTGATGGTGCTGTTCAGCCTACAATCAGACCGGTCATAGATTTGTCGGATGTTCAAAATGGAGCCAATCAGATAGGCGGTCTGTTCAGCGGTGGCGTTCGTCTTGGTGTTAATCCTAATGGCTTAAACGCTTCTGTCAGGTCTATGCCTCTTAATGCCTCTGGTGAGACAACTAATAACAACACTTCTAACGAATTTAACATCAATGTAACTGGCGGTCCTAACTCTAATCCTAGAGAAATTGCGGATGAGGTTATGTATCGCATTAATGCAGATATGCAGAGAAGAAAGGTGGTATTTGCGTGAGTTTTCTCCCTCCTCAGAACTATATAGTATTCGACGGAACTCCGTTGACTGATTTCGGTGTATATGTCTCTGGGGAGGGAACCTTTCTCTCTCCTGAACGAGACTACGATATAACAGAAGTACCAGGAAAAAATGGGGATCTTTACTTTGACAGAGGTAGATTTAAAAACGTTGAAGTAAAGTACCCCTCTTTTATTCTGGAGCACTTAAGAAAAAACATGTCTGGGTTAAGGTCTTATATGTTGAAGAAACATGGTTATCTCAGACTTGAAGATACTTATCATCCCGAAGAGTATAGGCTGGCTGTGTTTAAAGGACCTATTGAGCCAGATGATGTTATATGGTTGCAGGCTGGTAAGTTTGATCTAACATTTGATTGCAAGCCTCAGAGGTGGCTCAAGGTAGGAGAGCTTCCTATTGAGTTAACCTCTACGACCAATATCTATAACCCTACAGACTTTGATGCAAAACCGTTGCTCAGAGTATATGGTAAAGGCGCTCTTGGAGTTGGGAGTAATACACTTACCATAGCCCAGCATTCGAACGCCTACATAGATATAGATTGTGATTTAATGGATTGCTATTGTGGGACTACAAATTGTAATTCATTAGTCACTCTTTCATCTGGTAACTTCCCTGTATTAGAGCCTGGTGCTCATGGTATCAGTCTCGGAACAGGAATAACAAAAGTAATTGTTTGGCCGAGGTGGTGGAAAGTATGATTCCTATTCTGTATCCAGCAGGAGAAACTTCTTTTACTACTAATGGTCTTGGTAGGTTATCGGATGCTACATACTGTGTAGTAAAGGAAGAAAGAAATGGCGAGTATGAACTGGAGATGGAATATCCTATTACTGGTATCCACTACAGTGACATACAAGAGGATCGAATAATTTATGCTAAACCAGCTGATGCCGCTAATCCTCAGCCATTTAGAATTTACAAAACAAGCAAACCAATAAGTGGGATAATCACTATTAATGCAGAGCATATTAGTTATCTGCTAAATAAAATCCCTGTAATGCCATTTACTGCAGAGTCTTGTGTGTCAGCAATGTCTCAGCTTTCAGCAAGAGCTGCGTTTCAAAATCCATTTACATTTTGGACAGACAAATCTGTTTCGGCATCTTATACACTTAAAGAACCTACTTCTATCAGATCAATTCTTGGTGGGGAAGAGAATAGTTTATTATCCGTATATGGTAAAGGTGAATATGAGTTTGATAAGTTTGCGGTAAAACTTTATTTGAATCGAGGTCAAGACAGAGGTGTTACTTTACGGTATGGAAAGAATATTACCGACCTTACCAATGAGGTTGATCTAAGTAATGTCTATACCGGAATTGTTCCTTTCTGGAAAGGTACTGTCAACGAGCAGGAAATGGTTCTTACTATTCCTGATGGCGTTGTTTGGGCAAATGGTCACGCAGATGATTATGGCAGTAGATTAGCCAAGGTGGTTGACTTCTCTTCTGAGTGGGATGAGATGCCTACTGTAGAGCAGCTTACTCAGAGATCAACAAAATACCTAAATGACAACGAAGGATGGAAACCCCCTCAGAATATCAAGGTTACTCCTGTTGCGTTATGGCTTAGTGATGAGTATAAAGATACTGCTGTTTTTGAGAGAATTCATCTTTGTGATACGGTAACAGTTGTATATCCTCAGCTTGGCGTTAACGTCAAAATGAAGGTAATCACGGTTGAGTACGATGTTCTTACAGAAAAGGTCAAGGAGTTTGAGTTAGGAGAAGCGTCGTCAAATCTTTCTAAAACAATTGATGATAGCATAGACTCAAGGACAAAAGGGCTTGCTACCAAGAATGATCTGGACAATCAGACCACATACTTGGAAAGAGAAGTCAAGAGAGCCACGGACATGATCACCGGCGGTCTTGGTGGTTATGTGGTATTTAAGTATAACGCTGATGATCAGCCTGAAGAGATCCTTATCATGGATAATCTTGATATGGAGCAGGCTGTTAACGTCATCAGAATGAATAGGAATGGTATTGGCTTCTCCACATCTGGATATGAAGGACCGTTCACTACAGCCTGGACTATCGATGGTCATTTCAACGCAGATTTCATCACAACCGGAAATATCTTAGCTTCTTTGATTACTGCTGGTAAAATTCAATCGCATGACGGATCTGTTTACTTTGATTTGGATGGTAATGAGATTGCTGCGAGTAAGATAATTGGTAGAGTGAGTCAGTATGATTATGACATTGTTGCAGAGATTGGAACTTTAGTAACTTCTGCTTGGAATAGTCATAGTTTTTGGATACACCCAACTGGAACTAATACTGGTGGCGTATATATTGTTCCTGTAGGAAATCCTTCAATTCGTTCGAAGTCATATTTGTCTATTGAAGCTGGGCCAGGTGACTATGGCTATATTGGTATCGGAGAAAATAGTATAAGTCTTAGTTTCTCTGATGTTTCCGGTGGTGGTGTAATCGATATTGAAAAAACATCGGTTACAATAAACAAGAACATTTCGGCTTATGCTGATTTACATGTTTATGGTAGCAAATCTCGTATAGCTGATACTGACAACTACAACCGTCGACTTCTCTACTGCTATGAGATGCCAAGCCCTATGTTTGGTGATATAGGAGAAGGTGTTACTGACGAACATGGTCTTGCTTACATTTCTATAGATGACATCTTTGACGAAACCATCCGATCAGATATGGAATACCAGGTTTTCTTACAGCCTGAAGGTAGAGGTGAGCTCTGGGTACAGGATAAGACACCAAATTACTTTACTGTCTGCGGAGACGCTAATCTGAAATTCTCCTGGGAGCTTAAAGCTAAGCAGAGAGGATATGAATACGAGAGGCTTGAGGATTACGACAACCAAGTTGCTGAACGTGATCAAAATGAAGAGCCAGATTTGATGCTTTTAGATGATATATCAAAGTATTTAGAAGAACAGGAGGACTTAGCGTATGAAACAGCTGAGTAGTTTTGCTGTGCTAAACATAAACGGCGGTGACAGGGTATCGTTTACCTACGACGAAATTGATGATAGGACCGGAGAGCTCATCAGTCAAAATAACAAGAAATCTTTCTTCGTTGTTGACAGTTCTCTCAAGGATGAAATTGACTCCATTCGGGACTACATTAGACGAAACCAGATGTAAAAGAGAGGTGGCTAGATGATTACCTATACTAATTCATTGGATTTTTGTCCTGGTGGAGTTCCATTATTTGTAAGACTCAGCCAGTATGATAGCAATTTCTCTTTAGTGTTTAATTGCTTCTCTCATAAGGGTGATTTTACTGTCGAAAACGGAAGTACAGCAGTGTTTAGAGAGCATAAGCCTGATGGCAATGTGATCTCTATTGATGCTACGGTTTCGGGGACAACGGTAACTCTTACTCCGTCTGCGGATAATGCCAAACAGATGACTGCAATTAAGGGTCACTGCGAGTGCGAAATTAGTCTTCAGAAAAACGGCAAGGAGTTAAGCAGTGCTAACTTTGTTCTGCTTGTTGAGAAGGCTCCTGTTGATATTGATGCCGTTCAGTCAGACTCTGTTGTTAGAGAACTGTATGACATAGCGGATAAAGCGGACGATCTTATTGACGCAGCTGGGAACATAGAAGAAGCTATTGAAAATTTTAGTGAGCTTATTGATCCTACTCTTACACAGGATGGAAAAGCGGCTGATGCTAAAAAAACAGGAGATGAAATATCTGGTTTACTTGAATTGCACAATTATAATCTTTCTGTTTTAATCGAGTGTCTAAAAAAAGTAGCATGGATTGATGAAGATGGAAAAGATTTAATTGATGAATTTATAATCGGCACAAATCCGCCAAAGTTGATTCGTATATCTCCGTCCCTTGCATCATATACAAGTGTTGATGTAGGAGATACAATTGAATCTTTAAGAAATTATATTACTGTTACTGCGTATTATGACGATGATACGGCAAAAACAGTAACCGGGTATACTCTACCGTCAGATAATCTTTCAAATGGTGTAAATGCTATTGATGTTATTTTTGGAAATATGTCTGGGTCGTTATATGTTTATGCACCATCAAACAACGATCAAGGCATTCTTTACAAAATACCAAACAACACCGAATTACAGAGCGCAATAATTGACACAGGGATAAAACTCCATGATTTCGTTAAAGATTATACGATTTTAGCAAAAATAGTAGACAAGACAAACATTGCGGAAATGGCGACCGGGCTAACGGTTGGGATATTTTTTAACGCATATGGAACTTCGCCGGTAACAGGTACTGCCACTGGTGAGCGTTTGCAGATAGATTGCGTTGATGATAATGGAGTTAAGAAAAAGAGATACAATCTAGGTGTTAGTGGAGTCAACATGTCTTCTATGCAAAGTAATGCAAATCATACGATTATATGTGCTACTCGAATAAAAGTTATCACACAAAATGTCACAGCCCAAAGGTGGGGAACTTTCTTTGTGGATGGCACAAAAATACAAACTCATTCATCGAATGTTGAATGGCGATACGTTAATAGACCTTTGGATTGGGGATTGCTAATCGGTAAAATCTATCAGGAGACAGCAAAACGCGACAATGAAACGGCTTTCACCGGAACTGTTGAATTGTTCGAAATATACAATCGGGCACTTACTGATTCTGAAATAAATCAAAAATTGGGGGTGACTGTATAAATGGAATTATACGATTACTTAGGAAATGAGTTGGGTTTAGATATCCACACTGATAAAACACTAACCCAATCAGATGCTCCTGCTGATGCAAAAACCGTGGGCGATTTGTTTGATGATTTAGATGTTTCGGCTACTGAGCCACGACATGAAGATATTCCGCAGTTGTATATAACTGGCACACTTCCGACATCTAAGGATGATGGAAAGTTAAAAGTGCAGGTTGAATATATATCAAAGACCGCAAGATTCAAGGAGTACGCCACATTAAAGGTGCAGGGCAATACATCTGCAGGTTTTCCGAAGAAGAATTTTACCATCACCTTTTTCTCTGATGCTAATTGCACTGTGAAGAGCAAACACAATTTTAAAGGTTGGGGAAACCAGAACAAATATGTCATTAAGGCAAACTGGATTGATATTACCCATGCCAGAAACATAGTATCTGCAAGGCTATGGACGGATGTTGTAAAAACCAGAAGTAATTATAATTCTCTACCACAAGAGTTAAAAGAATCTCCTAATCTTGGGACGATTGACGGATTTTCCATAAAAGTATATGCCAATGGTATATATCAGGGTCGGTACACCCTAAATATGCCGAAAGATAAATGGATGTACAACATGGATGATTCCGTAGAGACAAACATGGTTCTATACAGCGAAGATTATGGAAGTGGTTGTTATAAGACAGCCGCCGTCGTGGATGGCACGGACTGGACAGATGAAATTCATGAAGATGATCCACCGCAATCAGTCATAAACAAGCTGAATGCATTTATAACATTTCTTAACAATTCGACAGACTCAGAATTTGTTGCCAATCTGGGTAATTATGCAGATGTTCTGAGCATAATCGACTATTATTTGTTTGGATATGTTGATTGCGGTCATGATAGTTTTGGTAAAAATCAAATTCTCATGAGTTATGATAATAGTGTTTTTATAGCCGGTGCTTATGATCTTGACTGTACATGGGGGTTGCATTGGAACGGTGCATCCTTGTATAGCTACGATCATGATTTCACTGAATACAGCGGATATGTAAATGGCAATGTCTTATATATAAGACTTCGCAATTTGTTTCCTATTCAGATAAAGGCAAGATATCAAGAGTTGAGAAACGGCCCATTATCTGCGGCTAATATCATACACCGTTTTGAAGAGTTTATGGATAATTTATCAAACGATTTAATAGCAGAAGATTATGCAGAAACAACTGCGAACGGAGCGTTTGTTAATATTCCTTCCAAAGACCTTACTAGTCTGCAACAGATTAGGAATTTTGTAGCGGCAAGGCTTAATTATGTTGATAGTCAGATACTAACTTAAAGGACACATGTGGTGTACATCCATACCGACAAGGTAGCGCAAAAGGAGATGTACAAGCATCAGTTCGTGAGGGGTGGCTGATACATTTAATGGTGGTCTATGAATCAGGACAAGTTTATTAAATGGTGGTGGATTGTTATTGGAACCATCGCTATTATCAAATTTGTGTTTTTCTAACTTAATGGACACTATGAACGACAAAAAGAAAAACGCCATCTTCGGGCGGTATCCTTGCTGTGATCTGGTCAACAACGCCATGCGCTATATTCTTAACGGCAACACCGACGATGCTTTGGAGGAGTTACTCCAAGCCATCTGGAAAGCAGACGGATATATCCATGAAGATATATCTGATCGAGTTGCAGAAGCGCATGAACGAGTATGGAGTCGGCGTAGACAGTAGCGTTAAGGACACAATTAGTTAGTAACAATTATATTTTTTCTGTTAATAAAGCCTTATCTGTCTACTCAAATACTTAGATTGGTGAGGCTTTATATTGTAACTTGTAAACGCCGCTTAAGTCTCAAGGAGGTGAGTCCGTTGGCGTAGTCCACGATTCTTACAACTGAATATGGTATACAACTAAATATTGAGAGGTCAAGGAAAGATGTTTATCCCATTTAATCCAAATCCAGATGAACGGTTGACAACAGATTGTACCGTAAGAGCTATAGCACTCGTGACAGGGAAAGATTGGGACGAGACATACATTGGCCTGTGTGCCGTAGGTTTACGGATGCACGACATGCCTAACAGGAATTCTGTATGGGGCGAGTATTTGCGTATAATGGGATTCAGGAGGTATATAGTCCCAGATACGTGTCCCTTTTGCTACACTGTTAGACAATTCTGCCGAGACAACCCACTTAAAGCTGGTATGTTAGCTATAGGTGATCATGTTGTAGCGGTAGTAAACGGAAATTACTTTGATACATGGGACTCAGGAGATGAGATACCCATGTATTTTTATGTCCGTGAAACTGAAAGGGGTTAGGAAATGAGTAATAATAATCCGTTTCTTCAACATACACAATCTGCACAGACACAGTACTCTGGTCCTCAGAGTTATGTGAATTTCACAATGCCCGCTTCTTATGCGGCTCCTCAAAATGGCGTGTTCACCAGATTTGTTTCAAGTGAACAGGAAGCCTCTTCTATGCCTCAGGTAGGTAATGGCACAAACTTCTTCGTCGATGGAGAGAATCTTATCCTGTATGCAAAATATGCTGATGGTAGACCTATGGAGACATTTGATCTCGTCTTAAGACAGCCTCCTAAGCAGCCTGAGTATGTCACGGTAGAAGATCTTCACAATTACATGGATGAGAAGTTTGAGGAGTTTGGTAAACGCTTTCAGTTAAGGAAGGACTACAACAGAGGAGGACAGAATAATGGCTAATAGATTCTTCTCGCAGTCGCCTGTCCAGCCTCAGCAGCAACAGGTTCCTTTTCAAAATAGTCAGGATGCGCTTGCTCAGTTTAATCAGTGTAAGCAGAATCCTAGACAGTTTTTAGCGGACAGAGGAATAAATGTACCGGATCAGTATGCAGATAATCCTGAGCACATGGCAAGATATTTGCTGAACAATTTGCCTCAGAATGTACAGCAAAATAAAATCTTTCAGGTTGCAGGTATGTTGAAGAACATGTTTGGGTCGTAAGGAGGATCTAAACTATGAGTTTGAGTCAGGAAGGCAATATGGTCATGCCTGTATCTCCTATGGGTGGTTATGGCGCCTATGGTGGAGGTGATATGTTTGGCGGTGGAATCTGGTGGTTCCTGATTATCTTCGTTATTGCCCTTATGAATGGTGGTTGGGGCGGCATGTTCAATGGGAACGGATCTGGCGGATTTGTTAACACAGTAAACAACGACGTTCAGAGAGGCTTTGACCAGCAGGCTGTTATGGGCGGTATTGGTGACATAAACGCTGCTATTGTTGCGTTATCTCAGGCACAGGCTCAGGCGTTCGCTGCAGCTGAAGCAAACGCTACCGCTCGTCAGATGGCTATTATGCAGCAGATGTATGGACTGTCTTCCCAGTTTGCGGATTGCTGCTGTGAGAACAGGCTGGCCGTAGCAAATCTTGGCGCTCAGATTGCTCAGGATGGAGCTGCTACTAGGGCTAATACCGATGCCAAGGTTCAGATGGTTATGGACAAGCTTTGCCAGCTTGAGCTTGACGGTATTAAGCAGAACTACGAGAACCGTATCGCAGGTATGCAGAACCAGATTGATGCTCTTAGAGACCGGGTAACGAATCAGGGCTTTGAGGCTTCTCAGGCTGCTCAGACAGCAACCATTGTTCGTACTCTCGATCCTACTCCTGTTCCTGCTTATCCTGTACAGGGATGCCCTTGTGGTAATAGATTTGGATACGCTGTAGCCTAAAGGAGGTGACCGACATGGCAGAATTCATTGCTGTCGCCGATCAGACGATTCAGCCTGGTGCGTCGGCCGTCCTCTTTAATGCAAACAACTTCTTTCCAAATTATATGTTTCATGACGACGGCAGTTCTATTGTAAGACTTGGCACCCTCACAAATCCATGGATGGCTTGGAGTGGTTGCTGTTGTCGGAACAGAATGCCTATGACAGTTTATCCGGTCGCATTCCACGGAAATATTGCTGTACCAACCGGACAGACTGTTGGCGAGATCTCCATGGCAATTGTAAATGGAGGCGAGATCGAACAGGCAACCATTATGCGTTCTACTCCTGCGGCTGTTGAGGAGTTTAACAGTATCGGCACAGATATTCTCGTTGCTATCCCTGCTATCTGTGGTTGTGGATCTGTTGCTGTAAGGAACACTTCTAACATTCCGATTATATTAGAGAACGCTGTATTGGTTATTGACCCGCCTACAGTACGTTAAAGAAAGGAGGAAAATATGCACAAACTTCTTGAGAAGCTTGACAAGGAAATTCATAAGTATGCTGACAAGGAGGGTGAGCTCACTGGATCAGAGTGGAAATGTGTATACGAAGCTCTTGAGGCCAGATATTACCTCCTTGTTGGCATGGGGATGACTGGAGAGGATCCTAGCGGAAATTACTCTAACCGGATGCCTTCCATGTATTCTGATCATTGGGGAGGAGACTACTCTGATAGATCAAGGATGACTGGCGGATCCAGAGGATACTCTAACAATTATTCAAATACTGGCTATCCTAATGACGCTGTTCAAATGAGACAGCAGTTGCAAGAGATGATGTCTAGACTTGACTCTATGGATCGCAGATAGGAGGCGAAATAAACATTGAATACCACAAGTATCGTTCTTGCGATTTTGGGTAGCAATGCGTTATTTACCTTCATAACTTTTCTCATTACCAGACATGATAACAAACGGGCAAGTAAAGATACTGAAATGAGACGTCAATCAGACATGCTTATGGGTTTGGGACATGACAGAATAATGACTCTTGGGATGAATTATATTGATCGTGGTTATGTTACCAAGGAAGAGTACGACGACTTTGTTAAGTATCTTTACACCCCGTATATAGCTCTTGGCGGAAATGGTACTGCTGAAAAGTTAATGCGAGAAATAGAGCGCTTAGAACTTCGTAAATGAAGGAGGGTTGGTCCAATGAGACTTCCTGATAAAGTTTATGATGTATTAAAATGGGTGGTAATGCTGTTGCTGCCTGCTGTTGCTACACTAATTACAACGCTTGGCAAAATCTGGGGTTTCGCATTGGCTCCTCAGATCGCAGAAACTGTTGTAGCTGTAAATGCTGCACTGGCTATGATCATTGGTATTAGTGCAATAAACTATGCCAAGGAGTAGCCTATGGAAAAGCCAATTATAGATATTTCTGAATTCAACTCAGTTACCGATTGGTTCAAAGTTAAGGATCATGTGGCTGGTGTAATTATACGGCTTGGCTATAGAGGCTATGGTCAGAGTGGAAAGATAGTTTTTGATAAGAAATATGCTTCTCATATGAACGCTTGTAGGTCTCAAGGTATTCCCTTTGGGATCTATTTCTTTCCTCAGGCAATTACTAAGGAAGAAGCAGAAGATGAAGCAGATTTTATACTCGATGCTATAAGAGGACTTAAGCTTTCGTTTCCCGTATATTTGGATTCTGAATTGGCTGAGGTTCATGGATTAGGGAGAGCTGACAATTTAAATCCTGTTGAAAGAACAAATCTTTTAGGTGTAATTATTAATGTTCTCAGAAACAACGGGATTAACTGTGGCATATATGCTTCGACAAACTGGTTACAGACTAGACTTGTTCCAAGCTTATTATCAGATAATACGCCTATCTGGTGTGCACAGTATGCGTCAGCTTGTACGTATAAAGGCGATTACGATATTTGGCAGTATACATCTAAAGGAGTTGTTCCTGGTATTGCCGGTAATGTAGATTTAAATAAATTAGTAAGGGAGGTGGCCGAATTGCCCAAGAAAAAGTTTGAGCCTTATGCAGCAAGAGTCAATGTAAAGACTCTTCTCAATGTGAGAAAGGAACCTAAGGCAACTGGTGAGCTTCTCTTTACTCTGCCTAACAACATGGTGATTTCAATCATGGAAGAGAAAAACGGCTGGGGCAGAATTATGGACATCGAAGGATGGGTGTATCTGCGCCATGTCAAGAAAGGCTAATATGTTCGTTGTGGCTGCTGTCGTGCTGGTTGTATTAGGGTTTTGTAAGAGGGCGTTTTATGACTACTACAAGGCAGTAATCAACTAGCGTTCATGGTTCTCCTTTCTTCGAAGAGGGGTTATGGGGTCGTATAGATCTCATAGCCTCTCTTTTTTCATCACGTAGGTGCTCGAAATCAAGGTTATTCTACTAACATGAAAAAGTGTGGTATAGTAGACGCGGTAGTTGCCAGGAAACTGTATGGTGAAGCTATGAGAGAAGCAATGCTTACAGATTACAGGTTTCCTACTAAACCGAGTAGTGATGGATACTATCATATTCAGATTCCTGATGAGACTAAGAAAACAGGGAGGAGGCAGATCAAGGCTAAGACTCTGGATGAGCTAAAAGATAAAGTTCTTCAGAACACCAGAAAGACTTTCAGAGATGTATTCTACGAGATGCTTGCTGAGAAGAGGCTTTATCTCAAGGGAGATCGAATCTATTCTGTAGAGAACAGTATAGCAGTCTATGAAAAGTTCTATAACAGATGCTTTACAGAGTTTGGATCAAGGATCATAGAAACTATCACGGATACTGATGTTGAGGAGTTTGTTGGTAAGACTCTTATAGACTTTGATCTAAGACAAGCAGCATATGGAACTTTGAAGTGTATTCTAAATCAGACTCTTCACTTCGGATTTAGACACGGTTATATTTTTGAGAACCCATGTCTCAAGGTAGATTTCTCCAGCAGAAAGTTTACAAGTATGCTTACAGACGATGTAGACATAGGCGTGAGGCTCTATGATAATTCTGAGATGAATCGAATTCTTTCCTATATAAGAAGGAATGAGTCAGATGAAAAACTTGGAGTCGGGTTCTATGCTTTGGAGTTTCAGATTCTTACCGGAATGAGGAAAGGAGAAGTGTGTCCGCTTACCTGGGAAGACATCAAGGAAGAAGATGGAGTAAGTTATATTCTGGTTCATAAAGAAACGATTAGAGTGTTTGATCATGGATCTGAACCTATGTATCAAAATGTAAGCCACACAAAGACCTATAAAAATCGTAAAGTACCGATCTGGGATGAGCTGAATGAGTTTCTTATTAGACTTAAAGATCAAGGTTTCAGTGATAAGTGGCTGTTCCCCGGTAGAGGTCCTGATGGATGTCTTAAGCCTGATTGCTTGTATGCCAGACACAGAAAAGCCTGTAAAGAGGTCAAGGTTGAAGTGGATAACGGTAGAAGAAGAGGTACTCATGCCTACAGACGAAACTTTGCCAAGAGAATAGACGATCCTAGACTTGCTACGAAGATTCTTGGTAACACAGAGAAGGTTTTGTCAAGGCATTACTACGACGGATATGACCTAAGTGCGGCAGTAGATGTGGTAAACAGAAAGAACAGTTTGGTAAACAGATAGAGGATCAAGGAATAACGGATTTAAGCGAGATTCGAAGGTTTGTTGAAAGAATAGCAAATTAACTATTTACAGCCCTAAAGAGGCATAAAAAGGCGTTTCCTGGTGACTACCAATCGTCAAGGTAAACACTTCAGTAAACAAATCTTCATCACGCAGGTGACTGGTAGTAGGACTATAGTTTCCTCTCAAGGAGGCTTAATTATGTCAACTACTATTCATCCAAACATCTCTAAAAAGAATCCGTATTATGTTTCCAAACATCGTTATTACGAGTTAAAGCATTTCTGTCTGCAGTATCCGGAATGGAAGAAAGAATACGAGGAGATTACTCTTACACCAAAGCATTATATTTCCGAGAGAATACAGAAAGACAAAGGAGATCCTACCTCAGAGCTTGCTATAAGACGAACTGAGTTGGAAAACAAAATGAAGCTCGTTGAGCAGACCGCAATCAAGGTGTCTCCGGATTTGTATAAGTATCTTTTACTTGGAGTCACTAAAGGTTTATCTTATGATGCTCTTCTAAGTTTGTATAAAATACCTTGCTGCAGAGAGTATTATTACGTTCGATACAGATCATACTTCTTTCAGTTAAGTGTTAGTCGCAAATAATTCATAGCACTTAATGAAAGGAGGGTCAAAAAGATGACCAAATTACAGTGGGAAACTTTAAGACTTAATGATTCACAAAAGTATAAAGAAGAGGTTAGAGCATTCTTATACAATAAGGACAACATCGGACGGTGCTATGACTGTCCGTACAATGAAGGATTTGATCCAGGACAAAACGGAACAGTTCTGAAGTGCGGCCAGTATCACTGTTGGGTGTCGTTGCATTGTAAGGGGGTGTAATACCCTCTTTTTTTTCGTAAGAAATTCATGCTCCTTAATGAGAGAGGGTTATGAACTAATGACTATCAAAAATCAAAATAAGAAGGGAGACAACTATGAAGAAGAACAACGATTTTGGAACAGTTTTAGGTGAAGTCACTGGAATGGGCATCATTTATGCTGCGTTTTTGTTAATCGGTCAATGGGTTTGTAGGAAGTGGACTGATGATTATGAAGAGAGGCATGATGTAAATTAGGGATTTATTCCCTCTCTCTTTTTAAGGAGGAACTATGAGCGTTAGATATCGATATGGCTCCTGGAGAATCAGAAAAGTTGTCAAGGATGAAAATGGAAAGCGACACTGGTTGGAACGAGGACCATACAGAACAAAAGAAGAAGCGTTACTCTGTGAGCCTTATGTTCACTTTACATACATCCAAACACCAGAATTCAAAATAACCGAAGATATGGTCAAGGCTATATTTCAAATGTATCCTCCGAGTTCTCCTTACTATGTGCCCCTTATACTTGGGTACAAATATGGAGTACCCCTAGAAGACGCCTACAAGGTCTCAGAACGCGATTTAGATGGGGACACGCTCAAGGTATCGGGAAGAGCAATAGAACTCGATTATGAGGCTGCTAGAGGGCTTAAACGGCGTATCAGTATGCTGATAGATATACGAATGCAGTTAAGGCATAAAACATATGACAGGCTGTACTTGGTAGTGGATAACTTAACTGGGAAACGACTAAGCATATATAGCATGACAAACGTTCAGAAGAAAATACGAAAGACTATTTGTCCAGGTTGGACATTTGATAAATTTCGCAAAAATTTTATCTCCCATAATGAGATAACTCAGAAAGGAGAATAAAATGGAAGAAAGGTTTGCATGGTATTTTGCAGTTATTATTTCGATGTTCCTGTTAGCAGGTTTTATTGAAGGAATTATCGGATTGAATTCTGTAGTAACTTTTGTAGTAACTATTGTTGCATGTTTAATTGATTTTGTGAGCTATCTCAGAAGGAGAGCGTGATGCTCTCTTTTTTTCCGCGAAATTATACGCCCCCTTAATGGGAATAGTCCCGCAAAAAGGAGGTAAAAATGAAGGAATTTAAGGAGTTTTTAGAAAGAGAAGTTTATGTGCTTGGTATGTTCACAATTTTAATTGCGATCAGAATCTATGGCGTAGTTTGTAACATTGCAGTAGATATCGAAGCAATAGATTTGTGTGCAGCGATGCTCGGCTTAGATCTATTTATGAAATCCTGGTTTGGCATTGTAATGCCTGTTGTAATGCGGACTTGTCCCAAGAAGTAATATAAAAGGATGGGTCTTTTAATAGGCCCTTTCTTTTTTTTCGCAAAAATTTCCTTCCTTATTATAGGATAACAATCCACCACAACTATCTAAATGAAAGGGGTTAATTATGAAGAAGGAAATCATGAATTTTGTAAAGAAGAGTATTAGGGTTACTGTGGCAAGTATAGCGTTGTTTATTACAATGGTGCTGTATGTTGTAAGCATTCTTGTGATAACGCCGTTTGCTTGGCTGGTTAATGTTGATGCTAACGTGAGCGAAATTGGTGAAAAGTGTTTTAATAAGATAATCATGGCAGGAGGATGGCGGAAGGATTGATTGTCCTGCAGTGCAGAAGGGGGTCGAAAGACTCTCTTCTTTTTTTTTGCAATTACACCACAAATCAAGGAGGTAAGCATGAAACAAAAATGGAGCGAAGAGGACTATTCAAAGTATCTGTATCTCAAATCTGTGTATCCGCATTGGAAGGACCTTGATTATTTTAAGCCAAGCAGAATCCATGAGATTTACAAAAGTGTTCTCGAAAGAGAAGAAAAAAGAAAGGAGAAGCTTAAAGAGGAGAAAAAGTATCATCAAATGACTTTATGGGAGGTGGGTCTTAGATGAATGATGAAGTAGTTCTTTATAAGCTCACAAATACTGGGTTAAGGAAGATTTTTGGTGAGCTTGTTATATATGGCAACGGCAAAGCACTCTTTGTTTCAAACGATAAGAATACACAACGAATAGTTACTACTTTAGCGGGAATTGTCTATAAAAAGGCTCTCTGGCTGTATGTTGAGAACGATCTGTTAGCACAAACTTTGTTTGATGAAGATTTGCTTTACCAGATTAGAAAGTATGAAGACATGATCGCCAAAATAGACCATAAAAGGCGGTTGATTTTAAAGGAGGTAAGAGTATGAGTATGCCAAAACCTGATCCTCCTTGCAAACCAACTTGTCCAAATCGTGAACTTGGTTGTCGTTCGACCTGTTCAAAATGGGCTGCCTATCAAATTGTTCTTGTTGATGATAGAAAGGAACGAATCAAAAATAACGAACTTAACGCACACAATAAGCAAGTAAAGACAAGGAGATATATTCCTGGAAACGAAGGGAGTCGAATAAAATGAAGAAACTTTTGGTGGCCGCTATGACGGTCTTTTTTATTGCCATAAATTCTATATCGGTCAAGGCTTCAGAAATGCAAATCGTAAAAATTCCGCCGTTGGAAAATCCGGAAACCATTTCAGAAGAGATCCACGAGGACGAGCTTCAGATGCTTGCTATCTTAGTGATGGCTGAAGCTGGAAACCAAGATCTCAAGGGAAAGAGACTGGTTGTGGACGTTGTCTTAAATAGAGTCGATGATTCCAGATGGCCAGACACTATATCTGAGGTGATCAATCAGAAAGGTCAATTCTCTCCAATGACTGATGGAGGTTTCGAAAGGGCAGCACAGACGGTAACGCAAGAATGCTTTGATGCTGTGAGTATGGAATTAGAGTCAAGGTTGGACTACAAAATTCATTATTTTTGTGCAGGAGGTTACGGATATGGAGAAGCAGCATACAAACACCAGGACCACTACTTCAGCTACTGACTTCTACAATTCCATGATAAAAGCCATCTTATGCGGAAGCCCGACCGCTAATACTCAAGTCAAGTATGGTCCGCCTGACGTGTATGTGGAGTGCGAAGTACATGATGTGGAGGAGGATCATGAGAATAGTTGATGCAGATTTATTAATTAAATATGTGAAAGACAATTTTATAGGCGAAGGCTGTAATGGCAATCACCAGAAAGAATTCATTGATGCAATTAATGAACTAGCTGGTGGAGATTATGTACACAAGGTTACATCTTGCGAGGAATGTCCAAAATTTGGCTGTTTCGGATGCGAGTACAAGGAAGTGAAGGAGGTGATGCCATAGGCTGATTGCTTTTTATCCAAATCCATAGGCGGTGGGAACAGGCACTCCTGCCGCCAAAAACAATAAATGAAAGGAGTAACTATGAAAATATTCTTTGGTGTTCTTTTATATTTTCTTATCGGAACGATCGTTGCTGGAGTAAGGTTATTTATTTACAACGTGGATCTAACTGAGTTTTCCGCTTTTGATAATGGTGATAGTGAAGATGATCAGATTGCCACCATGTCCATAATTCCAGGATGGCCGTTATATTTGTTGCTAAAGTGCGCTCTGATTATTCCAAAAGCTATTGTGCTTATCATTAAGAAATTTATGAAAGGGGAAACAAATGATCAAGGTTGAGAATATTGAACCCTGGGGGTTTGAACACGCTATCAGAGGTATGAGAAATCCTCTTAACAGTTGGGATAAGAGTGATAGTGATTACTGCGATAACCTTTTAGACTGCGTTGGTTGTCCTATGTATCAATCGGACGGATGTCATATGCCGAGATATGAGAAGGATCAAAAAAGATACGAATACATTATCGGAAATAACGATCTTGATCTCATGCGTCGTTTATATTCTGCAGGACCGGAACACAGAAAGTATCTCAGGCAAATCTTTGTCTCCATGGACATCACTGCTCCACTTTATTGGTGGAAAGAGTTTGATACTTACAAAGTTGGTACTGTTGCAAACTCTTGTTCCACAATGCATAAAATAGCTGCCAAACAATTTGCTTTAGAAGACTTTTCCGTAGAGCATCTTTATTCAGACGAATTGGAATTCTTCAAGGAAATTATTGATCGTTTGAACTCTGCAAGAGAAATGTATCTAGATAACGACATTCCTAGCAGAAAGAAGTGCGACTGGTGGCAGATGATCCAATTATTACCTTCTTCTTACAACCAGCGGCGTACGGTAACGATGAATTACGAGAACGTGGTCTCAATCATTCATCAGCGCACCGGACACAAATTGGACGAATGGAATGATTTTGTCAAGGTTTTAGAAGATCTTCCTTACATCAATGAGATCACAGCAGAGGTATCCGTATGAATATATTTGCGCTGATAGGTGTTGTTGTCGTATCTGTAGTTGCCTATCTATTGGTTCTGTCGATCCTAATGATCTTTGTAGGTGGGCATATTGATAGCGAAGAAGCAACAATTGGGTCGATTATTCTAGGAGTTATTGAGGGAGTAGTTATTGGACTAATATTTGCACATTTGGAAGGAATGCTATGAATGCTAGACAGAAAGCTAAGAAGTATAAAAAGGAACTTGATATTTTAAAAAACACACCAATACCGACAAAAGAAGTAATTCATAGTGTTGACGACATCGTTACTTATAAAGCCGAAGTGCGAATTTCTGATAATGAAATTTTCAAATTTGGATATTCTGACGACTTTATTAGCATGATGATACTCAATGATCGATACGACATGCTACTAGATCAATTTAAAGACGCCATAAAAGACAATACTGAATTTAAAGTTGAGAAATGTCTTTATGGCAAAAAGATCATTGCATGCCTTCGATTAGTTAAACCAAGGAGGAGTAATGAACACAGAGACTAAATTAGATTTCACATTATCAGATTTCATATTGGAAATGATTAAGAAGATCGATGAATCTCCGGTGCCTATCGAAGTAAGCATTAATTATTACCCGGACGGAGAAGTAGATGTAACCATTTCTCCTTACAGACCGATTACATACAACTGCCCTTTAAACAATCGAATTAATAATACGGAGGATGACGACAGGAGGTAGTAGATGGGTCTGCTTAAGTTTATTATTGCGGTGATTTTATTCGCAGCATGTGAAGCAGGAGGTATTTCACACGATACTTTTGCTATTTGTTTAGCGATATTACTGGCAGGATGGATAGCTCATATAAACATAGATAATAACTGAAAGGAGTCAAAATGATTACAAGATTTGACATTGGCGAAAACGTTTATCTTGAGGCAAAGATAGATCGCATTGACATCGATACGAAGGGAACAATTTCCTACCATATTCGTCTTGCAGAGAATGACACGGTGTGGGTGGATGAGGATAAGCTGCATAAGACTCCTGAGAACAATCTGAAATGTATCAAAATTCCTGAGAACAATGGGTCAGAATAGATCAAGGAGGAGAGAAAATGAGAGACATGTTAGATTGGGCAAAAGAAGAAATTCGAATCGCCAGTGAAAAAGAAGATGGATACGGCAAAGCCTGTTACGAATCAGCTCTCAAAGCATATAAGTGTCTTTGTGAAGATGAACATTCTGGACTGAGCTGGGCATTAACTACTCAGATCTTAAATCAGCTTTGCAAAGGGTTTCCGCTTTCTCCTATAGAGAACACGCCTGATGTTTGGGAAGAGGTTTCTGAGCTGCCAGGCGGAAAAACTCTTTATCAGTGCAAAAGATGCCCGTCTCTATTCAAGGATATTGATAAAAAGGGAAACGAAACTTTCTACGATGTAGAGAGAGTAAAATGCGTTGATCCCAAAACTGATACAGTATTCACTTTCAGCCTTGCTACACATATGATCGACGATATGTTTCCGATTGAATTTCCATACTTACCTACAGACAAATATAAAGTCGCGGTAGTTTCATTCAAGGCAGATGACCCCGAGTGTGATCTTGATACCATTGGTATTTCCACGATTCTTACTCCGGATAAAGAAGTAATCCAGGTTAACAGATTCTTCAGAAAGCCCGATGATAGAGAAGATCCAACTTATCATGGTTGGGTAGAGATTGACAAAGATGAGTTTATGAAAAGATATGCTGGGAGGGTTAAATGAGTAAGTATAATATAGGTGATTTTGTAAAGTTTGTTGATAGGCCGTCGGATCAGATTTTGGAAGGAATTATTGTTGATAAGTATTACTTGTCTAATGTCCAGATGATGGCTTACGACGTAAAAGTCGAGGATGGATCTGTTTATAACGTCATCTTTGAAACAAATATTGACGCGCACATAAATTCCGATACACCTGATCAAACCGCAAAAGCAGATGCTGGGAAACTTCAATTAACACTTGTTCCAACTCAGATTATCAAGGACATAGCGGAGGTTCGGATGTATGGGAATCGAAAATATGGTGATCCCGATAACTGGAAGCAGGTAGGAATTGAGCGCTATAAAGATGCTTTGATGCGTCATCTTATCGCATATCTAGAAGACCCTCAAGGTGTAGATGAGGAGTCTGGAATTCCACACTATAAACATCTCGCTTGTAATATGGCATTCATATGCGAAATGGAGGCTAAGAAGAAGAATGATGGCAGATGATTGGTATGTTCACACAGAGCCAGTCAAGGTTTATTTATGCGATCAAATGAAGCCGTGTGTGTCATCACCTATATGTGGTACATATTGTAAGCATACAAAGGACTTCAATCACGCAAAGAACAGAGATCATAGCGACGATATGAAGTTCGAAACTGTACCAACCGGAGATAAATGGGAGGTGGAATGAAGGCTGTTTTGTTGTTAGCTGCATTTTGTCTTGTTGGTTTATTAGTATTCACATTTTCTGCGTTTATTGTTAATGCAGAAATTGATGATGAGGAGGGTGATAGATGATTTATGTTTACATAGTAGTTGCTTTTTTATCAGGTCTGTCAACGGGATGCTTCTTAGTGTCAAGGCATTTGGAGAAAAAAATATTAGCAGCTAATAGATCATGGCAGCAGACCGTAGATGATCTCATCGACATTGTGGGAACTTATCTTACTACGGAGGATTTGAGATGAATCTTCATATTGTTAATTTTCACGATTATTGCAAAAAGTGTAAATATCAGTTTCTTGCTGGCCATGAGGAGCCTTGTAACGAATGCCTGACAGAAGGGATGAGAGAAGACTCAAGGATTCCTGTAAACTTCGAGGAAGCAACGCAAAAAAATAACTCCCATTAATGAGAACACTGTGTTCTTAGAAAGGGGTTAACTATGAAATTTAAAATGTACACAAAGAAAAAAGAACTCCGTCTAATTAGAGAGCAGAAAAGAGAAATCTTGGAACAGCTCAAAGACACTGATTTTGACTCTGGTGAGTACGAGCGGATGTGCAAGGCGCTCAAGAAACTTACTAGTATTGAAGAGGAGATCATGAATGGTAAGAAAAATCGTTCGTGGTTACCGTTGGTACTGCAGGTTATTCTTGGGTTGCTTGGTATAGCTGCTCCGGTCGCTGGTTCGGTATATCTGGGTCAATTGAGCTACGAGAACAATACGAATTCTATGAACTTAAAGGACGGGGCTGTTTGGAACTTGTCAACAAATATAATGAACAAAGTAAATAATCTTGGAAAACAGAATATAGTGTGATCATCGGAACGAGGGGTCGTAGAAGTATTACGGCTCCTCAATTCTATTTATGAGGAAAATCAAAATGGTTATCAAGGTCGAATATGAGGATGGCAATAATCCAGATATTGTAAGTTACAAAAAAAGTAAAGATGCTTTTGAAAGGCTAGGAGCTTTGAGCAGATTATATAAACTCAAGGCTCTTTTTATTACCAGCAATTTCATTTACGTGAGGATATCGAAGAAGGAATTCAAAGATGTTTTATGAAAATGATGCTGAAAAGTTAATAGAGAAAATTGGTCCTGAGAAATATATACAATGGAATATTAAAGGAACAGACATTGTTTTATATGAGTCAGCGTATCACATGCTCAAGGCAGCAAGAGATTTAAATGATACATTTGCATGTTCCGGTACAGCAACACTATATGATTTTGTGAACTACTTAGGTGTTGAAGATAACGGTATTTACAACTCTTTTGATCCTAGATCAAGGGATCTTGAGAGCGGCTGGTGTCTTCAGTGCATACAAGAAAAAGAAGTTCCAAACATTCAGTACAAGCCAGAGGTTGAGATTGTTGATGGAAAGCCAATGTTTTATGCAACTTTTGATCCACCTCCGTGTCAAGGAATGTACGACTGTGTTGGCTATGATTCAGACTGTGATAACTATTATTGATTCGCAAAAAAATAACCTCCATTAATGAGATGAACTCTCACACAACATTGTTTATTAATTATGGAGGTGAAAATATGAAAAACGTAATTTGTGCTATTGGGAAGATGTTTCTGGCAATGATGCTTCTTCCAGTAATCATGTTATTGATAAGTATTTTAATAGGATTATTTGGAATAATGGTATCGTTCCCAACATTATTCTTTCCGATAGTAGTCATTTTCGGTATCATATCTCTGCCTGGTATCTTGGTAGGGATGTTGATGAAGGGATCATCGAAGAAAGAAAAGAAGTAGGTAGTAAAGAGGAGCTAAAGATATTAATAGCTCCTCTTTTATTTTTTAATAATGAAAGGAGTAACTATGAAAAACTACTTGAAGACTATTACGGATAATCCAATAGTCAAGAAACTATGTGGGGCTGTAGGAAACTACTATGTTCTGCATGAAGGAGGAATTCTTACGTTTGGAACGGTGGTGTTTAATGCTGCCGGTATTGCAATCACATATAAGAATTCTCCTGCTATTCACGATGAACTCAAGGCTTATCACGAGAGGATCGAACTTCTTAAGACCATTGTTGCTTTAAGTGATGAGGAGAAGAAAGAGTATAAGAAGCAGATGACCGCAGCAACAGTCAGGGATCTTGCTCCTCTTATTGCCCCAATAATGATATTCTTTGCGAGCAGTACAGCTTGTGCTGTTATAAACAAAAAGAAGTCTGATGCCAAAATAGCTTCGCTTTCTGCTGCACTAAGCCTGGCACAGAGTACGATCAAGGAATATTCCGAATTCAGAAAGGAAGCAACAGAACTTCTCGGTGAAGAAAAGGTCTCTGAGATCGATAAGACCGTGACAGAAACATTGGTCAAGGAAGATCCGCCAAAAGAAACCTATATCACAGAGCATTCGGACGACGATATTCCGTTCTTTGATCCGTACAGTAACACTCTGTTCTATTCAAATTGGGACAGGATCTTATTGGCTTGCTCGGAAATGGGAAAGCAGCTTCTTGCCTGTGATGAGGTAGACCTTACGTACTATCACGACATGATAAGCGTGCCTCAAACCAAATTAGATCAGAGTATTGTTTGGCACGCATATATTGACGGATGCAATATTTCGCCCAGAAAGACTCTTTTCGATTATGAGGGACGTCCTTGCTACAAAGTCACTCTTCATCCCATGCCCAAGGGATTTGAGTGATAATTTCGCAAAATTTTACTTCCATATAATGAGAGATAACTCTCACCACTGAAAACATATTTGATGGAGGTAAAAATCATGGCGAAGAAGTATGCAACTGTTAACAACGGAAACAGCAATCAGACTAATAAGGAGGGAACTATGAATAACAATCAGAATGGTAACAACAATCAGGGTGAGCAGCAGAAGGAGAACTTCGGACAGAAGCTTGTCAACGGGTTTAAGAAAAACTGGAAGTGGTTTCTTGGCGGAGCATTGCTCTTTGGCGCTGGTGTAGCGCTCAAGGGAGGAATCGATGCCATGAACGACGATTCAGACGTTCTTAACACTCGGATTGACGATCTGACGAACGAGGTCGACAACTGCTATCGTCTGATCGATTCACACATGATGAACGATATTCCTAGTGATGTCTATGATGAAGATGACGAGTGCGTTGATGAAGAAGTAACTGATGATGTCGATGAAGAAGTAACTGAAGACGAAGAGGTTGAGGAGGTGTGATATCTCTCAAAGAGATTCTGAGGGGTCGTTTGAAATATAACGGCTCCTCTTATTTTTTCAAGGAGGTATTTTATGGCTGATGAAAAGAAAGAATCCTCCGGCTCAATTTTGTGGGAAATAATGAAGACTTACTTCAACACCACACTAATTCCACAAATAAAAAGCTCAGTGTCTGGGTTCTTATCAGAACTAACTTATATAGGAGCAGATTACATATCAAACGTGTTGAATAGACGGATTAATGGTCAAGACGCTCCTCAGATTCGTAGAGGATCTACAACGTCAATTACATCATCAAGGAACAAAATGCCGTCTACAATAGTCACAGCACCAACTCAAAGCCCAAATAACGGCCCAAACATAAAGACGTCCGGTGTTGATGTAGCCGTCATATGGTTGAAGAATGTGGATCAGGCTAATGATGTCAAGGCTAGAATGCTCAAATGTTTTGAGAGCATGGGGTGTTGTAGAGTGGCGGACTATTATTCAGCATGCTCTCAGTATGACAAGGTAAATGATACAAAGACTCCGGTTCCGCTTATTCCGCATTTCAGATTTGGGTGGAATAATCCGTCCGACATTCATTATAGAGTTGATAGAAACGGGTATTGGTTTGATATGCCGAACCCTGTTGAAGTACAAATAACTAAAAAGTAGGAGGTTTAATTATGGCATTCGACAAAATATCAAGAGCGCTCCATATTTTTGGAGCAAAAGTTTATGATCACAGAGCCGATATTGAGTTTGGTGGTGGCGTAATCTGTGACGTTGGAAGCACGATTCTTCTGGTCAAGGCTGCTATAGACGTAGCAGAAGACATTAAGCATTATGCAAATCTTAAGAAGCACATGAAGGACGATGGCATTCTCACAGACTTAGAACAGAAGAACATTCTGAAGGATACTGGTAAGGATGTTGCTGTCAAGGTCATTAAGAAGTCTACACCAGGAGTTGTTCTCAAGGCGGCAGAGATTGTTCTGTATGGACTTTCTCATAAGACTCTGACTGATGAGAATGATAGACTGAATCTGGTTGCAACAAGCGCCGTAGCTTCGTATGAGTTACTTAAGAAGCGTATTGCAGAGACTGATGGTGCTGATCACTTAAGAGATCTTCTGAACGGAGATACGAAGGTAAAGGAAACTGTAAACGAGGAAACCGGAGAAGTCACTCAGACCAAAGAGAATGATGGTGATGGTGTAGCAGGTCAGTATGCTTACTTCTTTGGGCCGGATTACACGAATCCGGAATATGACAAAGATCATCCTGTATATACGACCGGATCTTTTGAGACTGCTCCAGGAGCAAACTTAGTCTTTGTTTCTTCTGTACAGCAGCATTTCCAGTTTAAAGCACAGCATGAGGGTCACTGGCTTCTCAAGGATGCTTTAAAAGAACTCGGATATCCGAAGTCGGTTTATATGGACGAGAGGATTGCTAAGGCCGGTAACGTCTACAGAAATAAGGACGGTTCGTACAACGAAGTGTCGTTCGGTTTGGATGACGAGAGCGTTGCTATGAAAGAATTCAAGGAAGGACTTAACGACACGGCACTTCTGGTGTTTAACGTTGTGCCAAATGTTTATAAGTTGCTTTGATCAAGGTTTATATGAAAGGAGTCTATCATGATTAAGAAAATGCTTATTAGTGTAGTTGCTGGGGTTGCCGTTGGGGTGACCCTCAAAATAATTGACAAGGCTCTTGCCACCAAGTATTCCAACATGGATATCAAGGATGGCGAAGCTGTTGAGAAGCAGGAAGAAGATTCTAAGATCGTAAAGAGGATCAAGGAATATGCCGGTAAGTTGGCAGAGCAGATTGTTCTTCATGAGAAAGAGATTAATGCAATTCTGTCTGTAGGCAGGAGTGTTTTGGCTGTAATCATCAGCTTGTTTATTCTCAGAAACTCAATCAAGGGAAATGGTAAGTTCCAGGAAGAAGTGTTGAAGCAGCTTAAAGAGATCAAGGAAGACGTGTATGGAAGAGGGGCTAGAGCAACGTTTGACTATCTCGATCATGAAGCAGATCTTCAAGGAGAATTATTCCTCACTGACGGAAAGCATGACACAGAGTATGTGTATATGACGGCTGACAAGTACAATGAACTGAAAGGAGAGGCGGCATGAAGAAGTTGATCATTACAGCAGTTATAGCCTTTGCTGCTGGTGTTGGAACAGGGGTCCTAGTCAAGGGCCTCCTTAATAGAAAGAAGGCTAATAATGACTGTAACGAAGAACCCGTCGACAATGATTGTGCAGTTGAGGAATGTGAGGGCTCAGAAGAAGGACCTGTTGAGGATGAAGAAGGACCTCTCACTGCAGAAAACATTGACGAGGCACCCGTTCGGATTTATTCACCTAAAGTCAAGGTTCCGGATGAGGACGAAGAAGATATTGATGAGGAAGACGAAGAACTCATTAGGAAGGGTGAAGAAGCTAAGCAGTATAAGAGTAAGCATCGAGGCAAAATTGAACTGATCAGCAAGTCTGAATGGGAATCTGATTTTCCTGTAGTTGATTACGACAGACAGGAGCTTTGGTATTTCCCTGATGAAGGAACTCTTACAGACGAAGAGGGCAATGAACTAGATCTGTATGAGTATGTAGGAAATTGTTTCGACAAAATAAACTTCTACACTTCCACAGACGAGGAATGCTGGATCAGGCATAATCCTAAGGAAACGGATTACTATATCCATAAAGAAGCAGAGATTCCAAGGGATATCTTCTTTAACAACTGAATATAGGGAGCGGCCTATGATTGATAACAATGATTATTATGCATGGCTGCTTGATCAAATTAACGTGCTGCATGGGAAGTATGAAAATTATCTGCTTCTCATGCAGTATTTGTTTTCTATAGCATACGTTCCAATTCTTATCAGAGATGAGGATCGGGTTCAAGGAGGTGTGAATCTAAGAAAACAATATGCGTTTTTAGAAAGCATATACGAAGACGATATTGATCAAGGTGCTTGCACTGTGCTTGAGATGCTTATTGCCCTTGCACAGAACATGTCTTTTGATACGGATGATACCACATCAAGGTGGTTCTGGGAAATGATGTCTAATCTAGGCCTTGATAAGTACGATGATGCAAATTACGAAAGCAAAGAAGTCAAGGCTATTGTAGATCGATGGTTAACCAGAACTTATGAGCCAGATGGTCAAGGATCTATATTTCCATTAAAGACATACTCCGGAGATGTTCGTTATATGGAAATATGGGCACAGAAGGATACATACCTTGTGGAAAATTATCCGTTGAACTAATTGAAAGGGGGTGGAGGAATGAATGTCTGATTCATTAATAAAAACAAAATACTCTTTCCTCTTTGAAAAGAAAACATATAACGCAAAGTTGCACAAAGATGTCTGGTCTCATGTCTTTGTTGTCGGAACCAAAATAGATGATTTCTTCGACAGAGGCAAAGAGTTATATGGGATCTTTGATTACACCACAAAATTGTGGACCCAGGACTGGAATAAGACAATAGAACTTATTGATGAAGCCGGTTATGAGGCTGTTGAAGCACATGTCGGCAAGCATATTATGGACGATCCAGAGTATGCACCTATCGTGTTAAGGATGGCCAACACAGACAACAATCTCATTGATAAGTTTAATAAGTTTGTTCATTCAGCTCTGGGTGACAATTGGAAACCGTTAAATCAAAATGTTCTTTTCTCAGATTCTGTTCTGAAGAAGGAAGATTATGCAACGGGTACTCTCCCATATCCACTCAAGGAATGTCCCACACCGGCTTATGACAAGCTTATGTCAAGGATCTACGGTGAGATTGAGACAGAGAAGATCGAGTGGTATGTAGGTGCCATAATTCAAGGAGATCAGAAGAAGATACAAAAGATTCTGGTCTTTTATGGTCAGCCTGGTAGTGGTAAGTCGACTATCATTTCAAGGTTGATCGTTGATATTCTGTTTGGCGGAGAGCATGGACTATATTGTGCCCAGTTTTCGCCAGAAGAATTAGCTGAGAGAGGACAGTTTGCCACAGCTTTCTTAGCTAAAGATCCTGTTGTAGCATTTCAGGATGACGCCGATCTGTCAAGGATCGAAACAAATGTCTTACTCAACACAGTCATATCTCATGAACCAACCAAAGTTAATGATAAATTCCAGAGAACGTTTATTGTAAAACCGAATTGTCTTTGCTTTGTTGGCACAAATGATCCTGTACAGCTTACACCTAGGAGTGGGTTATACAGAAGGTTAATTGATGTAAGACCTACTGGAGATTTGTTGTCACCAGACGAATACGATGAAGTTATGGCTCATTTGCCATTTGAAGCTTCAGGTATTGCTTACAAGTGTCTGCAGACTTATAAGCGTCTTGGTAAGAATCATTACAACAAGTATACTCCAGAGAACATGTTGTCTATGACAAATCCTTTCCATAACTTTGTCAAGGATAGATACTTCTTCTTGCGTGATGGTGTGTCTCTTCCAGCAGCATACAAAGAGTATCAGAGTTATTGTGATGAGTGTGCTTTCACTTATGTCTTAAAGAGATATCAGTTTAGAGATCAGTTGAAGCTTTACTTTGATAAGTATGATGACTCTCTGGATAAAGATGGAAAGGCAAAAAACTATTTCTCAGGGTTCAAGGTTGAGAAGATAGGTATAGTACCAAAAGAACTAGTCAAGGAAGAGCCTAAATATACCACATGGCTCAACTTCAATTGCACAGAGTCTTTGTTTGATGAGTTGTTCAAGGAGCAGCCAGCACAGTATCCGCTTGAATCGGGAGCACTACAATCCAAATGGAAGAACTGTACAACTAAGTTAAAAGACTTAGACACCCACAAAGTTCATCATGTCAAGGTTCCGACCGATCTTATTGTCTTTGATTTCGATTTGAAAGACGATCAAGGAAATAAGTCTTTTGAAAAGAACGTTGAAGCAGCAAGTAAGTTTCCTCAGACATATGCTGAACTGTCAAAATCAGAAGCCGGTGTTCATTTGCATTACTGGTATCGAGGAGGAGATCCATCAGAATTAAGTAGAGTTCTTAGCGACAACATAGAAGTCAAGGTCTTTACAGGAGATGCCTCACTCAGAAGAAAGCTTAGTAAGTGCAATGACTTGCCAATTGCAGAAATGTATTCTGGTCTGGAAAAGAAAGACACTGTATCAAAAACTCCAGATTGGGATGGGTACAAAAATCAAAATGTTCTTAAGTCCATGATTATTAAGAACACAGAAAAGTTCTATCACTCTTCTACAAAATCTTCTATCGATTACATCAACGATTTACTTAATCTGGCATACAACAATAACGTATCATACGACCTTCGAGATTTGAGTAAGTTGGTTTTAGAGTTTGGATCAAAATCAACTCACAATAAAGATTATTGTCAAAGACTGGTCAAGGAAATGAAATTTGTTTCAGATGATAAGTTTATGTCGGAGGAGGTAGACATGGTTAACTGGAATGTGTATGAGACAGAAGATTACATAAAGCAGAAGATCACGGAGTATATTTCTACTGCTTCTGATAACAAAGATGCTATTGACAAAATCAATTCGTTACTAAACAACGCTTATCGATCCGGATCAGACTACAACGTGTCAGATATGAAATCAAGCATCGTAAGTTTGGCTTTAGGATCGGATAAGTCTAAGTATTGTCTTAATGTTGCTGCACACATGCACTTCATGTCACAGTCTAATGAAGTCAAGGAGTATGCACAAGAAGAACCCAATAACCATGAGTCCGAAGAATATTCAAGGGCACCAATAGTTTTCTGGGACATCGAGTCAAATCCTGGGGATGAGATTGATCCTGCTTTGTTTCTCATTTGTTGGAAGTATCAAGGTGAAGAAAACAAAGTTGTGAGGATGTATAATCCATCTCCTGGAGAAGTTGAAGCATTATTCAACTATAGACTTATAGGTTTTAACAATCGCAATTATGACAACCATATGATGTATGCCGCCGGTCAAGGTTATACACCACAAGAGCTTAACAAACTTTCTCACAGAATTATTGATGGAGATAAGAACGCTAAGTTTGGACCTGCTTACAATCTCTCTTACACAGACATATATGACTTTGCATCAGCGAATAATAAGAAGAGTCTGAAGAAATGGGAGATTGAGTTAGGAATACATCATCAGGAAGCTGAGTTCGATTGGGATAAGCCCGTTCCTCAGAAATATTGGGAGAAAATGGGCAATTACTGTGAGAACGATGTCAAGGCGACAGAGGCAGTCTTCAATCACCTTCAGCCAGATTTTATGGCAAGAGAAATTCTGGCAGACCTTTCTGGATTAACAGTTAATGACACGACAAATACTCATACAACACAAATCTTGGTAGGAGACATCAAGGATCCTCAATCACAGTACATCTATACAGACCTGTCTACAATTTTTCCTGGATATGAATTTTCTCAGTTTGGAATAAACAAAGATCGTTATCTTCCTGGAGTCAAAATAGTTTCCGGTAAATCCATCTATAAAGGAATCGATCCTGGAGAAGGTGGAAGGAAGATCGGTTATCCAGGGATGTATACGAATGTGGGCCTGTTTGATGTAGCTTCAATGCATCCTAGTTCTGCCATCAGACTTCAGATCTTTGGTCCTGAGATTACTAAGAGATTCGAAAACATAGTCAAGGCTAGAATTGCAATCAAACACAAAGACTATGATACGGCTATTGAGTTGTTGGGTGAAAAAGTTAGAAAGTATCTGACTGGAGATCCTGAGGTGCTCAAGGCAAATGCTAAAAACCTGGCAAATGCACTGAAGACCGCAATTAATTCTGTATATGGTTTAACAAGTGCAAGCTTCCCGAATAAGTTAAGGGATCCTAAGAACATAGACAACATTGTGGCTAAATATGGTGCGCTCTTCATGATTGACTTGGAAGAAGAGTTAACAAACATGGGCTACAAAGTTGTGCATGTTTCGACAGATTCAATCAAGGTGGCAGACGTAGATGACAAAGTGGCAGAGTACATCATGTCCAAGGGCAAAGAATATGGATATACGTTTGAGTATGAAGCGCTATATTCGAAGATGTGCTTGGTAAATGATGCTGTCTATATTGCTAAGTTTGCTACACCAGAAGCTTGCCAAAATAAACTTGGTTTTGTACCAGAGGATAATTCTGACGCATATAGTCAAGGCAAACCATGGAGTGCTACTGGTGCTCAGTTTGCTGTTCCTTATGTGTACAAAACTCTGTTTTCTCATGAGACAATTGAGTTCAACGATTTCTGTGAGACGTTCAGCGTAAAGGAGGGCGCTATATATCTGGATCACAACGAGGGACTTGAGGATCCTTCAGTTTATGAGAAGGAACTTACGAAACTCAAAAAGAAAGGAGAAGATCCGGAACGTGTCAAGGAATTAGAGGACTTAATTAGTAAATGCCACAAATATGAGTTTATTGGTAGGATAGGTCAGTTTACTCCTGTTTTGCCAAATCATAATGGCGGTGCGTTAGTACGTATCAAAGAAGGTAAGGCTTATGCTGTTCAAGGAACTAAAAAGCCTGATGGGACAGCATATCACTGGTTGGATTCAGAAGTAGCCAGAGCTTTACACGACGACAGTTTTGTTGACAGAAGTTATTACACACATCTTGTAGACAAGGCTGTAGAAACTATTTCACAATATGGGGATTTTGAAGTATTTATATCAGACGATATTATTGATGATGATTTCATTAATCCACCACAGACAGATTTGGATGAAGTACCGTTTGATGAGTACATCCAGATGAAAGATCAAGGAGAATAATTATGGCGAAAGAACCGAATATTTATTGGTATAATGGTCAGCTTAATTGCGAACACATCAAGCTTATGCCCAAAAGTTTTATGAACTTCTCGGGAAGAGAAGCAAGGAATAAGCAGGGAAAGCTCTGCAACGAAGAAGGGAAGAGAAATTTCTGGATTGAGGTTCCCGAAGAGTTTGTTAGTATCTTTGAGGAAGAGAACGTCAACATGAGGATGCTGGTAAACACTTTAGAGGATGATGGTTATCCCAAGAACGCCAGAGTCAAGGTTAACGTTGCATTTAACGGTAAGGAGCCTGCAAAGCTTTATCTGAGAGATGGAATCAAGGATGCAGACGGAGAATATACAGAGGACTATGAAGAGATCTCCAAGGACGAAGTATCTGTGCTTGACGGTTACAGATATGAGGAGGCTGATCTTATTCTCAATGTTTCAAGGATCAATGAAATTCACGCTCTGTATCTTGTGAATGGATACTTTACAAAGGAGTATGACTCCAATCCGATCAAGGAGAAGCACGCTCAGCAGATCAGGAGGTCTCAGAAGGCTACGATCAATGATGAGCCTCTGCCGTTCACGTAAATAGTTCAAGGGGTGGTGATTCGTGAGAGTTACTTCCCCTCTCTTTTTTGTTGGAGGTTAGTGATGGCTAATGTTGAATTATATGAGCATCAGTTAGACGCTATAGAGAAGTTAAGGAATGGATGCATCTTATGCGGTGGCGTTGGTACTGGTAAGTCAAGGACGGCTCTTGCTTATTACTATCTCAAAGTTGTAAATGGAGAACTAAAAATAAACGGTGAGGGTAGAAGTGTTGCTCCAAGAGATCCCAGACCACTATTCATAATCACAACAGCAAAGAAACGAGATTCGAAGGAATGGGAAGGAGAGCTCGTTCCTTTTTCTTTTGGAATCAAGGCAGAAGATGTGGTTGTTGATTCGTGGAACAACATAAAGAAATATGAAAAGGTGTACGGATCATTCTTCATATTTGACGAGCAAAGAGTTGTTGGTAAAGGAGCATGGGTCAAGGCATTTCTTAAGATCGCAAAGAAGAATCAGTGGATCTTACTTACTGCTACTCCTGGGGACAATTGGTCAGATTATATTCCTGTTTTTGTGGCTAATGGTTTTTACAGAAATAGGTCTGAGTTTAATTATCAACATGTTATCTATAAGCCCTACATGAATTATCCGGTAATTGACAGATATGTTGGGGAAGCTGTCTTGTCAAGGTATAGAGATCAGGTCCTAGTCACAATGGATTTCGTTACTCCTGCTGAGAAGATTTATCACACAGTCAAGGTTAACTACGACAGAAATTTATACAGAATATCAGTCAAGGAAAGATGGGATGTGTACGATGACATGCCAATAGATCAGGCTGGTAAACTTTGCTACATCTTACGTAAGGTAGTTAACTCAGATCAGTCAAGGATAGATGCGCTTAGGCATTTGCTTGAAGAAAATGACAAAGTAATTATCTTTTACAACTTCACGTATGAGTTAGAAATCATAAGAGAAGTAGTCAAGGAAATGGGTTTCGATGTAGGAGAGTGGAATGGTGAGATACATTCAGAAGTTCCTAAGTCGTCAAGGTGGGTTTACTTAGCTCAGTACACAGCAGCATCAGAAGGATGGAATTGTATAGAGACTAATGTGATTATTTTCTATTCTCAGTCATACTCTTATAAAGCAATGATACAAGCTGCTGGACGAATAGACAGACTCAACACTCCGTTCAAGGAATTACATTACTATCTTTTCAAATCTAATGCGCCAATCGATGTAGCAATCGCAAGAGCTTTATCAAACAAGCGTGATTTCAATGCTCGTGCTTTCGCCTCTACGAACATTTAATCGCGAAAAAATATGCCCCTCTAATAGAGAGAGGGAAAAATAATTTTCCTTATATTTTTAGCGATGAAAGGAGGTTTCTGCGTAATGGTAGAAAGCAAGTTTCAGTCGCAGCTAGTCAAGGAGATTAAGAAAACTTTGCCTGGATGTTATGTGTTTAAAACAGATCCATCACAGGTTCAAGGTTTTCCTGATCTCCTTATTCTTTACAAAAAGAAATGGGCCGCACTAGAAGTCAAGGCTTCCGCTACTGCCAACCACAGACCAAATCAGGATCACCACGTCAAGGCCTGCAACGAAATGTCGTTCGGGTCTTTTATTTATCCTGAGAACAAAGAGGAGGTAATTAATGGAATGGTTAGATTTCTCAAGGGACTTCCCAGAAGGAAGTCATGCCCTCTTCTCACCGAGCAGTCCAGCCTGGAATAATGACGTAACCGTGGAAGACATACTATCAAGGTATTACAAATCATTTGCAGCAGATATAGGGACTGCGATTCATGAAGAAGCTAAAGAACACATCTTAGCTCACACAAAAACTTCGGTCAAGGAAGCAAAAAATTCTATCAAAAGAAAACTTTACAAAACCAAAGTAAAGCGTGGAAACAGATTGGTTCATATACCAGTCAAGGCATATGACTTAGATTTCTTAGCTCCTAATTTTTCTAATTATGTTAACGATGCGATTGCTTATGACATGCAACCAGAAGTTGTTCTTTTTTATTCAGAGCTGAATGCCGGTACTGCCGATACGATTTCGTTTGACAAGTCAAGGAGAATCTTACGGATTCACGATCTGAAAACAGGAACAACACCAACTAAGTTTGTGCAGTTAGAAAATTATGCCGCTTTGTATTTTCTGGTTTACAAAAGACTTCATGGAGTAACTCCCAATGACGTCAAGGTTGAGCTGCGCATTTATCAGGCAGGAGAAATCAAGGAAGAATATCCAACTGCAGAGGACATTCTTCACCTGATGGATGTTGTGGTTTATCACACACAAGTAATTTCTGGCGAGGGAGGGATGATCCTATGAATCCGTATGAATATCTTAGTCTTCTAATCAAGGAAGAGGAAGACTATCTTATGCATGATGGCGTTGCTCATGACCATAATCCTCCTGGTAGAGGTTCTGGAAGATATGGTTGGGGCGAAGGTGAGAGAATACTTCAGAGGGCATACGATCTTCAGTCAAGGGTTACCAAGTTAAGGAAATCTGGTATTTCTGATAAAGAGATAGCTAAGATGTTGGGTTTCTATACATTGGACAAAAAGGGTAACCCAGTCAAGGATGAGAACGGAGAGTATGAAGGTAATATCAAACGTCTTCAGGCTAACTATCAGTTTGCTAAGAACGAAGTAAGACAGGATAAAGTAAGACAGGCTCAGGAATTAAGTCAGAAAATTAATCCCGAGACCGGTAAGCCTTACACAAATACTGAGATTGGCAAAATCATGAATATGAATGAGTCCTCAGTTAGAAACCTTCTTCGTAACGAGACAGCAGCAGAGAATACTGATAAGACAGTTGAGGTTTATAACAAACTCAAGGAGATGGTTGATAGAGGAGAATATATTAATGTTGGTCGTGGTGTTGAGAATGTTTTAGATACGACCAGGGATAGGGTAGATAAGGCTCTTATAATGTTGGAGCAAGAGGGCTACCATGTCGACGATGTCTATACTCCTCAGATGACAAGTTCTACTCATAATCTAACCACAATTCATACTCTTTATCCTCCAGATGTTGAATACTCTACGGTTGTTAAAAATCGAGCAGATATAAAATCCGTAGAGGGTGAAACTGATGATCGAGCTGCTACGTTAAAGGGTATGCAGTATCCAACTGAAGTAGAGCTTTCAAGGGTTGGTGTAAAGTATAAAGAAGATGGTGGTGATCAGAAAGACGGTATTATCGAGTTAAGGGCCATAAGAGGAGAAGACGGTAAGTTGTATCCTGCTTGTCCTGATCTGGATCTCGGTAATGCAAAATATGCTCAGGTTCGAATTGCTGTAGATGGCGATCCAGAAGGACTCGGTAAGAGATACATCAAGGGTATGGCTGTCTACAACGAAGACTTACCAGAAGGAACTGACATCTTAGTAAATTCAAACAAGTCTACTGTTCAAGGGTTAGATAAAGCTCTTAAGAAGATGGAGACCGTCAAACTTCCTGATGGTACTGAAGTCATAAATGAGCACGATCCTTTTGGCTCTACCGTCTTTCAGGCAGATTATGCGCCAGGTAAATTATCAGCTCTGAATATCGTTGGTGATGTCAATGGAGTTGATCAGCATAAAGAAGGGGCATGGAACGACTGGTCAAGGAATATGCCAGCACAGTTTCTTTCCAAACAATCTGAGCAGCTTGTTAAACAGCAACTCAATCTCAAGGTTATGGAGAAACAAGCCGAATATGATCAGATTATGCAGATCAATAATCCGGTGGTCAAGAAGCAAATGCTTTTAGACTTTGCGGATGGTTGTGATGGATCTGCTGTAGATCTCAAGGCGGCACCAATAGCTGGACAGAGAACACAAGTATTGCTTTCCGTACCTTCTTTATCAGACAACGAAATATATGCACCAAGGTTCGAAACGGGTCAGACGGTTGCTCTGGTCCGTTTTCCTCATGGTGGACCTTTTGAGATACCAATACTCAAGGTTAATAACAACAATGTTGAAGCCAACAAGTTTATGAAGGATGCCAAGGATGCTGTTGGTATAAATAAGCATACAGCAGACATTCTTTCTGGAGCAGACTTTGATGGTGACACAGCAATTGTAATTCCTATGTCTCGTAAGAATAGTCAAGGCGAATTCGAACGAGCTGTTAACATCAAGGGTATTGGTAATGGCGCTACGCTTTTGCCTAACATGGAGGGGTTTGATCCAAAGGACGCTTATAAATCTGCTCCTGGGGTTAAGCCAATGACAAAACAGCAAAAGCAAACTCAGATGGGTATTGCAACAAACCTTATCATGGATATGCAGTCCAAGGGTTGTGAAGATCCAGAGAAGCTTGCTAGAGCAGTCAAGTATTCCATGGTTGTTATCGATGCTTACAAACACAAGCTCGATTGGCGTCAGGCAGAAAAAGACTTTGGAATCAAGGAACTAAAGAACGAATATCAGCTTGACTCAGAAGGACATACGGGGGCTGCTACCTTGATGACCCGTGCCAAATCACCAAGGGATGTAGAGCAGAGACAGAACTGGGATCCGGATAGAGTAGTCAAGGATAAAGACGGAAAGATCGTTTATCAGGCTATAGATCCTGTCACCGGCGAAAAGAATTATTTGCTAGCTCCTCACAGATTCTATGAGAAGACTGCTCCAGTAAAAGTCAAGGATGAGAATGGTAAGTATGTCAAGGATGAGAATGGCGATTATGTTTATGAGACTTGGCCTAATGGAAAGGTAAAGCAGGTTCCTACTGGTGAAATAGGTGTACGTACTCAAAAAGTTGCACGTATGACTCTAGTCAAGGATGCCAATGAGTTATTATCTGATAATCCTAACAACAAAGAACTTGCTTATGCTAACTTCGCTAACAAAATGAAGGCAATGGCTAATGAGGCTCGTAAGGAAGCAATAGCCCAGCCTAAGATTAAGAAGAACCCCCAGGCAGTCAAGGAATATGCTGAAGAGGTTGCTTCTCTTAATGTAAAGCTTAATGAGGCTAAGAAGAACTCTTACAGAGAGAAACAGGCTCAGTTACTTGCTGGTCAGATTGTTAACGCCAGAAAGCAAGACAATCCAGACATGGACAAAGACGATTTGAAGAAGGCTCGTGGCAACGCAATTAATTATGCAAGAGAAGCTACTGGAGCCACAAAGAAAGCTGTTGAGTTTACAGAACGTGAATGGGAAGCAGTAAACAAAGGTGCTGTTTCTCAGACAACATTCGAACAGCTTTTGTCTAATTCTAAGAAAGAGTCTTACATGTCTTACGCATTGCCTAGGAGTTCAAGGGTCTCACAAGCTACAGCAAATTACATTACTGCATTACGTGATGCTGGTTGGACCAGAGAAGAGATTGTTCGGGCTGGCTATGCATCACAAGACGCAATAGATGCTGTAGAAGCAGGACATATAGACTAAGTGTTCAAGGGTTATGTTTATTCTTATGTATATATGATGTTCAAGGGTTATGTGTAATTTATATACCCACCTATAGTGTTCAAGGGTTATGTTTATTCTTATGTATATATGATGTTCAAGGGTTATGTGTAATTTATATACCCACCTATAGTGTTCAAGGGTACTACTATTTCCTAAGCATATATAAGTGTTCAAGGGTCTATAGTGTTCAAGGGTAAAGCATATAGCCAAACATATGTGCACAGGATGTTAAAGGGTCCTGTTCAAGGGTTCGATACTATACCCCCTGTTTCTAAAACATACCCCCTCTTGTTTAAACCCCTACCCATTTGTTGTGTTGTGCTTTCTCTCAGACACACGGGATGTTCAAGGGTTCGATAGCGGTTGTTCATTTCTATGGGGCAGCACCTTTTTATACCCCCACCTTCTGTCACAGTTACCTCCTTATGTTGCTACAGTGTTGTAAGAGTGCAGGCTCATGTTGGTGCTGCATGTGCTTGTGCTCTTATACAGGATGTTCAAGGGTTCGATAGTGGTTGTTGTGGATGCTCAGATATATACACATACTCACACCCACCCATGATGTTCAAGGGTACCCTTTAACCTTGACTACCTACCTTGACTCGCATGTTGTTCAAGGGTTCCTTGAATACACCCTTGAAATATGCACCCCTCTAGGATGTTCAAGGGTAAATCCGTGGACTCACTTATATACACCCACCCTCATTGTTCAAGGGTCTTGGGAGGAAGGAGTATACTATGCCCCCTCACAAACAAACATGGCCCACCACGGTTGATAACCCATATGACCCATTCACACAGTTCGACCGCTGGCTGATGTATGATGAAGGCATGGGATACAACACATGTGCTACCGTGGCTAGGCTTGCACACACATCACCTAACCTCACGGACATGGAGATGGACGCATGCATTAATGATGCCATACACACACTCGTCAGCTGGTATGCGCCTTATGATGTGTACAGACTTGCGGTCGAAGGCAACGAGCGAGCATGGGGCTTGCACAGGGACGCAAGCATGTCAGTGTCTGTGTGAGCGTACCCATCTGCGTACAAGCGTGTACATGTGTGTGTGTGGACATGCGTGCGAACGCGTAGGTGTTCAAGGGTAGAGGAGTGAGTGCTCTTGCTCTTGCTTGCCAGCTCGCTTGCTCTCACTCATGTGTGCGTGTGTGTGCGTAGGCGTGCGTGGGCGTGCGCGAGTGCGCGAGTGTTCAAGGGAATTTGTTCAAGGGATTCAAACCCCCCGGGGGGTCTAATATCTTGACGCCCCTCTCAAAT
>ODAI012830011.1_pt1 | contig 56152 bp, 49 predicted proteins | sample 1539321 | NCBI WGS metagenome assembly ODAI01 (sample SAMN02144231, study PRJEB22623) | gut metagenome | biome: sheep rumen | host: Ovis aries | place: New Zealand | reverse complement strand
TGGTTATTTAGGGGGTAATCACTTTTTTATTGTAAAAAAGTAAAGAACCCCTTGAAAATAAAAGATTTAGAAATAATACGAGGAGTGTCAGAATTGACACTACCAAGTAAGTAACGGAGGAGCATATATGAACAATTACGAATATTGCGTTCCTACAGATATCAGATTCGGTAAGGATCAGGTAGAGTGCTTATCTAAAGAGATAGGCAAATACGGCAAGAGAGTTCTTATGGTATACGGCGGAGGAAGTATCAAAAGAACCGGTTTATACGATAAGATATATGAAGTATTAAAGGACTATGAGATATACGAACTCCCCGGTATAGAGCCTAATCCGAAGTTAGCATCCGTTAAGGAAGGTACCAAGATATGTAAGGATAATAATATAGATGTTGTGTTGGCTGTAGGAGGCGGAAGTTGTATAGATGCATCCAAGCATATCGCGGCAGCAGCATACTATGACGGCGATCCATGGGACCTCGTTATGGATAAAACGAAGGTGACTGAGGCGCTGCCTGTTTTCACAGTGCTTACAATCTGTGCCACCGGTTCGGAGATGAATCCGGGTGCTGTTATAAGCAATGAGGACACTAAGGAGAAACTTGAGCTTAATCATCCGCTTCTGTATCCTAAGTTATCAGTGTGTGATCCGACCTATCTGTATACATTGCCGGGTGCACAGACGGCAGCAGGAACGGCAGATATAATCTCACATATATTTGAACAGTATTTCCAGCCTAATGACGGAGCGTATATTACGGACAGATTAAGTGAAGCGGCGCTTAAGACCTGCTTTAAATACGGTCCCATCGCAATGGAAGATCCTAAGAATTATGAGGCCAGATCTAATCTGATGTGGACAAGTTCCATAGCACTTAATCATTTGTTTACCTTCGGTAAAGGAGGGGCATGGTCGGTTCATCCGATTGAACATGAATTATCCGCATTTTATGACATTACCCACGGAATAGGGCTTGCAATTCTGACACCGGCATGGATGAGATATGTGCTTAATTCCAATACCGTTACCCGATTTGCAATGTATGCAAGAAATGTATGGGATATTGTGGCAGAAGATGATTATGAGGCAGCGAATATCGGAATCAATCGAACAGAGAACTTCTTTATCAAGTTGGGATTGCCTACAAGACTCTCGGAGTTGGGTATAGATGATTCACAATTTGAATTGATGGCTAAGGAAGCTGTCAGAACAAGCGGATTGTCCACCAGAGCATATGTTAAGCTTGATGCCGCCGATGTGGTACAGATATACAGAGATTGCCTGTAATGAAGCCTGAGGCTTAAAGATACAAGGGCGGTTAAGAAGATGTTGTCAATACCTGCGTGGCTTGCTAAAGAGGCAGAGGCGCACAATTTCAGTTTGTCAAAAGTGTTACAGGAAGCCCTTATGGAGAAATAAGATTTAGCATAAAAAAATGCTTGACATAGTATGTATTATTGTATACAATGATACAGATGAATGGCAAGAGCGTCGTTTGATTACGGGGTTCTTGTCGTTTTTTTATTCTTTTCGGAGAATATTAGTGTAAAAAATGATGCTGATACATCTTTTTTTACACCTGCGATTTGAACCGAGCCTAAATCGCATTATGGCATCGCCGAATTTGATATTCAGCTCGCCGTCTCACAAATATGTGCTCGGCATGGAGGAAATTATGTGTTCAATTATGGGTTATCAAGGCAAGACTTTGGATGAAAAGACATTTAAGGAGCATTTTGATGCCACGATATCGAGAGGACCGGATGATCAGCGTGTTACATCATTTGACGGTGGGATCTTAGGATTCGAAAGACTCTCTATCATGGGTCTTACTCCGGAAGGAATGCAGCCCTTTAAGCTTAATAACAATATGCTTGTATGTAACGGTGAAATATACGGCTTCAGACCGATCAAGGACAGACTTGTTGCAGACGGTTATACATTTGCATCCGATTCCGACTGTGAGATATTACTTCCTTTATATGAAGAGAAGGGAGTCGATATGTTTGCAGAACTCGATGCCGAGTATGCATGTGTTATCTATGATGCAGCCAAGGGAAGTCTTGTAGCAGCCAGAGATCCGATCGGGATAAGACCGCTTTTCTACGGATATATCAAGGGTACAGACAGCGGCATGGGAGAAGACCATGAGGAGATAGTATTCGCTTCCGAGGCTAAGAATCTGACAGGACTTGTGGATAAGATCATGCCCTTCCCTCCCGGACATTACTATGCAGACGGTAAGTTTGTTTGCTATAGAGACATGACAGCTGTGTCATCTTATATACATGATGATGTAGAGACTGTGTGTAAGAACATTCACGATAAGCTTGTTGCAGGTGTGCTTAAGAGACTTGATGCGGATGCTCCTCTTGGCTTTTTGTTAAGCGGCGGTCTTGACAGTTCGCTCGTATGCGCGATTGCCGCAAAGGAACTTAAATGGCCGATAAAGACATTTGCCATAGGTATGAGTACTGATGCGATCGATCTTAAATATGCCAAACAGGTCGCCGAATATCTGGGTGCGGATCATACGGAGGTCATAATCACGGCAGAGGATGTGATAAAGGCTCTGCCCGATGTAGTTCATCTGCTGGGTACGTTCGATATCACGACGATAAGAGCAAGCATCGGTATGTATCTGGTATGTAAGGCTATTCATGAACAGACAGATATCAGAGTCATTATGACGGGTGAGATATCTGATGAACTGTTTGGATATAAGTATACGGATTTCGCTCCGAATGCCGGGGAGTTCCAGGCAGAAGCAGCCAAGAGGATAAGAGAGCTGTACATGTATGATGTGCTTCGTGCAGACAGATGTATATCGGTTAATTCATTGGAAGCAAGAGTACCTTTCGGCGATCTTGATTTTGTAGAGTATGTAATGAGCATTGATCCTGCCAAGAAGATGAATGTATATGGTAAGGGCAAGTATCTTCTCCGTCATGCATTTGAAGGAGATTATCTTCCCGAAGATATCCTTATGAGAGAGAAGGCAGCCTTCTCTGATGCCGTAGGTCATTCAATGGTCGATCACCTTAAGGCATATGCGCAGGAAAAGTATACGGATGAGGAGTATGAGACACTTCGCGCCAAGTATACACATGCCAAACCTTTCACCAAGGAGTCCCTGTTATACAGAGAACTCTTCGAGACATATTATCCGGGACAGGGACAGATGATTGCCGATTTCTGGATGCCCAATAAGAATTGGGAGGGCTGTGATGTCAATGATCCTTCGGCAAGGGTACTGGCTAACTATGGTGCATCCGGAGAATGATAAGGCATAAGCAGGAAATGTGATCGGTAGAGGAGTGTTAAATGGTTAAGTATGTATTTGTTACAGGCGGAGTCGTATCGGGACTCGGTAAAGGCATAACAGCTGCATCGCTGGGAAGATTGCTTAAGGCAAGAGGATATCATATCACCATGCAGAAGATGGATCCCTACATCAATATGGATCCCGGAACTATGAACCCCATTCAGCACGGTGAAGTGTATGTCACGGATGACGGAACGGAGACTGACTTGGACTTAGGTCACTACGAGAGGTTCGTAGGTGAGAGTCTTGACCATAATTCGAATGTAACGACAGGTAAGATATACTGGTCCGTACTTAATAAGGAAAGACACGGAGACTACGGCGGAGGAACCGTACAGGTAATACCGCATATAACCAATGAAATCAAGTCAAGGTTCTATAAAGAGAAGTCTCCGGATGAGAAGACCATCTCGATAATAGAGATAGGAGGAACAGTCGGTGATATAGAGAGTCAGCCTTTCTTAGAGGCAGTCAGACAGTTCCAGGCCGAGGTCGGAAGAGAGAATGCGATACTTATTCAGGTAACATTGATCCCGTACCTTAAGGCATCCGGTGAGATGAAGACCAAGCCCACACAGGCATCGGTCAAGACACTGCAGAGTATGGGGCTGTGGCCTGACATTTTGGTATGTCGCTCCGACTATCCTGTTGATGAAGATATGAGAGCCAAGATAGCGCTTTTCTGTAACGTTAAAAAAGAACATGTATTACAAAACCTCGATGCAGACAGTCTGTACGCGGTACCTTTGATGCTCGAAGGTGAGCACCTGGCCGAAGCCGTATGTGAATGTCTGCATATAGATTGTCCGAAACCCGATCTAAAGAAGTGGATAAGCATAACGGAAGATTTCGCAGATCCGATATTTAAGGTACATATCGCAATCGTTGGTAAGTATGTGGCTTTGCATGATGCATATTTAAGTGTTGCCGAGGCACTTCGTCACGGCGGTATATCTTCAAGGGCAGAGGTTGATATCAAGTGGGTTGATTCTGAAGAACTGACTGAAGACAATGTGGCCGAGATGTTAGGAGATGTGGACGGTATATTGGTCCCCGGCGGATTCGGTACACGTGGAACGGAAGGTAAGATAGTCGCTGTATCTTTTGCCAGAACACATAAGATCCCCTTCCTTGGAATATGCTTGGGAATGCAGCTGGCGATCGTTGAATATGCAAGGAATGTGGTCGGACTTAAGAAGGCCGACAGCATAGAGCTTGATCCCGACACCCCTGATCCTGTCATAGCGTTAATGCCCGATCAGGAAGGCGTTACTGACATAGGCGGAACATTAAGACTAGGAGCTTATCCCTGTGTACTGGAAGAAGGCAGTAAAGCATTTGATCTCTACGGTAAGAAAGAGATATCGGAGCGACACAGACACAGGTATGAGGTCAACAACGATTACAGACAGATATTTGCGGATAATGGAATGATCTTATCGGGCATGTCGCCTGACGGAAGAATAGTAGAGATGATCGAACTTAAGGATCATCCGTATTTTATAGGTACGCAGGCTCATCCGGAATTCAAGTCAAGACCCGACGAACCGCATCCGTTATTTGCAGGACTGATAAAAGCTGCACTTTATAACAGACGTAAGTAAGCATGACATAAGTCACTATTATTGGAGGATGATTATGAAAAAAGAGATCAATACCCTGTATGATCCACAGTTTGAACATGATAATTGCGGCATAGGAGCTGTGATAGACATAGAGGGCAGGGCAGCGCACGGGATAGTTGATGATGCCCTTAAGATAGTTGAAAATCTCGAGCACAGAGCAGGTAAGGATGCAGCGGGAGAAACAGGTGACGGTGTCGGGATCCTGACACAGATACCTCATAAGCTTCTTAAAGCAGAGTGTGAGAGATCAGGCATAACTCTGGGGGCTGCAAGATCATATGGCGTGGGTATGTTCTTTATGCCTGATAATGAGCTTAAGTGTGCTCAGGCCAAGAAGATGTTTGAAGTCATAGTAGGCAAGGAAGGCCTTAAGTTCTTAGGGTGGAGAGAAGTACCGGTTCATCCTGAAGTATTAGGAAGCAAAGCGCTTGCCTGCATGCCTGTCATCATGCAGGGTTTTATTGAAAGACCTGCGGGATTTGATACGGATCTTGAATTCGACCGTAAGCTGTATGTTATCAGAAGGATATTCGAACAGAGTACGGATTCAACATATGTGCCCTCATTGTCATGCAGGACCATAGTATATAAGGGAATGTTCCTCGTAGGTCAATTGCGTACATTTTTCACGGACCTTCAGGATAAAAGATATACATCAGCGGTAGCCATGGTTCATTCAAGATTCTCAACCAATACCAATCCAAGCTGGAAGCTGGCGCATCCCAACAGAATGCTCGTGCATAACGGTGAGATCAATACGATCAAGGGTAATGTCGATAAGATGCTTGCAAGAGAAGAGACGATGGAGAGTAAGGTATTTAACAAGGACGACATGACCAAGGTGCTGCCTGTTATTCCCAAGGCAGGTTCGGATTCGGCCATGCTTGATAATACTCTTGAGTTCTTAATGATGAGCGGAATGGAATTGCCGCTTGCTGCAATGATACTTATCCCTGAGCCTTGGAGTCATAACGATACGATATCTGTGGAAGGCCGTGACTTCTACCAGTATTATGCAACAATGATGGAGCCATGGGACGGTCCGGCATCCATTCTGTACAGTGACGGTGATGTCATGGGTGCTATCCTTGACCGTAACGGACTGCGCCCCTCAAGGTACTGCGTGACCGATGACGGAAGACTCATACTTTCATCCGAGGTCGGTGTGCTTCCTCTTGATGAATCCCATATTCTGAAAAAAGAGAGGCTGCATCCGGGCAAGATGCTTCTTGTCGATATGAAGGCCGGGCGGATCATACTTGATGAGGAGCTTAAGGAGCGCTATGCATGTGACAATCCGTACGGTGAATGGCTTGATAGCAATCTGCTTGAGCTAAAGCAGCTTAAGATACCGAATATCAAGCCCGTAAGCTATGATGATGAGGCTTTGTTAAGACTACAGAAGGCGTTCGGCTATGCATATGAGGAGTGCAGGGAGAGCATTCAGAGTATGGCGCTTAACGGCGCAGAGCATATAGGAGCCATGGGTGTAGATACACCCCTTGCCGTTATGAGCAAGGAGTATCAGCCTCTATTCAATTATTTTAAGCAGCAGTTCGCTCAGGTGACCAATCCTCCGATAGATGCGGCAAGGGAGAAGATCGTAACCTCAACTACCGTATATGTGGGTAAGAATGGCAATCTCTTAGAGAAAAAGCCCGGTAACTGCCATGTTCTTAAGATCCACAATCCGATACTCACAGACCTTGATATGCTTAAGATCGAGCATATGGACAGAGACGGATTCAAGGTGGCCAAGGTCCCGATCATCTATTATAAGAGCACACCCATTGACAGGGTATTAGAGCACCTTTTTGTAGAGGTAGACAAGTCATACAGGGACGGTGCGAATATACTTATACTCTCTGACAGAGGCGTGGATGAGAACCATGTGGCCATCCCTTCGCTCCTTGCCGTGGCTGCCGTACATCAGCATCTTGTGCGTACCAAGAAGTGTACCGCGATGTCGCTTATACTTGAATCGGGCGAGCCCAGAGAAGTCCATCACTTCGCAACACTCTTAGGCTTCGGTGCTTCGGCGGTCAATCCGTATCTTGCCCATGCAACCATTGAGAGCCTTATTAGAGAAGGCAATCTTGACAAGGATTACTATGCGGCTGTTGAGGATTATGACCATGCGGTGCTGCAGGGTATAGTTAAGATTGCTTCCAAGATGGGTATATCTACCATACAGAGCTATCAGGGAAGTAAGATATTCGAGGCCATCGGTATATCAAGAGATGTTATAGATAAGTACTTTGCGGGAACAGTGAGCAGAATAGAGGGCATCACACTTGAGGATATCGCTGAGACAACAGACAGACAGCATTCCAAGGCTTTTGATCCGCTTGGTCTTACGAGTGATATGACACTTAATTCCGTGGGCAGACATAAGATGCGCGCTCAGGGCGAAAAGCATCGTTATAATCCGAAGACCATTCATATGCTTCAGACGGCAACAAGGGAAGGCGACTATGAGAAATTCAAGCTCTATACCGCAATGGTGGATTCAGAGGAGACCGGATACTTAAGAAACCTTATGGAGTTTAATTATCCTGAAAAGGGTGTAGAGCTTAATGAAGTGGAAAGTGAGACAGAGATCGTTAAGAGATTCAAGACCGGTGCCATGAGCTACGGTTCGATATCCGAGGAAGCTCATGAGGCACTTGCCATAGCCATGAACCACTTACACGGTAAGTCCAACAGCGGTGAGGGTGGTGAAAGCGATGAAAGGATAGCATCCGCAGGGACAGCGAACGATAGAAGCTCTGCGATCAAGCAGGTGGCAAGCGGACGCTTCGGTGTCACAAGTAAGTATCTTGTAAGTGCTAAGGAGATACAGATCAAGATGGCACAGGGAGCCAAGCCCGGTGAGGGCGGACACCTGCCGTCTAAGAAGGTATATCCGTGGATAGCCAAGACAAGGCATTCGACACCCGGAGTAAGTCTTATCTCTCCGCCGCCTCATCACGACATCTATTCGATAGAGGACCTTGCACAGCTCATATACGATCTTAAGTGTGCCAATAAAAATGCGAGGATATCTGTCAAGCTTGTAAGTGAAGCCGGTGTGGGCACCGTGGCTGCCGGTGTAGCTAAGGCAGGAGCACAGGTGATCCTTATATCGGGTTATGACGGAGGTACGGGTGCGGCTCCCGTAAGTTCCATACATAATGCAGGACTTCCATGGGAGCTTGGTCTTGCCGAGACTCATCAGAACCTTATAAGGAACGGACTTAGAGGCCGTGTCATCATAGAGACGGACGGTAAGCTTATGAGCGGAAGAGATGTAGCTATTGCCGCCATCCTTGGAGCTCAGGAATTCGGATTCGCAACAGCTCCGCTCGTGACGCTCGGATGTGTGATGATGAGAGTATGTAATCTCGACACATGTCCCATGGGTGTCGCCACACAGAACCCCGAGCTTAGGAAGAGGTTCATAGGTAAGCCGGAGTATGTAGAGAACTTCATGCTCTTCATAGCAAGAGAGCTAAGGGAATACATGGCTAAGCTCGGTGTACGAACGGTTGATGAGCTTGTCGGGCGTACGGATCTGCTTCGACAGGCGGACACGGGCGAAGGTGTGGGTAAGCGTATAGATCTAAGCGGTATCTTGTCATCACATTACTGTGATCCCAATGATGACAGCGATATTGATACGCCTTTTGATTTCGAGCTTGAGAAGACTGTCGATGAGAGCATACTGCTTAAGGACAGTTCGGTCAAGGCAGCCATAAGCAAGGGAAGCAAGGCAAAGGTAAGCGTGGAAGTGCACAATACCGACAGAGCATTCGCAACCCTGCTAGGTGCCGAGATCACAAGACATAATCCCGAAGGACTTGCAGACGGAACGATAACGATCGATTGTAAGGGCTCAGGCGGACAGAGCTTCGGTGCCTTTATTCCCAAGGGACTTACCTTAAGACTTACTGGTGATTCTAATGACTATATGGGTAAGGGGTTGTCGGGCGGAATAATCGCCGTATCGGCTCCGGCTGATGCGGGCTATGAAGCTGAGGAGAATATCATAATCGGCAATGTGGCACTGTACGGTGCGACATACGGAGAGGCTTATATAGCAGGTATGGCCGGAGAGAGATTCTGTGTACGCAACTCCGGAGCAACGGCGGTTGTGGAAGGTGTCGGAGAGCACGGGTGCGAATACATGACCGGCGGACGCGCCGTGATCTTAGGTCCTACGGGCAAGAACTTCGCGGCAGGCATGAGCGGCGGTATAGCATATGTGCTTGATGAAGACAATCAACTGTACAAAAACCTTAACAAAGAGCTTGTGCTTATGGAGCAGATTGACAATAAGGGCGAGAAACAGGAGCTTGAAGAGATACTTAAGAAGCATGTGAAGTATACCGACTCGAAGAAGGCCAAGGCTGTACTTGAGCATTTTGATGATTATCTGCCTAAGTTCAAGAAGATAATCCCGGCGGATTATAAGAAGCTGTTACATCTTATATCGGGATACGAAGAGCAGGGCATGGACAAGGAGAAGGCTCAGATTGAGGCTTTCTACGCTACACAACGGGTCAATCCCGTTGAGTAATGAAACCTTTTACAGAAAAAGCAAAGGAGCCTCGCACAAGCATCAAAGATGCTTGTGCGAGGCATGGAGGATTAATATGGGTAAAGCAACCGGATTCTTAGAATACAAAAGAGAGAATGATCTTACGATCGAGCCTCTTAAAAGAATTGAGAACTTCAATGAGTTCCATCCGCAGATCAGTGATGAGAAGCGCAGATGCCAGGCTGCCAGATGTATGGAATGCGGAGTCCCTTTTTGTCAGGCCGGCACGATGATAGCGGGTATGGCTTCGGGCTGTCCGCTCCATAATCTTGTTCCCGAGACTAACGACCTGGTATATAAGGGCAATATCGAGCAGGCCTACAGACGCCTTAGTAAGACTCACAGCTTCCCGGAATTCACATCAAGGGTATGTCCCGCACTGTGTGAAGCGGCATGTACTTGCGGACTTAATGATGCACCTGTGACGACCAAGGATAATGAAAGGTACATCATCGAATATGCATTCGAGCACGGTCTGGTAGAAGAGGAGAAGCCGGCAGTGCGTACAGGTAAAAAGGTCGCTGTCATCGGAAGCGGTCCCTCGGGACTTGCTGCGGCGGCATCACTGAACCGTAGAGGACATAAGGTGACGGTATATGAGAGAAGCGATAGGGCCGGGGGACTCTTAAGATATGGCATTCCCAATATGAAGCTTGATAAGCGCGTGATAGACAGGCGTATCCGTCTCATGGAGGAAGCCGGGGTGGAATTCAGGTACGGCGTGGATGTCGGGAAGGACATTAAGGCTAAGGATCTTCTTAAGGAATATGACAGAGTAGTGCTTGCCTGCGGAGCATCCAATCCGAGGAATATAGGTGCACCGGGAAGAGATGCCGTGGGTATCTACTTCGCAGTGGATTTCCTTAAGGAAGTCAGTAAGAAGCTTATGGATGAAGACTATGATGCAGATAAGCTTATAAGCTGTAAGAAGATGTCATGGGGCAGCCTTAAGGGCAGACATGTGGTGGTCATAGGTGGTGGCGATACGGGCAATGACTGTGTGGGTACGGTCATAAGACTTGGAGCCGCATCAGTGACGCAGCTTGAGATGATGCCAAAGCCTCCGGTCGACAGACTGCCATCCAATCCCTGGCCCGAATGGCCTAAGATACTTAAGACGGATTACGGTCAGGAGGAGGCCATAGCGCTCTTCGGACACGATCCGAGAGTGTACTGCACAACGGTCACGGAGTTTATCAAGGATAAGAGCGGAAAGCTAAGCGGAGTAAGGACTACAGAGCTTAAGTCCGTTAAGGATGAAGCGACAGGAAGGATGAGCATGGTACCCGTTAAGGGGACGGAGAAGACACTTAAGGCCGATATGGTGTTGATAGCCGCGGGATTCTTAGGCAGTCAGGAGTATATATGTGACGACTTCGGCGTAGAGAGGAATGCAAGGACCAATGTAGCCACGGATGAAGGTAAGTATGCCACAAGCACGGACAGGGTATTCACATGCGGTGATATGCACAGAGGACAGTCCCTTGTGGTATGGGCGATAGCCGAGGGCAGAGAGGCGGCGAAAGCGGTCGATGAATCGCTTATGGGCTATACCAATCTCTAGGGTTATAAAGGGCTGTAAAACTGTAAAAGTATACAAGGTATACAGCGTATACTTATTGCCCGGCAGATATGGCCTATGGTATCGTGATTTATGAGGTAATATTGAATGATTAGTGTGATTATCGCGATGCCGAGAATTGAAGATGCGAAGCGATTGGCCGATATTATGCGAAGCAGAGGCCGGGATGTACAGTATGTATGCAGTACAGGCTCGGAAGTCCTAAGCTATGTCGGCGATATCGATAACGGGATCGTCATATGCGGATATAAGCTTAAGGATATGCTCCATACGCAACTGCTGTACATGCTTCCCAAGGGTTTCGAGATGGTACTTACAGTGAGTGCGGCCAGATGGGATAACTGCGCGGAATGAGTGCTTAAGGTAGAATTGCCCGTTAAGATAGCCGAGCTTATGCGTACCGTTGATATGCTCCTTGCCAGAAACGAGGCAAGGGTTAAGAAGGGCGGGACCGGCTCGGGAGGCAGGAGCAGGCAGCAGCAGGATATAGTGGAAAAGGCACAGAGACTTCTGATGGAAAGAAACGGAATGGAGCGTAAGGAGGCCTACCGGTATATCCAGAAGCAGAGCATGAATTCCGGCAACAGCATGGTAGAGGTGGCCCGTTACATACTTGAATCCGATTATGAATAGATAATGTGGTGAGAACCGGATAAGACAGGGTAGCTTAACTAAGAAGTGAGGAAACCATGAGGATAGAATTCACTAAGATGCACGGATGCGGTAATGACTATGTATATGTAGACGGAGAGAGATTCCGTATAGATGATGACAGAAAGCCTGAGATCGTAAGATTCATAAGCGACAGGCATAAGGGCGTAGGCTCCGATGGTGTCATATTCATCAATCCTTCGGATGAAGCGGATTATGAGATGGATATGTATAATGCGGACGGAAGCAGATCCGAGATGTGCGGTAACGGTATAAGGTGCGTGGCTAAGTATGTATATGATAAGGGCAAGACAGATAAAAGAACACTTGATATTATAAGTCATGGCAAGATAAAGCGCATAGAATTGGGAACGGACAAGGATGGTATCACGATGGCTAAGGTCGATATGGGTGAACCGATATTAAATCCTGAATTAATACCCGTCGATGTAACCATGCTGCCGGGAGACAGAAGCAAAGACCATGTCCCGGTTAAGATGTTCCCTATAGTAACTAAGGACGGTAGCAAGTACAGAGTGACCTGTGTATCCATGGGTAATCCCCATGCCATCATCTATGTGGATGATACTCAGAGGACAGATGTAACAGGGATAGGCTCTATGCTGGAGGAACATCCCTTTTTCCCTAAGAGAGCCAATATAGAGTTTACGCAGAATATAGACAGGACGCATGTGAAGATGCGTGTGTGGGAGAGAGGTACGGGTGAGACCTTAGCCTGCGGTACGGGATGCTGTGCGCTTACCGTTGCGGGAGTGATAAACGGCTTCTATGACAGGGATACGGATGTGGATATAGAGGTTGTGGGCGGTCATATAATCGTGAATTATTCGTCGGACGGACATGTGTATATGACGGGACCAGCACAGACGGTATATGAAGGAACCATCGGGATTAAGTAAGGGAGATGCAATACTATGACAGTGATCAATCATGATTATACAAGGCTTAAGAGCAGCTATCTGTTCAGCACGATAGCAGGCAGGGTAAGGGCTTACGAGGAGAGTCATCCGGATGCAGACATAATCAGGCTTGGGATAGGAGATGTCACAAGACCCCTTACACCCACGATAATAGGAGCCATGCATAAGGCGGTGGATGAGATGGCGGATGCCGATACCTTCAGGGGTTATGCGCCGGATCTCGGATATGGATTCTTAAGAAGTGCCATTGCACGGAATGATTACAGAGACAGAGGGATGGACATATCGGATGATGAGATATTCATATCCGACGGGGCCAAGTCAGACTCAGGCAATATACAGGAGATATTCGGCAGAGACAATACAGTGGCGGTGTGTGACCCTGTATATCCCGTATATGTGGATACCAATGTCATGGCAGGCAGAGCCGGTGAATATGTTGAGAGTACCGGAAGGTGGAGCGATATCTTCTATATGCCATGTCTTAAGGAGAATGACTTCGTACCGCTGCTTCCGGATGAGACGGGTGCGGGTAATGCCCTAACTGTACCGGATATCATATATCTGTGCTTCCCCAATAATCCCACCGGAGCAGTTTTAAGTAAGGAGAGGCTTCAGGGCTTCGTGGATTATGCCAATGCTCACGGTTCGGTGATCATATTCGATGCGGCATATGAAGGCTATATAAGAGAAGAGGGTATACCTCACAGCATATATGAATGTGAAGGGGCAAAAAGCTGCGCCATAGAGCTTAGGAGCTTTTCAAAAAATGCGGGCTTTACGGGAGTGAGGCTTGGCTTTACCGTAATACCAAAGAGCCTTATAAGAGAAGGGGTATCTTTACATTCACTCTGGGCCAGAAGACACGGAACCAAGTATAACGGAGCACCCTATATAATACAGAGAGCCGGGGAAGCCGTATACTCTGAGGAAGGCAAGAGGGAGATAAGAGGACTTATCGACTACTATATGGACAATGCGGCATATATTCTTAACGGACTTAAAAAGGCGGGCTATAATGTCACGGGCGGAGTCAATGCACCGTATATATGGCTTGAGACCCCGAAGGGCTTAAGCAGCTGGGATTTCTTCGACCTTCTGCTTGATAAGGCAGGAGTGGTGGGGACACCGGGTGTGGGCTTCGGTCCTCACGGAGAGGGATACCTAAGACTTACGGCCTTCGGTGATAAGGAACGCACAATGCAGGCGGTTGACAGGATAGCATCCATGTCCGTATAAGTAAAAAGACTGTTCGCAAGGTAAGAGGGAGTCGGTACATACCGGCTCCCTCCTTTAAGAGAAAAATGACTTAATGTCCTACATTGCTGTGGTATGGCTTATGCGAATGTCTTGTAATAAGCCTCAAGAAACTCTTCCACTTCTGCTATGATCTTCTTCATATCCGTTACCTCCTTCAATACATGTGAATCTGTGCTATGCATATTCTATGCTATGCATATACTATGCTGTACTTTGTTTCTATGCGTTGATATCAACTTTTTGTATTATCTGTAAGCTCTTTTCTTTATCTGAGATAAGGATAACATCTTGAAAAGCTATTGTAAAATACATATAATAATAGATGTACTATACCTTTTAGGTATAGAATTATAAGTATTGAAAAAGGCAGGAGACTGATATAATGGAACTCAGACACATAAGGTATTTCTTAACTGTTGCCGAGGAAGGGAGCTTTACTAGGGCAGCCGAGCTTCTAAGCATAGCACAGCCGCCCTTAAGCCGTCAGATAAGAGATCTTGAGGAGGAACTGGGAAGTCCGCTTTTTGTCAGGAGGGCAAGAGGGCTTGCTCTTACCGAGGAGGGTGAGCGGTTCTTACAGTACGCACAGAGGATCAAGGAACTGGCAGATCAGTCCGTAGAGGATATAAGGGAGATGAGTGAGGGGCTTACGGGCGTACTCTATCTGGCTACAATAGAGGGCTATGCACCGGCTATCTTCGCAGGCTGGATAGCGGACTTTATAAAGGAATACCCTTACGTGGAATACGAGCTGTGGAACGGCAATACCGATGATGTGGTCAAGCGTATACAGACAGGCTTAAGTGAGATAGCCATAATCACGGCACCATACGACGAAGAGGGGCTGGACGGACATATCATATATAAGGAGCCGTGGGTTGCCATGATACCCGAGGATCATTCACTGGCCGAAGGGGATGCGGACTTTATAGAGCTTAAGGAGCTTGCACCCTACGGTCTGATAATCCCGTCTAGGCAGTCAAGACGGCAGGAGATAGAGAACTGGTTCGCGCCTCTTGGCATAACACCTAAGATCATATGCAGGATAGCCCATATGCTCAATGCCTACGAGCTTACGGCAGCAGGCGTGGGGATAGCCATATATCCGGCTTCCGCTGCCAAGTATGTGAAGGATAAGGTCTGTATCAGGAGGATAGCGCATCCTGATGTGACGGCCACATATGTGCTCGTAAGAAGTACGGAGCGTAAGCTTTCGAAGCTTGCAGAGGTCTTCTGGGATAATATAACACGGGCGGAGGATAAAGGTGATGATCGGGCCGGCCGCCGTTAATGAATTGCTTCTGTATGGTAGCTTGATATTAAAAGGATAGCGGTATGAGAGAGATGTCACACGCATTTTTTGAGAATAAGGACTGCGAATATTACCCGTGTCATAAGGGAGTTGATGAGCTTAACTGTCTCTTCTGTTACTGTCCCTTATATAATCTTACGGACTGTCCGGGCAATCCTTCTTATAAGGAGAAGGACGGCAGAGAGATTAAGGTGTGTACGAACTGTTCCTTCCCGCACAGAAGGGAGAACTATGAGAAGGTGATGCGGCTTCTTAAGGAGGGGAGAAAGCAGGGAGCGATAAGACATACTGAAGAAAGTGAAAGAAAGCGGGATGACCGATGCGTATCCGTGCCAAGAGTGATGCTTGCGGGCACAGGAAGCGGAACGGGCAAGACGGTCATAGCATCTGCCATAATGAGACTTTATACGGACATGGGGCGAAGGGTCGCACCCTTTAAGTGCGGACCCGATTATATAGACCCGATGTATCACAGGATAGCTGTGGGGTACGGCGTGCAGGCGATGGATAGTGAAGGCAATATCGCACCGGGCGGTAATCTCGACACCTTTTTTACCGATGAGGACACCACAAGAGCCCTTCTGCATGAAGGAATGCTCACATCAGATATGGCGGTGATGGAAGGCGTGATGGGACTGTATGACGGTCTTGGCGGGACTAAGCTTAAGGGCTCGTCGTATGATGTGGCCGCAGTGACCCGTACTCCCATAATACTAATCGCAGACGGCAAGGGCAGGGGGCGTTCGGTAGTCGCCACTATTAAGGGCTTTCTTGATTATGACACCGGGGGACTGATAAAAGGGGTGATCCTTAACAGGGTAAGCCCCATGTATTACGGTAAGCTTAAGGAGCTTATAGAGAAGGAGCTTGGGATAAAGGTGGCAGGATATGTGCCGGAGGATGACAGGTTGCATATAGGCAGCAGGCATCTTGGGTTACTTACACCGGATATACCTGATGTAAATGATATGATCCGTGCAGCAGCCGATATCATGAGGCAGAGCCTTGATACGGATATCATCACGGATATAGCGGGAGAGGCCGGAGGGCTGACGGAGATATCAGGCATTGATGAAGGCGGTGCTTTTGGGATATCAAAAGGCGCAAGGGATAGGATTAAGAGCCTTGGAGTAGCTATGGATGAAGCCTTCTGCTTCTATTACAGAGAGAATCTTCGTATGCTAAGAGCCTGCGGCATTAAGCTGATACCCTTCAGTCCCGTTCATGACATAGCTGTTCCGGAGGATGCAGACGGATTGCTTCTTGGCGGGGGATATCCTGAGGAGTATCTTAAGGAACTGTCGGATAATAAGTCCATGAGGGACAGTATCGTAAGCTTCTATAAGAATGGCGGATATATCATCGCAGAGTGCGGCGGATTCATGTACCTGCATGATAAGACGGAGGATAAGGAAGGTAAGGCTTATGATATGGCAGGAGTCCTTCCCGGAATATGCCGATGGACAGGTAAGCTTGTAAGGTTCGGTTATATAGAGCTTAGTGGCAGGGATATTAAGGCTAAGGGGCATGAGTTCCACTATTATGACAGCAGTGACAACGGAGAGGACATCACCGTTATAAAGCCCGGAAGCGGAAGCGAGTACAGGGCGATGTATGATAATGACAGGATGCTTGCGGGATTCCCACACCTATATTATCCGTCATGCGTAAGGAAGGGGTTATGAGAGTTTAGATATGTAAGAAGCCCTTGACTTTTTGCGGTGCTAGGGCACATAATACTATAAGCTTTATATATTAAGGAGACAGTTATGGACAGAGAAGAATACTTAAGCGTATACAGACATTCCCTTGCACATATCATGGCTAAGGCAGTGATAGAGATATACGGTAAGGAAGTGCAGTATGCCATAGGACCGCAGATCGACGACGGATGCTATTATGATTTCATAATCCCCAAGGCTGTGACACAGGATGATTTCGGCGCGATCGAGGATAAGATGAGAGAAATCATTAAGAGGCGTGAGGACTGGACACGTAAGGAAGTATCCCGCGAAGAAGCCCTTAAGCTTTTTGAAGGTCAGAAGTTCAAGACTGAGCTTATCAATGATCTTCCGGAAGGGGAGACCATTACAATATATAATACGGGTGATGATTTCACCGATCTGTGCAGGGGACCTCATGTGAGCAATTCACAGGAGCTTATGAATGCGGCCTATAAGATCAAGTCCGTATCGGGAGCTTACTGGAGAGGTGATGAGAAGAGGGATCAGCTTCTGCGTATATACCTGTATGCCTTTCCAAGCAAGGATGAGCTTAAGCAGCATATCAAGCTCATACAGGAGGCAATGGAGAGGGATCATAAGAAGATAGGCAATGAGCTTGATCTGTTCATGTTCGATCCTACGGCACCGGGTATGCCATACTGGCTACCAAGAGGCTGGAAGATGTATCAGGAATTGCTTAAGTTCTCAAGACAGGTGCAGGCTAAGCATGGATATACCGAGATATCGGCTCCGCTTATCAATAATAAGAAGCTGTGGATAATATCAGGACACTGGGCACACTATGTGAACAATATGTTCATGGTACCGGGGCTTGCAGGCTTCATGAAGGCGGATGCAGAGGTTCCGGGTGTGCTTGAGAGCGCATCGGATGAAGGTGCTGAGGAAAAGGCAGTCAAGATGCTTGCGGGTTCTCCTCTCTATAACAGGGAGAATGAAGATACCATGGCGGCTAAGCCCATGAACTGCCCCAATGCAATGATGACATATAAGCGTACAATTCATTCCTATAAGGAGCTTCCGATCCGCTACAGTGAGTATGATGTCCTTCACAGGAAGGAGAAATCGGGGCAGATGAACGGACTGTTCAGAGTACAGGAGTTCAGACAGGATGATGATCATACCTTCGTAACGGAATCACAGATAGAGAGTGAGATAGCCGATATCATAGCAACCGCTGATGAGATATACTCTAAGTTCGGACTTACCTACAGGGCAGAGTTCTCTACCCGTCCGGATGATTATATGGGCGATCTGGAGGTATGGAATCGCGCGGAAGCTGCTCTTAAGAGGATACTTGATGATAAGTACGGCGAGGGCGGTTATGAGATCAATGAGGGTGACGGTGCTTTCTACGGTCCCAAGATCGATCTGCAGATAAAGGATGCTCTGGGGCGTGAGTGGCAGTGCGGAACCATACAGCTTGACTTCCAGCTCCCTCATAACTTCGGCCTGACATATCAGGACAGCGACGGAACCATGAAGATGCCTGTGGTGATACACAGAGCCATATACGGTTCGTTCGAAAGGTTCATAGGAATAATCATAGAGAACTTCAAGGGCGTATTCCCCTTCTGGCTTAATCCGTATCAGGTAGGCATAGTGCCTATCAGGGAGGAGCATAATGAATACGCTGCCAAGGTCGAGAAGGCACTTACCGATGCGGGTATCCGTGTAGAGACCGACTACAGCGACAACAATATGAAGGAGAAGATCAAGAAGTTCAAGAATTACAAGGACCCGTATATCCTGGTCCTTGGTGACAATGAGGCTGCGCAGGGTACGGTATCCATCAATGTACGCGGTTCCAATAAGCAGATCAGGGATGTTAAGATCGAAGATTTTGTGAAGATGTGTGTCAGGATGAATGAGGAGCATTCGCTTGAGCTTATCGAGGAAGCGTAGAGCCTTGCGGAAAACTTATGGAATAAGCGTAAAAAATTGTTGACACAGCCTATGCGGCTATGTTATATTATGCAAGTCGTTCGGATATATATTATACATATGTATATCGGGCGATACAGACAATAAGCAGAGTATCCGCTCTCGCCTGCAGATGTATCGGATGAATGTCCGGTGACAGCTAACAGGTTCAGAATGTAAGATTATCGATATGATGAACTGTGTATATATGCGACGGTTCGTTAAGGATATGTGAGTACTTACGGGTGGATGACTGTGAAGTTGTCCACCTTTTTATATTACCGATGCTTATGGAGGGTAGAGAGATTAGCGATTTATTCATCAATGAACAGATTAGGGACAAGGAAGTACGTGTGATAGGAGCCGACGGCGAGCAGCTCGGTATAATGTCTTCGAAGGAAGCGCTTAAGCTTGCGGAAGAAGCGGAGCTGGATCTGGTCAAGATAGCACCTACCGCCAAGCCTCCGGTCTGCAAGATCGTGGATTACGGCAAGTATAAGTACGATCAGATGCGTAAGGAGAAGGAGTCAAGGAAGAAGCAGCATGTTGTGGAGATCAAGGAGATCAGGCTTTCTCCCAATATCGATTCCAATGACCTTAATACCAAGATCAATGCGGCGAAGAAGTTCCTCGGCAAAGGAGACAGAGTTAAAGTGACACTCCGGTTCAGAGGCCGCGAGATGGCTCATATGGCCAACAGTAAGCATATACTTGATGATTTCGCACAGGCATTGGAAGAAGTCGCGGTAATAGAGAAGGCCCCTAAGGTAGAGGGCAGGAGCATGACCATGTTTTTAACCGGTAAAAAGTAATCGGAGCATTACTTGCATGGCGGTTGAAATCAATAGAGAATAGGAGGAATTAATTATGCCTAAGATGAAGACAAAGAGAGCTGCAGCTAAGAGATTCAAGCTGACAGGTAACGGAAAGCTCAAGAGAAACAAGGCTTATAAGCGCCATATCCTTACTAAGAAGACAACAAAGAACAAGAGAAATCTTCGTAAGCCGGCTATGACCGACTCAACAAATGTTAAGAACATGAAGAAGATACTTCCGTATCTCTAAGATGCAGGATAAGGTTCGTAAGTAGGCTTAAAGGAGGAAAATATGGCAAGAATTAAAGGTGGCATGAATGCCAAGAAGAAGCATAACAGGGTACTTAAGCTGGCTAAGGGATACAGAGGAGCCAGATCTAAGCAGTACAGAGTAGCAAAGCAGTCGGTAATGAGAGCTCTGACAAGCGCTTATTCAGGACGTAAGGAGCGCAAGCGTCAGATGAGACAGCTCTGGATCGCACGTATCAACGCTGCTGCAAGACTTAACGGTCTCTCATACAGCAGGTTCATGTACGGTCTTAAGCTTGCAGAGGTTGATATCAACCGTAAGATGCTTGCAGAGATGGCTGTCAATGATGCAGAGGGCTTCGCAGCACTTGCTGAGATAGCTAAGTCTAAGATTGCATAAATCTTAACTTGACATTAAGGAAAGTACATAGTATACTCTAAAAGTCGCGAAAATGACAAGGGGTCTTAGCTCAGCTGGGAGAGCATCTGCCTTACAAGCAGAGGGTCATAGGTTCGAGCCCTATAGGCCCCATTTTTCGGACTAATGTATATGGCGAGATGGCTCAACTGGCTAGAGCGTCCGGTTCATACCCGGGAGGTTCCGAGTTCAAGTCTCGGTCTCGCTATTAAGAAATAGTCTCCGGATCTGTGTGGTCCGGAGTTTTTTGCGCCTGTAATCGGCTGCGGAATAATTTATGTCAACTATAATATAAAGTTATTGCGAAAAATGCCGATATATAAAGTGAAGACAAATGAATATTATGGACACGGATGTCCGGGTAGAGCAACTAGTCCCATGATTACGTATCAGGTAAGGAGGTGAGCGTTATGACGATGTATGCAATACCGAATATGCGAGAAGCATATACACAGGAAGTGAAGCTTGTCGAGGGCGCGACTCATTACCGAAGGTGGGATCGTGACAGGGAAAGAGACAAAGAGGAAAGAAAGAAAAAGAATAAGAACGTTTTTCAGACTATACTTGACAAGGAGACAGAGAAGGAGGTAGGCCGGGTCGGCTGCTTCTTCGAAATGAGAGCATAATGAATAATGAGATGATGTAGACAGTCCTGTATTGGGAGACCTATCCCAATCGGGACTGTTTTGTGTTATAATATATCCCGTTATGGATAAGAGTGTTGACAGAAATAAGAAAAGAATAAAGGACCTTATGATCCTGCATATAATGTTCATGATATTCTCATTAGGCGGAGTGGCATCAAAAAGAGCAGCAGGATGCGAATTCCTCTCATATAAGTTCATTCTGTTATACGGAGCGGTGCTTTTCATCCTTTTTGTGTATGCCATAGTATGGCAGCAGATGCTTAAGAGACTTCCGCTTGTGACGGCTTATGCCAATAAAGCCGTGACAGTGGTATGGGGACTTATATGGGGGATGCTCTTTTTCCATGAAGAGATAACGATAAAGAAGGTAATAGGTGCGGCAATAGTAATATCGGGTGTTATTCTTGTTGTGTCCGCGGATAATGATAAGGCGGACGACGCTGTGAACGCCTGTGACAGCGCTTCTGCAGCAGGAAAGGGGGAGTCAGATGCTTAAGTATATGCTCATATATATAGTGTCGGTGCTCATAGCCTCCGTATCCCAGATAATACTAAAGACCAGCTCCGGCAAGACCTATGACAGCTTTATCAGGGAATACTTAAATCCCCGCGTGATAATAGCCTATGGATTGTTCTTCTTAACCACCTTCATATCTCTCTATGCATATAAGGTGATACCGCTTTCAATGGGACCTATCCTTGAGTCTACAGGCTATATATGGGTGGCGATCCTAAGCTTTGTCATCCTTGGAGAGAAGATAAGTAAAAGAAAGCTTACGGGGCTGCTTGTCATCATCGCCGGCATAGTGGTGTACAGTATATAATTACTTCTTGTATATATGATTTTACTTGTGATAGAATAAGCTTATGTTTGTGGTCATGCGAGTGCTATAGGAACGCATGATGTGGACGGATCAGGTTAAGGGTATACGAATAGAGTAAAAGATGGAACTGAAGCGTAAGAAAAGATTAGGTGACATATTAATAGACGGCGGAGCGATCACTCCGGATCAGCTTAGTCAGGGCTTGGCCAAGCAGAAGGAGACAGGCCATAAGCTTGGTGTGACGCTTGTGGAGACCGGTATAACGACGGAGGAGGCCATAGCCAACGCTCTGTCTAATCAGTTGGGATATGAGATAATCAATCTTAATGATATTGAGATAGATGAGACGGTCAAGCATATAGTCGATGAGAAGATACTTATGAAGTACGGTGTGCTTCCCTTCGAGATACCGGCGGACAATCCCAATATCCTTAAGGTGGCCATGTCCGATCCTATGGATCTGGCAGCCATAGATGATATATCGATCATCACCAACCTGACGGTGGAGCCCTATGTGTCCACGCCCAAGGCCATATCAATGGCTCTTGACAGATACTACGGACAGAATGAGCTGGAGAGCCAGCTTGATGAATATACTAAGGGCAAGGAGCAGGATGAGCTTGCCGAGACTGACGATATGTACAGCGAGGATGTCAATAACTCGCCTATCGTTCAGCTTGTTAAGACTATGATAGAGTCGGCGGTACGTAAGCGTTCGTCCGATATACATATAGAGCCCATGGAGCGGCAGGTGCGTGTGCGTTACCGTATAGACGGTACTCTCTATGAGCAGAAGACCTACAGCCACAGGATACTGCCGGCACTTGTAGCCCGTATCAAGATCATCGGCGGTATGGATATAGCCGAGAAGCGTAAGCCTCAGGACGGTCGTATCACGCAGATCGTGGACAGAATGGAATATGATATCCGTGTATCTATCCTGCCTACGGTATATGGTGAGAAGATCGTTATGCGTCTTACATCCAAGACAGCACTTACCAAGGATAAGAAGGATCTGGGCTTCAGTCCCGAAGAGCTTAAGGTATTCGACCATATCATCAGTAATCCCCACGGGATACTGCTTGTTACGGGACCTACCGGTTCGGGTAAGTCAACCACGCTTTATACGGCACTGTCGGAGCTTAATACATCCGAAGTTAATATAATCACGGTAGAGGACCCTGTGGAGGCCAATATCGACGGTATCAATCAGGTGCAGACGAACAATAAGGCCAATCTTACCTTCGCCTCAGCCTTAAGATCAATACTACGTCAGGACCCGGATATCATCATGATTGGTGAGATCAGAGACGGTGAGACGGCAGGAATCGCTGTTCAGGCTTCCATCACAGGTCACTTGGTAGTGTCTACGCTCCATACGAACTCTGCGGCAAGTACCGTAACAAGACTTGCGGATATGGGCATAGAGCCCTACCTTATAGCTGACGCTACGGTGGGCGTCATCGCACAGCGACTTGTAAGGAGGCTGTGCCCTACGTGTAAGGAGGAATATGAGCCGGATGAGGAAGAGAAGGAGATACTCGGACTTCCGGCTACGGATCATACGAAGATATTCAGACCCAAGGGATGTAAATTCTGTGATGAGACCGGATATAAGGGTCGAATCGGTGTGTATGAGATAATGGAGGTTACTCACGATCTTAAGAATGTCATAGCCAGAGGCGGCAATGCGGATGAGATCAAGGAACAGGCGCTTAAGGATGGAATGAATACGCTTAGAATGAGCGCTACAAGATATGTCATGGAGGGAATCACCTCCGTGACCGAGATGAAGAAGGTATCCTTTGACGTATAGGTATTGAAGATTACAGGAGGACAATATTAATGAAGGCATTTATGAAGGAATTCAAGGAGTTTATCTCTAAGGGCAATGTAATGGATATGGCAGTGGGTATCATCATAGGCGGTGCTTTTACTGCAATCGTCAATTCGCTTGTGAATGATGTGATCATGCCGATCATATCACTGCTTACCGGAGGCTTTGATTTCTCCGCACTGTGCATAGTACTTGGCGAGGGAGAGGGCGCAGCTACACTTAACTATGGTGCGTTCATATCAGCCATCATCAATTTCCTTGTTATCGCACTGGTTATATTCTGTGTGATCAAGAGCATGAATAAGTTCAAGAAGCAGCAGGAGGAGGCTCCTACTACCAAGGATTGCCCGTATTGCTTCGAGAAGATCAATATCAAGGCTTCCAAGTGCCCGCACTGTGGCTCTGAGATCAAGTAATACCCTGCATAGCATAACAGAATGTGTATTCAGAGAGTCTGACTTCGTTGATGGCATTGTCGATACGGTCAGACTCCTTTATTGCGCTTAAGGAGCATATATGGCATTCGACGGAATAACGGTGGCAGCCGTTACTGCACAACTTAATAAAGCCCTGACGGGAGGAAGGATAAGCAAGGTTGCACAGCCTGAGAGGGACGAGCTTATGCTTACCATTAAGGGGAACGACAGCCAGTACAGACTGGTATTGTCAGCCAATCCATCGCTTCCTCTGGTATATCTGACCGATGAGAATAAGATAAGTCCTGCCACGGCACCGAGCTTTACGATGTTATTGCGCAAGCATCTGCAAAACGGCAGGATAATGTCAGTATATCAGCCGGATTTTGAGAGAATCATAGTGATAGAAGCTGAGCATCTTGATGAGATGGGAGATATATGCCGCAAGAGACTGATCACGGAGCTTATGGGTAAGTACAGCAATATAATCCTTACCGATGATGATGACAATATCATAGACAGCATCAGACATGTCAATGCATCCGTAAGCTCTGTAAGGGAGGTGCTTCCGGGGCTTAAGTATTTTATACCCAAGCAGGAGGGGCATGCAGACCCCATGAAAGCGACTGAGGAGGAGCTTAATAAGCTTACAGAGGGTGTGATCGGTCCGGATGAGGCGGCGCTGAGGATACAGAAGGGATATACGGGTATCTCCTCATATATGGCACATGAGATATGCTATATGGCTGAGAAGGAGCATAAGAGTGTAGCTACGGTCTTCTTGGAGGTCATGGACAGGGTTAAAAGAGGGGATTATACTTTACAGATAATGTATGAGAACGGCATCCCGTCGGAATACGCAATGGTGCCTGTTGCAACCTATAATGCCAAGGACATAAGAACCTTTGAAGATCCAAGTACCCTTATAAGGACCTATTACAGTGAGAAGGAGAGAATATCCAGATCCAGACAGAAGACGGCAGACCTAAGGACCATTGTGCGGACTATCCTTGAAAGAGATGTGAAGAAGTACGATCTCCAGCTTAAGCAGCTTAAGGATACGGACAAGATGGACAAGCTCAGGGTATACGGCGAATTGCTGCATACCTATGGTTATGAGGCGGCACCGGGGGCTAAGAGCGTGACGGTTGATAATTATTATACCGGTTCTAAGCTTACTATCCCTTTGGATGAGACGAAGACCGCCATGGAGAACGCCGCATCGTATTTTGACAGATATAATAAGCTTAAGAGGACCAAAGAGGCTCTGACGGAGCTGACAGTCCGTGTGAAGGATGAGATAGACCACCTCGAAAGCATACTGAATGCGCTGGATTTTGCGGTTGATGAAGAGGACTTAAGCGAGATAAAGCGTGAGCTGGTGGAATCGGGATATATTAAAGGAAAAGGTGCGCATACGGGTCGAAGTGGCGGCAAGGAAGGCAGAAGCGGCAGCGGGAAGCCGCGTTATAAGAGTAAGCCCCTGCACTATATAAGCACTGACGGATTCCATATGTATGTAGGCAAGAATAACTATCAGAATGATGAGCTGACCTTTAAGGTCGCAGAGGGCTCGGACTGGTGGTTCCATGCCAAAGGAATGCCGGGCTCCCATGTCATCGTCAAGACCGGAGGTAAGGAGCTGCCCGACAGGACCTTTGAGGAGGCAGCCAGACTTGCGGCGCACTATTCCAAAGGTGCAGGGGACGGTAAGGTGGAGGTGGATTACCTTAGGCGCAAGGATGTGAAGAAGCCGGGGGGAGCCAAGCCGGGGTATGTGATCTACTATACCAATTATTCCATGACCATAGACAGTGACATCTCGGCAATAGAAGAGGCGAAGGATACGGCATATGGCGCGAAGCCTTGATTTTACTGGGTTTATGGCGATTTTGCTTGACTGTATCATGCCACATATAGTATACTTACTGTCGGTGGGTCTAATATGCGGATGGATGCCCTGCACACGCCACATAGTCCCACAAGGCTTTAAGAATATATTGGAGGGACAGTCATGGATTCTATCAAGAGCATGACAGGCTTCGGAAGATGTGAGCTAAGTGAGGGTTCACGCAAGGTCACGGTGGAGATGAAGTCTGTTAATCACAGATATCTTGATGTGAGCATCAAGATGCCCAAGAAGCTCAACTTCTTCGATGCTTCCATTCGAAATCTGTTAAAGGAATATATCCAGAGAGGCAAGGTGGATATATTCATCACATACGAGGATACATCCGAGAATAATGTCAGCGTGGCATATCATCCGGAGGTAGCTGCGGAGTACCTTAAGTATCTTAAGCAGATGAGCAGTGATTTCGGTCTGGAGGATGATATAAGGGTATCCACTCTGTCAAGATATCCTGAGATATTCACACTCGATGATGTGGAGATAGACGAAGAGGGCATATGGCGTATCCTGCAGAAGACCATAAGAGGAGCCGCAGAGGGCTTCGTGGAGGCAAGGATAAGCGAGGGTGAGAACTTAAGGAATGACCTTATAGACAAGCTGGAGCATATGCTGGAGATCGTTGATTTCATCGAAGAGAGAAGCCCGCGTATCATAGAGGACTACAAGGCGGGGCTTATCGCCAGAGTAGAAGAGATGCTTGGGGATCAGAAGTTCGATGAGGGCAGGATACTTACGGAAGTTACGATCTTCGCTGATAAGGTATGCGTGGACGAGGAGATAGTACGACTCAGAAGCCATATAGAGACCGTTAAGGCAACCCTTACCGAAGGCGGAAGCATCGGAAGGAAGTTAGACTTCCTGGCTCAGGAGATGAACAGGGAGGCCAATACGATCTTAAGCAAATCAAGCGATCTTGAGATATCCAACAGAGGCATAGAGCTTAAGACAGGCATAGAGAAGGTCAGAGAGCAGATACAGAATATAGAATAGCTTTTATATATGATAAAGACAAGGATGAGTCGGGGAGGTCAGGCATGAAGGACAGAGGAGTTTTGACAGTGATATCCGGTTTTTCCGGAGCGGGTAAGGGTACTCTTGTTAAGAAGCTCATAAGTGAATATGACAACTATTCGTTATCCATCTCCATGACTACGCGAGCGCCCAGAGATGGAGAGAAGGACGGAGTTGACTATTTCTTCATAGACAGAGCCGCCTTTGAACGCAACATATCGGAAGGCAGGATGCTTGAGTATGCCGAATATGTGGGCAATTATTACGGCACGCCAAGGGAGTATGTGGAGAAGCAGTTGGGGCAGGGAAGAGATGTGATCCTTGAGATCGAGTATCTCGGAGCCTTTCAGGTCAAAAAGATGCTGCCTGAGGCCTTACTTCTCTTCGTGACACCTCCAAGCGCCACCGAACTGTTAAGACGCTTAAGAGGCCGCAATACCGAGACCGAGGACAAGATAAGGGATCGCATGAAGCGAGCCATAGAAGAGGCGGATATAGTCGATAAGTATGAGTATATCCTGCTTAATGACGATCTTGATATATGCGTCAGGCAGACTCACGAGATAATACAGAATGCCAAGTACAGCGTATCACGTAACGCTGCATTTATACAGGAGATCAAAAAAGAATTAACCGAAACGGTAGGATAGACAGGAGGAGATAAAATGTTACATCCATCATATTCAGATCTTATGAAGGTCGTCAATGCAGATGCCCTTCCCGGAGAGACGAAGGTCGTCAACAGCAGATATTCCATCGTAATGGCTACAGCCAAGCGTGCCCGCCAGATAGTGGACGGTGATGAACCGCTTGTGTCTGTTACGGGTCAGAAGCCCCTTTCGGTCGCCGTAGAGGAGCTTAATCAGGGTAAGATCAAGATCATAGCCGAGGACGAGCTTGAGGAATTCGAGGCGGAGATCAAGGAAGAGGCTGCAAAGAAGGCCAAGGAGATTCTGGAAGAGAGAGCTGCCAAGAAGGCGGAGAGAGAGTCCGCAGAGGAAGACAGCAATGACAGTGAAGAGGAAGCTGCCGAGGAAGAGGAAGCTTAAGCGGATAACTGTCTATGAAGGTTGCTTTTATTTCTCTGGGATGTGATAAGAATACGGTTGATACCGAGATGATGCTGGGCATCCTTGACGAAGCGGGTCATGAGCTTGTCTATGATGAGGAAGAGGCAGACGCGGTTGTGGTCAACACCTGTGCATTCATACTCGATGCCAAGCAGGAGAGTATCGACAATATACTCCGTCTTGCGAAGCTTAAGACGGAGGGACGCTTAAGGTATATCATAGTAACGGGCTGTCTGGGACAGAGGTATACTGATGATATACGGCAATCCATTCCGGAGGTTGATGCCATACTCGGCATATCGTCATTTGACAGGGTGGCGGAGGCACTTGACGAGCTTGAAAAAGGCGGGAATAAAGAGTGCGTGACTCTGTGTGATCCCATTGATGCCAAGCCCATATACGGACATAAGAGACTTTTAACGACTCCCATACACTATGCTTACCTTAAGATCGCGGAGGGATGCGATAAAAGATGTACATACTGTATCATCCCGAAGTTAAGAGGCAGGTACAGATCCATACCCATGGAAGACCTTATAGCGGAAGCGACGGATCTGGCAGCGAGGGGCGTTAAGGAGCTTATCTTAGTAGCTCAGGAGACCACGCTGTACGGGACGGATATATACGGCAAAAAGCAGCTTACAGGACTCATATCCGGGCTTGCGAGGGTGGAAGGTATAGAGCATATAAGGCTTCTGTACTGCTATCCAGAAGAGATAACGGATGAACTGATACAGCTTATGAAAAATGAGCCTAAGCTGTATCACTATATAGATATGCCGATACAGCATGCTTCCGACAATGTCCTTAAGCGCATGGGCAGGAAGACTGACGAGAGCAGCTTAAGGAGGCTTATTGCAAGACTAAGGGAGGAGATACCCGATATATGCATAAGGACCACTCTCATAGCGGGCTTTCCCGGAGAGAGTATGGCCGATTACAGAAGGCTTAAAGCCTTTGTAAAGGATATGAGATTTAACAGACTGGGAGTCTTCTCGTATTCGGCAGAGGAGGGAACGGTTGCTGCAGGGATGAAGCGTCAGATACCTGTGGTGCTGCGCAATATGAGGCGTAACGCCATAATGAAGCTTCAACAGAGGATAGTTTTTGACGCCAATAAAGCAATGTCGGGAAGAGAGCTTATGGTCACAATACAGGGCTATATCCCGAAGGATGGCGTATATATGGCAAGGTCTTATATGGATGCTCCGGATGTGGACGGAATGATATTCATAGAAGCTGACAGGGAGTATATGAGCGGGGAAGACATTAAAGTAAGGATAACGGGAGCCGCAGGCTATGACCTTGTGGCTGTACCGGCAGATGACTGACGATAAGGAAAGGCATGACAATGAATCTTCCTAATAAACTTACAATATTAAGAATGGTACTCATTGTACCATTCGTTGTTATTTTATTGACGGGGTGTGCGGGACCTTACTCAAGACAGATCGCACTTATCATATTCATAGTGGCGTCGCTTACCGATATGCTTGATGGTAAGATCGCGCGTAAGTACGGTCTGATCACTAATTTCGGCAAATTCATGGACCCTCTGGCTGATAAGGTCTTGGTGTGCTCTGCCATGATATGCCTTGTAGAGCTTGATCCGGCGATGCTTCCCGCATGGGCCGTGATAATCATCATAGCAAGGGAATTCATAATAAGCGGATTCAGACTGGTGGCATCCGATGCGGGAATAGTCATAGCGGCGAGCATGTGGGGCAAGTGTAAGACGGTATCACAGATGGCTATGGTGATAATGATGCTTGCAGGCATAGATAATCAAATCTTCGTAATGCTAACGAGGGCAGTCATGTGGATAGCGGTGATCCTTACGATAGTATCCCTTATAGATTATATATGGAAGAACAGAGCGGTATTGGCAGACAGATAGAAGTCGGGGTGGCATGTTATGGACAATAAGCTTACGGTAGAACTGATATCGGTGGGTACAGAGATATTGATGGGTAATATCATCAATACTAATGCGGCGTTCCTTGCAAGAGAGTGCGTTAAGCTGGGACTCTCCTGCTACTATCAGGACGTTGTGGGAGATAACGAAGGAAGACTTACGGATACTCTTAACAGAGCCATAGACCGTGCGGATATTGTGATATTAAGCGGCGGACTCGGTCCTACTCAGGACGATCTGACCAAGGAAGTGTCTGCTAAGTGCATGGGACGAAAGCTCTACATGGATGAGACTTCCAAAATCGCTATAGCGGAATACTTCGTCAAGGTAGGCAAGTCCCCTACGGATAATAACTGGAAGCAGGCGATGATGCCTGAGGGGTGTATCATCCTGCCCAATAATAACGGGACAGCTCCGGGCTGTATAATCGAGGATAACGGCAAGCATGTGATACTTCTGCCGGGTCCCCCTGAGGAACTTGAGCTTATGTACAGGGAATCCGTGGAGCCGTATCTTAAGTCGCTCATATCGGGAACCATCTATTCAAAGATGGTGAAGATATGCGGTGTGGGTGAGAGCAAGGCCGAGACCATGATAAAGGATATGATAGAGTCTCAGACCAATCCCACAATCGCAACCTATGCCAAGACCGGAGAGGTACATATCAGGGTATCGGCATACGGAGAGGACGAGGCTGCAGCCAAGAAGCTTACAAAGCCTGTTGTGAAGGAGCTTAAGGAGAGGTTCGGCAACAGCGTATATACTACGGATGAGAACGTGACCTTAGAGCAGGCGGTGGTGGATCTTATCCTTGCCAATGAGCTTACGGTCGGTACGATAGAGTCGTGCACGGGAGGACTTGTGGCAGGAAGACTGATCAATGTGCCGGGTGTATCGGAGGCATTCAAGTCAGGGCTTATCACTTATTCGAATAAGTCCAAGAGAAAGCTTGCGGGTGTTAAGAAGAGTACGCTTGATAAGTACGGCGCCGTGAGCAGGCAGACTGCGAGCGAGATGGCAGCAGGCATGGCGGCTCTTGCCAAGTGCGATGTGACAATCGCCACCACGGGAATTGCGGGGCCTGACGGCGGAAGTCCGGATAAGCCCGTGGGACTTGTATATATAGCCTGCTTTGTGTGCGGTAAGGTGACGGTGAAGGAGCATCACTTTAACGGAAGCAGAGCCAAGATCAGGAATAATGCCGTAACCGCGGCACTTAATCTGATGCGTAACTGTATACTTGAGTATTACAGTGAGAAGACCTTTGGCAAAAAATAGGTATTGAACATATCCATATTATAGGATATATTCTATATATTCGATCATTCATTCAATCATTCGATCATATTCGTTCCGGATAGGATAAAAAATCTATTGACAAAGACGAACAGATGTTTTATTCTTGTTAATGAAGTGAACATTTGTTCACACCGGAAGGAGATTTTACCATGGAAAAAGAAGAGAAGCTTAAAGCATTGGATGCTGCCATTGCGCAGATAGAGAAGCAGTACGGCAAGGGTGCCGTTATGAAGCTGGGAGATCAGGGAGCCAATATGAATGTTGAGGCTATTCCGACAGGCTCCTTAAGTCTGGATCTGGCTCTTGGAATCGGTGGCATACCCAGAGGCCGTATTGTGGAGATATACGGTCCTGAGTCATCAGGTAAGACCACAGTCATGCTCCACATGATAGCGGAGGTTCAGAAGCGCGGCGGTATTGCCGGATTCATAGATGCAGAGCATGCGCTCGATCCCGTATATGCCAAGAATATCGGAGTTGATATAGATAATCTGTACATCTCGCAGCCGGATTCCGGAGAACAGGCACTTGAGATAGCTGAGACTATGGTTCGTTCAGGAGCCATAGATATAGTTGTTGTGGATTCGGTTGCGGCGCTTGTGCCCAAGCAGGAGATAGACGGCGATATGGGTGATGCGGTAATGGGCGCTCAGGCGAGACTTATGAGTCAGGCCATGAGGAAGCTTACAGCCGTTATCAGCAAGTCGAATTGTACGGTGGTATTCATCAACCAGTTGAGAGAGAAGCTGGGTGTTATGTTCGGCAATCCGGAGACGACCACCGGAGGAAGAGCGCTTAAGTTCTATGCTTCCGTGAGACTTGATGTAAGAAGAACAGAATCCATCAAGCAGGCGGGAGAGGTGATAGGTAACAGGACCAAGGTCAAGGTAGTCAAGAATAAGGTGGCACCACCTTTTAAGGAGGCAGAGTTTGATATAATGTTCGGTAAGGGGATATCTCGTATCGGCGACATCCTGGATCTGGCCGCAGACAATGACATAATAGTCAAATCAGGTGCATGGTATGCTTATGAAGGCAATAAGATAGGACAGGGTCGTGAGAATGCGAAGCAGTACCTTGAAGAGAATCCGGAGGTATGTGCAGAGGTAGAGAATAAGGTAAGAGACTTATTCAATCTCAGCGGAGGAACGGCTGATATATGATCGTTACACAGATCACGGAATTGCCCGGAGGGAGACGAAGGATCAGGCTGTCGGATGACAGCCTGATCACGTTATATAAGGGCGAGCTTAAGGAATTGAATATCAGACAGGACGAAGAGTTAAGCGATGAGACCTATCATAAGATAATGACGCAGATACTGCCAAGAAGAGCCAAGCTAAGGGGGCTTAATCTATTGCAGAAGCGGTCGTACACGGAGTATCAGATAAGGCAGAAGCTTATTGAGGGAGATTATCCGGAGGATATAATTGATCAGGCGATAGAGTATATCAAGGATATGAGATGCCTTGACGATTACGGATACTGTAAGTCATATATACAGTATTACAGCAGTTCTAAGAGCATCAGGCGACTTACCGATGACCTAAGGCAGAAGGGAGTTGACAGGGATATCATTGAGAGAGCTCTTAAGAGCGTGATGGCTGACGGTGATCTGACAGACGAGGAGGAGTTGATCCGTAAGCTTATGCTTAAGCGGCACTATGACAGAGACAGCGCTACATATGAGGATGAGCAGAAGCTGAAGGCATATCTTTACGGCAAGGGATTTGATATGGATACTATCAACCGATGTATATAGTGCTATTGACATAACTTTGACAAAAGTGTATCATAGATATGTTGTAATTTTGCTATCTTGGAGTCACTCTACATGACTCTTTGAATATGGTTAAGTACAATGATAATTGAATAAGGAGGTACTGCTGCATGAATGCTATAGCTATAGTAATTGCAGTGGTGGTAACTCTGTTGATTGCGGTACCTGTATCCGTTATATGTGCTTCCAATTACCAGAAGAAGGCTGCAAAGTCTAAGATAGGAAGTGCTGAGGAACAGGCCAGAGAGATCATTGATGAAGCTCTTAAGACTGCAGAAGAGAAGAAGCGCGAAGGCTTACTTGAGGTTAAGGAAGAGTCCATTCGTACCAAGAATGAACTGGACAAGGAGATCAAGGAGCGTCGTGCTGATATACAGCGTAATGAACGCCGTATCCAGCAGAAGGAAGAGAACATAGATCGTAAGACAGAGTCCATCGAGAAGAAAGAGGCAAGTCTGGCTGCCAAGGAGGATTCCCTCAATAAGCAGAAGGAACAGATTGCCAAGCTCAACGAGGAACGTATTCAGGAACTTGAGCGGATCTCAGGATTAACCTCCGACCAGGCAAAAGATTATCTACTGAAAATTGTTGAAGACGAAGTGAAACACGAGACGGCTGTCATGGTAAAAGAGCTTGAGAGCCGTGCCAAGGAAGAAGCAGACAAGAAGGCTAAGGAATATGTGGTCAATGCCATCCAGAGATGTGCGGCAGATCATGTATCCGAGACTACAATATCTGTTGTCAATCTTCCCAACGACGAAATGAAGGGTAGGATAATCGGTAGAGAGGGTAGGAATATCCGTACTATCGAGACCCTTACCGGAGTAGATCTCATAATAGATGATACTCCGGAGGCAGTTATCCTGTCGGGATTCGATCCCATCAGACGAGAAGTTGCCCGCATAGCCCTTGAGAAGCTCATTGTGGACGGACGTATACATCCGGCCAGAATCGAGGAGATGGTTGAGAAGGCTCAGAAAGAGGTCGAGACCATGATCAAGGAAGAGGGTGAAGCAGCACTTCTTGAGGTAGGAGTACATGGAATTCATCCTGAGCTTGTTAAGCTCTTAGGTAAGATGAAGTTCAGGACAAGCTACGGACAGAATGCACTTAAGCATTCGATCGAGGTCGCCCAGTTATCGGGGCTTCTGGCTTCCGAGCTCGGACTCGATGTAAGAGTAGCCAAGAGGGCAGGCTTACTGCATGATATAGGTAAGTCTGTAGACCATGAGATGGAAGGCTCGCACGTACAGTTAGGTGTCGAACTCTGTAGGAAGTATAAGGAATCGGCACTTGTTATCAATGCCGTTGAGTCACATCACGGTGATGTAGAGCCCACTTCACTCATTGCATGTCTGGTACAGGCTGCGGATGCTATTTCGGCTGCAAGACCCGGTGCCAGAAGAGAGACGCTTGAGACATATACAAGCCGTCTTCGTCAGTTAGAAGAGATATCCAACAGTTTCAAGGGTGTAGAGAAATCATTTGCCATTCAGGCCGGTAGAGAGGTTCGTATAATGGTAGTTCCGGAACAGGTATCGGATGCCGATATGGTTCTTCTTGCAAGAGATATATCTAAGCAGATAGAAGAACAGATGGAGTATCCGGGACAGATCAAGGTTAATGTAATACGTGAATCACGAGTTACGGATTACGCCAAGTAAGTTAAAGGAGTCGCAGTTGCGGCTCCTTTTTTTATTTCAGTTATTGGAGGGCAAAAAAAACCTTGCATATAACGGCGGCATATTGTAGAATGTAAGGGCTGATAATTGTATACAATTATACAAAGGAGACGGATATGAAGTCATACAAGGAAATGACAAGAGAAGAATTACAGACTCTGTCAGAGGAGCTTAAGAAGGAGTACATTGATGCAAAGGGTAAGGGCTTAAGCCTTAATATGGCAAGAGGTAAGCCGGCAGCAACCCAGCTTAACATGAGTATGGGACTCTTGGATGCATTCAATTCAAGTGTAGATCCGGTGACGCCCTCCGGAATAGATACACGCAACTACGGAGAGCTTGTAGGTATACCGGAGGCTCAGAAGCTTATGGCAGATATGATGGGAGCGCCCTATGAGAATGTATTTGTATTCGGTAATGCTTCTCTGCCCATTATGTATGATACCGTATCCAGATCATATACATTCGGTGTCAACGGCTCCACACCATGGTGTAAGCTGCCAAAGGTTAAGTTCTTATGCCCGGTTCCCGGATATGACAGACATTTTGCCATTACAGAGCTTTTCGGGATAGAGATGATAAATATCCCGATGGATGAGAACGGCCCGGATATGAAGCTTGTGAAGGAATATGTGGAGAAGGATGATACGGTCAAGGGTATCTGGTGTGTGCCCAAGTATTCTAACCCCGCGGGTATCACATACTCGGATGAAGTTGTAAGAGCATTCGCTTCCTTAAGACCGGCAGCGGAGGACTTCAGGATATACTGGGATAATGCTTATGCGGTACATGACCTGTATGATGAGGGCGATGTGCTGTTAGATATCATCGGTGAGTGTGAGAAGGCAGGCAATCCCGACATGGTATTCGAATTCTGCTCTACCTCCAAGATAAGTTTCTCAGGTGCGGGAATTGCAGCTATGGCTTCATCCAAGAAGAATCTTGAATGGGTCAAGAAGACAATGTCTATCCAGACTATCGGCTATGATAAGATGAATCAGTACAGGCATGTGCTTTATTTTAAGAATCTTGACGGGATCAAGTCCCATATGCGCAAGCATGCGGATATAATGCGTCCCAAGTTCGAAGCGGTTCTTAACTGCTTCGATAATGAGCTTGGTGAGCTTAAGGAGCTTGTATCCTATACAAGACCCAAGGGGGGATACTTCATATCCTTTAATGCCATGCCGGGTACAGCTAAGAAGATCGTAGCTATGTGTAAGGAAGCCGGAGTGACGCTGACCGGAGCCGGGGCAACTTATCCCTACGGTAAGGACCCTGAGGATTCCAACATAAGGATAGCGCCTTCCTTCCCCGATGCGGATGAGATGAGAATGGCTGCCGAGATATTCGTCCTATGTGTTAAGATCGCGTCAGTTGAGAAGCTGATGGAAGAAAAATAAAAAAATTTTTTAACAATATCTAGTGGACATAACTTAACTGTTCAACGACATGTTGTGGAAAATGCCAATAAACCCAGTAAAATAGCGCATTTGCGAGAAAAATCACCGTTGCATTTTGTAAATTTCATGGGTATAATGATACGGTACGATTTCCTCATTTGAAGAGGGGAGAATAGGGGTTTTTGGTGTAATGCAGAAAGAGATTGATTCTTTCATATCCTATTTACATAACGTTAAGAAGACTTCAGATAATACAGTTCTTTCTTATCAACGTGATTTAAAGAAGCTTCGTACATTTCTCGAAGAAAAAGGTATCAGAAGCACATTGGATATAACGGAAGCGGTTCTTAAGGACTATGTGAAGAGTATGTCCGATGCAGGCTTTAAGCCCGCCACAATTTCCAGAAGTATCGCCTCGGTGAAGGCATGGTATCATTATATGACCTCTAACGGAATGGTCACATCGGATATATCTGTCGGACTGAAGGCACCCAGGATAGAGAAGAAGTTGCCTGAGATAATGACTCTCACGGAGGTTAATTCACTTTTGGATCAGCCTAAGGGAGACTCTCCCAAGGAGATAAGGGATAAGGCCATGCTGGAGCTGCTGTATGCGACAGGCATCAGAGTATCGGAGCTTATAGGACTTAAGGTGACGGATATCAATCTGCAGAGCGGAATGATAGTCTGCAGGGATTCCCACAAGGAGAGAGTGATTCCCTTCGGAAGTACGGCCAAGAACGCCATCGTAAGGTACTTAAATGACAGCAGAGACAAGCTTGTAGGAGATGGCAAGGCAGATACGCTTTTTGTTAATTGTTCTGGTGAAGAGATGAGCAGGCAGGGCTTCTGGAAGCTTATCAAGTACTACGCCAAGAAGGCGGGTATCGAAGCCGATATCACGCCGCATACCTTAAGGCACTCCTTCGCCGCGCATCTGGTGGAGAACGGAGCGGATCTTAAGAGCGTGCAGGAGATGCTGGGACATTCCGACATATCGACTACGCAGATATATGTTAATATGAATCACAATCATCTGAGAGATGTATATGCCAAGAGCCATCCGAGACACTAGGATGGCTCTTTTTTACTTAAGGTAATAAGTCTATATAATTAAGAAATCCTTAATGGTAAGTATCGGTTCTGTTATGTATAATTGTTATTCAGAGAGGTAGTTGGAAGGTTTGTATCACATTAAGGCAGAAAGGACCCGGATTAATCATGAATATAGACAAGAATAAGCAATATATGATAGAAGCGATAGTGGGCATGGTCGTACTTATCACGCTCATAATATTCGCCATATGGCTTTTGGTAAGAAAGGGTGATGGCGGAAGGATACATGACGGAGCGGATGAAACCGCAGCAGTTGAGGAGAGTGTGACTGAGGAAAGTCCGGATGGGGAGATGACGGCCGCTACTCCTGCCGGTAATGACAATAGCGTAACAGATATGACACAGGAGAAAAAGGGAGTGGACCTGACAGAGCTTGAAAGAGAGAGAAAGCTTAAGGGCACGGGTGAACTTCCTGCCGTATATACGAAGGGTGAGCCGCTTCAGTGGACTAAGGATGACTATCAATTGCCGGAGATATATACATGCTGGGATAATTATGAGATGGAGGCTGTGACGGATCTTATTAATCTTGAAAGAGTAAGGGTGATAACGGATTCACTTAAGAACAGCAATGACTTCTATTATTACGGTGAGATGGATGCATCGGGCAATCCTGACGGCAAAGGACTGGCAGTCTATGCCGACAATACATACTACTTCGGTCAGTGGAGCAATGGACTTAGAAGCGGTGAAGGAATGTGGGTCAGGATATTCCCTGACAAGACAGGTACGGTGAATGGAATAACTGGTGTTACTTGGCATCAGTATGCAGGCCGATGGAGCAATGACTACCCCAACGGTCAGGGTCAGGAGAACATCCAGTACGAGACGGAAGAGATGAATGTCGGGAATGATGTATACCCGGTTCAGAATGCTATAGGCGGGTTTAAGGACGGCTTCTATAACGGTGAAATGTATATAATGACCAATAACGGCTACGGTTCCACGACGGACTGGTACGGTACGGCTAAAGACGGTGCTTTCACATATCTTAACGAAAAAAAGGGATACAACGATAAAAGAGCCATCTGGAAGGCCGGAGACGGATATGAGACCGGAGAGCAGGATAACTGCAGGTGGATATTGCCGGCAGAGAATGTGGATTACGGTATTGCAGGTCTTAAGAAGGGCTGATACGCGGAAGGTGTGGGTTCATGGGTAATATAATTGATTATGTAAGAGAATTCGGTGATAAAAGCTTTAAGGAGCGTCCGCTTGATGAAGTGGACGCCCTTGTGCTGTCACAATTCATATACCTTAAGTGGGAGCATATAATCCCAAGACTTAAGGACAACAGTGAGAATATGAGCATAAGCAGGATGTGTTCTGACATAAAGGAGCGAGGACTTGAAGGTGAAGTCTTCATGGACGAGCGATACAGGCAGGACAATATGGCTTTATTGGATGCTATGGTTACGAGTGCAAGATTCGGTGATCTTAGCTGTAATTATCTGTATGATGATATAGATAAAGACGCAGAGACACAGTTTTTTGCCTTTACGGTATTCCTGCCTGATACTATGCCGGTGATAGTGTTCAGAGGAACCGATGAGACTCTCCTTGGATGGAAGGAAGACTTCAATATGGCATACAGGGCACCGGTTCCCGGACAGTCCCACGCTGCCACATATATTAAGCAGGTGGCGCTCAGGCTCCCCGGAGGGTTCATGACAGCGGGACATTCCAAAGGAGGGAATCTTGCCACCTATTCCGTGCTTACAGCCGCGGCTCCCTTAAGAGATAGGGTGCTCAAGATATATAATTTTGACGGACCGGGATTTAATCGTGAGATAATGGAGAGGTATGATTATCCCTTAATAGCTGACAGATTGTGTAAGATCGTGCCGGAATCATCCATCGTGGGTGTAATCCTTGAAAGAGATGACAGATATAAGACCGTAACTTCGTCCGCAAGGGGCGGAGCCCAGCACAATCCCTATACATGGCTTATATATGACGGACGCTTCGACTATATAGACAATGTAAGTACGGCATCAAGAGTACTCAGAGATTCCGTTACCGGCTGGATGGATGAAGCTGATCCGGATAAAAGGGAGCTTGTCTTCGGTACCATATACGATATACTTGAGTCCTCGCAGGCCGAGACCACTATAGAATTAAAGGGAAGCAAGACAGCATCCAAGAATATGCTAAAGGCGCTTGTGGAGCTGCCGGAGGAGACAAGAGAGAAGATCAAGGAGGTCATGAAGGATTTCAAACTCCAGATATAGACCGGTAATGTTACTTTTTTCCTAAAAAAATATCTGATTTTAGGTTAAGATACTTGAAATAATTACCGATAATGATAATATAGAGGTATAGGTATGCTTAAAGGTATGCTTTTGTTGCTTCTAAGCCATGGATGGCGCGTGATTGCAAGGAGGTAATATATGAGTGATTATTCTTTTTTATTCGGTGGTACTACGGGTTCTACAGAGAGTACCGGTTTCTCCCTGAATGATTATGCCAGCATTAAGAACGGTTCATACGGTAAGCTTATGAAGGCTTACTATAAGGAACAGAAGAGTGACGGTAAGACCGCTGAGGATGTCAAGAAGGAGACTCAGTCTAAGGGTACGGAGTACAGTGAGATCGCATCGCTTGCCGATAAGTTCGGTAAGACGGCAGATAAGCTCCTAAATTCCGATCTCTTCGAGCTTAAGGATGTGACAAGGACAGATGAGAACGGCGTGGAGAATACGACCAAGGAGTATGACCGCGACGGAATCGTGAGCGCTCTTAAGGATTTTGCCAAGAGCTATAATGACTTCATGAAGAAGGCGACGAATTCAACGAATAAGAATGTTGCCAGAAGAGCCGAGAATCTTGTGGGTCAGATGAACACATATTATAAGCAGTTAAGTGCTGTGGGTGTGAAGTTCGCCGATGACGGAACCATAAGCATAGATGAGGATAAGGTCAATAAGCTGGATGTGAGTGCACTTAAGAGAGCGTTCTCCGGTCAGGATTCAATGCTTGGTCAGATTGCATCCAAGGTAAGTCAGATCGGTACGGCAGCCACAAGTGCAGCCAAGAACTTAAGCGGATATACCAATAAGGGCTCTTATGCAGCAACATCCACATCAATCGGAAGCCTTATTAACGGTGAGGCATAATGCATCGTATGCGAATTTATAAAAAGAGTCATGGACACAATTACAGAGGACAGGTATTGCCTGTCCTCTTATTGTTATGTCTGCTTATGTCCGCAGGCTGTGGCGAGCCTGTTCCTGCCGGTGGTACAACGCCTTACGGTGATACACTTCCTTATGTTGATACATATCCTGACGATACGCAGATACAGGCAGAGGAGATGCCGGAAGAGGCTGCTAAAGAGCAGGCAAAGGATGATGTCTCTTCATACGAAGAAGCAGATGCTTATGAAGCCGCCTCATACGAGACGGAACCCTTCGATGATGAAGAGATAGTTGCACCTGAGGAGATCGTGGCAGAGGTTCCGGATATATGGAATGACGAGGATCTGATATATGAGAACGGGGTATGGTTCCATAAGGATGTGACGGAGAGTAAGAAGGCACTCTTCATGCGCTACTATCATATGGAGCCTGATGAGATACGGCGGGCACTTGATGCATATGATGTGATCATAGTGGTGGGACCTGACGGAACGTATTCTGATGGGAATGCAGGAATATACTATTCAGAAGAGCGGATACTGGCGGTCAATGCCGAGACCGAGGGCAAGATCAAGATGTCCGTGAACCATGAGATCGGTCACTGCATAGATGCCATGATAGGCGAACTAGCCCATATGCCGGTGGACAAGCAGAAGTACTGGATCGGTATCTCCAATATAGACACATTTCAGAGGATATTCGATGAAGAGGCCAAGGATGCCGGATATCCTGAGTGGAACAGCATAGATACCTTCGAGTTCTTCGCAGAGACCTACAGATATGTCATAGAGGACAATGAATATATGATGGACAGAGCGCCGAAGGCATCCGCCTTCGTAAAGGATGTGCTCGCTCATTACTATAAGATAGAGAAATAAAACAGGAGTAGGTATTCATCTACACTCTGAGGGAACCGTAAAGTTTCCCTTATTTTTACCCTTATTTACTTCTTATTCTGCATAAGTTTTTCAGGATTCTCATTCATTGCATCTATATACATTTCCAAAGCACGTTCAACCACAACGGTCTTTGTGAGACCTGTATTATCACAGAATTCTGTAAACTTATCGTATATACTACGCTCTATATTCAAATTGACAACTTGCGAGTCTTTCTTTGGTCTAGCCATAATTAACCCTCCAATCTGTCACCGTATGGTAACGATTTGATATAATTTTCCATGAAGTCATAATCAGGTTTTCCTTTTGAATCTACAGGTAACTTTAGAATCAAATCAGGTAACGTTTTATTAGCCTGTCTTCCATAACTGTATTTGTATTTATTCTGCTCTATTACTGTAATTATGAACATCTTAGCTGCATTCGATATATTATCTTTAGAATCTAAAGTATATAAATCCCTACCGCTATAAAAAGGTTCTGTTTGTAAGAAGGTTGATAGAACACTTCCACCTCCAGCAACGCTGATTAGTCCTTTCTTCTGTGGAATCACATCATCAATTCGTACTACATGTGCTGAAACGCCATTGTTTTCTGCTGTTCTAGCAACAAAATTTACAGCATCTAAATCATCCGCATTACATTCCACACACGCATTTAATTCTAAATTAACACCGTATTTTACTTCAAAAATATCCGATACTTTAAATTCTTTCCAATTTTTTATATTCAGTTCTGAAACCGTTTCTTTTTTATTTTTTGTAGTCAATGGTTTATGGTGGAGCGATTTAATGTAATCTTCCATAAATTGCCAATCAGGAACATATCCTTTATCTGAATACTTGAATGTATCGTCAGTAAAAATAGAACCGTCAGCATTATGCTGTATAGGAAGATATATTTCGGCAGTAATTAGATTTTTACGATATTTTCTACCATAAGAATATTTAAATTTTTCATTATCTAAAACAGATACCAAAAACATAGCATTTGTTTCTGTTAACGCATCATCATAACCAATAGAAGTAGTTGTAGAACCAATAAAATCTGAATCCATATAGTTTGTATATCCAACAGAACCTTCGCCGTCACAAATAAACATTATACCGTGACCTTTGGATACCAAATTAGTATTTCCATCTAAAGATACGGAACGCATTACACCATTATCAGATTTCTTGGCTCCAATATAGTTTATATCAGAACCGTCATCCAATTCACCAGCACTACCACATTTACAATTCTCAATTTCAAATAAACCGCTTTGCGATTCAGTTCGCTGAATCTTAAAAGGTTTCCAATCAGACACATTAAGATTCATATATTTTACCCTCCTTCATTTGATATGCAAGGTAATTATTTAATGTCCGCTGAAAATCTTCTTCACAGAGTTTACTATAATCTGTCTTCATATAAGCTTCGCAAAGCCATTCATCATCTCCTGATACAGCCTGCATTGCAGACATACCATCTTCGACAGTTTTATTACGATAAAGGTCAAGCCATTTTTCTTCAATTTGCTTCCAAATAGAATTGTTATCTTTGTCGAACTGCTCAATACGACCAAGATTCTTTTTCTTTTTATGACCATCTTCTTTGTAATATCCAAAGAAAGTTTTGTTTACCGTACCATCGGCATTAACATGTGGTTTACCGAGTGTAAATACCATACAGCAAGCAGATGCAGATGCTCCAGGATAGAAAATTTCATTAGGCAATGTAAATACTGCTTCAAGCGTGTTTTCTTCAAGAAGTGATGTTTTCATATCAGAAATAAAATTGCTTGTTCCTATTGCAGCTGAAACAGGAAGTAAAATTGCGACTTTAACTTCCTTTTTACGTTCACCATCAGCTAAACGCTCAACATTCATCTTTGAAATAACATCGGAAATATATTTTAGGAAAACCATTCCTTTTGTAGGGTCTTCTTTCGCATCTGCTTTCCAACCTTCTTTATATTCTTTGGGTATAGTAATAGGTTTAGCATTATAAGGCGGATTCATCAGAATAATATCAGGATTAGCTTCACGAATAAAATCCTCGCTATCAAAAAGACTCGCCTTTTTGATATTAGAGTTACCATCACCGTGAATAAGCATATTAGTAGTTGAAAGACCAAAAGCTTTTTCCTCCAACTCAATGCCATAAATATGCTCTTTAACAACCTTTTGTCGCATATCTTTCTTTTCTGCATCAGTAGCTTTTTGATGATTGCAATCTGCAAGTTCTAACACCATTGCTTGAACTAAGAAAGAACCTGAACCACATGTACCATCAAAGATGCGCTTAGTTCTGTCAACATCTGTTACACGGCACATAAAATTTGTAATATGGTCAGGAGTAAAAGCCTGATTTTTATCAGCCTTACCTGTGTATTTGTTAAATGCAATAAAAAATAAGTTCAGAATGTCCTGTCCTTCAGAACTGTCTGTGTTGATGTATTTGTAGATATTGCCCACAATTTCATCAAGAACGTCAAGCCAGTCCTTATTTTCGAGTCGTTTTACTTTTTGGTCATTCAGAACATTTTTCTGAAGAAGTTCTACTTTAAGCGTTTTATTATCAGAACCATCAAGAAGATTTGTAAGAGTTTCTTCAATACCACTTCTAATCTGTTTTGCAGATAAACCGTTCCAATAATCTTTTAATTCTTGCCTTGTTTCATCATTGATTACAGTGATACCTTTTTGTTTTAAAACATCTCGAATATAGAGCAGAGTAGTACCTACAAACTGACTACGGAGCCTTTCGTCAATATCCTTCTTGTGGAGTGTTTCATTTAGTGTATATGTGTTTTTTAGAACTTTCTCACGGTCATTTTGCTTGTTTATTGCAAAAAGAGACTTGTAATGCTCCATAGTATCAAGAACAGTTTCATCCTCTAAGAAATGCTCATCATCAATAGATGACTGCCATACTTTAACCTTGTCATCATTTGTATTGGCAAGAATAGCGATAATCTTCTTGCCATAGTGAAGAACTCTTTCTTCCTGTAAATACTCAGCAAGCTGCTTCTCATCATTTTTGACAAATTTCTGCTTTGTTTCAATTAAAACAACGTAATCATCGTCTTCAAAGCGAATATCAAGTTTAAAATGATTAAAACTTTTACCTAAAGCTTTTTCTAAAGCTTCCTTGGAGCCTGCTTCTTGAACATAGCTATATTCTCCACCTTCAATATTAGCGGTAACATAAGCAGCACCAACTCTTTCAATCATATCGTGTCTAATCATATGTCTATCATCCTTTCGTGCTTCGCCTTACAAGCGATAGATTCCTATACATAATTATAATTTAATAACATACAATAATCAATATAAATCTTTAATTATCTACATAATTCAACATAAAACTCTCGATGCTTTTTTATCATCGAGAGTTCTAAAATATAAATAATTAGCATACCAATATTTCGGTATCATATGAAAGATATAAGATATTAAAAAACGGCACATCCGATGAAAAACGTGCCCTTACTGATATTGCGCACAGATCAGAATTAAACAAAAAGAAAGAACAAAACAGGGTAAGTATGCAGGCCTTGCCTGAACTGACAAAAAAAGTATCAGAAGGATACGACCTTAGCCCTAAATTGAGGATAAAAACGGTGATAATGTGCTTGTTGCATTGCATATGGATAGAAGACAGGACCGTCTTAGAATAAACAGAATTGCCAGTGTATACGGAAAACATAACATAAACTTGTATATTGAAAACCAAATAAAAGAAGGGAACTTGATATATCCCAATAACAACACACAAAAAAGAGTATCGACTGGGCTACGAGCAGAGGGCTCCAATTGCCCAAGCTGGTTCAGTCCAATATCGTTACTCCTAATGTAAATATATCAGAAGCTGACAAGAAAAGCAACAAGAAATTTTCTTTAAGCGTAGACTCCGAGGGCAAGGGGCTTTCAGAGGGACAAAAAGAGTATTTCAAAGATGAATCTCCACTATTACTTGATGAGAATGGTGGTCTTAAGAGATATTACCACGGTACAGCAAGAAAAGACAGGGTCGGTACAATATTTGATCCTAATAGAGCCACATCTGGTCCTATGGCATACTTTACGGATGATGTGAAGATTGCAAATAATTACGCAAAGGACAAGGCAAGGATATCCATTCTGAATTTGTATCCTGTAATACAGATGGGGAATGGATTAAAACAGATGCTTATATCACCTGTTTAAGAAGATTGCTCACAAGCCTTGGCTTTATTTAGTATCACCAACAACCATGCATTCAGAATGAGTCTGAACAGCATTGTTCTTGCAGGAAAGCTTAATCTTCCTGTAGTCAAAAGAGCAGAGCTTTTGGGTCATAGCGTAGAAACTAACATGATGTACTATACCTACGCCACAAAAGACGATATGGATGATTTGGTTGATTTGTTTAACGATAACGGCGAGGTCTCACCAAGGTCTCACCTTAAAATTGTTAATTTCGAAAAAGAAAAGAGCCTTGAAACCGCTAATTTCAAAGCTCTTTAACAAAATTTTCCTAGTGCGGAAGATGAGACTTGAACTCACACGACATTGCTGCCACAAGATCCTTAGTCTTGCTCGTCTGCCAATTCCGACACTTCCGCCCACTGCCGTTTTACGACTGCCTTGCTATATTACCACCATTTATACAGTGATGTCAACACAAAACTTACGAAAAAACGAAGAAAAATGATATAGCCCACAAAAAACAAATCGTAATTTAATTATATGAAGAGCAATTACACTATCCTATCCCCTCGCATGGTTGCTTAGAGAGCTGATTTATTGGAAAATATAAGTATATTCCATTATACGGAGGATATTGAATGAGAAGGATAGGAACGAATGATAAGCATATTGCGTTTGCTTTGGCTATTGTCATGACCATGTCGATCATCTTGGCAGGTTGCGGCAAGCAGGAGGCAGCGCCGACACAGGATGCTGAGGGTGAAGCCGCCGCGGAGAGTGAAGCATCTTCGGGATCGGCCAAGAATGTGATCACACCGCCTGAGAAGGATGAGAATGTCATCGAGCATTGGATAAATAATGAAGGTTATGTGGTCACTGTTGATGTTAATCATGATGATTATAAGACAGCACAAGACCCTGTAGATGCACCGGAGAAATTTAACGGGGACATGAGGGTTTCCAATACATTGTCAGCCTTTGACCCGAAGTGCGGTGAGAAAGAGCTTAACCATCCTAATTGCATAGCTACTGATGGAACACATTTTGCATTGTGTGATACATGGAATAACAGAGTACTTATATGGAACAGTCTGCCGACGGGCAACGTTAAGGCAGATGTAGTCTTAGGCCAGAAGGATTTTGAGTCTTTTGACGCCGGAATAGGCATGAATCAGCTTAACTGGCCCGTAGGTATCACGTTTGCAGGGGAGAAGATGATCGTGGCTGATACTCATAATAACCGCCTGTTAGTATATGATAAGGTACCTACAGAAAACGGAGCAACAGCGGATCATGTTATAACTGCGATCAGTTCCGAAGATGATCTGATGTGGCCCTGGGCTGTTTGGAGTGACGGAAGCAGGCTTATAGCCACGAGTACAGAAGTTGGTAAGGTTGCATTCTGGGATGATCTGGATTCTGCGATATCCGGCGGATATGCCGATCATATCGTTAATACGGGAGGAACCCCCAGATGTATAGTGACGGACGGAGATTATCTGCTTATAGCCGACCATAATATGGGCTGGAGCGCTGACGGATATGATATGGGCAAGCAGGGAAGCCATATATGGCTTACTTATCCAACGGACGGACGTGATCCCGATCTTCAGGTGGATATGGAGCTTGACGGGGCGATAATCGACGGAGATCTGTATCTGTTATCTCAGAAAGATGAGACCATGCATATCTATGACGGTCTTATAGACAGTGTGGATAAGAAAAGCGCGATAACTTTTGATAACAAATTTGAACTTTTCCGTAACGGTGACCACGGTTCGATGGTATATGTGGACGGAAGGACTTATGTATGCTATTACAACAGCGGCTTTGTTGCTATCTATGACGGTAAGATAACAGAGGATAATTATATGTCTCCTATGGGATTCATCGGAGCTGATGAAAATGTCCGTAGTATGAGCGTATTAAGGGGCCAATATCAGAACACCGTACCTGCATCGGATGGGACAAGTCTTGTGTTTATTGATGATTTTGACGGACTTATAGGCATATATAAGACTATTCCCGATTCTTTTGATGCGATACCTGACTTTTTATATCATTTTCCGCCGGAATGGGATTCTCCGATAGATGTTGTCGTGGACAAATACGGCAGGATGCTTGTGCTTACCGATTCTTCCCTGCTTATATGGAATCATATCCCTCTTTCAGGTGAACTGTATGATAACAGGATTGAATTTGAGCATTGCATAGGAGGAACCCGTTCAAAGATTGAAGCCTGTGATGAAGGGTTCATATTGTTCTCAGAAAATGATGAAAAGATATATAAGCTTCCGCTTTCAAATGAGGCGAGATCTTTTGACAATGCCATAAACCAGGTCGATGCCAAATATGTATCGGGCCTTAGTTGTGACGGAACATACTTAAGTGTTGTTGTAGAAGAGGATCAGAAAGTTGACATCTATAATGTATCGGATCTTAGTCTATACGGTGAGATATACAGTGACACTCATATCAACAGGGAGGGTTTCTATCCGGTATTTGAGGTGGTAAAGGAAGCAATACATCTGCCTAACGGGCAGTATCTTGTCGCTGATCAGAATATGATCAGAGTCTGGGATTCGCTTGATGAAGCTATCGCAGACAGAGAGTTTGATAAGTGTGAATACATGGGAAGGCTGGACAACTATCCGGTCAAATCGAAGTACGGCGGTATTATAAGGGATGAATTCCACAATATGGCTACGGACGGAACTTTATTCAAACCCACATATATGGCATATTCACACGGGCACTTATGGGTAGGAGAGTTTAAGTTCTCATCACGCCTGTTAAGGTATGATATTAAGTATGACGGTGAAGAAGAAGCACAAGCTGAGCCCGCCGAAGCCGATGATACAGGAGAGACAGAAGTGAGCAAGGGCAGCAGTGAATATGATGTTCTCGTTTCCCAGACTATCGACAACAATGGTACGATAACATTATCTTCACCTGCCAATGCAACGGTCAATGTGGAGCTTTATAAGGATTTTGCCGTGGATTGTGCAGGACATGATCTAACCATCAAAGGTAAGATCATACTGCACCCCTCAGATAACACTACGATGACCATCATCAATCCGGGTAAGTTGGATCTAAGCGGTCTTGCATTTGAGAAGCCTTCCAATGTATCTGTCGGTGGAGATACGGATTACCTTGTATTCATCAAGGGCGAGAACTTGGATATAATCCCGCCTTCTGACGTTCCTGAAGGCAGCCGTAAGGAGCGTACCAAGGGCTTCTTCTATGAGCCGAAGAGTTCATCCGCGGCTATCCGATACGGCGGACAATAGTCTTTGTGAAAAATGCTTGATATAAGAAATAATAAGTGATATTATAATAGTAACTAAAAATTAGTTACACAGACGGAGGCGTAATGCCAAAGAAGAAAGACCTAATAGACAAACTGTACAGAAAGCCATTTCCTAAGAATTTCACTACTCGAGAGTTAGATGTACTGATGAGCAAGTGTAACTGCTCGAAATTCCAAGGAGGAAGAGGTTCAGGAATAGGATATGTGCATAATCCTACGAAGCGAGTTATTCAATTTGACGGTCCTCATCCCGGAAATGAACTATACAAGTATATGGTTGAGAAAGTTAAACATTTCATCGATGAGATTGGTGAAAAGGAGGATTGAGCCATGAAATCAGATATGATGAATTATAAGGGATATAAAGCCTCTATTGCATATGATAAGGATGATAAGATATTTGTTGGAGAAGTCTTTGGTATATCGGATTCATTGAATTTTCATGGTGCATCAATAGATGAACTTGAAAAGGCATTTCATGATTGCATAGAGAATTATCTCAGTATTTGCGAGCAAGTAGGTAAAGAGCCGCAAAAAGAGTTTTCCGGGAGTTTTAATGTGAGAACCACACCTCTACTTCATGAGCGTGCAGCGGAATATGCAGCAGAAAATGGTTACTCACTTAATCATGTTGTGTCGATGGCTATGGAATCGTTTTTCGGGAATGTTGCAAGCCAAGCATAGCGAGAATGAAGTAAGGGGCAGCGAATAGCTGCCCCTTACTCTTATTAAAAGACCTCCGTGCTCGGCACGGAGGTCATCCTTTTGTGTTGTGCGGGGAGCGGAAAAGATGTATTATCTGTGTATGACTACGAAGAAATTGCGCAGTAACAACATCATAGTAACCCTTGTTATCGGTCTTAGTTTCCTGTGGACGGGATCGGCATTCCTGTCATGGGTGTATAACATCGCTGATATCCTTGAAGCACAGGGGCTGATATCTTCACTGGAATTCCTGACAGAAGGTGTGGGTTATGTATTTCAGGCCATCGGGATTTTGATAACGTGCGTTATTGTGCAAAGGATCACGGTGAAGTCTGCACTCAATGATGCCACCGACAGATTATTTAAGACAGCATTTGCAGCAGCAAGCCTTGTCGACATAGCGCTTACATATATATGTATGACAGTCGGGGCATTGTCTTCGGCACTGGTATTCGGATACATTCTCAATGTTCTTCACGGAATAGTTGCAGCTTTGTATATATACATGCTGACCTTCTATGTGGATATGAACAGGCGCGGTATCGTATTCGGTCTTGGTTATTCGATCGGATCAATAGGCTCATATCTGATATCGATCATTGGAGACTCCAATTTCTTAACAGATATACGTGCGGTCGGGATATATGTGATCATAGTTCTGATCACTATAGTACTTATATGTATCAGCGGATACGGAGAATGGTCGGTTGCATACTCGGTACTTAATAATGCGCCGGCACCGGATACAGGCAGTACTTATATGTCGTATGATACAGATCCTGATATGAACAAGAAGGTGGCCATAAGGCTACTCGGGCTTGCTACGGCGGTTGTGATACTGCTTAGCCTAGTCAAGGGAATCGGATTCTACTTTGACTTTTCTGATGTATGGACGGGCGGTATGTCGCTTGAATATACCAGAATGTTCTATGCGATAGGTCTTATAGTTGCAGGAGTGATCAATGATCTTAACAGGAGATGGGGCGGCATCTTATGCGTGGCAGCTCTTGTCTTCCCGTTTGTATTGATCCTCCTTCACAGCGTATCCGTAAGTGGTATGATCTTATGGATAATCAATTACGCCGTTACAGGCCTCTATGTGGTGTATCGTGTGGTTCTCTTCTCCGATATCGCATGGGAATCTTTAAGATACAGGCCTATAGGTAAGGAAAAGTGTCTGATATTCATCGCGCCGTTCGGCCTTATGTACGGCCGTATCGGTGACTTTATCAGCACAGCTATAGGCATTAAGCTTTCACCGACCCCTATAATACTTAACATATTTGCAGCGATAATGTTCATCATAACCGTAGTCGTGTTCCTGACATTGTTTATCCGCCTGTACCTGGGCAATATGACTATGAATGCCATAGGTAATGATCAGGACGGAGCACAGACTTCGCATGAGACGGTTCAGCAAGGTTTTTCCGATCATTATGGCCTTACGGATCGTGAGACGCTCGTTCTTTTCCATATTACGAACAAGCTCTCCAATAAGGAGATCGCTTCCGAACTGTTCGTGCAGGAATCGACGGTCAAGTACCACGTCAAGAATATCCTTCGCAAGACAGGCTGCTCCAATCGTCATGAACTCAACAGCCTGTATGATAGCTACAATCAATAAGGATGACCTCTGTGCCGGGCACGGAGGTCTTTTGATGGGTGCACCTACCCGCAGACTATCCCTGTTTGCTTACGGTATCGCATGTTATTTATATTCTAAATTGCAGCCTTCTGTGATAGTATTTCTATTATGACAAAAAGTGAGAATTTAAAGAAATTCATACTTCTGTGTATCATAACCGTCCTGGCGATAACATGGACAGGTATTGGTTATATCAAGTGGTTCTACGGTCTTTTTGAATCATTCGCCCCTGAATTCTTGGATATTTCCGGCAATGTGATTGATTATGGTCTGCAGGCGATTGGCGTATTGCTCTTTATCCTGTATATCAAATGCCGCCCTTATACACTTAGAACTGCTATGTTCTTCGTGATCGCGGCAGAATTGGTGTCCATGATCGGGGCAACGCTCATTCCTGTAGCGCCTGTCAAGCTTGCACTAGGGTACGTAATGGTCATATTTATCGGTATGCTGACCGGAGGGTATATCACCTTGCTTGCGACTCTGCTTGCGGATTGCGGCCTTGTATACGGAATAGCCGCTGCCCTTGGCGGAATCGTATCATGGTTGATCACTTTGCCCTTAGGCGGTGATCTGTATTTGGGCAGTGTCTCCACGGCTGTATATGCAGCGATTGCGGTGGCACTTATAGCGTTGATATGGAGCGTTATGCCGAGCGGCGATGATAAGAGTAATGAAGATGGGCAGACAGGAACCATTAAGGCAGGCGGGCAGGACCTCGGCCTGATCGTGCATGGCATGTTGCTCCTCCTTATCGTATGTGTGACGATGAATATGGGATACTATTTCCCGGTTTCCGACCTGGCGGGCGGTGGTGTCAGTCTTGAGGTTGTTAGAGCCACATCGGCTGCGGGACTTCTGATCGCGGGTATTGTTGTGACCAAATCCAGACAGAGCGGATTGATCCTTTGTATATGTGCATTGCTCAGTCCATTCCTAAGTATGGCGCTGTCGCAAGACCCTACACTTAAGCTTCCGGTATATATTCTTTCATATATATTGATGGGTGTTTACGGTGTATACTGCGTTGTGCTCTTTGTGGATATCTCTAAGGAGTACGGAATGTATCTTGCCGCTGCGGGAATGATGATAAGACGTGCAGGAGAGTCCTTGGGAAACGGTGTGGCAATTCTGATATCACAGCGGCCCATGGTGCTTGTGGTCTGTGCCGGCATACTGTTTGTTGGGGCTATATTTATCGCCGCAGCATTCTGGCGAAGGATGTACAATTCCTTCCCGGATCGTATTCCGGCTCAAACGGCTGATGGAAGGATCAAGAGCGAAGAGGAGCGGTTTGCGGAGTTTGTTACACATTTCGATATTTCCGATCGCGAGCAGGACGTATTGCGGCAGGTAATGGAAGGCAAGACTAATGCTGAGGCGGCCGCTGCATTATTCATATCTGAGAATACGGTCAAGTTCCATATTAAGAACATCCTGAAAAAAACGGGAGCAACTAATCGCAAGGAACTTCGAAGGATCTGGATAGACCGCAGTGAACTGTAATAATTGAATCAGCATTTAATAAATGAGACAACGTAAAGAGTATGACGGGTGAAAAGGGCCGCGGTTATGCTCTTTTTGTTATTTTGCGTTGTGATACATATATAAAAACTATCCCTTTCCTATCCCCATAGATATGTAATGATACAGTAAAATAATACCAAAATACTTTGACGGAATGCGTAAGGGCGGTAGTGCAGAATGCCTTCGAAGCAGAATAAGGTACATGTGATCAAGTATGATCACGAAAGGAGAAGATTTCGAACATGAAAAGATTGTACGAGAAGGGAATGAAAGGGGTAGCGCTCATACTGGCAGGCCTGCTTGTATTTGCGAGCGTCTTCACGGGGGATATACTTAAGGCGAAGGCGGATAATGAATCCTCAATAAGTGTATGCGAATATGACAGTTCGAAGTGCATTGTTGAGTATATTTTCGACTATAACGAGGGAGAACCTGTTTGGAAAACGTTGGAATCCGGTGACCCCGCAAGCGGATTTGGAATAAGGATTTCTCCGGTGGGTAATTACACAATTACAAGTATAACTTCATCTCCTTCATCTTTTAATACCATTGATCCGGGTAATAACAATGAGCCTATAACGATCAATATAGGAGATGAACTTGCAGGTGGAAATGAACTGTTCTTTAATTCAAGTGAATTGGCAAGTTGCTCAATAACCGCTATAACCGTTGAGGAAGAAGGTAGTGGAGGTAACGACCCCGGAAATGGTGGTGGCGGTGGTACCGATCCGGCCATTTGTATAAGGGCAAATTCTTATGACAACACTAACGGAACCATCCAATACAGCGTTGATGAGAACACATGGGTGAATATACCCGCAGCAGGTTTAGCATCGGATACTGAGGCGGCTTTTGTAAAGGCTGTTCCTGCATCGGGATATGGCGTAAGTTATAAGATAGACGGTAATGTGATAACAGATACGAACTCGCATGGGCTTAGCGATAATCCTGCGTTACATTATATTCAGGACATAACTTTTACATCAACGACCAAGAGTCTGACTGTCAGTGCATACTCAACCACAGGTGGAACGATCAAGTATTCTGCAAACGGAACGGACTGGTCTGATGTTCCGGCAGCCGGAGGTACTGTACGGGCGAATTATGTAAAAGCTGTAGCCAACAGCGGATATACGCTTGACAGTTATACACTTAATTCACATACGATCTACTCAGAGGATTCACAGACTCTTACGGCGGATAGCAATACAATAAGCAGCGTGAGCTTTGTTTCAAACAGCGGTGGCGGACGGTATCTCGTATCGGTAGATGATCAGACAGGCGGACAGTGCACGGCAACTGTTACGTTCCTTGATTCTTCCGGAACGTCTCTCGGTAATGCGTCTACAGGCAGTAATCAAGACATTCCCACTGCCACGGCAAGGATCAGAATAACTATATCTGATAAAGAGCTTCTTAAATCCATACAGATATTCAGGAATGCAGCACCTGCTGAGCCGGGATCAAACGGCGCAACCGAGATAGCCCGTCCTTCAATCGAGGAAGGTTTATGGCGAAGTGCAAACGGAACTGTTGAGTTTTCCGCAAGTAATGCCTATTCATATAGGTTTGCCATCGAATTATCCAATACCAAGAACGTAGGATGGAGCTACAAGGAGTCAGACAGAGGTACGGACAGATATGTAGAGAACTGCAGGCTTTATCTGTTGGATTCAAACGGAAACAGAAGAGATCTTATTGATGAGTCGGATGGCAACAGGGCCACGACGGATTATGCCTCATATAATCTTACGATAGGTCAGACATACAGATTTGAGTTGGTACCTGATTACGGATATCAGATAGCGGGCTTAAGTATCAACGGATATACCGTAGCACCTACGGATGATACCGGAGTATTCAGTTTCACCATGACTAACTCAAACTTCCATTTCAAAGGAGTGGTAAGTTCGGCTGATGATATCGTCAGTGCACCGGCTGCTTATAACGGAGCTACGATAACAGGTGGAAGCAATGCAGCAAGCAGCGGTAATGTCAGAATGACGATAACCAATACCGCTACCGATAATTCGGCTGCTGCAGTGGCAGGAGAAGGAGCAACGGCGGTCGCGACGATCGATATAGATCTTGATAAAGTTGTATCTAAAGGAAATGGACAGTATTGGAGTGACAGTATCACCAGTATCTCGAATAATGTGACGGTCAGCATTCCGGTCTCCGCATCAGGATTACAGGCAGGTGAGACGTATTCCGTTGTAAGAAATCATAACGGAACCAAGACAGAGCTTGCCGCAACATATAACAGTACTACGGGAATGCTCACATTCGAATCCAATAGATTCTCTGATTATACGATAGTTAAGAAGGCGGGCACACCGCAGACGGGTTCCGGCTCATCATCGTCAGGCAGTTCGTCAAGTGAATCGTCATCAGGCGATTCATCGGATGATGATGACAACAGCAGCACTCCTGTAACAACAGGCTCTGCTTCAGGATTTACCGGAGTTGTTAGTAATACGACCTCGACCGGTGCAGCTACTATATCTTCATGGAGCCAGCTTGATAACGTGCTTAAGGCAGACGGCAATCTGTCTGTACTCGGTGTCACGGGAACAGCGGCTTCTGCATCAACAGGCAACGGTGCTTCAAGCGGTAATACAAAGGCAACGGGAAACAATATCGTATCCGTATCTTTACGAGGAAGTCAGATAATCGTTCCGACATCTACGTTTACTGCATTGGATAACAGTAAAGTTGACGGACTGCACGTATTCACGAATAACGGAATAGCACTTACATTCCTTAAGAATACGACAAAGAAAAAGCAGGATGCGGTTGATATAGCGGCTACCGTTACAAAGGGTAAAGGCTTTACAAGGATAGCGTTTAAGAAGCCTCAGGTATTGAATGCCGTTACGGCACTTCATACGACGGTACCTAAGGGAACCAAGGTCGTTAGGCTGTATGTATACGGCCCGGACGGAAAGAAGTACTTTGTTAGTGAACTTACACCTCTGGCAGACGGACAGGTGGCATTCCAGATTTCCTATCTCGGAACCTACGAACTGGATTACTGATACAATTTCTTAGACAGGAACTTCCGGCACAGAGGAGTGCCCGGAAGTTCCTACTATATATATGCTAAAATTTGCGAAATCTTGCTTGACACACGCATGCAAAACAGATAGAATATCACGTGAGCGCTCGGTTCGGGCGTTTATGTCATAAGCGGAAGTGGTGGAATGGCAGACGCGCAGGCTTCAGGTGCCTGTGGTAGCAATACCGTGTGGGTTCAAGTCCCATCTTCCGCAGTTACAAAAACAGGAGTAGGTGAATACCCAATGTCATTAAGATAAGATGGCAACAAAAAGAAATAGAGAACTGAGAACCTGAATAAGGTAATCAGTTCTCTTTTTTTGATGGTTTTTAAACCTTCAGGGCATAGAAAATAGGCAGAT
>ODAI013411069.1_pt1 | contig 56228 bp, 74 predicted proteins | sample 1539321 | NCBI WGS metagenome assembly ODAI01 (sample SAMN02144231, study PRJEB22623) | gut metagenome | biome: sheep rumen | host: Ovis aries | place: New Zealand | reverse complement strand
CTCTCGAAGAAATTTTTTTGAGTTCAAACGACCCATTGCCCCTTGACACGGCCTGTCCACTGCGTTTGACGTCAAAAAACGGCGTTTTTTGATAATAAACCGCACAAAAACTGTTCAATCAGATAAAAAACAGGAGGAAACCATGAGTAAAGACGGTACCAACAGGGGCGGCAGACGCCCGCGTTCGGGGCCGAGCAAAGAACCTTTGGCAGACAAGGCGCTCAAGGGCAGACCGGCCGACGTGATGCAATTCCCCATTGCCTCCCTGGATGCCGGCGAGCTACCCGAAGGTGAAGCGCTTGAAGGCGTGGACATGCCGAAGCCCAGCGAGTATCTTTCCGCGAAGCAACGCGACATCAAAACGGCTGATGGGACTGTCATCAAGGGCAAACCGCTCGGCGCTGACAAGATATATATCGAGACCATGAAATGGCTGAAGGCCAGAGGCTGTGACAAGCTGATCAACCATCGCCAGGTGGAAAGCTATGCGGAGGCATTTGCCCGTTACATCCAGTGTTCGGAGGCTTTGAGCAAGTATGGTCTGATCGGCAAACATCCCACTACTCAACTGCCTACCAAGAGCCCTTATGTGGATATGCAGATCGCATTCCAGAAGCAGGCCAACGTGATCTGGTACGAGATATTCCAGGTCGTGAAGGAAAACAGCCTGACGCCCTTTGAGGGGATGCCGACGGGCGACGGTATGGAGCAGTTGATCATGGGGAGGAAGCCGTGGTGAAGTACAAGCCCACCCGGTTCATGGCAAAGTCGAGCTGCTACAACAAAGCGGCTGCTGACCAGGCCGTGAACTTCATTCAGAAGCTGACCCATACCAAGGGCAAATGGGCGGGAGCGCCCTTCGACCTGCTTCCCTGGCAGGAACAGATCATCCGGGATGTATTCGGTATCTTGAAGCCGAACGGATACCGTCAGTTCAACACAGCCTACATAGAGATACCCAAGAAGAACGGCAAGAGTGAAATTGCCGCCGCTGTTGCCTTGAAGCTCCTTTGTGCCGACTATGAGGATGGCGCGGAAGTCTATGGATGTGCTGCTGATCGCCAGCAGGCATCCATTGTCTTTGATGTCGCGGCGGCGATGGTCGCCAACTCCCCCACTCTTTCAAAGTGGCTGAAGGTCAACAAGAGCCAGCGGCGCATCACCTTCCCGGCAAAGAACTCCTACTATCAGGTATTGTCTGCCGAGGCATTCACCAAGCACGGTCTGAATGTCCACGGCGTCATTTTTGATGAGCTGCACGCACAGCCGAACCGGGACCTTTTCGACGTCATGACAAAGGGCTCCGGCGACGCGCGAACCCAACCGCTGTACTTCCTCATCACAACGGCAGGCACGGATATTCACTCCATCTGCTACGAACAGCATCAGAAAGCGCTCGACATCATCAACGGCAGGAAACACGACCCAACCTTCTATCCCGTGGTCTACGGTGCCGCCGATGGCGATGACTGGACAGACCCGAAGGTATGGGCGAAGGCAAACCCGTCCCTGGGATATACCATCACTATGGAGAAGGTGGAAGCGGCCTGTGAGAGCGCAAAAGAAACCCCGGCAGAGGAAAACGCCTTCAGACAGCTTCGCCTCAACCAGTGGGTAAAACAGTCTGTTCGCTGGATGCAGATGTCCAAGTGGGAAGCCTGCGAGTTCGCGTTCGACGAGTCCGATCTTGAAGGGCGCGTCTGTTATGGCGGGCTGGACTTGTCCAGCACCACGGACATTACGGCCTTCGTCCTCGTATTCCCGCCAGAGGACGAGGAGGACAAGTATTACATCCTCCCATACTTCTGGATCCCCGAGGAAGAAATGGAACAGAGGGTCAAGCGCGACAGGGTGCCGTATGACGTCTGGGAGCGCCAGGGCTTCTTGAACACAACGGAAGGGAACGTCGTTCACTACTCCTATATTGAGCATTTCATCGTAGAGCTGAGTGAACGGTTCGATATCCGGGAGATAGCCTATGACCGATGGGGCGCGACGCAGATGGTTCAGAACCTCGAAGAAGAAGGTCTCACCATCGTGCCCTTCGGCCAGGGCTTCAAGAGCATGAGCAGGCCAACGAAGCAACTGGAAAGGCTGGTTCTCTGCAAGGGTATCGTTCACAACGGAAACCCTGTCCTCTATTGGATGATGGACAACGTCGTGGCAGAAACGAATGCCGCCGGCGATATAAAGCCGGACAAGAAGAAGTCAACCGAGAAAATTGACGGTGTTGTCGCCACAGTAATGGCTCTCGACAGGGCTATCGTCTGCGGGAATGATACCAGCGTCTATGACGATGGCTTCCTGTTCATTTAAGGGCATTTGTTGAAAGGCCACAAACAGAAAAGAAGGTGATGCAAATGGGAATTTTATCTGGAATATTCAGAGCCCGTGACAAGCCGGTCAAGAACAGCCTCACAGGTTCGGTCTTTTCCCCTTGGCTGGGTGGAAGCAGCTCCGGCAGGATAGTCACTGAGCGCAGCGCCATGCAAATGACCGCTGTGTACGCCTGTGTTCGTATCCTCTCCGAAGCCATTGCCGGACTTCCGCTGATCGTGTACAGGTACGGCGAAGCAGGGAGCAAAGAAAAAGCCACCGAGCATTCGCTGTTCCGCATTTTGCATGATGAACCCAACCCGGAAATGACATCATTCATTTGGCGGGAGACCGCCATGACACATATGCTCTTGTGGGGCAATTCTTACAGCCAGATCATTCGCGACAGGCGCGGGGAGATCATCAGCTTGTATCCACTCATGCCGAACCGCATGAAGGTGGATAGAGACACCAATGGAAAGCTGTACTATGAGTATCAGATGCAGAGTGACGATGGCGCAAGCGTAAAGCAAGGCACTGTCCGTCTGGATCCTCGTGATGTATTGCATGTTCCTGCGCTTGGCTTTGACGGCCTTGTGGGTTACTCACCCATTGCGATGGCAAAAAACGCCATCGGCCTCTCGATGGCTGCTGAAGAATATGGGGCGAAGTTCTTCGCCGAAGGCGGCACTCCGAAGGGCATTCTGACAATGCCGAACCTGATAAAGAATTTTGAGAAGGCCAGGCAGACGTGGCGCGAAGGCTTCAGCGCCAGCGGAAGCAACGTGGCTCTGCTTGAAAAAGGTACGGAGTACCAGGCCATATCCATCAACCCTCAAGATGCTCAATTCCTCGAAACGAGGAAATTCCAGGTGGATGAAATATGCCGCATCTTCCGTGTGCCTCCTCATATGGTTGGTGACCTGGAAAAGTCGAGCTTCTCCAACATAGAGCAGCAATCCCTTGAATTTGTCAAATACACGCTCAACCCGTGGGTGTCGCGGTGGGAGCAGAGTATGAACAGGGCTTTGTTCACAGACAAAGAGAAGCCCAAGATGTTCATCAAATTCAATGTGGATGGCCTTCTGCGCGGCGACTACAAGAGCCGCATGGAAGGTTATGCTATTGCGCGTCAGAATGGCTGGATGAACATGAACGAAATCCGTGAGCTGGAAAACATGGATAGAGTTCCTGCCGAGGAGGGCGGCGATGCTTATCTGGTCAACGGGAACATGATTCCCGTCACCCGCGCAATGAAAGGAGGCGAAAAATAAATGTGATTGTAAAGCTGGTTTATGGGTGTCCATGTTCCGGGAAAAGCACCTATGTGAGCGAACACGCGACTGAAAACGATGTGATATATGACTATGACGCCCTACTGTCAGCCGTAACCACTCAAAAAGAGCATTTGGCGGCAAGGCACAAGGCACATTTCATTCTCCTTGAGTTGCGTCAGTCGCTCGTTGATCTCGCCTCTCAGGAAAGCTCCATTGAAACGCTTTGGATGCAGTGTCGTTGGCCTACAGAGAAACTCAAAGAAATTCTCGAAGGGTACGATGTCGAGGATATCTTCATCCAGGCAACCAAGGATGAGTGCTATGAACGGCTTGATGCCGATGACAGCCGTCCTGACAAGGACGAGTGGAAGGCAATTATTGATGCGTGGTTTGAAGAACATGGCGAACCCGCAGGAAAGGAGGCAAATACCACGATGAACAAATTCTGGAATTTTACCACAAGGACTGTGACCAATGAAGCAGGCGAAACCAGTGAAACCAGGGTGCTTCGACTGTATGGACCTATTGCGCAGGACAGCTGGTGGGGTGATGAAGTCACTCCCGAGTTGTTCCGTGAGGAGCTTGAGTCGGTGCAGGGGGACATTGAAGTGTGGATCAACTCTCCCGGTGGAGATGTTTTTGCCGCGGCACAGATCTACAACATGCTGATGGAACACAAGGGCAATGTCAAAGTCATGATCGATGCGCTTGCCGCGTCTGCGGCATCCGTCATTGCCATGGCAGGAACCGATGTGTTCATCTCTCCCTGTGCGATGATGATGATTCACAACCCTTCTACCATCGCATTTGGCGACCATAACGAGATGCAGAAGGCCATTGATACTCTCAACGAGGTCAAGGAGGCCATCATCAACGCTTACCACATCAAGACTGGACTGTCCAACGCGAAGCTGTCCAAGCTGATGGAGGATGAGACGTGGATGAACGCACGTCGCGCTGTGGAACTGGGCTTTGCTGACAAGATCGCCTATACGGAAGGTGAGAAAGACATCGCTCCTGCGGCGAACGACTACAGCAACAAGTCCTACATCGCCAATATCACCAACAAGCTCGTTGCAGCTTACCATGTTGATCCGGAGCCCGACCCCGACCCCGAACCCGCCCCCATCGCCACTGTTGATGCAAAGCAGTATTACGACCGACTGGAAGCCCTGAAAAACTATAAATAAAAAGTAGGAGGTACCACACAATGAACATTACCGAGCTGTACAACAAGCGTGCTTCTGCCTGGGAAGAGGCCAAGAAATTCCTTGATACCCATACTCAGGAGAACGGCACCATGACCGCCGAAGACGCCGCCACCTATGAGAAGATGGAGGCTGATATCAGCAACCTGTCCAAGCAGATCGAGCGTCAGCAGCGCCTGGATGAGATGGAGAACATCATGCGCCAGCCTGCGTCCACGCCCATCACCAACATGCCCGCCGGCCAGCAGGCCACCAAGGAAGGCCGCGCCTCCGATGAGTACAAGAATGCCTTCTGGTCCATGATTCGCAACAAGACCCTGTATCCCGAGCTGCGGAACGCCCTGCAGATCGGCACCGACTCCGAGGGCGGCTTCCTGGTGCCCGATGAGTACGAGCGCACTCTGATCCAGGCTCTGGAGGAGGAGAACGTGATGCGCTCCCTGTGCACCGTCATCCAGACCAGCTCTGGTGACCGCAAGATTCCCGTCGTCGCCGCTCATGGCACCGCGTCCTGGGTCGATGAGGAGGGCCAGATTCCCGAGTCCGACGATGCGTTCGGCCAGATCTCCATCGGCGCTCACAAGCTGGCGACAATGATCCGTGTTTCCAACGAGCTGCTCCAGGATTCCGTGTTCAACATCGACAGCTATATCGCCACTGAGTTCGCCCGCCGCATCGGCTCCAAGGAGGAAGAGGGCTTCATCACCGGCGATGGCTCCGGCAAGCCCTACGGCATCCTGCACGCCACCAACGGCGCTGGCACCGGTGTGACCACTGCTTCCGCTACGGCCATCACCGCCGATGAAATCATCGACCTGGTGCACTCCCTGAAGAGCGTCTACCGCAAGCGTGCTCAGTTCCTGATGAACGACAGCACCATCAAGGCGGTTCGCAAGCTGAAGGACGGCAACGGCAACTACCTGTGGCAGCCTGGCCTCAAGGAAGGCCAGCCCGACATGCTGCTGAACTACCGCACGAAGACCTCTTCCTATATGCCTGAGATTGCCACCGGCAACAAGGTCATCCTGTTCGGCGACTTCAAGTACTACTGGATCGCCGACCGCCAGGGCCGCACTTTCCAGCGCCTGAACGAGCTGTTCGCCGTCACCGACCAGGTCGGCTTCAAGGCCACCCAGCGCGTCGATGGTCGCCTGGTGCTGCCCGAGGCCATGAAGTGCATGGCTATGAAGTAAGGAGGTACAATCCATGAGTGGATACAATGTCAAAAACTACACCGAGCAGGGCGGCGAAGTCACCCATATCGGTGGTAAGCTGGTCTTCGATGAAGGCGCTACCGTTGAGGGCTTCCCCGGCGGCGGTGGCAGCGGTGGCGGCGGTTCCAGCTATGAGCTGCCCGTTGCCTCCGAAACCCAGCTGGGTGGTGTGAAGGTCGGCGATGGTCTGTCTATCAATGATGGTGTCCTGTCTGCTGACCCCTACACTCTGCCCGAAGCTACTGTTGAGACCCGCGGCGCGGTGAAGTCCGCCGAGAGCCAGGACGAAATCAACACCACCGACCTCTCTGTGTTGGTCCGGGCTTTCAACAGTCTCATCGCGAAGCTGAAGAACGCTGGCCTGATGGCCTCTGGCATCGCTCCCGCCGGCGCTTGATGCAAACTGACCGTCCATGACCTCACAAGGGTTATGGACGGTTTCTATTTGAAAAAGGTGGTGAAAACATGAGCTACAATTCCAAGAACTACACGGAACAGGGTGGCGAGGTGACCCACATCGGCGGCAAGCTGGTGTTTGATGAAGGTGCCACTGTTGAAGGTTCCGAAATCCCGTCCAGCTATGTTCTGCCGGAAGCCGATGCTGAAACCCTTGGCGGCGTTATGATCGGCGCGGGTTTTTCTGTTCAGGATGGCGTCCTGGCCTTGTCCGAAGCCTCTGCCGAGGCCATCGGTGGTGTCAAGCTGGTGGCGAATCAGGGAGCCAGCACCGCGACCACTGTCGCCGGTTTGAAGGAAGACTTCAACACGCTGCTGGCGGCGCTCAATGCTGCAGATGTCATGGCTGCCGACTCTGCGGAGCCCGGCGAATAAATGAAGGGAGGCTATTGAAATGGCGCTCGTGTCTCTTGAAGAAGCCAAAGCCTATCTGCGTATAGATACAGCAGATGAGGATGCACTGATCAATAGCCTCCTCGTCTCTGCCTGTCGGCTGTGTGCGGATGTTGCTCGGCTGACCGATGACAGTTGGAATGAGATAGACGCAGACCCGGCAGATGAGGATACACGCGAACTGCAAGGCAACCGTGCCATGCTTCGTGTTGCCATCCTTTTTGCCCTGGGCTATTTGTTTGAACATCGTGAGGAAGCAAATCATGATGATCTTACTCTCACTCTGCGCAGTCTCTTGTATGCTGTGAGAGAGGGTGGCTTGCATTGAATATCGGAGCAATGCGAACCAGGATAACCATTCAGAAGAATGGTACCCAGATGGACAAGTATGGCAACCATAAACCCAGTTGGGTTGACTACTTCAAATGCTGGGCTACTATCTCAAAGCAGAATCGGGCAACTGATGAAACACACAATGCCGGATACACGCAGGAACATGACCGTCTGAATATCACTGTGAGGTGGTGCAGTGAGACGAAAGCTGTGAATGCCAAGGAATACCGAATTATCATGGGCGGGAACCAGTACAACATCGTCGATACGGACGAGATGAATTTCAAACACAACAGCAGAAAGTTTGTCTGTGTTTTAGAAGAGAGGTGAGAAACAGTATGAGTAAAGGCATTCGCATAGATGACCTGGGGAAAGAGGTAATGAAGCAGCTTCAGACCTACGGGCAGCTTGCCGCTGAAGATGCAAAGAAGTGCGTCAGAGAAACCGGTAAATATGTCAAGAAGGAAATCAAGGCCAACGCTCCCAAGCGAACCGGGAAATATAAAAAGAGTTGGGCCGCGAGAGATACTGCTGAAACATCTGTTTCTCTCCAGCAGACCGTCTATTCCCCTTCGAGGTATATGTTGACCCATCTGCTTGAAAAAGGCCACGCCAAACGTGGTGGAGGCAGGGTTCGCGCAATTCCGCACATTGCTCCTGCGGAACAAAAGGGTCTGGAAAAACTCGAAAAGGACCTGACGAAAGCTCTGCAGAGCCACTGAAAGAGGTGCGCTATGACATATGATGATATTATGTCGATGATGACCGAAACCGGTCTTCCATTCGCCTATGACCATTTTGCGGAGGGAAAAAGCCCGCCCCCGCCATTTCTGATATTCCTTCTTCCAGGCACAGACAACTTCATGGCTGATGGTGTGACATACGCCCAGATCAGTGAAGTGGCTGTTGAACTCTACACGGATCTCAAGTTACCGCCGCTTGAGCGAAAGCTTGAACAAATCTTCGAGGCTCACGAAATACCGTGGGACAAGTATGAAACCTGGATCGAAGAAGAAAAGCTGTACGAAGTCCGATATGAGTTCGATACGCTCTACGAATGGGAGGAAGATGAAGACACTCCCGAACCTGACGAGGATGAAGATGATGGCTGACGGCCATCGTTTTTTTATTCCCATAAATAACTGCGAGGAGGTAAACAACTTATGAGCATTGCTTCTAAGCCGAACAAGGTAAAGTTCAATTTGAAGAACGTTTACGTTGCGGAGCTGATCGAGAACGACGGCCAGTACAGCTTCGGCACGCCCAAGGCGTTCCCCGGCGCTGTCAGCATCAGCCTGGATCCGGAGGGTGAGTCCACTCCTTTCTATGCTGATGACATCGTCTATTTCCGTTCCAACGGCAACAACGGCTACGCTGGCAGCCTGGAGGTCGCCCTGGTGCCTGACTGGTTCCGGCAGAAGTATCTGAAGGAAATCCTCGATGGCCGCGGCGTCCTGGTCGAGAGTTCGAACATCACCGAGCAGAAGTGCTTCGCCCTGATGTTTGAGTTCGCTGGCGACATCCACAAGATCCGCCACTGCCTGTACAAGTGCTCCGTGTCCCGTCCGAGCATCGCGTCCCAGACGAAGGAAGCGACGAGCACGCCCATCACCGAGACCCTGAACATCACCTGTGACCCCCTGGAGGACGGCATCGTGAAGACCAAGACCCCCGCCGACACCACCAGCTCTACCTATACGAACTGGTTCCAGTCCGTGTATCTGCCCCAGGTGACCGACGACCAGCTGAATGGTGGCGACTCCACTGTGGCCTACGCGAAGCTGGCGACCCTGACGCTGGGCAGCCTGTCTCTCAGCCCGTCCTTCGACCCCGATGTGACCACCTACAACGTGGCGACCTCGAACGCCAGCAACACCGTCACCGCGACTGGCGCGGACGAAGCCACGGCGACCATCACCGTCAATGGCAGCGCTCACACCAGCGGTTCCTCTGCCACCTGGCGCACCGGATCCAACACCGTCGTGGTCACGGCGACCAAGAACGGCTGCACTCCGACCGCCTACGTCATCACCGTCACCAAGGAGTAATCCGAAACGCATCATGCTTGGGCAGGAACGACCTTCCTGCCCTTTGTTCTTTGAAGAGGAGGAAATACCATGCTGGAAAAGACTGTCAAAATCGGTGACAAAGAAGTCAGGTTCAAGTCTTCTGCCGCTGTCCCGCGTATGTACCGCATCAAGTTCAACCAGGACATCTTCGTCGATATGGGAGAGCTGGAGGAGGCTTACAAACAGAACCTGCCCCACAAGGAAGCCTCTACTCTCGGCATCGCCCACCTGACGATCTTTGAGAATGTGGCCTACATCATGGCCCTGCATGCTGATCCCACCATCCCTGACAACATCGACGAATGGCTGGAAGGGTTTGAGATGTTCTCCATCTATGAAATCCTCCCGGAGATCATGGAGCTGTGGGGCAGCAACGTCGTCAGCATCGCCGAGGCTAAAAAAAACACAACCCCACAGAGCGAGAAATGACAACTCCGTTGTTTCTCCTTCGCTGTATCGAGCTGGGGATATCCGTGCGTGATCTGGACTATCTCACCATTGGCCTTATACTCGATATTTTCTGTGAAAAGGGAAACGACGATTTCAATTATGCGAGCGTAGCTACACAGGACGACTATGACCGCTTCTAATAGCCCTTTGTACCTTGGAAAAATATCCTGCTTCTGCGGGGAAAGGAGAAATGAATGGCAAGTCGTATCAAAGGGATCACTGTCGAAATTGGCGGCAATGTAGGCCCATTACAGCAAGCATTAAAAGGCGTCAATTCGACAATCTACGAAACCCAAAGCAAGCTGAAGGATGTCGAAAAACTCCTGAAACTTGATCCGACGAACACCGAACTTCTCCGCCAGAAGCAGGAAACCTTGGGAACGGCAATCAGCGCCACCAAGGACAAGCTGGAAACTCTGAAAAAGACCAGTGAAGAAGTCACTGTAAGCGCTGAGAAGTATGACGCATGGAAAGAGAAGTACACTCCTATCCAGGCGCAGATAACGAAAACCGAGAACGACCTTGAGAAGCTGAAAAAGGAAGCTGAAGACTGCGACAAGAAGATCGCCGCCGGAGTCAAGGCAGAGGCCAAGTATAACAGCCTCCAGACTGAGATCACCGAGACGGAATCTGACCTCGAAAAGCTCAAGGCCCAGGCTGAAGAAGCCGACAAGCAGCTTGCCGAGGGGAAGATCAGTCAGGAAAAGTACAATGAAATCCAGCAGAGCGTAACCGACACTGAGAGCAAACTCGCATCTCTCAAGGAACAGTCAGAAGAGACCGAGCGAGTGATGAACGAAGGTAAGCTCGCGAAGGACAAATACGACGAATTACAAACAAAAATACAGGAAACAGAGGGAAAACTCGAAACCCTGCAGGCCCAGGCCAAGGCCACCTCTGACGAGTTCGGAAATCCGATCTCTCCAGAACAGTATGATGCTATTCAGCGTGAGATAGTGGAGACTGAACAAAACCTTGAAAGGCTTGCTCAGCAGGCTGCAGAAGCCAATACTTCTCTTGCTAATTTGGGGCAGGCAGGTGAAAAGCTGTCTAACCTTGGTGACAAGATCAGTTCTGTCGGAAAAAACCTGACAACTCATGTTACTCTTCCTCTTGTTGGTGTTGGCACAGCAGGTGCTAAGAGTTTTGCAGAAGTTGACAAGACGATGCAGCTCACCAACAAGACCATGGGCAACACTGAGGAGCAGGCAGCAATGCTCAGTGCCGCCATGAAGGAAGCTGCCGCCAATTCGACCTATGGAATGTCTGATGCCGCAACAGCTACACTGAATTTTGCCCGTGCTGGGTTGGATGCGGAACAGGCTGCTGCTGCTTTGGCTCCGGCAATGAATCTGGCCGCTGGTGAGGGCGGCAACCTGGACACGGTTTCTGCAGGTCTGGTCGCCACGATCAACGGCTTCCACGGCAGCTTCAACGACGCCGGGAAGTATGCGGATGTGTTTGCCGCTGCCTGTAATAATTCCGCTCTGGATGTGGATACTCTTTCCAACTCCATGTCTGTGGCCGCGCCTGTCTTTTCTGCTGCTGGTTATGCAGTTAATGATGCTGCTCTGTATTTGGGTGTCATGGCCAATGCTGGTATTGATGCTGACAAAGCTGCAAACAGTCTGAAAACAGGTATCGCCCGGCTGGTAGATCCGCCTAAAGCTGCTGCTGAAGCATTGAGCAATCTGAAATGGAGCATCACCAACGCTGACGGAAGCATGAAGGATTCCATCACCATCCAACGAGAGCTACACGACAAGTTCAAGGATCTGTCCGAAGCCGAGCAGATCGCCGCAGCCAGCGCCATTTTCGGTAAAAACCAGATGGCTCCATGGTTGGCTTTGATCAATACAGCTCCAGAAGATGTCAGCAATCTTGCGCTGAATATCGACAGTGCTGGTTTCTCCATTGACAGCTTTTCTGACCAGCTTTCCAAGTCGGGACTTTCGATGGACGACATGAAAAAGAAACTGGAGGAGCTTGGTGTTGACTCCGAGGGCTTTGAGCTGGCTCTTAAAGAGTGCGGTGGCGATGCGCAGGACTTTGCGGAAACCCTATGGGAATTCAGCAAAAAGGGTGTAAAGCTGGAGGACGTTATTGAGGCCCTTGGTGGAGACATGGGTAGTCTTCAGGATGCAATGAATTCCACCAAAGGTACAACCGATGTCATGGCAGAAGCCATGATGAGTGGCTTCGGCGGCTCTCTGGAAAAGCTTAAAAGTTCCATTGACGTCATGGTCACGTCCATCGGCGAAGCACTCGCTCCTATGATCCTGAAGGTTTCCGATGCGATCCAGAAGCTGGTGGATAAATTCAACGCCCTCACCCCCGCACAGCAGCAGACCATAGCAAAAATCGGTGTGTTGGTTGCGGCGATCGGCCCTGCGATATTTGCATTTGGCAAACTCACAGGTGGAATTGGCGATGCTCTTATCAATGCTTCCGATCTCGGGAAGAAGATACTGACACTTGTCAACCGGTCGAAGCTGGGAGCAGGAGCACTTTCAAAGTTTACCCCGGCAGTAGCTGGTGTAACAGCAGCGATTGGTGTTCTCGTGGCTGCTTTTGTCCATCTTTGGAAGAACAATGAAGAATTCCGAACTAAGATGACCCAAATATGGGAAAAACTGAAAGCTGTTGTTTCTAATTTCGTTTCAAGTGTAAAAAAGGAATTTGACAAGATGAAGAAAGACCTTCAGCCTGTTCTCGACTGGTTGAAGGAAGCATGGGACAGCTTTTGCCTGGCACTTGCACCTGTTTTTGAAAGTGCGTTCAGGCTGATAACAAATACTATAAATCTCGCCTCAAGAGTGATAAAACGTGTAATTCGCGCCATCTCAGACGTATTGCACGGTGACTTCTTGGGCGCATTCCAACAGATCGCCGATATATTCCCCCAGATATGGGAGTTCATCTGCGTAACCGTCAAAAATGCGAAAGCCACAATAATAAAAGTTGCTGATGCCATTCTCGGCTGGTTTGGCACTGACTGGAAGACAGTTTGGGAAGGCATTTCAACTTTCGTATCAGGAATTTGGGATAAGATCACAGGCTTCTTCACCGGAGCGTGGGATAAGATAAAAGAGGTCTGGGGTACCGTCTCTGAATTCTTTAACGGCATATGGGAGGCTCTGCACTCCAACCCCGTGCTTGCTACGGTCACTGACTTCATCGCGGCACCGTTCAAGGCAGCGTGGGACGGAATCAAAGCGGTATGGGACACTGTAACTGGATTCTTCGAGGGGCTTTGGAATACCATAAAAGAAGCCTTCAATATGTCGAATCCTGCCGAAGCCATCGACTATCTGTGGACGGTTGCCTATACCAATATCAGAAACCTGTGGCTTGACATAACGGGGTTCTTCGAGGGCCTTTGGAAGAGTATCACTGAAAACGAGTTCTTGAATGGCATCGTTGAAGGTATATCTGGATTCTTTATCAGCGCATACAATGCAATTGCTGGTGAGGATGGCATCTGGCCGAAGATAACAGGCTTTTTCTCTGACCTGTGGGAAGCCATAACGAGCGGTGAAGGGCTTGCTGGTATCCTGGATGCCCTGAAACAGCCGTTTGTGGATGCTTGGAACGCATTCGCAGGCGAAGATGGTGTATGGGCCAAGGCCACCGGCTTCTTCAGCGACATATGGAAAAATATCACAGAGAATGAGACGCTTGCAGGCATCCTCGATGTCTTGAAAGCGCCGTTTGAGGGTGCTTACAATTTCATCGCTGGGGAAGATGGAATCTGGTCGAAGATAACCGGTTTCTTTAGCGATATTTGGAGCGCTATCACAGGTGACGAAGGGCTGGCTGGTCTGCTCGATGTCATCACGAAACCCTTCATTGACGCCTACAATGCTATCAAAGAGGCATGGGATAAGGTGACGGGGTTCTTTAGCGGCATTTTCGGCGGCATCAAGGATGACGAGAAACTGGCAGGCGTCGAAGGCAGCATCAAAACGCCTTTTGAAGGGGCATGGACCTTTATTTCCGACACGTTTTCCGGTATCGGTGCCACTATTGCCGGGTGGTTTGATGGCATTGATATCAGTGAAAAAGTGGCTGCGGTATCGAATTGGGTAAGCGGTGCCTGGGAGACCATTAAGGGAAGTTTGGAGAACGCCGGTTCCACCATCGCCGGGTGGTTTGATGGCATCGACATAAGCGAGAAGATCAGTAAAGTGAGCGACTGGGCCGAGGGTGCATGGGGAACCATCACCGAATGGTTCAGCGGAGCAAAAACCAATATCGAAGGCTTCTTCGATGGCATCGACATCTCGGAGAAGGTCAGCGCCGTCTCCTCCTGGGCTGCCGGCGCATGGCAGAGCATCAAGGATGCTTTCAATGCCGATGGCGGCGTCAAGGAATGGTTCTCCACTACCTTTGAGGGTATCGGAGATACGATCAGAGGCGTCGTTGGCGATATCGGCCAATGGGCTACTGATACATGGGAGGGTGTCAAAGGCGCGGCAAAGAGCGTCGGCGGCTGGTTTGCAAACCTGTTTGGTTGGGGCACGGATGATGATGAGGCTTCGAAAGAGCTTGAGACCAACTCTGACTCGGCAGGTGCGAACGCAAAAGCGGCACTTCTCAATGCTTTCAGTGGTGCTGATACCGAGGTTGCAGCGGTATTCGAGAGTATGCTGACACTGATCGGCACATCTATCAACGGTATCGTGACAGCCTTTGAGGAAGCCTGGAAGAAGATGCTCGACGAAACTAACAAGAAAGGCACAGAGATGAAAACTTCTGTGCAGAATACACTCAAAGATGTTGACTCGGATGTAACGACCAAAACAAAGAGCATCACTGATACTCTTGGAAAACTCATAGAAACTGCGAAGAACAGCTTTGACGAAGCCAAGAGAGCCCTCCAGCAGACGCTTTACAGCATGGGTATGAGCGTCGACTCCATGATGGATAACATGGTCAGGAAGGTTCAGGATGCCGTCAATACCATTAGAAACAGCATGAACTTTTCCTGGCATCTTCCCTATCTGGCGATGCCTCATATCAACATCACTGGCAATTGGGGTTTCAATCCCCCCAGAGTCCCGAGCTTTAACGTCCAGTGGTACAAGTCTGCTATGGAGAAGGGCGCAATCCTGAACAACCCCACAATATTCGGGATGCTGAACGGAAAATTCCTCGGAGCTGGTGAAGCTGGCAGCGAAACCGTAGTCGGCACGAAGAGCCTGATGGATATGATCCGCGATGCAGTTTCCGGCCTTCCTTCCATGCAGACCATTAACTATGGCGGCGTAAACATCAATGTATATGCCAGAGAAGGTCAGGACGTCAAGCAGTTGGCGAAGGAAATAGAGCATCAGATGAATATCAACATCATCCGCCAGAAGGCTGGCTACGCCTAAAGCAACACGATGGGACGCTCATCAATGGGCGTCCCTTTTCTGATGTAAAGAGAAGATGGGAGGTGATGATATGCACACATTCACTTATAAAGGCAAGAGTACTTCAGAGTTTGGAATGAGAATTTCCGGCGAGGCCACCTGGGGGAAGCCAGCCCCCATCTATGAAAGAGTCACCGTGCCCGGCCGGAACGGAGAAATCATCATTCCCACGGGTGCCTATGAAAACACCTCTGTTCAGTATAAATGCGGCATCACGAAGGATATGGACACGACCTATACGGAGTTCGTGAATTTCCTCCTGGCTGACCCCGGATATCAGAGACTGGAGGATTCTTACCACCCGGACTATTACAGGCTGGCGATGATCGAATCCATTGGAGAACCGACCTTTTCCCGCCTGTATAGAGCAGTGGAGTTTCTTGTCGTCTTTACCTGTAAGCCGCAGACTTATCTGAAAAGTGGAGAAGAAAAGACCGTGTTCACGGCCAGCGGCCAGATCACCAATCCTACGCTGTTCAATGCCAAGCCATTGCTCCGGGTTTACGGCACTGGTGAGTTTTCCATCGGCAGCGATACAGTGCGAATCACCAGCGCAAACTCCTATACTGACATCGACTGTGAAAGCGAGAATGCTTACAAGAATGACAGCAGCAACAACTGCAATGGGAACATCATTCTTAGTGGCGATTCGTTTCCTGTCATTGATCCGGGCGTCCATGGGATAGTGCTTCGCAGCGGAATAACGAGAATAGAAGTTACCCCGAGATGGTGGCAGCTTTAATACCTCTCGTCGGAACGGAGGTGACAATGTTTGAAACCCATACTCTTTGAGAGTACCGAAACCAGTTTTACCAGCAATGGACTTGGAAGAATTGATGCTCTTTCCTGTCAGGTAACTGAAGCCAGAAACGGCCAGTTTGACCTTGAAATGGTTGTCTCGATAGACGATGACCACTATAGCGACATCAAAGAAGGCAGAATTCTCTATGTGCGTCATGACGAAACACAGGATAAACAGCCTTTTGATATCTATTATATATCTCGTCCTTTGGACGGCAAAGTCACTGTACTTGCACGGCATATTTCTTACCGTACAGGAAAGATCACAGTCAATCCGTTTACTGCGTCCAGCATCGCTCTCGCTTTTACCCAGTTGAAAAGCCAGAGTATAGGCAACAATCCATTCACCTTCTGGACAAACAAGGTTGTCAATGGATCCTTTAATGTCACTCAGCCAAAGACCATACGCCAGCTGTTGGCTGGAGAACAGGGCTCCATCCTGGATGTATATGGCACCGGCGAGTATGAATGGGACAAATGGACCATAAAGCTGCATCTTCACAGAGGTACAGACAGCGGAGTGGTTCTCCGTTATGGCAAGGACATCACGGAGCTTAAGAAAACAACCGACACATCTGATATTTGGACTGGCGTGGTTCCGTTCTGGTATGGGACGCCTCAGAGCGACTCTGAAAGTGAGAGCGATAGTTCTTCTTCAGAGGAAGTGCTTGTCATGCTTCCAGAGAAGTATATCCTGGCTGACAATTCGAGCGAATTTGGCAGCGACATGATTGTTCCTCTGGATCTGACGAGTGTTTTTGAAGATGTACCCACCGAAGATCAACTGCGTCAGGCAGCGCAAAGATTTGTAAACAACAATTCCATTTCGGAAATACCCACAACCATTGAATTTTCATTTATCAATCTGGCAGCTCTGGATGAGTATAAAAATGTTGCCGCGCTTCAGCGGCTGAAATTGTGCGATACAGTCACTGTCATATATGACAAGCTGGGAGTTTCCAATACCAAGAAGATCATACAGACTGTTTTTGATGTGCTAACCGAAAAGTACGTCAGTATGACAGTGGGTGATACGGCCTCAAACTTGTCGTCCACTCTGACCGATGCTATCAAAGACTCTGTTGATGAGCTGAGAACCGATACACAGCGGAGCATCGCAACGACACGCAGCAAGCTGGAGACTAAATTCCAGCAGACGATCACAGAGCAAACCGAACTGATCACAGGCGGCAGCGGTGGCAATGTTGTCATTAAACGGAATGCAGACGGGAAGCCGACAGACATCCTGATCATGGACAACGAGGACATGAACCAGGCTGTTCAGGTTCTCCGCTTGAATGTCAATGGTATCGGTTTCAGCTCTCATGGAATCAATGGCCCATATGGATCTGCGTGGACGCTCGATGGGCGGTTCAACGCTGACTATATTTCGACAGGCGAACTGAATGCGGCTCTTATAAAGGTCGGCATATTAACTGATGTAAATGGCTTGAACTACTGGAACATGGAAACCGGCGAATTCAGTCTTTCTTCTTCTACGAAGGTGGGCGGTTCCACGGTTTCTCAGATAGCCAGTTCTGCAGTCAGTACATATGACACATCATTAAACCAGCAAGCGGTTTTTAATAAACTGACGAATAACGGAGAGACGCAGGGTATTTATCTGCAAAATGGCAGATTGTACATCAATGCCACCTATATAAAGTCAGGGACGATGAGTGCAGACTACATTCAAGGTGGCACTCTGACCCTGGGTGGTTATAACAACAATTACGGACAACTGATCATAAAGAATTCATCTGGCAATACCATCGGAACGTGGGACAAAAACGGAATTGACATTGATTCTGGATCCATTGATATTGGCAACGGCAAATTCAGCGTATCTTCAGATGGTGAATTGACCTGTCAGGGTGCAGATATTCAAGGAACAATTTATAGCGAGAGTAACAGCAGCAGTTATTATAAGAGCTGGGTCAAAATTGACAGCGGCGTTATAGAGGGTGGTTACGGAAACAGCCTTAATAACGGCTACATCAACTTTAATGGCGTATGGGGCAATGGTGACGGAGTACATATCTCTGGTGGTAGCAGCTTGACATTTGAAGCGGATGCCATTTATTCGCTATACAATAATACGCTCACAAAAGCAGAAACAGGAGATATCAGATGTGTGTATCAGGTAGCCGTAGACTATGTCGATGTTGATTATAACGGCAGTACAGTATCAGTTGGCGTTGGTATCAGATACTGGTACAACGATTTGCATTTTGAGAATGGACTTTTGATGGACTATGGCTATGGCGGTAGTGGCACGTAAAGATGATAGGAGGGATAGCATGAATTCTAAACCGATAACTGTTGCACGGAATGACTATATGCAGGCTCTCTGCGACATTTCCAACAACAGCGGTTTGCCTGCGTTTGTGATGATGGAGGTCGTCGAGAGACTGAGGATGCAGCTCGAGCGGCTTGCTCAAGCCGAGCTTGATCGGGACACCAAGGCTTTCAACGAGCAAAGCAAGAGAGAGAAGGAGGACAAGCATGAGCCTGTTTCTGACGGGGTAGGTCTCTTAAAAGTTACGAAGGAAATACCCGTTGACAAGCCCGCAGCCGGAGTTCCCGATCATAAGAAAAGCTAAAAACACATCCTTTTGGGGTGTGATAAAAGGAGGTCTATAAATGCTTACCACAAGATACGAGCTTGACGTACAGCCGGGAGGCGAACTGCTCCACGTCCGGACCAGTCAGTATGACGCCGGGAGCAGGCAGTTCATTTTCAAGCTCTACAGTTCGGCTGGCGACCTGGTGCTTCCTTCCGATGTCCAGGCCGAGATCAGAGGCACGAAGCCTGACGGCAACGGCTTCTCCTATACTGCTGCCATTAGTGGCCTCAATGTCACGGTCGATATCACCGAGCAGATGACGGCCATTGCCGGCAAGGTTCGGTGTGAGCTGGTTCTGTATAGAGGCACTTCTGGCGCAGCCAACTACTACCAGCTTTCCACTGCCAACTTTATCATGGACGTGGAACGCGCCGCTCTGGATAAAGATACCCTGCGTTCCAAGTCCGAGATCAGGCAGTTGGTGGACATCATCAGCCAGGCCCCGGACATCATTGCCGCCGGTACCCAGGTTCAGGAAGTTGTCCAGCAGATGCAGGAAATCCTCGCCCGCGTGAACGAGGTCGAAGAGAACGTGCAGGAAAGCGCGGCGAGTGCTTCTGAAGCCGTCTCTGGTGCCTGCAGTGAGATCGAGAGGGAATACAGGGCTGACATCGCTGAGATCAAACTCGTCCATCAGGAAAAGCTGGCTGAGACCCTGGCTGCCCTCGCTGCCTGGAAATCCTCTGCCACCACTGAAATGAGCGGCTCTTATGAGGAGAACATGGATGCGGTAGCCAAGAAATTCGTGGAAATTCTCGGCATCAAAACCGCTGCGGACAACACTGCGGCCCAGGCTGTGGAGATCGCACAGAGAGCCAGTGAAATGTCCTCCGAGGCTGTCGATAAGGCCACTGCTGCGGAGAATGATACTGCGGAGCTGGGCTCCAGCGTCGATACCCTCAAGACTGAACAGGACGCCGCCAAGCTGAAGATGGCCCAGTTTGTGGCCGATGGCTATGTTGACGGTGGTGTCGCCATTTTCGTGAACGCGGAGGGCGATAGGCTGTTTGAGATCACCGGCATCAACGGCGGCGGCGGTGGTGGCGGTGGTTCCAGCAGCGGTAACAATGCCGTCATCAGTATTCTGAATACTACCGGCTGGTCTGCTCTGACCATTGCCAAGGGCGGCAAATGCGAGGTGTCGTTTGAGTGGTCTTCCATTGAAAACGAGATGGAGACCGGCAATGGCTCCCTGCGCATGTCCATCTCTGGCGCTGTAAAGGCTACCCTGAATGTGCCGCAGGGCAGCGTGACCGTGGATGTTTCCCCGTATCTGTCTACCGGCGCGAATACTGTGTCTCTGACGGTCATGGACATCTACGGCAACAGCCGCACCATTCGCGTTTCCTGCACTGTGGTCGAATTGTCGCTGAGTTCCGCTTTCAACGCTTCCACCCCCTTCTACAGCTCCATCAGCTTCCCCTACGTCCCCGTGGGCGCTGTCTCCAAGACGGTGCATTTCATTCTGGATGGCAACGAGATCGGCACCACGACCACCAGTGTTTCTGGCCGTCAGCAGTCGTTCACAATCCCGCAGCAGAGCCACGGAGCGCATACCCTCAAGTGCTACTTCGAGGCCGAAGTCAACGGCCAGAACGTCAAGAGCAACGAGCTGTATTACGAGATCATCTGCATCGACCCGCTTTCCACGGTTCCGATCATCGTCAGCCCGTTCAACCAGGATACAGCCATTCAGTACGCCACGCTGAACATCCCGTTCACGGTGTACGATCCCAATGCGCTGACTGCCGAAGTGTCCATCACGGCCAATGGCACCGTGGTTTCTGAGCAGACGGTTGACAGGACTGAACAGACCTTCTCCTACCGTGCGAACAGTACCGGCGAGCTGACGGTGGTCATCACCTCCGGCTCCGCTTCCAAGACCATCACCGTGGACGTGGAAGAATCCAGCATCCATGTGGAGGCCGAGACCGAGGGCCTGGAGCTGCACCTGACCAGCGTTGGACGCAGCAACAACGAGGCAGACCCCAGCATCTGGAAGGATACCGGCAACAACATCTCCGCGACGCTGACCGGCTTCAACTTCACCTCCGACTGCTGGCAGCTGGACGAGGACGGCGTGACGGTGCTGCGCGTGGCAGGCGGCGCGAGGGTGGGCATTCCTCATCAGATCTTTGCGGAGGACTTCCGCGGCACTGGCAAGACCATCGAGGTTGAATTTGCTACCAGGGATGTCATGGACTACGATGCTGTCATCATGTCCTGCTTGTCCGGCGGGCGTGGTCTCAGCATGACCGCCCAGAAAGCGACTATTACCTCGGAACAGTCCTCGATCTCCATGCAGTACAAGGAGGATGAGCACGTCCGCATCGGCTTCGTCGTTGAGAAGCGCAGCGACCATCGGTTGATGTTCGTGTACGTCAACGGCATCATGTCCGGCGTCGTACAGTATCCTACCGACGATGACTTCTCCCAGATAACCCCTGTCGGCATCTCCATTGGCTCCAATGACTGCACCATGGATATCTACAGCATCAGGGTCTATAACCACGATCTGACGCGCCACCAGATGCTGGAAAACTGGATCGCTGACACCCAGAACGTGGATGACATGATCGAGCGGTACAACCGCAACAATGTGTATGATGAGTACGGCAATATCATCATCGAGAATCTGCCCGGCAGCACTCCCTATATGATCATTGAATGCGAGGAGCTGCCGCAGTACAAGGGCGACAAGAAGACCTGCAACCTCACCTATGTTGATCCTGTGACGCCCTCCAAGAGCTTCACTGCCGAGGGTGTACAGATCGACGTCCAGGGCACTTCTTCTCAGTACTACGCCCGGAAGAACTTCAAGATCAAGTGCAAGAATGGCTTTATCCTCGCCAATGGTTCCAGCGTGAAGAAATACGCTCTCCGTGCCGGGGAAATTGCCACGAATGTGTTCTGCTTGAAGAAGGACGTCGCATCGTCTGAAGGCGCGAACAACGTCGAGCTGGCGATCCTGTTTAACGACGCCTGCCCCTATAAAACCCCCGCGCAGGAAGACAACAGCGCGGTCCGGCAGGGCATTGATGGGTTCCCGATCGTTGTCTTCTGGGCGAGTACCTCTGGGACGAAGTTCTGGGGCAAGTATAACTTCAACCTGGACAAGGGCGCGGAGGACTGCTTCGGCTTCGTCGAGGGCGATGAGTCCTGGGAGGTCAAGAACAACACCGGCAACCGTGTGCTGTTCAAGTCCGATGACTATACCGGCGACGGCTGGCTGAACGACTTCGAGGCTCGTTTCCCTGACCTCGATCCCGCCTATACAGATCCCACGCAGCTTGCGGAATTTGCATCCTGGGTGGTCAGCACTGATCCCGACCAGGCCACCGGCAACGACCTGGAATCCTCCGTTACCTATGTGGATGGTGAGACCAGCACGACTTATACCAAGGATACCGCCGAATACCGGCAGGCAAAGTTCAGGGCGGAGCTGAGCGACTATGTGGAGGTTGACTCTGCCATGTTCTATTACCTGTTCACGGAGCTGTTCCTCATGGTTGACAGCCGTGCCAAGAATATGTTCCCGTCCTTTATCGGTACGGATCTGACCGCATAAACAACTCGCTCTCGAAGGGCGGCGCATTAAGTTGCGTCGTCCTTTTTTATCTCAACGTATGCAACGAAAGGAGGAAGAAAACCGTATGAAAAAGAAAGTCGTCTTCCTGCCGTATGACTTTGATACGGCTCTTGGAACGAACAACGAAGGTTCATTGGTTTTCTCTTATAACCTTGAAGATACCGACCAGACCGAGAGCGGCGCGGACGTATTCAACGGTCAGCAGTCGGTATTCTGGAAGAATCTGCGCATGATGTTCCCGGCTGAGTTGAAGGCCATGTACCAGAAGCTTCGCTCCGATGGCGCACTCTCCTATCAGAAGGTGGAGGAAGCCTTTGAGAACCATCAGAGGAAATGGGGCGAGGCCATCTTCAATGACGACAGCCAGTTTTGCTACCTTGATCCTCTGATCGATGACGGCAACGCTTCCTATCTGGCGATGCTCCAGGGCAGCAAGGAGGAACAGCGCAAGTGGTGGCTGTACAACCGGTTCCGCTACATGGATGCCAAGTACAATGCCGGCGACGCTCTCTCCGATGTCATCCAGCTGCGCGGCTACGCGAAGGCGAACGTCACAGTGAAGCCCTACGCCGACATCTATGCCGCGGTGAAGTTCGGCTCCTATCTGGTTCAGACCAGGGCGGCGCGTAACACCACCTATGAGATGGTGTGCCCGCTGGACAACGTGAACGATACCGAAATCTACATCTATTCGGCCTCCCAGCTTGCCAGCGTCGGCGACCTGTCCGGGCTGAAGGTTGGCTTTGCCGACTTCTCCAAGGCGACGAAGATCCAGCAGATCAAGCTGGGTGACAGCGACGAGAACTACGATAACGGCAACCTGTTGACCCTGTATCTGGGCAACAACAAGCTCCTGCGTACCCTGGACGTCCGCAACTGCTCCGCTCTGGGTACCGGCGAAATGAAAGCCCCGGACATCTCCGGCTGCTCCAACATTGAGAACGTCTACTTCGATGGCACGGCGATCACAGGCCTGACGCTTCCCAACGGCGGCATTCTGAAGGTTCTGCATGTCCCGGCGACCTTGACCAACCTCACTATCCGCAACCAGAAGGCCATCACGGACTTCTCCATCCCGTCCTATGCCAATATCTCCACCCTCTGGCTGGAGAATGTCGCCTCGACCGTGGACAGCAAGGCCATACTGAATGCCATCCCCGCCACCTCCCGTGTGCGTCTGATCGGTTTCTGGTGGGAAGCGACCACCGCGAATGACATCATCGCCATTTTCGACAAGCTGGACACCATGCGCGGCCTGGATGAGTACGGCAACAACATGGACACCGCTCAGTGTTCCGGCACCATTCATATCAGCAGTTTGTCTGGTGAGGAGAGCGCGGCTATTGGTGAGCGTGTTGCGGCTTACCCCTTCATTACGGTCAAGGCTGATCATACCAGCAGTGTCCTGACCTACATGAACTATGATGGCAGCTCTACGCTGAAGACCGTGTCCTGCATTGATGGTGTCCCGCAGGAAGGCGCTCCCAGCAATCCCAGTCGGACCGCCACCGCTCAGTACAACTATGCCTTCGTCGGCTGGAACACCAGCAAGGATGCCGAGACCGCCGAGAGCGGGTGCACCACGAACGTCACTGTCAACCGCACTGTCTATGCCGCCTACAGTCGTACCACCAGGACGTACACCGTCACCTGGAAGAACAGCAACGGCACGGTGCTGGAGACGGACAACAACGTCCCGTATGGCACCACTCCGACCTACAACGGCTCTACGCCGCAGAATCCGACCTCTGGCGGCGGCGCGTTCCGGGGCTGGACACCTACCATCAGCGCTGTTACCGGTGATGTGACCTACACCGCCAGCTACATCCCGACCTATACCGCCACGTTCGTGCTGGCTGCGGCTGACGGTGGCACTACTCTGAAAACTCAGACCAACGTACCTCAGGGCACCACACCCACTCCACCCAGCGAGACACCCGTGTCCAGCCGCGGCAGCGACTACACCTTCAAGGGTTGGACGCCTGCGTTGTCGGGCATTACTGCCAATACGACTTATACGGCAGTATTCGAGGAACCGCAGGTGTGGTTCGATGAGGAGATCACGGATGACTGGGCGACCATCGTTTCCAAGATCAATGCGGGTACAGCCGACTACAAACCTGGCAATTACAAGCCTCTTGACCTTGGAGCGCAGGGTATCATCAACATGCAGATCGTAGCTAAAAATGTTGATCCCCTTGCGGATGGCACTGGCAATGCGCCTTATACTTGGATTGGTAAAGAATTGCTTAAGACCAAGCATAGGATGAATCCGTCTCGTTCTGGCTCGTCCGGCAACTACACTGAAGGTACTGGTGCCATCGGTGGCTGGAGCAAATCGGAAATGAGGACCTACATGCGCGGTACTATCAAGTCCCTTATTCCGGAAGTGGTTCGCAATGCGATCAAGGAGGTCACGAAGTATTCTGGCACCTATAATACTGCTGGCACTCTTGTTAAGGACGATGTAACTACTGATGATGTGTGGCTTCCGTCTTGTAAGGAGATGTTCAATTATACTTACAGCGAGACAAATGGAACACACTACAGCATGGCATTTCCTGATAATGCCAGTCGCGTTAAGAGCGTCGTTGGTGGCTCGGCTGCCTGGTGGTGGCTGCGGTCTGCCTACAACAGCAATTCCAATCTCTTCAACGGCGTTAGTTCCGACGGTAGTACTACCGGCAACATCGCTGCGTACAGCGAGGGCGGGGTGCCGCTCGGCTTCTGTTTATAATCCCTGCGCCTATACTCTGGCCCCCTTGTGGGGCCAGAAGGTACAAGGTAGGCCAAGCGCCAGCCCAAAAAATTCAATCGCCGCGTAAGCGGCGAAATTTTTTACCAAAAATTGAGATTTGACTATTCAAATATTATATTCGTATATGATATAATACCGGCATTAAGTTTTATAGCCGGGGTGATGCCTTTGTCTGTCATAAAGTCGAAGCGCGACGAGTCAGAGATGGAGTTTTTGTACAATGCCAGACTGTTGCAGATCCACACGATCAAAAAGTGTGTTGGCTTTCCAAAGCGATACACCTTCTATGTGAGCATCCCAATAGCGAGGCTGGCTATACAGATCCACGGGCACGTTAAGCGCGCCAACAGCATCTATCCTGTAAACCAGCACGAAGTCCAGATGCGCAGAGATCACATGATCGAAGCCAACGCCATGCTTCAAGACCTCATTTCTCAGATCGAAATTGCAAATGAGCTGTTCGGCATTGAGGGTGATGCCATGAGGCATTGGCTGGATATCGTTGAGAAGGAAATCCGGCTGGTAAAGGGAGCGATGAAGAAGGACCGAGAGAGATATAAGGACTTGCCTGATAACACCGAAACCAACATCAATGTACGCTTCATGAAGGCTGTAATTACTGAACTGAGAGAGATAAAGGACGCTATCAAGGGTAATAACGCGGCATAGCCCGCGCTTTACAGGTTATGTGCTGTACGTGGCTCGGCTGCCTGGTGGTGGCTGCGGTCTGCCAACAACAACAATTCCAATAACTTCAACAACGTTAATTCCGACGGTAGTAACAACAACAACAATGCGAACAGCGAGGGCGGGGTGCCGCTCGGCTCCTCTCTGAGCAGACAAAGTAACCCATGTGCGGTGAAATCAGACTTGGACGGAGAGAAGGAGCGCATAACCTTCCTGGGGAACCAGGTAAATACACAGAATCCTGCTTTAAGGATGAACCCGTATGATCGGGCGGACGCTTCTTGCATGGGTGTTATGATCTTCGGAGACGGACAGCGACATACCAGTCGCATCCCCTCCGCGGTGACTATTCAGGGGTTGGATGCCGCCCCCGCTTTCATGCCCGACTCATTCAGCAGCTAATTAAGACATCAGCGGCGGGATCGTCGCAGAAAAAGTATTCTAAGCTGTACGGGATGCCCGTTTGTTTTTTATGATGGAGGATATGCCATGACGAGTGCAGAGCGCCGGGAAGGGCGCTATCAGAGACGCAAGGCACGGAGGGCTGAACAAAAAGCTCGCCGTGTGGGTCTCTGTGACTCATTCGACTGGGTATTCACCTATGAGCATCTTTATCACTCTTACAAAATGTGCAGGCGCGGCGTCGCCTGGAAAGCCAGCGTTCAGAAGTACATTACCCAAGCACCGTTAAATATACTGAACACCTTCAACCGACTTCATAATGGCACATTCAAATCCAGCGGTTTCTATGAGTTTGACCTGATGGAGCGCGGCAAGCTGCGCCACATCAAGTCTGTCACCATCGGCGAGCGCGTAGTCCAGCGTTGTTTATGTGACTATGCCCTTGTCCCCATGATCAGCAGGACGTTCATCTATGATAACGGTGCCTGCATGAAGGACAAGGGGTACACATTTGCCGCCGAGCGCCTGACCAGGCACCTCCGGGACTACTATAAGAAGCACGGCAATGACGGCTATGTCCTGTTGTTCGACTTTTCCAAGTTCTTCGACAGCGTTTCACATAAGCTGGTGAAGCAGATCGTTCGTGAGGAGTTCACGGATACCAGGCTGATAAAGCTGATCGACCACTTCATTGACGCCTTCGGCGACGTCGGTTTGGGCCTTGGCAGCCAGATCAGCCAGATACTGGCTCTGGCCTCCGCGAACCGGCTGGATCATTACCTCAAAGAGCGTGCGCGTGCCAAATACTACGCCAGATATAATGACGATGGGTATTTGATACACCACGACAAGGAGTATCTGGAGAAATGCCTCAAGGCCATCCGAATTCTGTGCAAGCGCCTGGGCATTACCCTCAACTCGAAAAAGACGCAGATCGTGAAGCTGTCTCACGGCTTCACCTTCCTCAAAATCCGTTATTATCTGCTGCCGAACGGCAAGATCGTGAAGAAGCTGGCCCACAAATCCATTGTGCGGATGCGGCGTAAGATGAAGAAGTTCCAGCCGAAGCTGTGGAAGGGTGTGATGACCTGCAAGGATATCTACCAGTCCTGGCAAAGCTGGCGGGCCTACGCCTACAACTTCAATGCCTACCGCACCATACGGAGCATGGGAAAGCTGTACAACAAGTTATTCATCTGGACACCACCACCTCAATACCGAACATGAGCCTGTGACGAAAGTCACGGGCTTTTTTCGTTGGAAAGGAGGCTGCCGAATGGAGCCGGTGTAGAAACACCGCAGAGCGTTGGATAATTGGCGATCTGCGGCATAAAGGCAACAAGCCACCAACCTTCAAGAACAGAGAGCGCTGACCATACACAGGTCGGCGCTTTTGTTATGTCAAGTAGGAGGGAAAAGCATGGAAACTTTGATCCTTGAAATGGAATGTGACGCTCCCAATGACTGGGAAAACACTGTCATCCTGCGGCGCAACGCGAACGGCGAAGTCGAGGAAGTGGATGTTCCCGATGATGTGGAGGAGGTGAACGGCGATGCTGGAAACGATCAGGCATAACAGCAAGGGCTATCTGGTTACTGCTGCCAAGTATCTGACCGGCTACTGTGAGCGCGGCAAAGCAGATGAATACTTTGACGCTACCTTCGTCGCCTTCGTCTGCAGTTGGCAGGGCAAGAACAACCTGACCGCTGATGGCATTATCGGCGCGAAAAGCTGGGCGAAGCTCGCGGAAAACGCTCCGACGTGTTCCACCGCGAAAAACAAGACCAGCGCCGCGACGTGTGCTGTTCAGCTTCTGGTCGGTGAGTTGAAAGCCGACGGCATCTACGGCACCAAGACCAAGAAGGCGGTTGCCGCTTTCCAGTCTGCAAAGGGGCTGAAGGCTGACGGCATTTGCGGCCCGAAGACCTGGGCTGCACTGGTCGGCATGACGAAGGCCAGCACCAGCACGTCTACATCCTCCGGGACGGGAACCGGCGCTGGACAGACGGTGAGTTTGGGCAAGGTCATCAACAACTGCGTCCACTATCTCCAGTGGGATGCCAAGTGGAAGAACGTCAAATATTCCACCCACACCAGCAGCCAGACCATTGGCAACAGCGGCTGCGGTCCGTCCGCAATGGCGCAGATCATGGCGACCTTCATCGACAAGAACATCACCCCTGTGGAGATGGCGGCTCTTGCGCAGGCAAACGGCTTCCGTACCTACAGTAGCGGCACGGCCTGGGGCTTCTACGAGTTCGTATTCAAGAAGTATCCCGGCTTCTCCAAGTTCGTGAAGACGACCAGCGTTCCGACCTTGAAGGCCGCACTGGAACAGGGCGCACTTGCCGTCTGCTCCATGAACAGCAATGATAACCACTTCTGGACGAGAGGTGGCCACTTCATCACGGCCATTGGCTACGATGCTGACGGCTACATCTACGCCAACGACCCCAACAAGAAGGAATGCCCCCGGAAGCAGAAGCAGGACAAGTTCAAGTCCTGTCTGAAGCAGGCGTTCATCTTCTGGCCCCAGGCGAAGGAGGAAACCCATGACCCTTTTGATGAAGCCGGTAAGACCGGCGACGTCGTAAGCTCCAATATTGAGCCTCCCGTGCCCGAAGTCGTGGTTGAGCTTAGCGAGGATGGCGGCGTCATCGTTGAGCCGTCCTCGGAAACAACCAGCGAACAGGGCAAGGAAATCATCGACATCAGCAAGCACAAAGGCACCATTGACTTTGAAGCTCTGAAGCCTCATGTGAGCCTGGTTATTCCCCGCGCCTCCCTTGGCTCTGACATCGACGAGCGTTTCGTGGAATACGCCACGGAGATGAACAGGCTGGGAATCCCGTTCGGAGTGTTCTGCTATTCCTACGCCAGAGACGCTGCCAAGGGCGCAGACGAGGCTGTGAAGATGATCCAGTATGCCAAGTCCCATAACCCGCTGTTCTATGTGATGGACATCGAGGAGGAGTGCGTGACCCAGGCTGGTATCAAGGCTTTCGTCAACACCCTCCGGGTTCGGGGAGTGAAGCGCATCGGTGCTTATGTCGCCCATCATCGCTATAAGCAGTACAAGTTTGACGAGCTGCGCGACCTGTTCGACTTTGTTTGGATACCGCGTTATGCCGGAAATGACATCGGTGAGCCCACGGGTAAAAGGCCTGACTATGTGTGTGACCTTTGGCAGTACACCTCCAAGGGTAAGATAGAGGGCATCAAGTCCTATGTGGACAAGAACCTCATCACAGGAACGGGCAAGGCCCTCTCCTGGTTCCTCGGAGGTGACAAATGATGGATGTTTCCAAGGTAATTCAGATCGTCGTTGCGCGAGCTGACATGATACTTTGCACCATCGGCCATAACCTTCCCAAGCTGCTGATCGCGTTTGTGGTTGGCTGCCTCGCTGGGAAGCTGGTGATAAAATGCCTTGGCCATTAATTCTCACAGTCGCACTCATTTTATGGGTGATGGCTACAGCTTGAAGGAGTGAACACCGATGCAGATACAGAACGTAACCTTTGACCAGTTCGTGGGCGCTATTGCCGTAATTGTCGTCCTCATTGGGTTGTACAAAACAGTCACGGATGCTCTCAAGACCTATCGTGAGGAGAAGAAGCGGCGCGAACAGCCCGTCAGCAATCTCGAAGCTGTTGTCCAGGAGCACGACGAGAAACTCAAGCGTGACCATGAACGCCTCAACAACCTGGAGGATGCCAACAGGATCATCATGAGATCCCATTTGGCAATGCTCTCACATGAGATCAACGGTAACTCGGATGACAAGCTCAAAGCCTCGTTCGATGAAATCCAGAAGTACCTCATTGAGAAATAAAGCCCACCACAAATAATGCGAAATATGCTCATTTTCTACGGACAATGAAAGGAGAATCACCATGAAGAAGTTGCTGTCTGTCCTGCTTGCTGCCATGTTGCTGATCGTGCTCACTGCCGCCGGCATCGCCGAAACTGTCGCAGAGCCTCCCGCTCCCGTGTTCACCGTGAACGTCACCCAGCTGGTCATCGCCATCATGGGGGTGGTGTTCAATATCCTGCTGGCCTGGATCATCAAGGCAGTTATCCCTCCCTTGAAGACCTGGCTGACTACACATACGACTACTGAACAGCAGAACCGTGTTTGGACGATGATCAAATGGCTCGTGGAGGCTGCCGAACAGACTATTACCGGCTACGCCATGGGCCAGAAGCGGTTGGAATGGGTACAGGCGCAGTTAAAGGCCAGGGGTATTGAAGTTGACCTGGTTCTGATCGAGGCGGCTGTGAAAGAGATGAAGGACAACGCCCACAAGGAAATCAAACAGATCATCGACCCCGGCAACGATGAATGCGAAGACTGCAAGATCAGCTTCGACGATGGCAAATAAATGATGTATGCTGGCCTCTCCGCTCACCAACAGCGGCGGGGCCAGTTTTTTATTTTTGGGAAGGAAAGCTGTACTATTTATCGGCGTGTTATCTATAACAACGTCTGTACTACACCTGTCACCTTTCGTTCAGAGTTATACTGTGTCCAACAACAAAAGCACAGCAACCACCACGAAGGGAGATAGAACCATGAACGAAAAGACTTTGAAGCAGATCGAGAACCTCAAGAACCAGACCATCGGGGTTGAGGTCGAGATGAACGAGATCACCCGCAGGAACGCTGCGAAGACCGCCGCCGACTTCTTCGGAACCAGGCGCTACGAAAACACCGCCGACCGCAACGGGTACGCTTCCTGGAGCGCATGGGACGCCCAGGGGCGCGAGTGGAAGTTCCAGAAGGACGTCAGCATCCACGGACCCGACAGCCAGAAGTGCGAGCTGGTGACGCCGATCCTGCACTACGAGGACATTGACACCCTTCAGGAGCTTTGCCGCCGCCTCCGCAAGGCCGGAGCCAAGAGCGACGCCACCCGCGGCTGCGGGATCCACATCCACATCGGAGCGAACGGCCACACCCCGCAGACCCTTCGGAACCTTGCCAACATCATGGCCAGCCACGAAGCCCTCCTGACGGACGCTTTGAAGCTTGACCACTGGCGCGTGAGCCGCTACTGCAAGACGGTCGACAAGCGGTTCCTCAAGGAGCTGAACGCCAAGAAGCCCACCACGATGGCGCAGCTTGCGGACATCTGGTATACCAGCCAGGACGAAAACTACGGAAGGAACCAGCACTACAACGGGAGCCGCTACCATATGCTCAACTACCACGCCACCTTCACCAAGGGCACCATCGAGTTCAGACTTTTCCAATTCGACGCGCCCGAGGGCGACAAGAAGAACGGAATCCACGCAGGCCAACTCAAAGCCTACATCCAGCTGGCCTTGGCGCTCAGCGAGCTGGCAAAGGAGGTCAAGAAGGCCAGCCCGAAGCCCCAGCAGACCGAAAACCCGAAGTACGCGATGCGCACTTGGCTCCTCCGACTGGGCTTCATTGGACAGGAATTCGAGACCGCGAGGAGCTTCCTGACGCGCAACCTGACCGGCGACACCGCCTTCCGCCGCGGACGCGCCGCCTGACCCACGGAGCGAGGACTTAGCCTCCTCCTACCGGAACCCGCCCCGCCTGGCGGGCTTTCGGTGGTAGAAGGGTGAGCCTTCACCGACAGAAAGGATGGAAGTATTCATGAGTAAGAGGTATTATGTGGCATACGGAAGCAACCTGAACATTCCCCAGATGATGCGGCGCTGCCCGACGGCCCGGATCATCGGCACCAGCGAGATCCCGGACTACCGGCTGATGTTCAAGGGCAGCCAGAGCGGAGCCTATCTGACCATCGAACCGAGCGAGGGCCACAGCGTGCCGGTGGCTGCCTGGGAGGTCACTGCCGCCGACGAGCAGGCTCTTGACCGCTACGAGGGTTTCCCTCGGTTCTACTACAAGGCCGAGATGGAGCTTCCCATCAAGGGCATTCGGAGCGGCAAGGTACGCTCCCGGCAGGTGTTCGTCTACATCATGCACGAGGACAGGCCCTTCGGGGTTCCCTCCCCGTACTACATGGAGGTTTGCAGGGAGGGTTACGCATCTTTCGGCTTCAATGAAGCCCTGCTGGATGAGGCTTTGGACTACACGGTGGAGGAGGTGTGAGAATGAAAGAGAACGAGCGAATTGTCCGGGTGTGCCCTTTGTGCGGCCAGGAATTCGAAGGTGTCCCTGCGCTGTCCAGGGTGGACAACGAGACCCTCATCTGCCCCGACTGCGGAACCAGACAGGCTCTGGAGAGCATCGGCGTCTCGACGGAGGAGCGCGAGGAAATCCTCGCCATCATCCACAGGAACCAGTGACAAAGCGATACCCCAGCCCACCACAGGCCGGGGTATCTTTTATGCAAACACGGAAGGAAAGAGAGAGCCAGACCCAGCCTCCAGGCTGGGCGCTGGGGTGGGCTTCTTAGAAGAAGTCTGCCCAGCTCATTCCGACTTGGCTCATCCTCTGGTTCATCGAAAGGCTGTGCCAGGAGGGTTCGTCGTCCTCGTCCTCCTCGTCGGCCTCCTCGTGGAGGCTCTCGGGGAAGGGGTCTTCGTCCCATCCGTATTCGAGGTAAGTGTCCAGCCTGATCTCGGCGATGTCCTCCTCGGTGAGGTCCGCCCATTCCCTCGCCTGCGCGATCTCGCGGTCGATGATCCTCTCAACTTCAGCCCAGCTCATCTTCGTGGTGGTGTTCGTCATTGTCTTTCCCTCCGCTTTTTTCGTTGTGGTGTGTTCCTGTTTGCATGTGTATATTCGCTCTTTTTGGCCTAAATAGCAAGTTATTTATGGCCTGAAAACATACAGAGGTTTCAGGCTGTTTGTTGTGTACATCTGACAATGAACGCCCTGGTGTGTTTATCGTGAACGTATCTCCAAATACACCTGTTTTGGTGCCGTCTATGGCAATATGTACACAACGCCAGCGAGGGGAAGCGCCGAGCGCCGACCGCCTGGGAAAGAAAAACGGAGGGACACGAAAATGAAGAATGAAGAGAAAATGAACGCCCTTTTCGAGGAACTGGTGCCCGCCTGCGGCAAGGCCGACAGCCTGGCCGGGGAGCTGGTCAGGGCGACCTGCAGGATCGGCTACCGCTTCTTCAACGACGGCGACCACCTTGGGGTTGGCTACGGCAAGGAGACCTGCAACCCCGCCGGCCGCTTCCTGATCAAGAAGGCTCCCAAGGAGATCGCCGACCTGGTGGCGGCGCTTTGGGGCATGGAGAGCGAGGACGGCTACGAGGCGGTTCTGGACATCCTGGTTGGGAAGGTTGCCGAGTACGTCGAGACCCACCCGGAACTCCGGGAGCAGCCGACCCCTGACATGTACGACTTCCGAGACCCGCACGAAGATGTCGATGACTCATGGGAGGAGGACGAAGACTACGACGATGACGACTACGAGGACGAGGAGGAAGAAGACTGGGACTGAGGCTCCACACGGGGCCACAGGGGGCGCACGGCCCCTTCTGGCCCCAGCTCCCCAACAGGGAAACGAGGCCCCCACGGGACGAACGTGGGCCTCGTGTGGCCTTCGGTTTCCCTGGCTGCCTGACGGGCTTCCGGATCCCCGCCGTCGCTCAAAGATACATCATTGATAAAAGACCCTCGGAGCCGTGGATATATGGGCCGGGGTATGGTAATATACACCCAACGAAAGCAAAGGAGCGCACCGCAATGGCAGAAAAGACCTACGACCTGGTTTTCTACGACCTCGCGGGAGCCGAGGACAGCACCCAGAGCTTCAACGACCTTGGAGCCGCCGAAGAAGCCCTTCAGCTTTTCGACGAGCCCGACAGCGCGGAGATGTACAGCCGCATCGCCCTGGTCGAATACGACTGGACGGCGAGGAAGGAAACGGAACTGAAAGCCCTGACCTTCTGAGAAGCACCGCCACATTCGGCGGTGTTCTCATTTGCTGCTTTTCTGATAACTGTGTCTCTCAGCCGTGGACTTTCACCCGCTTTGACGGTAATATACACACAACGAACGGGAGCGGAGGAAAGCACCATGAAAACGAAGTTTTACCTGAACGGCAAGAAAGCCACCCGGAAAGCGGTCAAGGAGCTGATCGGCGAGGAACGGCTGAAGAAGATGCTGGCCGAGGCCAAGCAGACCTTCATGGAAGACCCTGGCATCCAGAACAGCTGGTACATCGGCGGTCAGATGCTGACCATTGAATTCTGCTGAGACAACAGGACGGAGGGAAGGGCAACCTTCCCTCCAAAGGAGGAAGCACGGATGAGAGCCTATTTTACACGAAAACCGCCCAACATCGAAGCGGTCATGAACAATGCCGAGTACGCGAAAGCCGAAGGCATGGTGCCCACGGACGTCAACCCCATTGCACGGGTGAAGCTGGATCTGGAACAGTACACCGCATTCTGCAAGGATCCGCTGAAGTACTGGGACTTCCTGAAGCCCTACGCTGACCGGTCCATGTTCCAGTCCAATGCGGCCGACAGCGTCATCCTCGAATGCCCGGACATGATCAGCCTTGCCGTGTGCTGCGAGGGGTACACCTACGGGCGCTACGTCGGATGCCTGGTTTCGCCCTTCGACCTGACGGTCATCGTCAATCGCGTCAAGCAGCTTTTCGCTGCCGACTTTGATGAACGAAGGTCACCGCTTCTCAGCTGGTGAGAAAGGCCAAAAGTGGAACAAGCCCTGCCATGATCGACAGAGCTTGTTTTTCGTTTTAGGGTATCATTCATTGAGCAGGTCGAGCAGAAGGTGTTTCTGGTTCAGCCCGATGCGGTAGCTCATCCACAGGAAGTCAACCACATGCTCGTACATCCCGCCATCGTCATTTCCATCTTTACGGAAAACCAGAATCCGGCTCAGCGTGTTGATGTCCCTCTCGGTCAGAAAATGCTTCTCGCAGGCGTACTCGAGCGCGTCTTTGACCATTTTGATTGTGATCTCCAACAGCTTCACATCAACATCGTCATAATACTTATCGGTACTGGCCAACATTTTGTTTTCTCCTTTCTGGGTCAGCCCTCCGTGGTGCATTCCATGAATGACGCAGCGTATTCGAGGATGCGCGTCGGGTGAAGCTGATCGTCGATGTAAGCATGGCCTACGCCGGTTTCCGACTTCGGCTTTGTGGTCCAGAGTTCCAGGACTTTCGTCGCCCACATCAGCTCCCAGCCGCCAAGCTCCAGTCTTTCCTTTCGCGTCCAGAGCGTCGCGGCGATGCAGATCGCGGTCACCGCCCGGCCATGCTTGACCAGCATCTCATCAAACCGTTCCGCGATGTCCGGTGTTGACATGTCCTCCGCTGCCTTGTGGATCTTGTGAAGCAGCGTGAATTTCGCTTCCCGGCTCTCGTCGCCGTTCGCGGCCTTGATCTCTTTCGCAAGGGTTCTGTCCAGGGTTTTCATGTGCCCTCCTGCCCGCGTACCATGCCCACGGGCGGGCGCTCTATCAGTAGCAGTTCTCGATGTACTCAAAGAACGTGGCGACGTAGTTCTTGTTCAAGCAGGTTTCGAGCCCCAGGCGGTAGGCACTCATCTGCGTGCGTACCAGCGAAACCATATCCATCCGGCCAGCGGCCTTCGCCTCGTCGATCTCGGCTTTGTAGGCGAGAAGCTGTTCCTTGATGGCCTTCTCGAAGCTGTTCATTGTCTCTCCTTCCTGGGGCGGTTTCGCCGCCGCCCCATCGGCTCTTATTCCTTAGTCGTTGATGAAGGCATAGGCTTCTTTAGCCTTGACGATCCTCGTTTTCATCGCCTCCCAGTACTCGATCGACTGTTTCGCGTTTCTGTGGTTTCTCACAGCGCTTGCAAATTCTATGTCGGTCGGAGTGTCGGCAAATTCGACGATCATCTTGGCTGCCGAGTCCATGATCTCCTGCTGTTTGAAGACTTCTTCCTCAACCATGGTCTGGAAGTCGCAGAGGTCATCGCCAGGAATGAGGCCCTTTTTCAAGTGAGCGAGTGCCTCTTGTAAGCGGGTAATCGTCGTCGAGTCCTCTGCTTTGATCCTCTGAATGGAAAGCCGGAGATCACGGTTATCGAGTTCCAAGGTCGCGACCTTCTTCTCAGCCGACTCGGCCCGTTGCTTCATGGAGCAGCCGAAGTCGTTCTCGATATTCTCCTCGGCGACCTCGAAGCAGCCCTCGAAGGCCATCCCGATGTAGCTGTTCTCGCCCAGCTCCTCGACGATCTTCTTGATCTTCTCCAGGGCCTTGCGCTCCTGCTCTTTCGTAGTCATTCTCATTTCCTCCTAAATATTTTCTTGCTTTATTGCCTTACATCTGATATTATAGGAGGTGGCCGGGGTAAGGCTCCCGGCTCACCTTATCGGGTGGGGTCAGCGGTCTGTGGAAGGGGCGCTGACCTTTTGCTTTACTTGGCTTCGTCGAGCACGTTCTTCACGGCTTCCCGGAGTTCTTCAAGCGTCTTGCACTTGTCGATCAGCTCCAGCACCATCCGCAGGATGTACTCGGTGTTGGTGGGCATCTCGTCCATCGTCCTCCCTCCTTTCGTAAGAGCTTGTGTTGCTCTGCCTTACGAGTATTATTATAGCATAGTTGCACCTATGTGTCAATAGTTGCACCTAAGAATCTGTGTTAAATTTAGTTGCACCTATTGCAATAGGAGCAACTAAGTGTTATCCTGTTGCATAGGAGGTGGGATGAATGGCAAAGCAGAACCTTGAGGCTATCGCCAAGTGGCAGAAGGAAAACACCGACTTCATCAGGTTTAGGGCAAGGAAGGAGCTTCACCTTCCCGAACGTGCTGAGCTGGCTGTGCAGGCGGGAATTGCCAACAGCAAGCAAGACTTCTACATCAAGGCCATCCTTGAAAAGCTGGAACGCGACGGTATCCCCATGGTCGAGGGCGACGATGCCCAGGAGGATGACGAATGAGGATAGAGGATATTGAAGTCAAGAAGGGCGGCAGCGTGACCGTCGGCTCCATCTTCGAGTTTGAGAGTAGCCTTGACGTGACGATGCTGATCGACAAGTGCCGGAAGGCTGGCTGTACGGTTCGCTTCGAGAATGAGGATCTGACCGTGGACGAGAGCTTCAGCCACAACCCCGGCAAGATGGCGATGATCACGCTCTATTCGCTCCTGGTTGCGCACCCGAAGGCCGCGCAGGACTACTTCAACTACCTTTTCAAAAAGGCAAACCAGGAGGCTCCGGGCAAATAGCCCGGAGCGGTTACCATCACGCCATCGGTGAGGGCTGGGTCTGGCTGTAGAGGAAGAAGCTCTTGACGCGAGTGCCCTTCCTTGTGGTGGGGTCTGCGACTTCCACCTTGAAGGCGGCTTCTTCGGTGTGCATCACCATGCGACCGATGGCCTGCCAGCCTGACCAAGAATGGTATTCTTCCTCGATGCCTGCGGCCTCGGCGGCGGCGTCCACCTTTGCGATGTTCGCGGCCTGCGCCTTAATCCACTGCCATGCCTTCCGCAGGGCTTCGGAGAACGTGATCGCGACCTTCTTGGCGGCGGTGCGGTAAAGGCTCCATGCCTTTTTCATCAGCTTGCTCAAATCGTACTTCATGGGGTTTGCCTCCTTTGTAGTTCGGTGTTGTGGGTTGTCCCTTTCGTTAGTGTACATATTACTCGATATGCGGCTCATATCAAGATAACTAACCCAGACCTGCCTCACAAGATACACAGCACTATATTGGTGGCTATGAACAATTTGATATGTGCAAAGCTCCGAGGGCTTTCCTCGGAGCTTTTGCGCGTCATTCAAAGCGTGTCCGCCTGCTTTGCACTTGCCTGTGCGCGCACCCTGGCATTCCTCACTGCTCTTTCCTCCGGTGTCTCGGCTGCTCTCGCGGCCTTGCGCCTGGCGTTGTTCTTATCGTACATTTCCCTCCTCTGTTCCGGCGTCAGGTTGGCGAACCGCTGGGCTGCCCTGATGCGGTTCCTCTCGCGCTTTTCCTCGACCGTCATGGGCGGCTTCTTGGGCTGGCGGGTCTTGCCCTGCTCGGCCAGCTTGCGGTCGTAGTAGGCGGCAGCCCATTCAGCTTTCTTTGCCCTGTATTCCTCAGCCTTGGGGTCGAATGCCATCATGGAACAGTAAACCGGCTGATGTGCACACCAGCCGGTTTGAATGGAACCTGCCATCACGGGGCCTTTGAGGATGGCCTTGGAGTAGAGGCTGTTCAGCCTGTTCGTCCAAGCACGGGCAAAGAACGTGTGGAACCCTGCGATCTTGCCACGCTTGCCAACCTTCTCATGGTAGGAGTGCTTCCTCACCGTGTCCCAGATGCAGATGAGCGCCTCGCCCATCGCGTTGTCGAACGTCCAGGAGAGCACCTTCAGGAAGGCCCTGGCGGCGTTCAGGATGATGGGCTTGAGGCGGAGCTGGAGTTCTTTCAGTCCGGCGTCCAGGGGCGCGGTGGCGGCGCACAGCGCCTCGTAAAGGCTCTCGTTCGAGAAGCTCTCGAACATGGGGTTGAAAACGGGGTAGGTCCTCTCTACGGCGGCGGGGATGGTATTCTGCAGCATGTCTCAATAACTCCCTTCGGTGTGTACTCTTTAGGTTGGGTACATATTGCCATAGATGCCCCTAAATTGGAATACCAGATACACACAAGGTTTTCGCCACAATATTGGTGGAATTGCGGGTCAGAATAACGTCGAAAAAGAGGGGGCTCCGAGCTTTCACCCGGAGCCGGGGGTCGGTCATTTCTTGCTCTTCGCTTTACGCACGGAAGCCTGCCATGCTTTCCGGTTCCTGGCCTCTTCCTCTTCGATACGCCGCTTCTCGTTGTACAAATTGGAACGAGACTTCCGTACTTCACGCACCTTCGCCAGGATGCGGTCTTTGCGACCTTCCGGGGAGGGCGTGGGGTCTTCCTTGACCAGATCGAGGATGTCGCCGACTTCAACCTCCAACACCTCGCAGATCACGGCCAGATCGGTGATGGACACTCTCTCAGCGAGGCCGTTCGCCAGATAGCCGATCTTGTTGGGGTTGATACCTGTCAGGTCTGCCAAATCCTGCTTCATGATGTTGAGGTCACCGAGTATCCTCCCAAGCCTTAAGTAAATCCGATGCATACCTTTACTCCTTTCGAACATTATTTTACAGGCAATTCAATAGAATTGTCCCGCAATTTACAGAGTACATCGGTTTCTTACAGGCTATATAGAAAACTTATAGAGAACTCTCAAAAACTGGTAGTCTCTATAGAAAACAGACAGAAAAAAAGCCGCCAAAGGACGAAAAACATCCTTTGACGGCCTATGTTAATTGATATTTTACATATTTGGATCGAAGTACCAGGTAATGACAAACCCCGTCTCCATAACGTCAATGCGGTTTCTGGAGCCGGGGTTTGTATAAGAATGTTGTGGTACACCATTAGAGGCGTTATACAAACCTTTTCCTGATGCTTCAGAGCCGCTCTTTGTTCCATTTTCCCCCCCTCCGCCGTCGTCTGGGGAGCCTCGGAAGGGGCATTTATAGACTGTGTTCTTGCCTGTGAAGTCTATCGACAGCTTGAAATAGTCATCGTAGAGGTACACGGCACGAACGAAGTCGTTTATGATCTGCCGTTGGAATTTCTTGTCCTTGGGATCCCCCTTTCGCACTGACTCAAGGTAGGTTATCACTCTGTATTTGTCTATCGCGTAGGATGTGGCTCTCTCGATCTCGATGAGGCCGGTGAGCTGCTTCTTTTCCTCGTTGAGTTCCTCTACCCGTTCTTTGAACTCATCCGTGACGATACCCATCTCCACAGCCCGGAGGATGTTCATGATCTGCTTCTTGTTTTCGCTCAGCCGCTTCTCATATTCAGCCAGCTTCGACTCTGCGTTGCGCTTCTTGGCGACTTCAACCAGGGTGTTGGCGATCCACTCCACGGTCTCATCGTTCAGCACATAATGAAGAACCGCTCGGGTGACCTGTTCCTCGATCCAGTCCTTCTTGACGTTTTTCCTGTCGCATGTCTTCTGGATCCGGCGGGTCTGGCAGGCGTAGTAAAAGTAATTACTTCCCAGGTGGCCCCGGCCAGAGAGCCCCACCATTGCGCCGAGGCAATGTCCGCAGTAGAGCTTCCCGGTCAGAAGGTAGTCCTCGTTGTCCCGGTGTCGGGCGCGTGTCTCTTTATGGACACCGAGCTTCTGCTGTGCCATTTCAAAAACACTCCTCTCCACGATCTTCGGCATCCCGCCCTCGATGCGGATATCATCATAGATGTACGTCCCCGTGTAGCGCTCATTGGATATGATGTTGTGGAATGAGTTCTTCCCCCAGGGCTTCTTCAGCTTCGTCAGAATTCCGCGCTCGTTCAGATCCCTGGCGATGTCGGCATATGACTCATCATCCACAAACCGTCTGAATATCTCTTCGACGATGGGCGCGGCCTGCTCGTCAATGGCAAACTTCCCATCCTCGCCCTTCTTATATCCGTATGGGATGACGGAAAGGACCCTGCACTTCTGGGCGCTGTCCCGGAGGCCGCGCACGATGTCCTCGGCCATGTTCTCGCTGTAGAACTGGTTCATGTTCATCATGGTACGAAGCATGAACCGGCCTGTGGCGTTGTCTCCGAATTCCTCCTTGCAGTACACCACCCGGACGCCGGCATTGGACAGGCGCTCCTCGTAGCGCAGGGCGTTGGTCATGTTGCGCGAGATACGGTTCGACTTGTAGGCCAGCAACACTTGGAACTCGTGCCGGTCAGCTGCTCGAAGCATCCGCTGAAGCCCTGGCCTGTTGTCCTTCTTGCCGGAGATAGCCCGGTCCTCGTAGGTAGCGACGATCACCAGGCCATGTTGCCTTGCGTACTCCTCGCACTCCGCGATCTGCTGCTCAATGCTGGCGTCGTTCTGGACTGTGGACGAGTATCGGGCATAGATGGCCGTGGTCTGAAGCCGCTCTGGTTCGTTCTTCTTTTTTCTTGCCATAGACACCTTGCCTTTCGGTCAGATGTCTGCTATAATGATATCGCAGACGTGAGAGAAACACTTGCTCATCGGACTGTATAGCTCGTATCTGTGTGGCCACACGGATACGGGCGCTTTTTTATATCAATCCTTGATCTGTTGGCATGCCTTAACTACAAGAGCATCAAATCTTTCAACATCAGAGATGTCGTCGAGCTTTGCCTTCCAATGTCGCTGGCGCTTATTCTCATGGGCAATAAACAGAGGATCTTCATCCTCAAGTTGGGCTGCCCACGAATCAATGGATATCCATTTCGTTCTGTCTGTATACTTGATACGTAGGAAGTCGTTATCTCCAAGGCATAGAGACAGATAGCTTTGGGATCTTCGCTGTAAAACTGGGTTTGCATCAGGCTTATCTGCCTTTATCACTGAAATGAAATGCTCGGCAATAGCTATCTCATAAGCATTTGCATTCAATGAAGTATCCATTCGTGCCATGTCAACAACGAATGTCTTGTCAGATGTTGAATTCGCTTCCTGCGGTATACAATTGCTGCGGGCCAACATATCGCTAATGATAGCCAGCATGGTTTCGCAGTCAGCCATGGCGCGATGCTTTGTTGTAGGCACATATCCAATATGATCTGATACGGCATCCTGTTTGTAGGAAGGTAGATCATAAACCTTTCGTGCCCAGGCAAGAGCATCAGCATACATAGTTTCACAGTTTAAATTGCAGCGACACACGGCCTTTTCCAGAAAGCCTTTATCAAAGCTGACATTCCATGCGATCAGAGGATATCCGTCTATGAATCGGAGGAAATCCGGTAGCACTTTATCTAATGTGGGCGCTGTTCTCAAAATTGCATCTGACAATCCGGTAATTGACGCGACATTTGAGGGAAGGTGCATTTCAGGGTTGATCAGCGTTGAAAAACGGTCAATTTCTTTACCATAAGCGTCCACTTTGATGGCACCTATTTCTACAATTCTGTCGTTCTCAGAACTGAGTCCGGTAGTCTCGAAATCAAAAGCAACATATCCTGTAGTTCTGGATGCTTTGACAAAATCTTCTGTTGTAATTTTCACAAAACGTCTGTTGGTTTCTTGTGTTTCAGCATCAGACGTTGACTGTATAGTTGTTTCTGTTTCCGGCTTTGGTACCGTGTTCTCAATTATCACATTATTGTCGACGTTTTGTGGCTGTTGTATGGGTACTTGAGTGGGTTTATCGGTGCTGGGCGCGTTAACTACTTCCGGATCCTTCTTCTTGCCTTTTAGCTTCCCTATTATCCTACGAATTAAAGAAACGAAGAAAATAATCATGCCCGCCACACCACAAAATGCAGCAGCATCGGGGTGTTTCTGCGTCATTCCCAGCGCCAAGACAAACAGGACAGCGCCGATGATCATACCATTTTTATAGAACGGACACTTGGCTTTCATGCCGACATCTTCCTTTCAAACTCACTTTACTTAGACGTTTCTGTAGAAAGCCGTGACTCTCTGTAGAAATCGTACATAGACTGTCAAAGTCATATTCTGGTTGCAATTATGTGGTACAATGGCTTCGCCTCCGGAGAGTACTACTATTCAAGGAATGATAACTATGGATGCCAACGAAAGAGAACTGATCGAGTTACTCTCAAAACTTAATCCTTACGACCTTCGTCTGGTGTATGAGACCGTGCGAGGGTACGCACAAGATCAAGAACCTGTTGCTGAACATCCTCCGAAAGACCAGCGAACAACCGAATAAGCTCGTCGTATTCTGGCCCGTTCTTTTGAACGGGCTTTGGCTCTCTGTCTGTGTCCTCATCCCATCCCATTAAATACGCAGGGGTTGTGCCTAAAGCCTTTGCGACCAATGCAATCTTGTCACGACGCATATTGGCAATCTGCCCGCTTTCCCATTTCCTGACGGTAGACTTCCCAACGCCAACCCTATCACCTACTTCCTCAAGGGTCAACCCAAGCTCTAACCGTAGCTGTTTCATTTTCTCCCCAAATTCCATATTCAGCACTCCTATCTCGGACTGTATATATCATATCATGTATGTGGCGAAAAAGCAACACCATAAAAAGAAAAAGAAAAAAAGTTTCTTAAATGCCACTTTTTCCCTTGACATTGCCTGAATCTTGTTGTATTATAGGAGTGTCCTAAAGGACACCATCAAAACTGAAGGAGGTGGGAGCATGAACGTGGCCCTTCTGGAATATGAGATGAAGCGCAAAGGCGTCACCGCCATTCAGCTGTCGAAATTCCTGGGTATTGACCGTTCGACCTTTTCTAAAAAGTGCAATGGGCGTAGCGAATTTAAACAGTCTGAAATCCAAGCGATCATCAAGTTCCTGGATATCGACGATCCAACCCCCATTTTTTTTGCAGAAGAAGTGTCGTAAAAGACACTTGCAATGCAAAGCCGAGGAGGTGATCAGAATTGGCTTCCGAGGAATTGAACATCGAGACCCTGCCGAGCGACAGCGAATCTCCCATACGGCTCGAACTCATCCCGAATCATGTGCGGTTGAGACTTGCGGAGGGCGCGCTGGACGGCTACCTGGCCTATGAGCGATACCTCAAAAAGCATCCCGAGGAGGCTCGGCGCTTCGACGAGCGCGTGGCCGAGGTGAGAAGGCGATACGCTCACAAATAAAAGGGCGGCTCCGCTGGAGGAAACAGCGAAACCGCAGAAGGGTGAGAGTGAGAACTACCATCCCCACCAGTATTGTAACAAATTAACCACCCCATGTCAAGGAGCGAATGAAAATGGATAGGACATTCGACATTGACGCCGCCATTGAGGCCCAGGAGCGATACTGCGAAGAGCACCAGAGGCCCAACTTCGCACCGACCAACGGCTACTGTGACCATTGCGGCAAGAACATCTATAACCCCATTACCCTTCGCGGGCGTCGCGGGGATAGGGTGTACGGCATCTCCGTCGAGGAGGCCGGAACCCGCCTCATCACCAGTTGCCCGCATTGCCAGACCAGCTTCGTAGACTAAGCGAAAGGTGGACGCTTCAATGATAACCCTTCCCGAGTTGGATATCGACTTCAACGAAGAAAAGCACATTTATACCCTGCGCGGAGTGAGGTTGCCGAGTGTCACGCAGATCATGCGGCCGATGTCGGCGATGCTTTACGAGTCCGTCTCGGAGGCCACGCTGATGGAAGCGGCCGACCGAGGCACCCGAGCCCATGAGAGCGTCAGCAACTACGTTCTCTACGGCATTGAGGAGCACGACGAGGACACCGAGCAGTACGTTCAGGCTTTTCTCCAGTTTCAGAATGACTTTAAACCAACCTGGGTTGCTTCTGAGTACAGAACCTACCACAAGATCATGCGATACGCGGGAACCATCGACCTCATCGGCTACATAGAGCCTGACGATGGAACGGGCGTTGACGTGGTCGATCTGAAATGCACCTCGGTTTTTCACAGCACGATGCTGGCGACCCAGATCGGGGCCTACGCTGAAGCGCTGAAAAGCCACGGCATTCAGATCAGGAACAGATACGGCCTTCAGCTTCTCAAGGATGGCAAGTACCGGTTTGAGAAGGTTGAAGACGGATATAAGACCTTCCTGTGCTGCATGAGCATTGTCAATGCAATGGCGCAGGAGAGCAACACCTGAGACACCACCCCAACAGCACAAGGAGGAATGACCAATATGGCAACAGATCAGTCGCTGACCCTGACGGTGGAGACCAAACCCACCATGGAACAGCAGCTGGAACAGTCGGGCAAGCTGGCGGTTCAGACCGCCAAGGCGCTGACGGTCGCCAGCCAGGAGGACTACGAGAAGGGTGCCACCTACCTCACCGGCATCAAGACCAGGATGAAGCAGGTCACCGACTACTGGAAGGACAAGAAGCAGGCGGCGGCAGCGGCGCACAAGGCGCTCGTCAATGCCGAGAAGCAGATGCTCAAGCCTCTGGAAGAAGCCGAGGCCATCATCAAGAAGTCCATGCTCGACTACCAGAGGGCGGTTGAAAAGGCGCGGCGCGAGGCCGAGGCCGATGCCCGACGGCGGCAGCAGGAGGAAGCCATGAGGCTCGTCGATCAGGCTGCCCAGGCCGAGGAGAAGGGCGACGATCAGGCCGCAGCCATCAACATGGCGATGGCCGAGATGGTCTCCGAGATGCCCGCCGCTCCGCAGGTAGCCACTCCCACCGCTGCCGGCACTTCTGTTAGGAAGACCTGGAAGGCGCGGATCACCGACCCGAAGGCGGTTCCCGCCTACTACAACGACATGGAGATCAGGAACATCAACATGAGCGTTCTGAACAACTACGCCAGGCTGACCAAGGGCACCGTCCAGATCCCCGGCGTGGAATTCTACCAGGAAAGCAGCCTCGGCGTGAGGACCTAATTTAGAGAAGGGAGATAAAGAGATGGAGAACTACAGCCTCGAAAACGGCAACATGGTGATCGCCAATCCCTATGCTGTCACCACGGCTCAGACCGATATCATGGGTGAGCAGCAGCGGCACGAAAGCGGCAACGCTCTGGCGGCGAACAGCGAAGCCCGCGCCATCGCTTCGGTCAAGGCGCAGGTGCTTATGGCGAAGCAGTTTCCCCGCGACCCTGCCTATGCGATGAACCGCATCCTGGAGGAGTGCAAGCGTCCGACGCTTGTCGAGCATGCCCTCTACTCCTTCCCCCGCGGCAAGGAGATGGTTCATGGCCCCAGCATCAGGCTGGCCGAAGTCATTGCCCGGAACTTCGGCAACATGACCTTTGGCTATGAGGTGCTGGAGCGGAGGCTCAGCCAAGGCAAGACCATCTCGGGCGCCGGAAGCAGCATCATCCGCGCCTATGCCTGGGACCTGGAGACCAACCTCCTGATCGAGCGCCAGTTTGAGGTCAAGCATTGGCGCTCCACAAGGAATGGAGGCTATCCGATCACTGAAGACCGCGACATTTTCGAATTGGAGGCCAACATGGCGTCGCGCCGCATCCGCGCTTGCATCCTTCAGATGATCCCCGGCGATGTCACCGACGCCGCCGTAGCGGCCTGCAAAATGACGGCCAGCAGCGGCATCATCGAAATGATGGCGAATCCCGAATCCCGTTCAAAGCTGGTCAACCAGATGCTGCGCATCTACGGCAAGATGGGTGTCACCCAGGACGACTTGGAGGGTTTTCTCCATGCCAATGTCGATAGCTGGAATGCTGACCACATGCTTCGCCTGAAGGAGGTCAAGACCAGTCTGGATGATGGCAATACCACGCTGGGCGACCATTTCCCGCGTCTGGCCGTGGAAAACCAGAACGCCACCGTGGATAAGGCCCAGGTCAAGCGGCTCATGGAGGCTGCCAAGGCCACGGGAATGCAGGGCGCGATCAGCGATGAGCTGAAGAAGATGGGCATTGCGAAGTTCGCCGATGTCCCCGCCAACAAGTACGACGAAGTGATGGTCATGATCCAGGGCTTCGGCGTCCCGTCCGAGGAGGCCCCCGCCCAGATCGAGGACCCCGCCGCCGAGCCTGCGGCCGAAGCTCCCCAGGAGTAAGCAACCCAATACATAAAGCACGAGGAGGAATGAAGCTTTGAAGGATAACCATTTCAACAACAAGCATCCCAAGAACAACCGGCAGCCGAGGGTTGACATCACCCCCATCAGGGCCGAGATCCACATTCCCGCCGAGGTGGAAATGGTGAAGATCCCCATCGACGAGTTCGCCAGGCTGGTGACAAACACCGCCATGCTGGATGCTGTGAAGAACGTCATCATCCATGACCGCTACGACAACTACTCCACCCTGCGCAACATTCTCGGCATCGAGAAGTGTAAGGAGGATGGCGAGGAGTGAATAAGTGGATCGGTGTTGGCAACCTTGCCAAAGACCCTGAAAGCGGTACGACGCAAAGCGGAATTGCCTACTGCAATTTCACCATCGCTTGCCAGCGTCGTTACGCCAACCAGCAGGGTGTCCGTGAAGCTGACTTCTTCAACTGTAAGGCTTGGAGGCAGACTGCAGAGTTTGTCTCCAGGTACTTCAGCAAAGGCTCGAAGATAGTCGTTGAAGGAACCTTGCAGAACCGCTCCTACGATGCGCAGGATGGCTCGAAGAGATGGGTCACTGAGATCATCGTGGAGAATGTCGAGTTCGCAGGGAGCAGCCAGCAGAACGGCCAGCATGGGCAGAACAGCGGCAACGGTGGCAACTATGCTGCCTCAACCACCCCGCCCCAGCAGCAGAACCAGCAGCAGAAAATGGACCTGACTCAGCAGGGCTTCCAGGAAGTCGATGACGATGAGCTTCCATTCTGATCGGAGGTGAGAACATGGCAGACATCAAGTATGAGGTCAAAGAGGCCATCGGCATCCTGTCCAGCAACGGCAGGCGCACGCTGGAACTCAATATGATCGCCTGGAACGACAACCCCGCCAATTACGACCTGCGTCGCTGGCAGGGTGATGGCGTCAGCAAGATCATGAACAAGGGCATCACGTTCAATGAGGCAGAAGCTCGGGAACTGTACGAGCTTCTCAAGAAGCGCTTCGAGGATGGGGCGGTGAGCTGAATTGGGACGCAGTCCGAAAATAGGGCTTGACTATTTTCGGCTGGATGTTCACTTGGACGACAAATTCAAGATGATCGAAGCGGAATTTGGGCTCAAAGGGTTTGCGGTAGTCGTTAAGCTCTACCAGAAGATATACGGAGAGCAAGGTTACTACTGTGAATGGAATGACGATGTGGCGTTGGTGTTTGGCAAGGAAATAGGCTTGCAGCCGGGTGCCAACGCTGTGTCAGAAATAGTATCCGCATCGGTCAAGAGGCGACTGTTTGACAAGGGCATGTTCGATAAATACCATATCCTGACATCGAACGGAATTCAGGAACGGTATTTTGAAGCGGTGGAGCGCCGGGAACGTGTTGAAGTCATTCAGGAGTACCTCTTAGTTTCCTGTGACAAACTGCCGAAAAATGTCAACATAAAACGTATTTCTGTTGACAGAAAAAGCGTTTCTGACAGCAGAAATACGCATAGCAGAGGAGAGCAGAGTAGAGTAGAGGAGAGTATAGGAGATAGTAATAATAGTAGAGGCAGTAGTGAAATTACTACTACACCGGAAAACCCATACGGCGATACTGCCGACTTCCGCCGCCCTACTTTTGATACTGTCGAAGCATATGCGAGTGCCAATATTCCGAATATGACCGTTCAGAATATGCGCGAGTTTCAAACTTTCCGAGAAGACCTACCCGATGAGCTTATCCGACACGCTATTGACGTAGCCTGCGGCAGCGGCCATGCGTTTTACAACTACGTCCGTTCAATTCTGAACAGGTACGTGGATGGACACTTCAAGACGATGGCAGATGTAAACCGATACGAGGAAGAGCGGAGAAAAAGGAGTGGACGACGTGGAGCAGATAGCTCAGATGCTCCCGGAGCATACAAGGGACTCCCTGGCGAAACTGTTGTCTGATCGCCTCAAGGCCATTGAGAGCATGACGCCGGAGGAGCTGGAGACCGAACGCCGCCGAGTGGCACAGTCTCGAGTGGACGCATTCAACAACACCCCTGGACAGCTTGCAACGGGATATACAAACTCTGATAACAATTATGTCCCAGGTGACGGCTACAATTGCCAGCTCTGCATGAACCGTGGAGCGACATTAGTCCTGGAGGAGCGGAACGGCTACATCTACGAGCGGATGGTTGAATGCAAGTGCATGGACGTCCGCAGGAGCATCTGGCGCATGAAAGCCTCCGGCCTTGAACAGAGCATCCGCGACTATACTTTTAAGCGCTTCGAGGCGAAGGAACCCTGGCAGAAAGCGATGTTCGATATGGCGAAAGCCTACCTTGCAGAAGGCGCGAAGGATGGGAAGTGGCTCTATTTCGGGGGCCAGCCCGGATGCGGGAAAACCCACCTCTGCACCGCCGTAGCTGGGAAGCTGCTCTACGAGGAGCCCGTCATGTACGTCATATGGCCCCAGATCAGCAAGAAGCTGAAGGCCATCGTCAACGACGCCGAGGAGTACGACAAGGAGATCACAAAGCTGGAGACCATCGCGGTTCTCTACATAGACGACCTGTTCAAGCCCGTCAAGGACGACAAGGGCAACATCACCCAGGCAAGCGGGCCTGACAAGAAGTTGGCCTTCGAGCTTCTTAACTACCGGTATATCAACAGGCTGCCCACGATCATCTCCAGCGAGTGGGGACTTGAGGAATTGACCGACATGGACGAGGCCACAGGGAGCCGGGTAGCTGAGCGGAGCCGCGGATACAACATGATGGTTGGCCGCGACAGAGCGAGGAACTACAGACTGTCCGATACGACGGCAGTATGAATGAAAGGGGTAAGGAAAAATGATGAGCAAGAACACCATTGCAATTATGGCGTGGAAGAAGCACTTGTGCCGCAAGACCGCGAAGCGCAAGGCAGCTGATAAGGTGGCGCGTCGGACCCGAAAAGCCCAGCGTCGGGCTCGGTGATCGAGGAGGGCTGATCATGCTGGTTTGGGTAATTCCTGCGATGTGGGAGCTGACGAGAATGCTGGCCTTCATCCTCCAGCTGGTCGGCCTGCTGGGACTGCTGGCATTTGCCTTTATCGGGCTGAATGCCATAGCCGATAAGATATTGGAGGTGACAGAGGATGACGAAGATCCTGATCGACTCGGAGAAGAAGATTCATCTTTACAACCGGGACTTCGATGAGATGAGAAACCTGCTGGACATCACGCTCCAGCAAACGATGATGAGGATGCTGGGTAAAGGCATGGATACCGGCAGCATCACCCTTAAGATTGACATCGCCCTGAACAGGGATGTCATCAATGACCACAATGCACCGACCGGCTCTCGCCCGGCCATCCACCCCGAGATCGACTACAAGATCACCCACATGATCCAACAAAAGGACAGTGTTGACGGTGAGATCATCCCCAGGGGCAGCGACGAACTGCTGGTGGACGACAATGGCGATATGTTCCTGGTGAGCAAAGAGGAAGCATCCGGTCAGTTGTCTATGTTCGATACCTGGGACGAATACTCAGAGGCGATCCTTAACAAGAGGGAGGAAGCAGAATGATGACGCTTATTGAATTGCAGGGCGTCCTCGGCGAGAACATCAAGGCTCTGCAGGAGCTGAAGACCGAAGGCGAGGGCACGGATCCTGAAAAGGTGAAGATGGTTTACGGCAAGGCCGAGGCCATTGCCCGAATTGCGAAGCAGATGGTGAACAACGCCGATGTGGTGCTTCGCAAGGACAAGCTGCAGGCCGAGGGCAAGGTCGGCAAGGAGAGCGCGATCAGCAAGCTGGTGGGTGAATAGTCATGCGGAATGGCCAGCCGAGAGAGAATTACCACAGGTATAGCGAGGAAGAAACGATCTTCCTTGCGGAGTGCCTGAAAACAATGAACTTTCCACAGGCTACGGCAGCGTTCAATGAGCGGTTCGGCACCTCCATCAAGACGCACACCATTGAGGTTTACTGCCGCAAGGTCGGATTCAAGAGCGGAAAGAGCAGCAGACCTTATTCTTTCTCGGACGAACAGCTTGACTTCATGCGCGGCGCTGCGAAGCGGTGCAGCAGTAACGGAGAATTCTACAAAGCATTCTGCGACCGCTTTGGCAATGATCGTACCGAGAGGTCTGTCATAGACGCGATGCACCGTTGCGTGGGTGTGCGTTATGGCAGCCAGCCAGAGTACAGCTCAGAGCAGGACGTCTGGCTCCGTGAGAACGGCGGCAAGAACATCCGATGGGTCGTCGAGGAATTCAACGCGAGGTTTGGCACCGCGAAAACCGAGAACGGTCTCCGGGGCCGGATGAAGCACCTGCAGGTTGACAGGAGCCACGCGCCGATCACTGGCAAGACGCGCTTTACCGAGGAGATGGTGGAGTTTCTCGATGGGTTGCCGAGAGACATGAACTACGCTGAAATGGCAAGATGCCTGAACGCTAAGTTCGGAACAAAGACCCACAGAACCGCAATTGGAGACCTTTGCACCAAGCGTCTGGGCTTCAAACGGAGTGGGAATTCAGGCCAGTTTACGAAAGGTCAAGCGGGGATAACTAACCTTGATGTTGGCGTTGAACGTAACTTGAATGGATATATCTTCATCAAGATTGCAAACAACAAGATCGAAGGGCTTCACACATATCAGAACCGCAAGGTCAACTGGGTGGCGAAACATCGGTACATCTACGAACAGCATCATGGTCCCGTGCCAAAGGGCTGGATAGTTATCTTCCTGGATAACAACAACCGCAACTTCGACCCGGATAACCTCTACGCGGTGCCACGTTCCATTCATGCGCGAATGTGCAATAACCAATGGTATACGGACAGCAGAGAGCATACCCTCACGGCTATCAAGCTATGTGAGCTGGACAATATGCTTAGACACAACGCCGAGTAAAACAGAATTCATTTAAGGAGGAAAAACAATATGAAGCTGATGAGAGTGAGACTGACCCTGACCGAGGAAGCCCTGGGCATGATGCCTACCGACAAGGAGATCCATGAGACCTACATCGCCAGCAATGCGCCGGACGCGCCCAGCATCGAAGAGGAAGTCGCTGCTGTCGGCGTCGAGGAGGTCGTGGAGAAGCAGAAGACCGTGTTCCCCAAGCTGGAGGATGGGACGCCCTTCTTCTGGGACTACCAGATCAGAGGCATGTTCAAGGATGCCATCGGCATGTTGCGCAATGTACCCGACATGGCGTGCGCAAAACTGAAGTCCTACAAGAAGAAGGTGGACGGTCTGCTGTTCACCCAGGAGCGCAAGATCCCCATTCACCTGGCCGGGGCTATGGACGACTGCCAGCGTCCGCTCCGCGCTTCTGGCCCCCAGGGTGAGCGCGTCGCGCTGGCACACAGCGAGACGGTGCCTGCGGGGAGCTGGTGTGAGTTCACCATCGAGATGTGGATCGATGAGTTTGAAGAGATCGTTCACGAGTGTCTGGACTACGGCTCCCGCCGGGGGCTTGCACAGTGGCGAAACAGTGGCAAGGGGCGCTTCACCTGGGAGGAGCTGGACGATGACGGCAACGTGATCCCCAAGGATATCTGGGAGAAGAAGGTCGCAAAGAAGAAGGAAGCCGAGAAGAAGGCCGCTGAGAAGAAGGCTGCCAAGGCTTCAGCTTAAGCCACTCCCCCGCCGGCGTTCAGCGCCGTAACCGATACGGCATGGCATAGACCAGCCAACAATAGCGTTGCTACGGCGCTGAACTGAAAGGGAAGCGAAGGGACATGAGAGGTTATGAAATGCTAAGGCGTGGCGAGGACAAGCGCTGGAAAGAAAAGAAATGGCGAAGCAAGGCGAGGTGTAGAACCGCCCGGTTAAGAAGGGAAATGGCGAAGCAGGGAAAGACGACGTACAGAACGGAACCGGAACGGTACTGCTCGGCGCAGGCGGCGCTGAATTGACAAGGCTTTGACGTGAGCGGCTCCGCATCGAACGGACTCGATAAGAAGCGGAGATGATCAGCCCGGCTTGGTTTGAGGCGAATGGACATGGCTTTGAGATGCTGGGACGGGTCCTGAACTGACCAGATATGGAAAAGACGTGCCCTGCTTTGTTGGGATCAGAAAGGGCATCGAACCGTGGAGACACGATGTGCGACGGCGCTGCGGAGAACCGATTCGCCCAGATAGGCATGGCGGAGCTATGGCGAAGCTGGGACAGGAGCCGAAACGAGCCGATTTGGAAACGAGGCCAGCGGAGGCGCAAAGCTCCGAACGGAAATGGCGAAGCATCGCATTGTAAGCAGCTGAACGGCAAAGGAAAGGACGAGAAATGAGCAGAAGGCGAGGCAATGGCGAGGCTACGAGTAGATAGCAGGTGAAGAGCAACGGAGAGGCCCAGACCAGACATGAGCCGAGGTGCGATGGATTAGATGGGATACGTTTCGAAGAGAGTTGAGATGGCATCGCATGGCAAGGAGACGACGCACATGGAGCGGATATGGCATGGCGAAGCATGGCGGCGAACAAAGCAGCAGAGACGCGCTGGGAAAGGGCATCGCATTGAACGGTTCGGATATGCCGTGAACAGCCAGGGAATTGTATCGAGCCGATACGAGGCGAAGCGATCTGCTATTGATAAGCTGCGAGCAGTGAGCGACGACACTATATGATCTGCAATGGCAGGGATGAGTAATGAGCAGATATCAGAAGCCTGGACATGAAAAGGAATAGACAGGCGTTGAGGAGCAACGGCATGGCAACGATGGGAAACGAGCCACATCGCATCGCGGCGGCATAGCGCCGAGCGGAGGCGACCAGCTTTGATATGGAATGGCGGCGAGGCCACACGAAATGACACGAGCTGAAACGGCATGGCAAGGCAATGACTGGACTTGAGCAGACATGCCATGGAGAAGCAGAGCCGGGATCCACGATGCATGGACATGGCATTGCACAGATCTGGACAGAACGGCACCGCAGAGGAATTGAGCAGTCAAGATTGGAGATGAAAAGGAAAGGCGAGGAAAAGCTTGGACAAGCAAAGTGAGAACTGACAAGGAATAGCACCGCTTGGAACCGTCCTGCAGGGAGAAGGAACTGCGTGGCAGTGATCGACGCGGAAAGGGAAAGGCGAGGCGAGGCTGCGAGCCTAATTGAGACGGCACAGCAGCGAATAGGTCGATAGGACACGCGACGGAGAAGCAGGGCAGAGATCTGATACGCCATGTGGAGAATTGCTATGAGAAGGAAGACAAAGGCCAGGAGTTGACACACATTGAGCTGCAATGGAAGCGATGAGACAAGACCGGCAATGGCACAGATCAGAAAGGCGAAGCGATGCCGCGCCTTAAAGAAGGAGGGATACCCATTGACCAACCGTGAAGCTTTCAACCAGTTCATCCGCATGGATGTGGAGCGACAGATCAGGTTCATGGAAAACATCGAGGATGAAGAACTGGTGAAATTTACCATAGATCATCCTGGGTATCACATTGAGACCAACATCGGTGATAAGTTGAGCTACTTCAAGGCAATGACAGCAGGAATGCCCGTCGGCCCCAAGGACAGGGTGATCGCCTGGTTCAAGGAGGAAGCTCCTGAGAAGATCGAATGGGAGAGAATACTGTGAAGCCACTGACGATGACCCTGTACGGGAAACCGCGCACGAAGAAGAACAGCCAGCGCCCTATTACTGCCGAGAGCAAGAAGGGCAAGAAGTACACCATGATCCTACCCTCGGCAGCTTACGAGGACTATGAGGCCGACTGTCTTCGGCAGATCACCGGCAACTACCGGCGGCACATTGATACGCCAGTCAATGTGATGGCTGTCTACTTTATGCCTTCCAGGCAGCCTGTTGACCTTACCAACCTCAACGAAGCTATCCATGACATCCTGGTCAAGGCCAGGGTGCTCATGGATGACCACCGCAACATCATCGCCAGCACCGACGGGAGCCGGGTGTATTGGGACAAAACGAACCCCCGCGTGGAGATCACCATCACAGACGCGGAGCCGGAGTACACACAATGGGACACCAAGAGAAAGGGCGTGAAGAAACGTGAAAGTCTACTCGATCACATCTCCTGATGTCCTTCGCCAGGCGGCAGAGGACATCAAGTGGGACAGGGACTACCGGAAGGCTATGGCCTTCGCTGATGACTGGTATCGTTCCGGCAAGGACGAGAAAGTGTACCTGGAAGTCAGCAAGAACGCGCACATCTTCCGTGAGGAGGACGGAAAGAAGACGCTCCTGGCAACGATGTATGTTGCGGCAGCTAAGGACTTCGTAAAAGGGCTCACTGAAGTATGAAATACCTGTCATTGCCCCAGCTGGTTCTGGAGTTCAACGGCATTGCTCGCCGGGATGAGATATCACTGGCGGTTACCGCGGCATCGACCCCATCCATTCAGGATCGCGGACGAAACAAGTACGACCTCATCCAGACCGGGGAAGCACTGGTGAAGTACTATCGCGGTCTTGCGAAGCGAAACATGGACAAGCATCTGAAGCGCCCCAGGGCGGCGGTAACTCAGTATCTCATAAACGCCAACAGCTATGCCAAGAAGGCAGATATGATATCCACGCTCCTGGAGGAGATGAAAGAGTCGTGAAGCTGGTGTACATGACCAGAGCGCAGCTCAAAGTAGCGCTTCAAGGGTTGGTTAATGACGAGCATATCAACATCGCCCTGTGTCGTGTCCCCATCTATCAGGACAACGGGATATTCACCTGGGAGCGCAAACAGGCGGCAGAGGCACTCAGCGTCTATTACAGATGCATGGCCGGGGAGAACTGGTCAAAGCATCGACACAGCTACTCAAAGAACAAGAACACTCAGGTGTTTGCCAAACGAGCGCAGGAATGGTTGAGAAGGGCTGAACTCGTTGAGTCGATCATGCTGACGTGGGACAAGGAGGAGAAACATAATGAAGATCATCACACCATCGTTTGAGATATGGGATCGGGATGAGCAGCGAGGTGGTCTCTCCATCATCGAACGCGCCGGCCGCATCTGCTACAAGAGCCAGCCCGGCGAGACGCCGGAGAGCGCCGAGAGGTTCGCCCGTGGGCTGATCAAGCGCGGCCACAACTCTGTGCTGGAGCATGGAGATATGATCTTTGAGATCGGTGACTACCACATCTACGAGTATGTGACTGAGACCCTCCAGCGCATCCGTGACACAGGTGAGCAGCCTCCCATGCTGGAAACGACCCGCATCGGTGGACGCTGTATCGTTTCCGGCAACATCCGGGCATGGCGAGAGCTTTTCGCCACTCAGTACGGTATCAGCAGATACTTCATTGGTTTCTTTGACCCTGTTTTCGTCCAGGGTTGGGGCTTTGAAGATGAAGATCTGGTCGGCATCGCAGACAGCCATATCCGTCAGATCTTCTACAAAGACCTTCAGGAGCCTGGTGAGAAGCGGGCACACCTCCGGCAGACGGTGCATTTCGTCTGCGACCGTGGTGTTCAGACGGAATTTGTCCGGCACAGAACCATGAGCTTCAGCATTGAGAGCACGCGCTATGTGGACTACAGCAATGACAAGTTTGATGTGGCCGTGATCGAGCCCTGCTTCTTTGAACCAGAAAGCGAAGACTGGTGGGTATGGAAGCGCCAGTGCATGTCCTCAGAGACAGCCTACGACACGTTGCGGCGCATAAGGAAGCGCCAGCCGCAGGAATGCCGCGATGTGCTGAACCTGTCCACCAAGTCAGATGTTGTTGTCACTGCCAACCTTCGAGCCTGGCACCATTTCTTCCAGTTGAGAGCCTGGCAGACCACGGGAGCGGCGCATCCCCAGGCTGCGGAACTCGCAAAGCCGCTGCTGGAGGAGATGGATCATCGTTTCCCTGATATCTTCGGGGAGGCATGACATGAATGCTGTTCAAGCTCTAGATCGCCGAGATCGGCGAGGGGCTTTTTCCCGCGGGTTGCTCGTCCT